>FTIN01422653.1_pt1 | contig 8597 bp, 9 predicted proteins | sample 1658211 | NCBI WGS metagenome assembly FTIN01 (sample SAMEA3914809, study PRJEB12502) | metagenome | biome: forest; material: soil | place: Canada | collected 2011-08-03 | depth 0.3 m | reverse complement strand
GCGGCCGTGGTGCCGGGAGCGCTCGTCGACTGGTGGCGGATCGTCGGGGTCAGGTCGGGCGAGCTGATGCTGCGGAGCGTCGGGTGGTTCCCCGGTGACGCCTGGCTGGGGTACCGCGCCGCTCAAGGTGCCCTTCACCAGGTGGCTGCGTTCCGTCCCCGCGGCGTACCGGGCTTTCTGTACTGGAAGCTGCTCGCGCCGGTGCACCGCGTGGCGTTCAACCGGATGGCCCGCCACCGAGTGCGACGCCGTCAGACGGAATTGGTCCCCCGTCGATTCTGATCGTGACCACGATCAACGACGCCGGCCCCGGCGGCTCAGGCCCGAGGGCCGGATGGCACGAGACCGTCGAGGGCCAGGCTCAGGGCACGGTTCGCCGCCGCAGCGCGTCCGGCAGCCCCATGTGCTCGGGTCATGCCCCCCCGGACCATGAGCAGCACCAGGAAGACGTCGTCGAGTGACGTGTCGCGGCGCAGCGCGCCGGCGGCCTTGGCGTCGGACAGAGGACGCTTCATCAGCTCGGCGATGTGCTGTCGGTGACGGTCGAGCTGGGAGCCAACACAGGCGTCGCCCCGCGCCAGCTCACCCAGGGCATAGAGGTCGGCCATGCCCTCGACCAGAGTCCGCAGGAGGACGAAGAACGCGTCCGGGTCACCGGCACACTCCGCCGCCCGCTGGGTGAGGCGCCCGAGCTGCTCGACGAAGACCTCGCCGGCCAGTGCCTGGCGGTCGGGAAAGTTGCGGTAGAGCGTCGCCTGTCCCACACCGGCACGACGGGCCACCTCGCACATGGAGAAGTCGGCCGAGTCGGCGAACAGCTCGCGGGCGGCATCGAGGATCGCCCCGCGATTGCGGATGGCGTCACTGCGTAGCTGGCTGTTGGTCACCGCAACCCCTCTGCGAATGGTGCAACCGGACGATTCTGTCCGTAAGGGGAATCGTATCCCTATCAGACCTGGTAGCGGGCATTAGATAACTGGACAGGCCTGTCCGATTGTTGGTAGAACCGAGAGCGGCAGGACGGCGACCCCTGCCGGCCCCTCCGTCGGCCAGCGCAATGAGGAGACCGATGCATCGTCCATACCAACAGTGTCCGCCCGGCATGGCGACACCGTCCCCCTGGTGGGCTCTGGGGCCGGGGGCCGGCTGCGGTGAGCTCATCTGGTCCGAGCACGGAGCCGACTGATGCGCCAGGGCCCCCTCGCCGGACGGTACCCCGCGGTAGCGGCCATGGTCATGTTCGCTCTGGTCCCGTACTTGGCGCTGTCTTCCGCCCTCGGCCCGCTCACCCCGATCATCTCCAGGCAGCTGCACATGAGCCCGCAGACGATGAGCTTGAGCTCGGGCCTGGGCAATGCCGCCTACGCGGTCGGGACAGTGCTCGCTGTCCAGTTCGCTCAGCACTTCCCCCAGCGCAGGATGATGATCGTCTACGCGGTGCTGCTCGTGATCGGGTCGGTGCTGGCCGCCGCAGCGCAGGATCCAGCGATGTTCATCGCCGGCCACGTGGTCCAGGGACTCTGCACCAGCCTGTTGCTCATCGCCGCTATTCCGCCGCTGGCGATAGGTTTTCCAAAGGAAAAGCTCCGCATCACGGTCGTGATCATGAACATGTGCATTTTCGGGGCGGTGGCACTCGGCCCGTTCTTCGGCGGCCTGCAGGCGGGGTCGAATGCCTGGCGGCCACTGTTCTGTATCGTCGCTGGGATCTCGGCCGTGGCGCTCGTGCTGGCCTTGTTGACGTTCGAGGACTCGCCGCCCGCCAATCCCGACTCGCCGCGCGACCTTCCGGCGATCGGGCTGGCGACGGTCGGCTGCGTGGCCGCCTTCTTCGGCGCCTCGGAGCTGACGAGCCACCGTTTCCTGGATCCTGAGACGATCATCCCCCTCCTGGGCGGGCTGGCGGCGATCATCGTCCTCGTCGTCTATCAGTACCGGGCCAAGCAACCGCTGCTGACAATCCGCTCCATGTTGACCAGCTCGAAGCCGGTGGCCGGAATCGCCGTGGCGCTGTTCGCGGCGGCGGCCTCGGTGTCGGCGACGGTACTCACCGGGAGCGCGCTGGCGGCGCGGTACAGCCCGCTGCACATCGGGGTGCTCTACCTCCCCGAGGTGGGCGGTGCAGTCGTCACCGCGGTCGTGCTCGGGCTGGTCATCGGGAGGCGGTCGCTCAACTATCTGCCACTGGTCGGCATGATCGTGCTCGCGGCTGGGATTGTGGTGTTTCGGATCGAGGTGCCCTCCAGCCAGGCGTTGACGCTGGTCGGCTCGGGGTTGACGGGACTCGGGCTCGGGGCCACGGTGGCGCCCGCGCTCTTCGTCGCCGGTTTCTCACTTCCGGCTGCGGATCTCCAGCGTGTGTTCGCCATGGTTGAGCTCCTGCGAGCCGTGGCCGCGTTCATGGTGGCGCCGATCTTCGCCCACTTCGCCGCGACCGCCACTGGCGGCCTCGATGCGGGGACTGCCACCGCGCTCTGGATCGGCCTCGGGCTGGCGGTCGCCGGTGCAGCCGTCGGCGTCGCCATCTACGCTCTCAGCGGCGCGCGTCCGCAGAAACCCGATCTCGGGCGTTTCCTCGAGGGAGCGCACCCCGCGTGGTATTCGCCGCCGCTGTTGGCGAGGATGCGCTCGGGCGTGGCCATTGCCACTCCCGGCGAGCGAAGGAACGGACCGACATGACCGACACCGAGTTGGCAGGGGCGACTCGGCCCGTGGTTGTCGCGCCCGTCGGCCCGGTGCTGTTCGCGTACGACGGCTCCGAGCTCGCGGCGCTCGCCATCGAGCAAGCGGGAAGGCAGCTCGCTGCCGGGCGGGACGCGCTGGTCGTCTGCGTCTGGCAGCCGGCCGACGTCGGCTTTACGCCGGTCAATGAACGCCGCTTCGACGCCGCCAACGCCACCGAAGTGCACCGGGCAGCGGAGGAGACCGCCGCATACGGAGCATCGCTGGCAGAGAGGGCCGGATTCCGGGCACAGAGGCTGGCGGTCGAGGCCGCACCCACTTGGAAAGGGATCGTCGAGACGGTGAAGGCCAGCAACGCGGGTCTGATCGTGATCGGCTCCCACCGCCACAGTGGGCTGGTGGGACACCTGGTCGGCAGCGTGGCCGCGGCTGTGATCGCACACGCCGTATCCCCTGTCCTGGTCGTACACCAAGGATCCTGAGAGGTCGACGTTCGCACCCGTGCGGACACCGGCCGTCGTGCACGAGCTCAGTCGGTGGACCCGCCCAGCCCCTATCCTCGGGGTCATGACGATTCAGCGCATGGACAATGTCGGCATCGTCGTCGACGACCTCGATGCCGCCGTTGCGTTCTTCACCGAGCTCGGCATGGAGCTGGAAGGCCGGATGCCGATCGAAGGAAGCTGGGCGGGAAACGTGGTCGGGCTCGACGACATGCGAAGCGAGATCGCCATGATGCGGATCCCGGACGGCCCGGGCCGGCTCGAACTGGCCAAGTACCACTCCCCGAAGGCCATCGTCCCCAAGCCGGAGATCACTCCGGCGAACACGCTGGGCCTGCACCGCGTCATGTTCGCCGTCGACGACATCGAGGACACCCTCGCCCGCCTCCGCCCGCACGGCGCCGAACTCATTGGCGAAGTGACGCGCTACGAGGACAGCTACCTGCTCTGCTATCTCCGCGGGCCGAGCGGAATCATCCTCGCGCTGGCTGAGCAGCTGAGCTGAGCAGCAGGAGCCCGCTCACACCTCCATTTGGGCATGAGCTGGAGCTCGATCAACGACCGAGCCGGCGAGCCCCCGAGGTCCGGCGCCAAGTGGCAGAACGCTCTCACGGAAACCACCGACCTGCGGTTGACTACCTGATAGCTGCGGTAGGAGAGCTGGCTGGCGACGACGTCGTCACCTGGTTTTTCGACAAGGACTTCAGCGTCATCTGCGCGCACGCCGGGCAACGGTTCGAAGCAGAGTCTTCGACGGGACCAGGTCACTGAGACGGTCGAGGTATCGCGATGCACAGTGCTGCGGCTCCCCAGGCCGCATGGAAGCGGCGTGTCTCGAAACGGAGGCCGGAACGCCCGTCACGCGGGCGCCTGGTGGAAGTAGTGGCCTTGGTCGAGGTCGTCGATGAGCCCGGCGTGCGTGGGCTGCCATCCCAGCAGCTCGCGGGTCAGCGCGCTGGAGGCCGGGCTGTCGGCCGCCAGGAAGTCGGCCAGCCAGGTGAAGTGCCGGCCTGCGTCCTCGGGAGCGATGGAGACCACCGGCAGGTGCAGGTGCCGCCCGATGACCTCGGCGATGTCGCGGATCGGCACGCCCTCGTCCGCCACCGCGTGCAGCGTGGATCCGGCCGGCGCCCCTTCCACCGCCAGGCGGAAGAGACGCGCGGAATCGAGCCGGTGCACGGCGGGCCAGCGATTGGACCCGTCGCCGATGTACCCGGAGACGCCCGCGGCGCGGGCGATGGCGACCAGGGTGGCGACGAAACCGTGATCCCCGTTGCCATGATTGGTCGGGGGGAGCCGAAGGACCGACGAGCGCACGCCGTCCGAAGCGAAGGAGAGCGTCAGCTCGGCGGTGGCCCACCGGGTCTTCGGCCCGGCGCTCAGTGCGGCGACCGCAGGATCGGCACCGTGCCCGTCCCGCTCGGTGGCCACCCGTCCCGGTGCGAGCCCGAGGGTCCCCGAGGCGATGACCAGCGGACGGTCGGAACCGGCGAGCGCGTCGCCGAACAGCTCGACGGCGCGGCGGTCCGCCTCGGCCGCGCCCTGGAAGTCCCCGGTGAAGGCGAGGTCGTGCTTGAACGCCAGGTGGATCACGCCGTCCGACCCGGCCACGGCAGCGCGCAGGCGGTCCAGGTCGTCGAGCGTGCCGCGGTGCACCTCGGCCCCGGTGGCGGTCAGGGCCGCGGCCGAGGCATCCGAGCGAGCCAGCCCGAGGACCTGATGGCCCGCTCCGATGAGCTCGGCAACGACGGCGGAGCCGATCCAGCCGGTCGCGCCGGTGACGAAGATACGCATGAGAAGAACCTCCCGTTGGTTGCCGCCCTCGGGATCGAGGACCGGCTATGTCAGTAACTGTTATCACCCTACACTCGATGTCAGTTACTGTCATTAACCCGGCGACGCCCCGGGTCAGGCGGGTGAGACCACGTTGATACCCGTGTGCGCGGCGGCGGCGCAGAGATGCGCGTCGTAGGCCACGAGGGCGGTCAGGTTGGCCTGCACCGAAAGGGCGCTGGCCAGGTGGATGGCATCGAGGCTCCGCAACTCGATCGGGTCGAGGGACGCGGCGGTCTCGACAATGACACGATCGATGGGGAGGAGGTCGATACCTCCGAGCAGTCGGCGGGCGCCCTCGATCGCACCCTCGTCGACCCGTCGACATGCACGGAGCAGTTCGATCGTCGACAGGTCGCTGCTGACCTTGGGGACGTCCGCCCGGACGGTCACCCACTCGGCCAGGGCCACGCTTTCGTCCTCTTCGAAGACCAGCTTCACCAAGGCGGAGGTGTCGAAGTAGATCACGTGAGCCGGTCGTGGCGCAGTGCGGTGAGGACTTCGGTCGCGGTCGCCTCTCCTCGGGCGACCTCTCGGCGCTCTGGGAGTTGGAAAGGGCTTTTTGCCGGCACGAGGCGACCGGAAGCGATCAGTTGGTCCCTCAGGGCCACGGCCGGGGTGGGGGACACCAACAGGGCAACCAGTTTCCCCCGTTCGGTGACTTCGACGACCTCCCCCGACTTCACTTGTTCGAGGTAGCGGCTCGCGTGTTGGCGAAGTTCTCGCACTCCGATCCGGGTCATCACCCAATTGTAGCATGGCAAGTGCTACAAACAACCCCGACGATGGCCCGGAGAAGGGCCGGCGGATCGCGCCGCCCGTTGCGGCCCACGCCTTCGCTAGCCTCGGGTCCATGACCTCGTTGTACGCGTCGGTGAACCAGTACATGGACCGGGCGGCGACGCTGCTCGATCTCGAAGACGACATCCGCATCCTGCTGTCCGAGCCCTATCGGCAGCTCGATGTGCAGGTCCCCATCCATGCCGACGACGGCTCGGTGCTCTCCTTCCGGGGCTACCGGGTCCAGCACAACGGGGCGCGCGGCCCGTTCAAGGGGGGCCTGCGCTACCACCTCGGGACCGACCTCGACGAGATCCGTGCCCTGGCCGCGTTGATGACGTGGAAGTCGGCGCTGTTCGACCTGCCCTTCGGCGGGGCCAAAGGGGGCATCACCCTCGACCCGGCGACGTTGTCCCCGAGGGAGCTCGAGGCGGTGACCCGCTCCTTCATCCATGCCATCTCGGGGGTCATCGGCCCGAACATCGACATTCTGGCCCCCGACGTGAACACCGACGCCCGGGTCATGGGGTGGGTGATGGACGCCTACTCGTCGCGGGCCGGCTGGTCCCCGGCGGTGGCCACCGGCAAGCCGATCGGCCTCGGGGGCATCCCCGGGAGGATCGAGGCGACCGGCCGGGGGGTGGTGGCGGTCACCGCGTCGACGCTGGCGGCCCTGGGCCGGAGCCTGGCCGGCCAGCGGCTGGTCATCCAGGGGTTCGGCAACGTGGGGCTCCACACCGCCCAGATCGCTGCCGAGCAGGGCGCGGTGGTCGTCGGAATCTCGGACGTCTCCGGCGGCCGCTATGTCCCCGAGGGCATCGACGTGCCGGCCCTCATCGCCGAGGCCCGCCCCGCCCTGCTGCTCAAGGAAGTGGGGATGGGCGACTTCGTCACCAACGCCGAGCTCCTGGCCCTCGACTGCGACGTGCTCATCCCCGCAGCCATGGAGAACGCCATCGATGCGGAGAACGCCTCGAAGGTGCGGGCCGCCGTGGTGGTGGAGGCGGCCAACCACCCGGTTTCTCCCGAAGCCGACGCCATGCTGAACGACGGCGGCGTGGTCGTGGTCCCGGACATCTTGGCCAACGGCGGGGGAGTGACCGGCAGCTACTTCGAGTGGTCGTCGAACCTCACGGAGTTCCGCTGGTCCAAAGGCCGGCTCGACGAGCTGCTCCTGGAGTTCTTGGACCGGGCGTTCCGAGCGGTCTGGGAGCGCCACACCGAGCGCGGGGTCGACCTGCGGACCGCCGCCTACATGGTGGGGATTGCCCGCGTGGCCGAGGCCACCCGCCTGCGCGGTCTGGCCTGACCGCTGACGCCGGCCTGACCGCTGGCGCGGCGCGGCCCTCCGGCTAGGGGGTCTCGAACGCGATCATGGAGACGATCATCGGCTCGACGGGCTCGACCCCCGACGCTTCGACGATGGGGCCGAGCACGGCGGCGAACGCCTTGAAGGCGTCCTCGCTCTCCCACACGTCGAAGATGGCGATCGCGTCGCCTTCGCTGAAGCAGCTGTGCATCTTCATGCCCTTCGGGTCGCCCACCGCGGCGCGGACCTGCTCGTCGATGCTCTTGTACTGCTCAACGGTCATGCCCTTGGGCCGGATGTAGACGCCGATCATTGGAGCCACCTTTCACTGGACAGAGCCACACAATGGACAGATCCCCACTGTCGCACCCGGACCGGGTCGCGTCCATCGGGTTTCCGGTGGTCCGAACGGAGCCGAGCGCGCTCCCTCTCACCTGTCCGGGATCCCGGCCACGGCCGCTACCGTAAGGCGATCGCCATGGGAACCACGACAGGCCGCACGCGGTGATCACCGACATCGATGCCGCCATCCTGGCCCGGATCGTGGGGTCGGCGACGTTCGGGCGCGGGAACGCGTATGCCCGCCGGGGGATGGTCCTGAAGGTGCTGTGGAGCGAGGGCGGGACCCGGGTGGTCGGCGAGGTGGAGGGCGGGGCACCCGGGTCGTACTACGTGTCGGCCCGCCTCACCCGCTCGGCGGCCGGTCAGCTGACCTCGTTCCAGTCCACCTGTACCTGCCCGGTGGGGGTCAACTGCAAGCACGGGGTGGCTCTGGTCATGGCCGAGGACTCCGCCTCCGGTACCCGACGGGCCCCGGAGCTGTCCCTGGTCCCGGAGCTCATCCTGGTCGACGGGGGCAGGGGACGCCGGCCGGGGGCCCGCCCGGCCACCGCCCGGGCCCGCACCGCGGCCCCGTCCACCCGGGTCGCCGACTGGGAGCGCTCATTGGGAGCATTGCTCGACGACGAGGACCCGGGGATGGACGAGGTCGATCCGGAACAGATCGGCTTGCAGTTCGATCTGGTCCTGGGATCGGGCGACGTTCCCGGATCGAAAGCCCCGGGTTCGAAGACCCACGGCTCCAATACACACGGCTCCAAGGCCCACGAGCCGACCATCCGGGTCCGCCCGGTGATGCCGGGGCGCAAGGGCAACTGGGTGCGGTCGGGGATCTCGTGGTCGAACATCGAGTACCTGGCCGGCGGCCGGGGGAGGGGCCACCGGGCCACCGGGCAGCTCCTGGTGATCAAGGAGCTGCTGGCCCTGAGCCGGCTGTCCAGTGGCCGGAGCTACTACAGCTACAACGACCATATGGTCAGCCTCGAGACCATCAACTCCCGACGGCTGTGGGACCTGCTGGGGGAGGCCCGCGACCTGCGGGTGCCGCTGGTGCAGGCGGAGCGGGGCGCCTCCCCGGTCACCCTCCACCGGTCGAGCGCCCGGCTCACCCTCGACGTGACCCGGACGGACGAGGGCTTCGAGCTCCAGCC
>FTIN01153834.1_pt1 | contig 8709 bp, 9 predicted proteins | sample 1658211 | NCBI WGS metagenome assembly FTIN01 (sample SAMEA3914809, study PRJEB12502) | metagenome | biome: forest; material: soil | place: Canada | collected 2011-08-03 | depth 0.3 m | reverse complement strand
CCGGTCGTACCGGAGGCACTCGAGGGCGTCGCTGCATTCGGGGGTGGAGTACTCGGGATGGGCGTGGTCCACGTAGTAGCGGGCCCCGTTGGTCAGGACGCTGTTGACCAGGTGGGTCTCCACCTGGGGAGGCATGGAGTCCTCGCGGGCGAACCCGCGGGCGTCGTTGCCGGGGGCCTCGTCCTCGAAGTCCCAGCCGGTCTGCTGGCGGGCCACGTCGTGGGCATAGGCGTTGACCAGCACCGACGACGCGGCGATCGGATTGGGATCGCCGTGCACCACGTGGATGCCGTACTCGGTCTCGATGCCGCAGACCTTGCGGATGGCCATCAGCCGACCCTATCCCGGCCCATGTCAGAGATATTGACCGGTACCTACCCGCTCGATGGAACGGCCACCGGTGGTCTCGTCGCGATCGCTGATCAGGGTACGGATGTAGACGATGCGCTCGCCCTTCTTGCCGGAGATCTTCGCCCAGTCGTCGGGGTTGGTGGTGTTGGGGAGGTCCTCGTTCTCCTTGTACTCCTGGCGGATCGACTCCAACAGGTCGGAGGTACGGATCCCCCGGCCCTCGTCGGCGATGGCCCGCTTGATGGCCAACTTCTTGGCCCGGCGGACGATGTTCTCGATCATCGCCCCCGACGCGAAGTCGCGGTAGTAGAGGACCTCTTTGTCCCCGTTCTGATAGGTGACCTCGAGGAAGCGGTTCTCCTCGTCGTTCCGGTACATCTCGGTGACGGTGGTCTCGATCATCGACTGGGTGGCCTTGGCCGGGTCTCCCCCACCCAGCGTGCGGACCTCCTCGGCATCCAGGGGAAGGTCGGGGGTGAGGTAGCGGGAGAAGATCTGGGTGGCCGCCACCTCGTTGGGTCGCTCGATCCGGATCTTCACGTCGAGCCTGCCCGGTCGCAGGATGGCCGGGTCGATCAGATCCTCGCGGTTCGACGCCCCGATCACGATCACGTCCTTGAGGGTCTCCACCCCGTCGATCTCCGCCAGCAACTGGGGCACGATGGTCGACTCCATATCCGAGCTGATGCCGGTGCCCCGGGTGCGGAACAACGAGTCCATCTCGTCGAAGAAGACGATGACCGGCACGCCTTCCTCCGACTTCTCCCGGGCGCGCTGGAAGACCAGGCGGATCTGGCGCTCCGTCTCACCCACGTACTTGTTGAGGAGCTCGGGGCCCTTGATGTTGAGGAAGTAGCTGCGGGTGTTGGTGTTGCCGGTGACCTCGGCCACCTTTTTGGCCAGCGAGTTGGCCACCGCCTTGGCGATCAGGGTCTTCCCGCACCCCGGGGGGCCGTAGAGCAGGATCCCCTTGGGCGCGGGAAGCCGGTGCTCGGCATAGAGCTCCCGATAGAGGTAGGGGAGCTCGACGGCGTCGGTGATGGCCTCGATCTGGTCGTCCAGACCCCCGACGTCGGCGTAGGTGACGTCGGGCACCTCCTCGAGGACCAGCTCCTCGACCTCGGGCCTGGCCAACTTCTCGATGAGCAACCCGGTTCGGGTCTCCATCAGCACCGAGTCGCCGGCACGCAACTTCACCCCGAGCAGGCTGTCGGACAGTTCGGCCACCCGCTCCTCGTCGGCCCGCCCGAAGACCATGGCCCGATGGCCGTCCTCCAGCACCTCCTTCAGCACCACCACCTCCCCGGAACCCTCGCCCTCGCGGGCCAGGACCACGTTGAGGGACTCGTTGAGGACCACTTCGTTCCCACGCCGCAGCTCGTCGAGCTCGATGTCGGGATGGAGGGAGACCCGCATCTTGCGGCCGCCCGAGAACACGTCCACCGTGCCGTCGTCGTTCCTGCCCAGGTAGGTCCCGTAGGCCGCCGGCGGCTGGGTGAGCTTCTCCACCTCCTCCCGCAGGTTGGCCACATGCTCCTTGGCCGTCTGCAGGGTGAAGGTCAGCTTCTCGTTCTGCGAGATGGCCTGGGCCAGCTGGCCCTTGGTCTCCAGCAGCTTCTCCTCGAGGGTCTGGACACGGCGCGGGCTCTCCTGCAGCCGACGGCGGAGCAGGGTGACTTCTTCCTCGGCGGCACGGGCACGCACCCGCAGCGCGTCGAGGTCCTCCCCCTGCGCATCGGTGTCTCGGTGGTCGTCGCCAACGTCATCGAATTCAACCGTCGGAATCACCTCCGTTTCGTGCCCTCAGCCTATGCGGCGACCCTACACCGGCGTCCTCCCCCCACCACACCACCGCCGGTATCCCCGCGCCCGGGAAGGCCGGGCGGGCGCCACCCGAGAGCCATCGGTCCAGCTACCCCGACTTCACGCTACGATGGGGAGCCGGATGTCCACGCCCAGCCCGTCGGGTCGGGTACGGGTCCGGCCCGCAATTTGATGAATTCTGAGATGAGAATTCTGACCAGATGAATTGCTGAGACCAGACGACTGGTCGGAGCACACCGGCATGCACCGGCGGAACAGCCGGTAGAGATGTAGGAGAGACACCACTGATGAAGGTCTGGATCGACCAGGATCTCTGCACCGGGGACGGCCTCTGCGAGGAGATCGCTCCCGCGGTCTTCACCTTGCTCGACGACGGCCTGGCCTACGTGAAGGAGGGCACGGACGTGAAGAGCGATCCGGGCGGCTCGGCTGGCATGGCCGCCGTACCCAGCGAGCTCGAGGACGCGGTGGTCGAGGCCTCCGAGGAGTGCCCCGGTGAGTGCATCTTCATCGAGCAGGGCTGACCGCCTCATCGAGCGGGCCGGCCGCCGACCGCCGTCAGCCCCGAGCGGGATCGTCCCTCGCGGGCTCCCGCGAGGGACGAGGATCCTCGAAGGGGACCAGTAGGCGAGCCGTGGTGAGGAACCCGGTGTGGCCGACCATCCGATGGTCCGGACGCACCGAGCGGTCCTCGATGTGCCAGGTCCGGTGCAGGACTTCGAGCGTGCTGGCCATACCGAACCCGGTCTGCTCCATGGAGGTGCGGAACTGGGCCGTCTGGTTGATCGACGGGAGGTAGGCGCACAGGATCCCACCGGGCCTCATGGCCACCTCGGCATGGGGCAGGACCCGCCACGGCTCGGGGAGGTCGAGCAGGATCCGATCGAGCCCTCGCTCATCGATCCCGTCGTAGACGTCGCGGATCTCCACCCGGTAGGGTGCCCCATCCCCCACCGCGGCAGCCACGTTGCTGCGTGCCCGTTGGGCGAAGTCCTCACGCAACTCGTACCCGACCACCACGGCGCCGGCCCGCAGAAGCGTCATGGACAGCGCGCCCGACCCGACCCCGGCCTCCAGTACCCGTGCCCCGGGGGTGATATCGGCCTCGATGAGCATGGCGCCCAGGTCCTTGGGGTAGATCACCTGTGCCCCCCGGGGCATCTTGAGCACCGTGTCGGAGAGCGTCGGACGCACCACCAGAAATCGTCGCCCGGTGCTGCCCAGGATGGTGGAGCCCTCAGGGCATCCGATCAGCGAGTCGTGGTCCACGATACCGACATGGGTATGGAAGGACGCCCCGGCCCGCAGGGTGATCAGGTAGCGCCGCTCCTTGGCGTCGACCAACAGCACCCGTTCCCCGGCACCGAGGATGATCCGGTCCTCGTCGGACCCCACGGTGCTCAGCGGCCGGAGGACTTGTTCGGAGGCGTGGTCTTGACGATCAGCTGCTCGCCCGGATCGAGCTTGGTGCGGAAGACCAGGTTGTCCCGGTGGCGGGACCGGTTGAGCATCCACAGGGCGGTTCCGACCACGATCCACGCCGTGTGGTAGCCACGGAAGCCCCTGGCGAACGCACGGGCCTGGAAATAGCGGAGCAGGGTGTCCACTGAGCTCAGATCCTCCGGACCTCGACCACGGCCGACCTGCTGCGCCCGCTCCGTCGGCCCATCAGGAACACCACTGCCACCAGGGCCACCCCTACGGCCAAGCCGATGGTGATGGCCTGCGAGCGGGTGGACTCGACCTCGTCGCCGACCTCACCGGTCAGCTCCCGGAACTTGGCCTCGATCTGGTCTCGTGTGATCCGGTCGGTTCCCGAGGTCATGGGGTCTCCTTTTTGGCGGTTGTCGCAGTGCGGCCCCGGCTCACCGCTTTGACGGCGATGGCCGCCACCACCACCACGGCAACCGTGCAGATCAGGTAGGGGGCCCAGGACCAGTTCCCGGCGAAGGTGGTCCCGGTCTCGCCTTGGAGCACCCGCAGGCACGCCACCGACAGGATGACCAGTCCGATGGCAAGAGCCACCGAGCCGGCCACCCCGAACATCATGAAGCGGCCGAGTCCCTTGAGCGGGGTGATGGTCTCCTGCTTCACGTAGTCGACGACCAGCTGGAGGGTCTCGCTCCCACTCGAACGAAGCCCTCCGAGCCCCTTCCCCGTCCCATTTCGACCTCGGGCCACAATCCTCCTCGTGCTCGCATCCGCCCCACCGGGGGGCGAAACCGACTTCACCTGCTGGTTGACCGCTCCAACTCTAGCCAGGGTGTGCCCGGGTCCGGCTCCTGGCGGTGGCCTGGTCACCCAGGAACGGTCCGGCCCCTCCGATGCGCGGATCAGTCCCGCTCGGTGTACAGGTATGTCGAACTGGCCCGGGCCACCGTAATGCCGGCATCATCGACCAGCTCCGCTTCGACGAAGGCCACCCGACGGCCGCCGGAGACCACCACGGCAGTGCACTCGAGGGTCGCTCCCACTCGGACGGGGGCCAGATAGCTGGTCTTCATCTCGACGTTGGACGAGATCACGCTCCGCCCGGCGGCACGGGCGAAGGTGATGGTGGCTGACCCCATGGCCGAATCGGCCATGGCGCCCACGAAGCCACCCTGGATGATCCCGGCCGGATTGGCGAACCGCTCGTCGGCCCGCATCCTCCAGACGGTACGCCCGGGCTCCGTCTTGTCCACACAGGTCATCCCGAGGGTGAGCTCGCAGTTCGCGGGGACTTGGATACGCGGATCAGACACAGTGTGACGCTAGCCCTGCCGTCGTCGTCGATACTGGAGCAATGAACAGTCGATCCACCCGGGACGCCGCCCGCCGCGCCGGCCGGCTCTGAGGTCGTGCCCTTCGCCAGTGCCCTGTCCGAACATCCGGTCACCACGCAGGCCACCGGCGAGGTGACCGGCGCCGTCCTAGAGTCGATCGGGGACCGGCCCGACCTGGTCGTGGTCACCACGACCAGGTCGCACTCGGGTGCGCTCGAGGACATCGCCTCGACCATCGGCTCCGTCCTGCACCCGCTGGCCATCATCGGGTGCGCCGCCGAATCGGTGGTCGGGACCGGGCGCGAGGTCGAGGAGACGCCGGCGATCAGCCTGTGGGCCGGCAAGGTCGGGCCGCTGGCGCCGGTCTCCCTCCGGGCCACCCGCTTGGCCGACGACACCTGGCATTTCGACGGTTGGCCCGGGCCCCTGGCCTTCGAGCCCAGTGCCCTCGTCCTGGTGGCCGATCCCTTCACCTTTCCGGCCGACGCCTTCCTCCGGTGGCTGGCGGCGCGCCACCCCGCGCTCCCGGTGATCGGGGGCAACACGTCGAGCGCCCGCGGTCCGGGGGGGAGCCGCTTGGTGATCGGCGACCGTGTCCTCACCTCCGGTGCCAGCGGGGTGATCCTCGGCGCCGGCGTCCGGGTCGAGCCGGTGGTCTCCCAGGGGAGCCGGGCCTACGGAGGCACCTTCACCGTCACCCGGTCGGAACGCAACGTCATCCAGGAGGTGGCCGGCGTCCCGGCCGTGGAGTGCCTGGTCGACCAGATCAAGCATGATCTCGAGCCGGCGGCGGTGGCCGGCATCGAGTCCAACGGGCTGTTCGTGGGCCGATTGGTCGACGAGCACCTCGACCGTCCCGGGCCCGGCGACTATCTCGTGCGCAGAGTGCTCGGGGTGGACCGTGCCCGCGGTTCGGTGGCCGTGGACGACCACGTGCCCATCGGGAGCACCATCCGCTTCCACGTGCGCGATGCCGACACGGCCCACCTCGAGCTCGCCGCGCTCCTCGCTGCTCGCGAGGCCGGCTCGGCATTGGTGTTCACCTGTAGTGGCCGGGGCACCCGTCTCTTCGACGGCACCGATCACGACGCTCGCATGCTCTACGACACGGTCGGGCCGGTCCCGGTGGGCGGCATTTTCGCCGCCGGGGAGTTCGGGCCCGTCGGCGGACAGAACTTCGTCCACGGCTTCACCGCCTCCATGGCCTTGTTCAGCGACCGCTGAACGGCCCGGCCCGGCTTCGCCTGGCCGCGGTGGGCCGGTAGGGTGGCCGGTGATGACCGAACTCGCACCGCTTGACCCCGACCCGGCCGACCACGGTGACCTCGAACAACTGGGCATCAACATCATCCGCGGATTGGCCATGGACGCTCCCCGGGCGGCCGACTCGGGCCATTCGGGCACGGCCATGGCGTTGGCCCCGTTGGCCCACACTCTGTTCACCCGGGTGATGCACCACGACCCGTCCGAACCGCACTGGCCGGACCGCGACCGGTTCGTCCTCTCCAACGGGCACGCGTCGATCCTCTTGTACTCCATGCTCTACCTGACCGGGTACGGATTGACGCTCGACGATCTACGCGGCTTTCGACGCTGGGGCAGCCGGACCCCCGGTCATCCCGAGCTCAACCACACGCCGGGTGTCGAGGTCACCACCGGGCCCCTGGGCCAGGGTGTGGCCGACGGCGTCGGGATGGGCATCGCCGAGCGCTGGCTACGGGCCCACTTCTCCCCCGAAGTGTGCGACCACTACACCTACGTGATCGCCGGCGACGGCTGCTTCGAGGAGGGCATCTCCCACGAGGCGGCCTCGTTGGCCGGCCACTTGCAGCTCGGCCGCCTGGTCTACATCTACGACGACAACCACATCACCATCGACGGCCCGACCGAGCTCTCCTATTCCGACGATGTGGCTGGGCGCTTCACCGCGTACGGATGGAGCGTGGACGACATCGGCGAGGTGGCCAACGATGTCGACGCCCTGGAAGCCGCGCTCCTGCGGGCCAAGGCCGAGGAGGACCGTCCGTCGTTGATCATCCTGCGCAGCCATATCGGGTATCCCTCCCCCCATCTGACCGATACGGCCAAGGCCCATGGCGACCCCTTCCCGGCGGAGGAGATCAGGCTCACCAAGGAGCTCCTCGGCCTTCCCCCCGACCAGTCCTTCTGGGTCCCCGACGACGTTCTCGACCTCTACCGCCGGTGCATCCCGCGGGGCCAGGCCCTGCGGGCCGAGTGGGATCGACGCTTCGCCTCCTGGGGCGGCGACAAGGACCGGTGGGAAGCGGCCCTCGGAGGTCGGGGGCTACCCGGGTGGGAGTCCGCCCTGCCCAGCTTCACCCCCGACGACGGACCCATTGCCACCCGCCAGGCCGTCAAGAAGTGCCTCGACGCCACCGGCGCGCTGATCCCGGGGGTGATGCCGGGCAGCGCCGACCTCACCGGGAACACCGGCATGGCCATGGCCGATGCGCGACCACAGTCGTCCGCTGAGCCCGGCGGGGACCTGGTCCACTACGGCATTCGGGAGCACGGGATGGGCGGCGTGATGACCGGCATGGCCGCCCACCGGGGGATCCTGCCCGTCGCGGGGACCTTCTTCGTGTTCAGCGACTACATGCGGGGGGCGGTCCGGGTGGCCGCACTGTCCGACGTCCACGTCATCTACTCCTGGACCCACGACTCGATCGGACTGGGCCAGGACGGGCCCACCCACCAGCCCGTCGAACAGCTCGCTGCCTTCCGGGCCATGCCCAACCTCCGGGTAGTGCGTCCGGCCGACGCCAACGAGACCGCCCAGGCCTGGAAGATCGCGGTCGACGAGCATGGGCCCACCGCCCTGATCCTCTCCCGTCAGGCCCTTCCCGTCCTGGCCCAGACGGCCGCCCTGGCTCCGGCCGGGGTAGTCCGCGGCGCCTACGTCCTGGCCGACGCGGCGGACGGCTCTCCCCAGGTCGTCCTCATCGGCACCGGCAGCGAAGTCCACGTCTGCCTGGCTGCGGCCGACCTCCTCGAGTCGACCGGCGTACGGTCGCGGGTGGTGTCGTTCCCGTCATGGGAGCTCTTCGCCGAGCAGGACGACGAGTACCGGGCCGAGGTCTTCCCGGCCGGAGTGCCCCGCCTCGCCGTGGAAGCGGCCAGCCCGTTCGGTTGGGAACGCTACGCCGACGCCACCGTCTGCATCGACCACTTCGGGGCGTCGGCCCCCGGAGAGCACAATCTCGAAGAGTTCGGCTTCACCCCGGAGCACGTCGCCACGCGCGCCACCACCCTGATCACCTCTGGTCCGGTCCGGTGACCGGGTCCCGCCTGCGCCCCTCCGGGGACGCCCGGAAAGGAACGACATGACCACACTGGACGATCTCCACCACCAGCAGGGCCAGAGCCCGTGGCTCGACAACCTGAGGAGGGACTGGCTGGAGGACGGGACCCTGGCCGGCCTGGTTGCCCAAGGTATCCGCGGGGTGACGTCCAACCCGACCATCTTCGCCAAGGCCATCGCCGGCCAGGACACCTACGACGGCGAATTCGGCGAGCTGATCAAGACCAAGTCGGTCGAGGACGCGTACTGGGACCTGGTGGTCGACGATATCAACGCCGCCCTGGCCATCCTGCGGCCGGTCTATGAGTCATCGGACGGCGGCGACGGCTTCGTATCGGTGGAGGTGGCTCCGGCGCTGGCCCACGACACGGAGGGCACCACCTCCGCCGCCCGCATCCTCCACCAGCGCATCGATCAGCCCAACGTGCTGGTCAAGATCCCCGCCAC
>FTIN01414521.1_pt1 | contig 8732 bp, 7 predicted proteins | sample 1658211 | NCBI WGS metagenome assembly FTIN01 (sample SAMEA3914809, study PRJEB12502) | metagenome | biome: forest; material: soil | place: Canada | collected 2011-08-03 | depth 0.3 m | reverse complement strand
CCTGAACAAGCCGGTGGTGGGCATGGCCGCCACCCGGGACGGGGGCGGGTACTGGCTGGTGGCGTCCGACGGAGGCGTCTTCGCCTTCGGGGATGCACCGTTCTACGGGTCGATGGGTGGTCGGCCGCTCAACCAGCCCATCGTGGGGATGGCGGCGACACCGGACGGGGGCGGGTACTGGCTGGTGGCGTCCGACGGAGGCATCTTCTCGTTCGGGGATGCACCGTTCTACGGGTCGACCGGCAACCTCCACCTCAACCAGCCCATCGTGGGGATGACCGCCAACTCCAACGGAGGTTACTGGTTCACCGCCTCCGATGGCGGGGTCTTCGCCTTCGGCACCCCGTTCTACGGTTCCCTGGGGAGCGTCCCCCAGCGGCGGCCGGTGGTGGCCATCACCTCCAGCGCCGACGGCAACGGCTACTGGTTCACCAACAACAACGGCGCGGTCACCTCCTACGGGGATGCCACCTATTGGGGTTCGGCGCCCCAGATCATCAACAAGCCGGTGGTGGGCATGGCCCAGGCGACCGGAAACGGCAGCTTCACCGGCTCGTCGTATGCCTCGGGAAGCGCGGGCTATGACATCTCCAACTTCCAGGCCGGCAGCTACCCGCCCAATCCCCATACCGTCGGGATCGTCCAGGTGGCCGGACAGTCGTTCGGCCTCAATCCGTACCTGGCCTCCGAGGCGGCATGGGCCGGTGGCGGCCTCAACCTCTACATCTACCTGACCTACGGGTCCGCCACCTCCGGTGGAGAGGCGGCCTGCAACACCAATTCCTATCCGTACAACGCCTCCCCCGCAGCGTGTGCCTACGGGTTCAATGCGGCGGTCGACGCGTTCACCAAGGCCCAGGCGACCGGGGTGAACACCTCAGTGGCCTGGTGGCTCGATGTCGAGCAGGATCCCTCATGGAGCACCAATCTGTCGGCCAACGCCGCCCTGATCCAGGGCGCCATCGACGGGCTCCACGCCCAGGGGATCAACAGCGTGGGCATCTATGCCAGTCCGGGGAGCTGGAACGGGATCGTCGGAAGCGCCTATGCGCCGGGCGTCCCCTACTGGGCGGCATGGTGGGGCAGGAACCCGGCCAGCACGTGCGTGGACGTCCGAAGCCAGTTCCCGTCGGCCAACCTGCCGACGGGGCCCGTACAGATCGTGCAGTACAGCTCGCCCAGCGCCACCTACTCCCCCGGAGGCATGAACACCGATTTCGACAACGACTACGCCTGTTGACCGGGCCGGCTGGTCGCGGTCATCCCACGACATGAGGAACGGCATCGTTGTAACCGAGGAGCCTCCAGCGGTCACCGGCCACCTCCCACGAAGTCATCGACGCATGCTGGGACTGCAGTTGGAGCCGGGCGCCGGAACGTCCGCCGACCACCGGGATCATGGCCAGCAACGAGGCTTCGATGACCCCGGCGTGGCAGGCCGCCACCACCAGCTGACCCGGGTGCCGGGCCACCAGGACCTCGAGCATCCCCGCCACCCGGTTCACGAACCCGGTCCAGCTCTCCCCGCCGGGAGCGATGGCTCGACCCGGGTCGAGGTCCCAGTCGAGGGCACCGAACCGGGTGGTGAACACGTCCCAGGTCAGCCCATCGGCCTCACCGGGGTGGAGCTCGCACAACCCACACTCGGTGCGCAGTGGCGGGGACCGGTGCAGACCGCCCCTGCCGGCAAGGGCCGGGGCCAGCAGCTCGGCCGTTTCGATGGCCCGGGGCAGGACGCTGGAGTACAGGGCATCGGCGCCGGCCAGCTCACCGGTGAACAGCAGCCGGTCACGCAGGCGGCCGACCTGGCCGCGGCCCCGAGGGGTCAGGCCGGTACACCCGAGGCGACCTCCACAGACACCGGAGACGTTGCACACGGCCTCGCCGTGACGGACCAGGACCAGTCGGGTGGCCCCGTCCGGTCGGGCCGAGACCGTTCGAATACCGTCGGGTACCGCCGGTCCGGATGGTGTCGGCCGGTCGGGTCCCCTATCGACCCCGGCCCCCGAGAGCGCGTCGAACCCGCCGCCGCTCACGCCAGCTCCCCCACGAACTGCTCCAGCTGTCGAAGCGTCCGGCACTCCACCACTTCGTCGCAGTGGACGGCGTACTCGCCGACGATGGAGTCACCCGAGTCCCAGTAGGCCCGGGGTTCGGGGTTCAACCAGTAGACGTGGCGGGCACGGGCATGCATCTCCTTGACCACCCACGCCTGCGACGCGTGGTAGTTGTTCCGGGCATCGCCGATGAGCAGGATGCTGCTCCGGGGGTTGATCTCCTCGCCCCACCGCTCCCAGAACACGGTCAGGGCATGGCCGTAGTCGGAATGGCCGTCCACCCAGACGACGTCGGCCTCGGTGTTGATCCGGTGCACCGCATCGGCGGGATCGTCCGCCCCGGCAAAGAACCGGCTCACCTCGTCGATGCCGTCGATGAAGACGAAGCTCCGGACCTTGGAGAATTGGGAGCTGATGGCATACACCAGATGCAGGGTGAACCGGGCGAACGACGCGACCGAGCCGGAGATGTCGGCGATCACCACGATCTCCGGTTTGGAGGGACGAGGGTAGCGGAACTTGGGGTCCACCGGTACCCCGCCGGTGGACAGCGAGTGTCGCACCGTAGCCCTGAAGTCGAGCGGGCCCTTGCGGCCGTGGCGCCGCTTGCGGGCCAGGCGCACCGCCAGCTTCCGAGCCAGAGGCTGGAGCATCTTGCGCAGGGCCACCAGCTCGTCACGGGTGGCGTGCATCACGTCGATGTCCTCGGGAAGCGGTTTGCGGATCGACTTGGCCAAGGCCTCGCTCCCCCGGTCCGCCACCAGCCGGCGGCGGATCTCGTTCTCGATCTCGCGGCGCAGGTGGTCGATACGTACCCGGAGCTCATCGCGGAGCAACCGCTCCTCCAGCCCGGCCAGCTCGTGGGCCCCGGCCCCGCCGTCACCGGGAGGGCCTCCGGCACGGATGTCGGCCACCAGACGCTCGAGCATCCGGTCGAGGTCGAGGTTCCGAAGGGTCCGGTAGAGGTAGTACGTCCCGCCGACGGGTCGCCCGGCCTCCATGCCGGCGTAGCGGGATACCGCCTGGCGGACCACGGTGGACACCATGGCGTCGTTGGACCCGAGCAGCGCCCGGTAGAGGAGCTCGGCCAGCTCCTCGGAGGACAGGCCCTCCTGACCGCCCCCCCCATCCCCGCGTCCCCCGGTCGTTCGCCCACCACGGCCCCGGAGCTCATCGCCTCCCGACGGGTCGGCGAGGACCGAGTCCTCGGGGGGACCGGCGATGGTGTAGTCGGGGCCCCGCAGCGAGAAGTAGATCTCGAAAGCGATCTCATAGGCCGGCCAGTGAGTCGAGGACTTCACCAGGCTGGCCCCGAGCACGCTCTTGATGGCCCTGCGGTCCTCCATGGGCACATGGCGCAACGCTTCGGCCGCGTCGAGGTGCTCGGTGAGCGAGACCGGTATGCCGGCGGCGCGCAGTTCGCCGACGAAGCCGGTGAGGAGATCGAGCATGAGCGGGCGGCCGAGCTCAGTCGGGAGCCTGCACCCCGGCCAGCTCCTTGGACGCCCGCTCGATGTCGGTCTGGTACTTGAGCAGGATGTGCAGGGTGCCGCGGGCTTGCTCGACGTCGATCGACTCGATCCCGAGCACCACCAGGGTGCGGGCCCAGTCGAGCGTCTCGGAGACCGAAGGGTCCTTCTTCAGGTCGAGGGTGCGGATGGAGCGCACGATCCGGGCCACCTGGTCGGCGAGTACCTGACTGATCCCCGGCACCCGGGCCTCGATGATCGCCCGCTCACGTTCGAGCTCGGGGTAGTCGATGTGCAGGTACAGGCAGCGTCGCTTGAGGGCCTCGGACAGCTCCCGGGTGTTGTTGGAGGTGAGGAAGACCAGCGGGATCTGGTTGGCCCGCACCGTTCCCAGCTCAGGGATGGAGACCTGGTACTCGGAGAGGATCTCGAGCAGGAGGGCCTCGGTCTCCAGCTCCACCCGGTCCACCTCGTCCACCAGCAGCACCACCGGCTCGGTCGAGCGGATGGCCTCGAGCAACGGCCGAGTCAAGAGGAACTCCTCGGAGAAGATGTCCTCCTCGAGTTGCTCCCACGTCTGTCCGGCATCGGCCTGGATGCGGAGGAGCTGTTTCTTGTAGTTCCATTCGTAGAGTGCCTTGGACTCGTCGAGGCCTTCGTAGCACTGGAGGCGGATGAGCCGGCTCCCGGTCAGGCGGGCCACCGACTTGGCCAACTCGGTCTTGCCGGTGCCGGCCGGTCCCTCGACCAGCACCGGCTTGGCCAGGCGGTCGGCGAGGAAGACCACGCCCGAGATCCCGTTGTCGGCCAGGTAGTCCACCCCGGCCAGTCCTCGGCGCACGGCCTCGATCGACTCGAAGCGCGGCTCGCCCGCGGTGGGGAACCCCGAGGAGATCGTCTCGGTCATGACCGCACCTGCCCGTCTCCCACGACGATGTACTTGACCGAGGTCAGCTGGCGGAGGCCCATCGGGCCCCGGGCATGGAGCTTCTGGGTCGAGATGCCGATCTCTGCGCCGAGGCCCAACTCCTCCCCGTCCACGAAGCGGGTGGACGCGTTCACCAGCACGGCGGCCGCGTCCACCTCGGTGGTGAACCGGTTGGCCGCGGCCAGGTCCCCGGTGACGATCGCCTCGGAATGGCCCGAGCTGAACCGGAAGATGTGGTCGATGGCACCGTCGATGTCGTCGACCACCGCCACCGCCAGGACCAGGCCGAGGAATTCGGTGGCGAACTCGTCGGCCCCGGCCGGGCCGATATCGGGCAGCACCACCCGAGCTGCGTCGTCGCCGACCAGGGCCACTTCGGGCATGACTGCGGCCATCCGGGGCAGAAACTCACGGGCCACGTCACGGTGGACCAGCACCGTCTCGACGCTGTTGCACACGCCGGGTCGCTGGGTCTTCGCGTTGACCACGATCGACTCGGCCATCGAGAGATCGGCGTGCCGGTCCACATAGACATGGCAGTTTCCGGCACCGTCGAGCACGAACGGCACGGTGGCGTGCTCCCGCACCGAAGCCAGGAGCGACGGGCCACCCCGCGGGATCAGACAGTCGATCAGGCCGTCGAGTCGCATGAAGGAAACCGCCGACTCGCGGCTGACGTCCTCCACCAGGCCGACGGCATCGACCGGGATCCCGGCCTTGTCCCACGCTTCACGCAACGTCGAGGCGATGGTCCGGTTGGAGTCGATCGACGAGGACGAGCCCCGGAGCAGCACGGCGTTGCCCGACTTGAGGCAGAGCCCGGCGGCGTCGCTGGTCACGTTCGGCCGGTTCTCGTAGATGATCCCGACCACACCCAACGGCACCCGTACCTGCTCCACCCGGAGCCCGTTGGGACGCACCCAGCCGTCGACCACTTCGCCCACCGGGTCGGGCAGGGCGGCCACCTGGCGCAGGCCCGCGGCCATGGACGCGATCCGGGCCCGGTCCAGTCGGAGCCGGTCGAGCGACGTGGCGTCGGCCCCCGCGGCCTCGGCTCGGACCACGTCCCTGCGGTTGGCTCCGAGCACGAGGTCGGCCCGCTGGTCGAGCAGCTCGGCCGCCCGCTCCAGCGCCTCGTTGCGGACAGCCGCCGAGGACCGGGCCACGATACGCCCGGCCGCCCGGGCGCGCCCGGCGAGCTCCATCAGAGGGGAAGGATCGCGGGCGGGCATCGAGCCAGCGTAGTTCGCGCCCTTTGTTGTTCCACACACCGGCTACTCCATGACCACCAGGTCGTCGCGGTGGACCACCTCGGGCGACTCGTCCTCGGGCAGCTGGTCCGACCGTCTCCCGGCCCATTGGGAGACGACCGCCGACGACTGTCGGACCAAGCCCTTGGCGAACACCACGCCGGCTGGATCGGCGATCTCGACCGCATCCTCCACACCGAACTCTCCGCGAACCCCGGTGACGCCGGCCGGAAGCAACGAGCGGCCTCTGTCCACCAGGGCCCGCCGGGCGCCGGCGTCTACCACGATGGTGCCCGAAGCGCCGACGGCGAAGGCGATCCACAGCTTGCGGGCCGGGAGCCGACGGTCCCGGGGCCGGAACCGGGTGCCCACCCCGGGAGCAGCGGCGGCCACCTCGGCCAGCACGTCGGGGCGCGCCGCGTCGGCGATGACCGCCTCCACCCCCGACCAGACAGCGATCTTTGCCGCCGCCAACTTCGAGCCCATGCCTCCGCTCCCGACGGCGGTGCCCGGCCCCCCGGCGATCCGCTCGAGCTCGTGGTCGATCTCGAGCACCTCTTCGATCAGCGAGCCGCCCCCCGAGTACCGGGGATCCTCGGTGAGCAGTCCGGCGGTGTCGGTCAGCAGGACGAGCAGCTCAGCCCGCACCAGATGAGCGACCAGGGCGGCCAGGCGGTCATTGTCACCGAACCGGATCTCCTCGTCCGCCACCGCGTCGTTCTCGTTGACCACCGGGACCACGCCGAGCTCGAGGAGCCGGGTCAGGGTCTGGCGGGCATGGAGGTACTGGCTCCGGTGGACGAAGTCCAGCGGAGCCAACAAGACCTGTCCAGCCGCGAGACCCCGGCGTTCGAGGGCATCGCTCCACACCCGCATCAACCGGTGTTGGCCCACCGCAGCCACGGCCTGGAGGGTGGCCAGGTCCGCAGGCCGGGGTTGGCCCGGGGCCAGGCTGGTCCATCCGGCGGCGATCGCCCCCGAGGTGACCACGACCACCTGGTGACCGGCATCCCGTGACGCGGCCACCTCGCCGGCCAACTTGTCGATGGCCGCGTCGTCCACTCGCCCGGCTCCGGTGGTGACGGAGGAGGACCCGATCTTGACCACCAAGGTGCGTGCCTCGACCGCGGTGTCCCCGGAAGACCCCGCTACCGTCACGATCGGCGGCGGTGGCGTTGCGGATCGCCGATGAACTCGGGCTGGTCCCGGAACCATTCGAACGCCAGGTCGCCGATATGGACCAGGTCGCCGTCGCGGGCCCCGGCCCGGTTGAGGGCACGATCCACCCCCAGACGACGGAGCCGGCCCTGGACATAGTCCGCGGCCTCGTCGGAGGTCAGGTCGTTCAGCGCTACCGCTCGCTCGGCCACCCGGCCGACAACCCGGAACTCACCCTCCCCCACCCGCTCGACGGCGAAGCCCTCGGGCAGGGGCCGGTGGATGACGATCATCCCCTCGTCGGTGGTCTCCTCGGATCGTACCGCGGTGACCATGAGGGACAGCCGACCCACCAACTCGGTGATGCCCTGGCCGGTCACCGCCGAGATCACCAGGTCCGGTACGAACGGGTCCCCTCCGGCCTGACCGAGACCCGACCCAGCCACCGCGTCCACCTTGGACCCCACCACGATCCGGGGGCGATCGAGGAGATCAGGCTGGTAGCGGCCCAGTTCGAGGAGGAGGACCCGGTATTGCTCGGCCGGGGTCATGCCGGTGACCGGCTCCAGCTCGACCAGCACGACCAGGGCACGGGCCCGGGTGATGTGACGCAAGAAACGGTGGCCCAGGCCCTTGCCCTCCGCGGCCCCCTCCACCAGTCCGGGGATGTCCGCCACCGTGAAGTTGGACCCGCCGTCCCCCTGCACCACCCCCAAATGGGGCTCGAGCGTGGTGAAGGGGTAGTCGGCGATCTTGGGCTTGGCGGCAGAGATGCGGGAGATGAGCGTGCTCTTGCCCACGTTGGGGAACCCGACCAGGGCCACGTCGGCCACCAGGGCCAGCTCGAGGTCGTACCACTGCTCGTGGCCCTTCTCGCCCTGCTCGGCGAAGGCCGGAGCCCGACGTCGGTTGGAGAGGAAGCTGGCATTGCCCCGGCCACCCCGGCCACCCTCGCCGGCCATCCAGCGATCACCCGGCCTGACCAGGTCGACCAGGACCGTGCCCTCGGGGCCCCGGGCCCGGGTGCCGACGGGGACCGGCACCTCGAGGTCGGCGCCGCGGGCCCCGTGCTTCTTTTTGCCCCCGCCGTGGCCCCCGTCGTCACCCCGGCGGTGGGGATGGTCGCGGAAGCCGAGCAGGGAGGACTGGTTGGTGGTGGCCACCAACCACACATTGCCGCCGCGGCCCCCGTCGCCCCCGTCGGGACCGCCCTTGTCGACATGGGCCTCACGTCGGAAGGCCACGGCCCCCGCGCCGCCGTCGCCCGCCTTGACGTGCAGCTGGGCCTCATCGACGAAACCGGACATGGGTCGATCCTACCGATCGGCTCTCGGTCTCTCGGAGAAACCTGGTGATCAGGCCGGGACCGGCCTGCCCTTTCCCCTGCGGGTCAGGCCTCGGCGACCACGTCGACGAGCTTGCGACCCTTGCGGCTGGAGAACTGCACCGTGCCGTTCGCCAGGGCGAACAGCGTGTCGTCGCCGCCCAGGCCCACATTCAGCCCGGGATGGAACTTGGTGCCCCGCTGACGGACGATGATGGCCCCGGCGCGCACCTCGGTGCCGCCGAACGCCTTGACGCCCAATCGTTGGGCGTTCGAATCGCGTCCGTTGCGAGTGGAACCGCCACCCTTGGTCTTCGACATCCAGACTTCTCCTCGTTCTCCGTGCTCTCGGTCCTACGTACTGCGCTCTCGGTCCTACGTACTGCCGGGCCCGAGGCCCTAGGTCGCCGGGCTGATCGCCGTGATGGCGATCGTCGAGTACCGCTGGCGGTGTCCCCACCGGGTACTCTGGTTGGACTTGTTCTTGTAGGTGAAGCCTCGGATCTTCGGTCCGAGCTCCTCGCCCACCACCGTGGCGGTCACCGA
>FTIN01423441.1_pt1 | contig 8828 bp, 4 predicted proteins | sample 1658211 | NCBI WGS metagenome assembly FTIN01 (sample SAMEA3914809, study PRJEB12502) | metagenome | biome: forest; material: soil | place: Canada | collected 2011-08-03 | depth 0.3 m | reverse complement strand
GCCTTGCGCAGCACGAACCGGGTCTGGGGAAGGGGCCCCTCCGAGGCGTCGACCAGGAGGAGGACCCCGTCCACCATGGTCAGCCCCCGCTCCACCTCGCCCCCGAAGTCGGCGTGGCCGGGGGTGTCGATGATGTTGATCTTGACCCCGTTGTGGAGGACGGCCGTGTTTTTGGCCAGGATGGTGATGCCCTTCTCCCGCTCGAGGTCGCCCGAGTCCATGACCCGCTCGTTGACTGCCTGGTTGTCCCGGAAGGCCCCGGACTGCCAGAGCATGGCGTCCACCAGGGTGGTCTTGCCGTGGTCGACGTGGGCCACGATGGCTACGTTGCGGATGTCGTCTCGGGTGTGTAAGGGCATAAGGGAACAATCCTACCGGGCGGCGAGGGCGGTCCGACCACGAACTCCGGCAACAATCCACCGAACAGCCCACTGCGCGTGGGTCAGACAAGAGATCCGGTCAATGCGGGACTACGAAGCTTTGGTGCACGTTCCTGAACCAGCCAGGGTCGAGCCGTTGGCGCCGATAGCCGGCGGATAGGTGGGATACGGGTAGGTCATTGATCCGTCTGCCTTGGTCGGCTTGGGATCCACCGGCGGGCAGTTGGGCTCTTGACCGGTATAGGTCTCTGACGAAGAGCTGAGGGCCCATGAGGCGGTGCCCGGGGTCAGATAGAACGGCGGCGAGTAGAGGCTGAGCCGGGGATCCCAGGTGTAGGTCTTGCCGTAGCCGGTGAGGAGGTTGCCGCTTTGGTCACCGGTTGCGACGGGACCGCGGGCGTTCTGTTGGATCGACCCGTAGACGGTCAGCTGCCCCTCGTTCACCCCTTGGTTGTTGGTGTTGTACGCGTTGTAGTTGTCGACGCCAAAGGACTGGGCGAGAGCCAGAATCGATGCGTCCACGATCAGTCCGCCCGCGCCGGATGTAGCAGGATCGCAGAGCGGAACCGGTAGCGCTCCACTGGCGCCGCAATACTTGAGTAGCTGCCCATTCCCATCGACTGGGCGGTTCACCTCGACGTACTGGTAGGCGATGAGACCCAACGTGTCGTTGGTCCCGGTGGACGCGTCGTTGTAGGCGCACGCGCTCTGGTGCGCCGTGCCGTTGGGCCATGTGCAGTCGGAGTAGGTGATGGGTCCGTCGATGAAGATGTCATTGTTCGACCCGATGGTGAGATGACCCGAGAGGGTGCCATTGACGAAGGCGTCACCCTCCTTGTCCCACGACTGGGTCTGACCGAAGTAGCAGCCGCGGCACGCAGAGTAAGTCTGGCTGCAGGGGCTGGCGTTGATGCAGTTGTGGCCCACCGCGTCGAACGGGTTGTTCCCGGCGTTGCCATTCCCCCCGCTGTCGACGAAGAGCACCCCGTTCTTCGGGAGGGCGACCGGCGTGCTGTTGTTGATCGGACAGACACTTGTATCGGTGGAGAAGTCGTTGGTCTGGCCGGGTCCGTTGCTGTTGCCGGACCCGTCGGCCGACGTGCCGGGGCTCGACACCACCATACCGGCCGCGCTCAAGGTGATCTGTGTCGGACCGGTGTAGTAGCACCCACCCTGTTTGGCATAGTTGCCCAGTGACGAGTTGTCGGTGGGGATTGGTTCGAGATTTGACCCACTGAACGAGCTGTTGGCCGCGCTGTAGGTGATGCCCAAGTGGGAGCCGGTCTGCCCGCAGTTGTTGGTGGAACCCTTGGGGCTCGGGGCCTGCCCGAGGTTATTACCGCCGGTCGTCACCCCTGGCTCTACAAACAGGCAGCTCGGGTCGGCGGTGGTCACGCCGGAGGTGGTGCCGAAGTTCGAAGCCGCGTCCACGTAAATAGAGTCGTTGGAGAAGATGGGTCCGGTGATGTTGTCGGCGGCAGCGAAGTACACCGGGGTGCACTGGGAGGGGGTGGTGTAGCCCTTCCAGTAGTAGGTGCATTGGGGTGGAGTGGTCAGCACCGCGCCGTTGTTGGGTGTCGACTCGAAATTGGTCCACCAGACGTTGTTGAGGAAGCCGTTGGCCGGTGTGAACTTGGCCACCGTGGAGTAGTAGACGTCCCGACCGGGGAATCCGGCTGCGCCGACGATCTGGACCTCCAGATAGGTGAGTCCCTGGCTGGTGGGGTCAACGATCTCCTGGGGATTGTCGAACTTGTAGTATTCGGGCACCACGCCGTTGCCTGTGTCTGTGCCGGGCACCTGGCTCCAGCTCTGGTAGTTGAGCCCGGCACACTGGGGGTTGGCGTTGGGTCCGTTGGGCTCGTTGGTGTTGACGTTGCAGGCGGCCAGGTACGGGTCTGAATTGATGGCGCTGGTGTAGGCGTTGACCCCGGACGCCAGGGCCCGGTAGGCGTATCGCTGGATGGAGACCTGGGAGATGACCGGATCGTTGTTGACGATGGTGCTGACCATCACACCTCCCAGCGTGGTCAACGCGACCGTGAAGGCCACGACCACGACCAATGCGGCCTGGCCCGACTCCCCCAGGTAGCGGCGGAGGCTGCGGCGCGCGCGGGAGGTGCGGATGCCCATGGCCGCGGGCGGCAGCCGGTCACGCATGGGGACCGCGATGGGTCGGGTTCGATGTGCGGAGGTTGTGTGCATGGCGGGCTACCCCACGAGCGGACTGTAGAGGTACGAAGCGGACGAGAGGCGGTAGACGACGAAGTAGTTTTCGTGGATCGGCGCACCTTGCACTTCGACCTCGAGGTCGACGCCCACGTTCTGGATGTTGTCAGGGGCACAGAGGTTGGCTGTGGGGTTGCTGTAGATATCCAGCGTGGGAGCGAGGCACGTGCCAGGATTGGTGAACAGGATCCCTGCCGCGGTCGGTGTTCCCCCGTCACCGGGGATGTAGGTGAAGTTGTACGGGTCGAGCGTGCTGTAGGTGAAGATCGGCTTCGCGGCATCGGGTAGCGGCGTGCTGGTCAGCGCGCCGTTGATCGTCACCTGCGGCGAAACAGTCGCGGCCCCATTGACCACGTTGGGGATATCTACCAGCACCGTTCCGCTGGTCGACCAGGTGCAGGTGTAAGTCGAGTTGAGAGTGAAGGGGCACCCGGTGTTAGCCGGGCACGTCGCCGTTGCTGCGTTGGAGGCCGCACACGCCCTGTACTGGGTCACGGTGAAGATGGAGCTGTAGAACTTTCCGGTCTTGGTGGGAGTTCCCTCGGCCATGACGATCTTGGCCGGGCCGTTGGTGTCACCGACATTGGCGTAGAAGATGGTGGAGAAGGTCCCGATGCTGCCATTGAGAAAGGGTGGGCAGGGGACATTGACCGCCGTGGCACAGGCGTTGGTGGTACTCGACGTGGCCGGTGTGGTGGCCGGTTCGACCTGGCTGCGGATCAGGCGCTGGATGGTGGCCGAGCCGGGAAGCAACTGGTCGGTGGCCGAGTAGGACGAGATCACGGTGGTGCCGGCATTGATGTACGTCGAGAGCGCCGTGCCGACCATGGTCAGCAGCACCATGAGGCAGGCGAAGGCCACCAGTAGCTCGACCAAGGTCAGGCCGTCGTCGGAGTGGGTACGGTTCTGACCGGCCCGGACGGCGCGCCGATTCGCGGAGAGGTGAGCAAACGGCGAGGAGATCGGAGAACTGCTCATTACACGCTCGCCGTCAGTGGGGAGGGGAGGGTGCGAGTGCTCCCACCCAGGCTGACCGAGTTGGCACTGACCGTCACGGTGCCATACGAGGCCGAACTCCCGTTGATGTACAACGTGTACGAGCCGTAGGGGACGGCCGTGCGGCTGAGCCCATCGGCCCCGGCCCCTTGCAATGTGTAGCTCTCGCCGGCGGCGCAGCCGGCGGTGGCGCTCTTGATGATCAGGGTGGCCCCGGCGTAGGGCAGACCGGTGGCGAGGTGGAGGACCTGCAGCGAGAGCAGGCCGAGTGGAACGGCGACATTGGTAGTGCCTCCGGGCTGGGTGGAGGGCGTCACCGCGTTGTAGGTGAAGTACTGGGAGGCGCAATCACCGGCCCAGAGCGAATAGCCGGCTGAGAAGGGGTAGAGATTGGGGAGCATGGTGACGTTGGCACTTGCGCCCTGGCTGACGGCGGTGGTGTTTGGGCTGACCAGCGCCGGATTGCTGATCTCGATGGGCACACCGGCAGCCACCGTGCCGACCGTATTGACAGGCACTGTTCCGGTCGGAGTGGTGTCTGCCCACGGGCCGATCGGGCCGTTGGCAGAGGACAGTATGACCGCCCCGGTCGGAGTCGCACCCACCGCTGCGCAGGTGGCGGAGGCGCCCAAGGTGCAGTCGATGTCGTCGAAGTAGAGGAGGTAGTCGCTGCTCGGGAGGGGTACCGTGCTCCACGTCGAGACATTGGTTGTGTCGAGGAGGAAGGCCTGTGGCTGGTTGGACGCATTGGTCCCGGTCCCCATGGCCAGACAGGAGGTGCTCGTCGGGCAGACGACCTGGCTGAGCGAAGTCGCCGAATTGGCGGGCAGCGTGTCACTCGTCCAGCCGTCGGTGGTATTGATGGTGCCGGTGTAAATGGCCGGGGCGGAGCCGGTGGTGGTGCCAAGGGCGACGCAGGTCGAGACTGATGGGCACACCGTCTGACCGATCGAGGTGGCGCCGGGTGGGAATTCAGAGCTCAGCGCAGCGCCGGGGGCGCCATAGAGGAACAACCCGCCGGTGGACGCTCCCGACGTCCCGTTGCCGGACACCAGGCACTTGATGGAGGTAGGACAGATGACCTGATTGAGCGCGGTGACCGTGGTGCTGGTCAGGGTGTCGGCCGACCACGGGACCACGGTCGCCAGGCCGCCCGCTCCGGCCAGGCCGGAGACCACGATGGGCCCGCTGGTCCCGCCGTTGATCTTCCCGGTCCCGATGGCCATGCAGGTCGTAGGTGCCGCTGACGTGCAGCTGATCTGGGTCAGGGCGCTGACGGTGAAGGAGGTTGGTCCACTGGCCGGCGTGGTCCAGGCCGCCCAGGTCCCAATCCCGGACGGGCCGGAGATGACCAGAGGCGAAGCGGGACTGGTGCTGGTGGCGATGGCCGTACATCCGTTGGCTGTGGCCGGGCACACTAGGTTCGAGATCGAGGTCAGACTGCCCGGAAGGGTCTCGGCCGTCCAGGTGTCAGCGGCGGCAGTCGCCCCGATAGTTCCGGACAGCACGACCTGCGTGCCGCCGCTGGTGGCCCCGGTGATCACGCACTGGCTTGCCGATGGGCATGCGACCTGGTTCATCGTTGCGTTGAGTACGTTGAGATTGGCGATGACGGGGAGCGTGTCCGCGGCGATGGTCGGCGACGCCCCCGTCGTTCCATGGAGGACCACTGCCCCATTGGCCCCGTACCCCACACCGATGCAGGCAGCGGTACCGGCGCATCCGATGGCGGCGATCCGGGTCACTCCCGACGGCAGTGACGCGTTGGTCCAACTCGATCCGTTGGCCCAGGTAGCCACCGCTCCCGAGCCGTTCTGTCCGGTTGCCACGCAGGTGATCTGGACGGCCCCGGGGCAGTTCACCCCGTCCTCGACGGTGGATGTCGAGGGATAGGAGAGGTTGAAGGTCGTGCTCTGGTCGAAACCCGGGTAGCAGGTCGACTGGCCCGGAGTCAGCTGCAGCCTAGTCACCGCGCCTACGACCACCGTGGCCCCGGTCGTACCGGCACCGCACGAGGCCACCGTGTTAGAGACCGATGTGGGCTCGCTCCACACGTGATTGGTGACCGACCCAGCTGCATTGGCGACAAACGGGTTCGACCCGAGGCTTCCATAGGTCGTCCCCGGAGGACTGTTCAGTGCGGCGCCGGCCACGGACACGGTGTAGGTGCCGGGGGTGACCTGCGCGAACACGCATCCGTAGCTGTCCGGATTGACGGTGAACGTCGGTTCTGCCCCGCTAATGGTCACCTGGGGGGCCTGGACCCGGGCGCTCCACGGGGCCGACGGTGACTGGGTGTCGAAGGCGTTCAGGTCGCCCTGCAGTTCCAAGGCGATGAAGCCGAGAGTCTGCACCCCGGCGGGCGGATAGTTGATGATGACGCTGTCCTGCACGTTATTGGCATCGGCGTTGGGACCCCACGACACGGTCACCCGGACTTTGAGGAGCTGAGGTGTCCCCTGGGTGCAGAGGTTGGGCTTGGATGCGGCTCCGGCGTTCTGGGCGGTGGACCACGAATAGGACGCCTTGAGGAGGTAGACGGTGCTGCCCTTGGTCTCGGTCGGAACGACGACCGAATTCTGGACCACTGGGTTTCCGGTCGCCAGGGTGTCGGGGGACTGACTGCACGGGCTGCTTGCGCAGGTGAAGGTCACCGTGGTCCCCACCGTCGACACGCTGGAATAGACCACGTTGTCGATGTTGGGGACAGCCACAGTGCCGACATTGATTTGTATGGACTGGTTGGCCGCGGTGGCCGGTTGGAACGAGGCCGACGAGGTCACCACGATGGTCGAGTATGAGGAGTTGCTGAGCGCGTGGTTGTTGGAGGTCGAGGCAACGGCCCCGACTGAGGAGGTCGGCGCCGGGCCCGACGGAGCGACGTTCTTATCGGTCACCACTGCGCCGAAGTCGTCGACCGGCGGGGTGGTGTTGGAAAGCACTTCGGTCCACTTTTCAGCGATGGACAGGGCGGCCTGCTGGTTGGTCGACTGGCCGGCCGAGATCAGGGAGGTGGTGAACAGGTACGAGAGAGGGATAAGGGCGATCATCAAGACGACGAACGCCACCAGGACCTCGATAAGGCTGACCCCGTCATCGTCCCGATGCTTCCGTGCCCGGACTGTGAGAGACCCGCCCTGCTGACGCGAAGCGAGTGGGTTTCGACTCCTGCTTTGGCGTGGCTTGCCCCTCGTATTGGTGTTCATGGCCCTGTCGGGAAGCGTAAGTGTCGATGTGCGTCATTCCTAGAAGTGATTCCACCTAGGCGGCGAAAGCTCACCCCCGAAGGACTGGGACCAAGAAGAATCCTCCGCGCGCAGGCGTCGGGTAGAGACGATGTACAGGGTCGCGAGCACGCGATCCGCCGCCCCTGGCCGTCGGGGCGGCGGGACTTTGGTACTGCTCCTTGCTGAACGAGTGCTCGTGACATTGGGTATCAGCATCGGCACACCAGGCAAAGGTCTGTAGGTGGCCAGCAGGCCGCTAGGCGTACCCCGCAGCCACGCAGCTTGTCGGTCATCACCGGGCCAGCTCGACCTCGATGGTGGCTTGGCAGGGAGGACGATGCCCTGGTGTCGCCCGATGGACGAGGAGGTGGTAGCGCTCGGGTCGCATTGGCCGGCCCGACGTGGGAAGAATAGGCCCATGACCTTTCCGTCGCGGCACATCGCCCACCGAGTCCGAGGGCCGGAAGACGGGGCCCGGAGCCCGTGGTGATCCGCACCTACCCGCAGATCGCACTGGACGACGACCCGGACGCGGTCCGGACGCCGAGGAGCGCGCGGCCGGCGGCGAGGCGGCTCTCGGCCGTGGTGCTGGCCGCCGGCGAGGGCACGAGGATGCGCTCGGCCCGCCCCAAGCCGCTGCACCGGCTGTGCGGCCGCCCGATGGTCCTCCACGTGCTGGACGCCCTGGCCGAGCTGTCCGTGTCGCGGGTGGTGGTGGTGGTCGGGCACCGGGCCGAATGGGTCACCAAGACGTTGATCGAGCACGCCCCGGCCGGCATGGCCATCGAATTCGTCGAGCAGGTCGAGCAGCGGGGTACCGGCGACGCCATGTCGGTGGCCCTCACCGGCCTACCCGACGACGAGTCGGACGACGACGGCGACGTGGTGGTGCTGCCTGGGGACACCCCGCTGCTGCGCCCGGCCACGTTGGCCGCGCTGGTCGAGCGGCACCGGGCCTCGGACGTGGCGGCCACCTTGCTGACCGCCGAGCTCGACGACGCCACCGGGTACGGCCGGGTGGTCCGGGGCCGCGACGGGGTGGTGGCCCGGGTTGTCGAGCACGCCGATGCCACCGACGAGGAGCTCGAGGTGCGCGAGGTCAACACCTCCATCTACTGCTTCCGTAAATCGGTATTGGCCCCGTCCCTCCGACGGGTCAGCCCGACCAATGCCCAGGGCGAGTACTACCTGACCGACGTGATCGGAGTGCTCTACGAAGCCGGGCACCGGGTGGGATCGATGGTGGTGGGGGACACCATGGAGGTGGCCGGGGTGAACGACCGGGCCCAGCTGGCGGTGGCCGAGGCCGAGCTGCGCGACCGGATCAACGAGCGGTGGATGCGCCGGGGGGTGACCATGTGGGACCCGGAGCGCACCTATATCGATGTCGACGTGGTGGTGGAGCCCGACGTGGTGTTGCTGCCCGGCGTGATCCTGCAGGGCTCGTGCGTGATCGGGAACCATGCCGAGATCGGCCCCGACACCCACCTGGTGGAGACCGTGGTGGGGGAGGGAGCGGTGGTCGCCTCCAGTGTGTGCCGGCGGTCGGTGATCGGGGCCGACGCCCGGGTGGGCCCCTTCGCCGTGCTCGAGGAGGGCACCGAGGTGCCGGCGGGCGCGGTGGTCGGGCGAGATGGTGTCGGGGCACGCACCGGCCTCGGTTCGTTCGGAGATCCGGGCGTCGGGGCGGAGTAGCCTGGTGGCCATGGAGTTCACCCCCCGCCGCCGCCTCGAGCTGGTATCGGGTCGCTCGCACCCGGAGCTGGCCCAGGACGTCGCCGCCCAGCTGGGGGTGACGCTCGGCCAGGCCAATCTGCGCGAATTCGCCAATGGCGAGATCCACTGCCGGTTCGACACGTCGATCCGCGGCACGGACGTGTTCATCTTTCAGACCCACTGTCGACCGGTCAACGATTCGCTGATGGAGCACCTGATCATGATCGATGCGGCCAAACGTGCGTCGGCCAAGAGGATCACCGCGGTCTGCCCCTATTAC
>FTIN01001027.1_pt2 | contig 8852 bp, 8 predicted proteins | sample 1658211 | NCBI WGS metagenome assembly FTIN01 (sample SAMEA3914809, study PRJEB12502) | metagenome | biome: forest; material: soil | place: Canada | collected 2011-08-03 | depth 0.3 m | reverse complement strand
CTGCAGGCCATCGTGTCCAACCTCGATGCCTCTCCCTACCTGGGCCGGCTGGCCGTGTGCCGGGTCCACAACGGCACCCTCCGCAAGGGCGACACGGTGGCCTGGTGCAAGCTGGACGGCACCATCGAGAAGGCCAAGATCACCGAGCTCTACGTCACCGACGCCCTCGACCGGGTCGATGCGACCGAAGCCGGACCGGGCGAGATCGCCGCCGTGGCCGGCATGGCCGAGATCACCATCGGGGAGACCCTGGCCGACGCCGACGACCCCCGACCGCTGCCGGTGATCACCGTGGACGAGCCCAGCCTGGCCATGACCATCGGTATCAACACCTCCCCCCTGGCCGGGGCCGACGGCAAGAAGCTCACCGCCCGCCAGGTCATCACCCGGCTGGAGAACGAGCTCATCGGCAACGTCTCGCTCCGGGTCGCCCCCACCGAGCGGCCGGACACCTGGGAGGTCCAGGGCCGGGGCGAGCTCCAGCTGGCCGTGCTGGTGGAGACCATGCGCCGGGAGGGGTTCGAGCTGACCGTGGGCAAGCCCCAGGTGGTCACCCGGGAGATCGACGGCAAGCTCCACGAGCCCATGGAGCGGGTGGCCATCGACGTGCCCGACGACTACCTGGGCGTGGTCACCCAGCTGATGGCCCTGCGCAAGGGGACCCTCATCGAGATGGTCAACCACGGCACCGGCTGGGTACGCATGGACTACCGGGTCCCGGCCCGGGGCCTGGTCGGCTTCCGCACCGAGTTCATGACCGAGACCCGGGGCACCGGGATGCTCCACCACGTCTTCGACGGATGGGAGCCCTGGCACGGCGAGCTCAAGACCAAGCGCAACGGCTCGATGGTGGCCGACCGCCGCGGGGTGACCACCGGTTACACCCTGATGAGCCTCCAGGAGCGGGGCATCCTCCTGGTCGGTCCGGGCACCGAGGTCTACGAGGGCATGGTGGTCGGCGAGAACGCCCGCGACGAGGAGATGGACGTCAACCCCACCAAGGAGAAGAAGCAGACCAACATCCGCTCGGCCACCGCCGACGAGGCCATCCGCCTGACTCCCCCGCTGCTGCTCTCGTTGGAGCAGGCGCTCGAGTTCATCTCGGACGACGAGTGCGTCGAGGTGACCCCGTCCGCGGTCCGGCTGCGCAAGGTCACCCTCGACCAGGCCACCCGTGGCCGCCAGCGCAGCCGGTCCCGCAAGTCCAGCTGACCTTCGCCCTCCGGGATGCTCCGGAGGGGAGGGCTCCGAGTGCTCCGAGGGGAGGGCTCGAACCTCCAACATCTGGCTCCAAAGGCCAGCGTTCTGCCAATTGAACTACCTCGGAAGGTGTCGGCCACCACCGCCGACGACGGGCACAGGCTACTCCCGTGCCACGGCCCGATCCCCCGGGGCCGATAGGCTCCCGGCCCGATGAGGGTACTCGTCGTCGATGACGATCCGGCGGTCAGCGGCGCGCTCAACCGGGCGCTCCGACTCGAGGGGTACGAGGTGTCGCTGGCCGACGACGGTCCCAAGGCCCTCGAGGAGATCGCCATGCGCCCGCCCGACGCGGTCATCCTCGACATCGGGCTGCCCACCATCGACGGGCTCGACGTCTGCCGCCGCCTCCGGGCCGCCGGGGACGACACCCCGGTGCTGATGTTGACGGCGCGGGATGCCGTCAACGACCGGGTCCACGGCCTCGATGCCGGCGCCGACGACTACCTGGTCAAGCCGTTCGCCCTGGCCGAGCTGCTGGCCCGCTTGCGGGCGCTCCTGCGGCGCCGGCCCGAGGAGGCCGGCGACACCCTCCGCTTCGCCGATCTCACCCTCGACCCCATCACCCGTGAGGCCCACCGGGGCGAGCGCCTCTTCACCCTGACCCGCATCGAGTTCGACCTGCTCGAGCTCCTGCTCCGCCATCCGCGTCAGGTGCTCACCCGCGAGCTCATCCTCGACCGGGTCTGGGGCTACACCTTCGACTCGGGCACCAACTCGCTGGCCGTCTACGTGGGCTACCTGCGGCGCAAGACCGAGGCCGGCGACGAGCCCCGCCTGATCCACACGGCCCGGGGTGTGGGCTACGTCCTGCGCGAGCCGTAGGGTGCCCCGGTCGATCTGTAGGGCACCCCGGTCGAGCCGTAGGGCACCCCGGTCGATCTGGGGTCATCCATGACCTTCCGCGGGCGCCTGGTGCTGGCTGCCACGGCCGCTGTCCTGGTGGTGGTGGTCCTCGGGTCGCTGGCCACCTACCTGGTGGCCTACAACTCGCTGGTCGGATCGGTGGACGACAGCCTGAGCCAGGACGCCCGCGCCGCCATTGCCGTCGGGACCATTGCCAACGTGTGCAGCACCACGACCTCCGGCATCTGCACCCAGGTGGTCCTGGCCAACGGCAGCGTCAACTCTGACGACCCGCAGGTCCTCCCCATCACCGCCGCCGTCCGGTCGTCGGCGGCCAGCGCCGGGGGGGCGCCGAACAACTACTTCAGCACCACGGTGAACGGGACCGCGGTGCGCGAGATCGTGCTGCCCCTTCCGACCGGCTACACCTACCGTGGCAACAACGGCTACGTGCCGGCACTGACCGGTGGCGCCCTCCAGTTCACCTTGCCGCTGACTGGGGTCAACCAAGAGCTCCGCCACCTGGCCTTCGCCCTGTGGGTAATCGTCCTGGGTGGCATCACCGTGGCCGTGCTGCTGGGGCTCGGGGTGGGGCGCACCGTCCTGCGCCCGCTCAACAGCCTCACCGGCACCATCGAAGAGCTGGCCGAGACCACCGACGTCTCCCGGCGCCTGGACCCCGGGGGGCCCGACGAGCTGGGCCGCCTGCGACGGGCGTTCAACCAGCTGCTGGTGGCCCTCGACACCTCCCGGGAGAGCCAGCGCCAGCTGGTCCTCGACGCCTCCCACGAGCTCCGCACCCCCCTGACCAGCCTCCGTACCAACATGGAGGTGGCCCGTCGGCTCCCCGAGCTGGACCCCGAGGAGCGGGAGACCCTGATCAATGATGTGCTCACCCAGATGGACGAGCTCACCTCCCTGGTGGGGGACATGGCCGAGCTGGCCCGCGGCGGCCAGCCGGCGCTCACCGCCGGGCCCATCCGCTTCGACCAGGTGGTGCTCGAAGCGGTCGACGCCGCCACCACCCACGGGCGCAGCCGGGGGGTCACCTTCGACGCCCGGGTGGCCCCGACCTGGGTGTCCGGCTCCTCGGCCCGGATCGAGCGGGCGGTGAACAACCTGTTGGACAACGCCCTCAAGTGGAGTCCGGACGGCGGGGTGGTGGAGGTAGCGTGCTCCCAGGGGACGCTCATCGTGCGCGACCACGGGCCCGGGGTGGCCGACGCCGACGCCGACTTCATCTTCGACCGCTTCTACCGGGCCGCCGGGGCCCGGGGACGGCCCGGATCGGGCCTCGGGTTGGCCATCGTGGCCCAGGTGGCCCGGGACGAGGGCGGGACGGTGGACGTCTACCGGGCCGAGGGTGGCGGTGCCCTGTTCCGGTTCAGCCTCCCCGAAGTGACGCCGGGCCCCGACGGGCCGGCGGCCGGCGACGACGCCTGAGCGGGACCGGGGGGCCCGTCGGACGTGGCGGAAAATTCCCTGGTCGACTAGGGTGCCGTGCGACATGGGATCACTGATCAAAAAGCGCCGCAAGCGCATGCGTAAGAAGAAGCACAAGAAGATGCTGAAGGCCACCCGTTGGCAGCGGCGGGCGGCGGGCAAGTAGTTCCGACTCCCGGCCGGCGCTCCCCAGCGACCAGTCGGCACCGGAGTTCCATCGCACCAGCTCGAACCGGCTCGTTCGCCGCGCCCGGACCGCGCCCCGCCCGCGGCCGCCTCCGGAGGTGACCACCAGGCAACCGCCGGCGTCCTCAGCGAATGGCCGGCGTCGTCCTGACCGGCACCAGCAGGCCGGTCTGCCCTCCCACGGTGAGGGTCCGGCGGTCTCCCAGCCCGCAGGACTCGGGCGTCCCCTCCACAAAGAAGGTCGAGCCGCTGCCGGCCATCCGGGGCGGACAGCCGGTGGCCTCGCCCAGCACGGCCCGCCACGGGGCCAGACGGGGCTCGACCACCAATGCCGGGGCCTCCAGGTCGTTCCCGCCGGTCCGGGCGGGAGTCTCGCCGGGCCTCGGGAGGGCCACCACCCCCCGCTCGGCGAGGCCGTCCCAGGCCCGGTACACCGCGGCGGTGTCCACGCCGAAGGGAAGCAGTAACAAGACGAACGACCGGTCCTCGTAGGGCAGGGGCTCGAGCGCATCGCCGATGCCCCGGACCAGTGCCCGCCCCCCGGCCAGGCAGAAGGGAACATCGGCCCCCAACCCGGCGGCCAGGGCGACGTCGGTGCGCCCGGCCCACCGCAAGACGGCGGCGGCATCGGCCGATCCGCCCCCCAGGCCGGCTCCGGGGGGGACCCGCTTGACCAGCCGGACGGCGGCCTTCCGGCCGGACGCAGCCAGGGCCCGCCGCACCAGGTTCTCCGGGCCGGTGGGGACGGGCCGGGGAGCCCAACCGAGGCGCCCGGCCTGCCCGTAGGGACCGGCGTCGCTCGAGACCGTCAGACCGTCGCCCTCCTCCAGGGCCAGGGTGTCACCCAGGTCCACCGAGACCATCTCGGACTCCAAGAGGTGGTACCCGTCCGACCGCACTCCGGTGACCCGCAACGACAGGGTCAGCTTGGCCGGGGCCCACAGTTCGTCGGACCGGACCTCCCCGGGGGTCACGAGACACCCGTGGCGCCGGTGACACCCATGGCGCCGGTGCCGGTGCCGGTGGGCTCGACGGCGACCGGCGGGTCCTCGGCACGCCACGCGGCCAGCCGCTCCCAGGCATCGAGGGCCAGCTCCTCCGCCCGGGCCGTGGGCCGGATCCCCACCGCCTCGAAGGCCTCGGGCTGCACGAGGTCCTCGAGGGAGCGCCGGAGCATCTTGCGACGGTGGGCGAACCCGCTCCGGACCACCGAGAACAACCGGTCGTACGCCGCCGTCCCCGGACCCGGCAGTGGGGAGCCTGGACGCCGGTCCATGCGCACCAGCACCGATTCGACCCGGGGCCGCGGGATAAACACGGCGGCGGACACCCGACCCACGACGGCGGCGGTGGTCCAGTAGGCCACCTTGACCGACACCGCGCCGTAGGCCTCGTCGGCCGCCTTGGCTGCCATGCGCTCCCCCACTTCCCGCTGGACCATCACCAGCAGCGAGGTGACCTGGGGCGCCTCCTCGAGCACGCGCATGACCAGGGGAACGGCCACGTTGTAGGGCAGATTGGCCACCAGGGACCAGGTGCTGTCCGGATCGGGACCGAGCAGCTCCGACCAGTCGACCGTGAGCGCATCGGCCTCGACCACCCGCACCCCGACCGGCTCCACCTGGGCCCGCAGCACCGGCAGCACGTACCGGTCGATCTCCACGGCGACGACCCGGGCGCCCGTCTCGGCCAGGGCGAGGGTCAACGAGCCCAGACCGGCCCCGATCTCCACCACGTTGCCCCCGGCGGCGATACCGGCCAGGCGGACGATCCGGCGGACCGTGTTCCCGTCGGCCACGAAGTTCTGCCCGAGGGCCCGCCGGGGACGGAGGTCGTTGGCCACCAGGAGCTCGTGGATCTCCGCACGCCCGTAGGTCACCCGCTCAGTGTGCCACCTGGTCGCGGGCCGGGCTCACCAGGACAACTGGGCATCGATCACTCCCTGGGACAGTGGGGCGAGCAGGGCGAACGAGCTGGTGGCCAGATCGATGGACCGGGCCGTGTCCGCCTCACGGTCGTCGACCACGCAGCTCAACGATGCGCCGTTGGCCGGATTGGTGACACGCACCACCGTCCCGAACGGAAGGAACGGGCTGGCGCACCTCCCCGCCGGGTGGTCGTAGTAGGTGACCTGCCCGTAGTGGACCGAACCAGCGGGCGGAGCGGTGCTTGTGGTCGTGGTGGGCGGTGGCGGCGGGGCGGACGTAGTCGGGGTCGGGACCACGGCGGCGTGGCTGGCCACGTTCTGGGTCGGCAACGTGGTCTCCACCGGGGCGGGGACGGTGGAGGAGACCGGGGCCGTGGCGGTCGGCGCCGTGGGCACCGGGATGGCCGACCCGGTGGCCGACGCGCCGGTGGCGCCCGTCCCGTTCACCTCCGAGGCGAAGCTGGCCAACCCGGACAGGGCATCGTCCGACAAACGCTGGCTCGCGCTTTCCGAAGCGGTGACGGCCGCATCGCTCCCCGAGTGGATCATCAGGAGCGGCACGGCCAGAACGGCTCCACACAAGAGCAGGGCGGCGAGAGGCCGACCGCTCTTCTCGACTGTTGTCGTCAGGACTCCACTCTCCTCGTGCGACTGTCAATGACACCCTCGGGGCGAACCCCGGAGGGACACGTCCGCTCCCGAGGGAACGGACGGGGGCGGCTCCTCCAAGCCGACCCGTCAGAATGCGCCCGACAGTCGCACTCCTGGCAAAAAGCAGAACGACCGCTGTACTAGCCGGCCGCGGGCCAGACGTTAGGCGGGTCGCTCGTCAGGAATCAAGAGCGAGGTCGCCCACGGCTCGGCCGGGGGTCGGCCGACAGCTCCGCCGGCCCCGCCGCGAAGCCGCTCCGGCATCCGAGACCGCGGCGACGAAGCGGGTGGCGAAGCGGGTGGCGAAGCAGGATCAGCGGGCGCGGGGCCGGCGGAACCGGCGGGGTCGAGCTCCCTCAGAGGCCGAACATGAGCGCCGCGTTGCCGGTGGACGCCTCGGCCACCATCGCGGCGTGCACCCCTCTGACCTGGGCGATCATTGACCCGACCAACGGAACCCTCGATGGTTCATTGAGGGTTCCGCGATGGGGGACCGGGGTCAGGAACGGGCTGTCGGTCTCCACCAGCAGCCGATCGAGAGGACAGAGGGCCGCAGCCTCTCGCACCTCGGTGGCGCTCTTGAACGTCACCACCCCGCTGAACGAGAGCGAGGCCCCGAGGTCGAGACAGCGGCGGGCCTCGTCCGGGCCCCCGGTGAAGCAGTGGATGATGGTCCGCCCGGGCATCCCGGTGGCAGCCAGGATGTCCAGGGTGTCGTCCCACGCCTCCCGGGTATGGACGACCAGCGCCAGGTCGAGACGGTAGGCCAGCGCGATCTGGGCGGCGAACGCTTCCCGCTGGACGGCCCGGGGCGAGTGGTCGTAGTAGTAGTCGAGGCCGCACTCCCCGATGGCCACCACCACCGGGCCCCCCGCCTCCTCGGCCACCAGCGCGTCGAGCGAGGCAACCCCCTCCGTGGCGTCGTGGGGGTGGAGGCCGACCGTGGCCCACAACTCGACCCCTTCGGCCACGGCCGGCGAGTCGGGAGCCCGCATGGCCCGGACCAGGTCGACCGCCGCCCGGGACGAACTGGCCGACGTGCCCACGCACACCATCCGGGTGACGCCGGCCTCTGATGCCCGGGCGATGGTGGCCGCCAGCCGGGAGGCATGGGGACCGGTGCCCAGCGCGCTCCCCGTGGGCGGGCCCGCCGCGGGGTTGGGGCCGTCGGGCTCGGCGAGCTCGTCCTGCAGGTGACAGTGGGAGTCGAACCACTCGATCACCGCATCACGCACGGGGGTGGACCGACCCCTCAGGCCTTGCGCCGGGGGAAGAGGGGAGCACCCTTCTCCACCCGCCGCCCCGCCGGGTACCCGCCCCAGGTCCCCGCGGCCGGGAGGGTCTCCCCCGCCGGTGAACCCTCCAGCCCGATCCGTCGCCAGATCTCCGCCGCGGTGGACGGCATGGCCGGGGACACCAGGAGGGCCACGATCCGTAACACCTCGAGGGCGCTCCCCAGCACGGCGTCCACCGCCGGGCCGGGATCGGCCTTCCACGGCTCTGCCGTCTCCAGTTCGGCGTTGGTCTCGCGGATGAGCCGCCAGGTGGCCTCGAGGCCCAGGTGGGGCAGCCCGGCGTTCCACCCGTCGGAGGCCTCGGCCACCGTGCGCCCGGCTTCGCCGGACAGCCGACTGTCCGGGTCGGGAGCCGGACCCACGCCGCCGCACTTGGACCCGACCACCGTGGCCACCCGGGACAGCAGGTTGCCCAGGTTGTTGGCCAGATCGGCGTTGTAGCGACTGGTGATCCCCTCGGCCGAGAAGTCGCCGTCCGTGCCCAGCGGGGTGTCCCGCAACAGGTGGTAGCGGACCGGGTCGACCCCGTAGTCGGCAACCAGGTCCCCGGGGGAGATCTGGTTGAGGCTCGACTTGGACATCTTCTCGCCGCCCACCAGCAACCAGCCGTGGACCTGGACCCGGGCGGGCGGGTCGATGCCCGCGGCCATGCACATGGCGGGCCACCAGACGCAGTGGAACCGGATGATCTCCTTGCCGATGAGGTGGTGCACGGCCGGCCACCACGACTCGAACCGGACCGGGTCGTCGCCGTAGCCGATGGCAGTCAGGTAGTTGACCAGCGCGTCGTACCAGACGTAGAAGACGTGCTTCTCGTCCCAAGGCACGGCCACCCCCCAGTCGATGGAGGTCCGGGTGATCGAGATGTCCCGGAGGCCGCCGCGGATGAAGCTGAGGGCCTCGTTGCGCTTGGCCTCGGGCACCACCGCGCTCGGATTGGCCTCGTACCACGCGATCAGGCGGTCCTCGAAGGCACTCAGGCGGAAGAAGTAGTTCTCCTCCTCGAGGAGATCGACCGCGGTGCGGTGGATGGGGCAGAGGCCGCCCTCGAGCAGTTCGTCCTCGGCGTAGTACTGCTCGCACGAGACGCAGTAGAGGCCCCGGTAGGTGTCCTTGACGATCCATCCGTTCTCGTAGATCCGGGTGAGGAACTGCTGAACGGCCCGCTGATGGCGGGGCTCGGTGGTGCGGATGAAGTCGTCGTTGGCGATGTCGAGGTCGCTCCACGCCGAGGCGAAGCGGGG
>FTIN01000699.1_pt2 | contig 8946 bp, 8 predicted proteins | sample 1658211 | NCBI WGS metagenome assembly FTIN01 (sample SAMEA3914809, study PRJEB12502) | metagenome | biome: forest; material: soil | place: Canada | collected 2011-08-03 | depth 0.3 m | reverse complement strand
GTCACGGAGTCCCTGAGCCCCCTCGAGGTAGACGTGGTGGATCTCGTCCCGGGAGTGCTCGGTGTTCACGTGCAGCATGACCCGGATGCAATGGTCGACCGACCCGGTGATGGCGAGCTCGCGGGCGCAGATCAGGGGGACGGCCCCGAGCCCCATCGAGCGGGCGGCGGTGGCCGGAAAGGTCGACACGATGTCCTCGGTGGCGGTGAAGAGGATGGAGATGAGGTCGTCCTCCACCAACCCGTTCCGGTCGAGGATCTGACGCAGGAGGGTCACCACCCGCTCACCGATCTCCTCGCTGGTGTCTCGGTCGACCGTGGTGGCACCGCGGATGGCTCGGACGGTCGGGGGCACAGCCAGGCATGTTACTCAGGGAGTGCTTGACCGAGTATCCGGGCTCCCCGATCCGCCGATACGGCCTCCGCCTCCACGGGCGTCGCCGCCGACGACAGGCCCTGCACCTCGTCGAAGGACAGGATCCGGTAGTCGCCCGGGCTGAGGGAGGGATCCGACAGCGGCCCGATCCGGGTGCGGACCAGCCGGAGGACCGGGTGGCCGACCGCGGCGCACATTCGGCGGACCTGGCGGTTCCGGCCCTCGTGGATGACGATACGGAGCAGGCCGGGGGCCACCACCGCCACCCGGGCCGGTGCGGTCATCCCGTCGTCGAGCTCGATGCCGTCACGCAGGCGGCGGACGTCGCCGCTGCCGGGCTCTCCGTCCACTTGGACCAGGTACTCCTTGGGCACGCCGAACGAGGGATGGGTGAGGCGGTAGGTCAGCTCACCGTCGTTGGTCACGATCATCAGGCCTTCGGAGTCCATGTCCAGGCGCCCGACCGGGAACACCCGGGGCTCGTCGGGCACCAGGGAGACCACCGTGGCCCGGTCGTGGGTGTCCTCGGCGGTGCTGACCACGCCGGCCGGTTTGTTGACCAGGTAGTGGACGAGATCGGGGCCGATGGGGAGGGGCACGCCGTCCAGCTCGACCCGGTCGGCAGTGGGGTCCACCCGGCGACCGAGCACGGGAACGGCGCCGTTGACGGTGACCCGCCCCGAGCTGATGAGCTCCTCGCACACCCGGCGGGAGCCCACCCCGATGCGGGCCATCACCTTTTGCAGCCGGTCGCCGGTGGCGGGGTGGTCTGTCGAGTCCTCACCCATCGCTCACCGGGCGCATCTCCTGCTCGAGCTCATCGAGGGCCTCGGGCCCGGGAAGCAGGTCCTCCACCGGTGGCAATTGATCGAGCCGGTCGAGCCCAAGGCGCTCGAGGAAGGTGTCCGTGGTGGCGTAGAGTACGGCCTGCCCAGGTCCCGGGGCCCGTCCGGCGGCCGCGATGTAGCCCCGATGCTCCAGCAGGCGGACCACGCCGTCCACATTGACCCCTCGCAGGGCGGCGATCTGGGCCCGGGACACGGGCTGCTTGTAGGCCACGATGGCCAGCGTCTCGAGGGCGGCGGCCGAAAGACGGGACGAGACGCCCACGTTGGCGAAGCGTTCCACGTAGGCGGCCAGGTCGGGATGGGTCTGGATCCGGAACCCCCCGGCGATCCTGACCACGTCGAAGCCCCGGTTGCCCTGCCGGCACGACTCGGCCAGCTCGTGGCAGAACGGGTCGACCTGGTCGACGGGCAGTTCGAGCAGCTCGGCCAGGAGACCGGGGGGGACCGGCTCGACGGCCACCATCAAGACGGCCTCGATGGCGCGGGCTTCGGGGGAGAGCGCCCCCGTCGAGGAGGGCATGGTCACCCCTCGTACTCGTCGGCGAAACCGACACCCACCAGCTCGGGGCGGGGTGGGTCGGACACCCATCCCACCTCGAGGTCGCCGAAGGTATGACCCTGCTCGAGGGAGACCAGTCCCTGCTTGCACAATTCGAGCAGGGCCAGGAACCGGACGATGATCTCCATGCGGGAAGTCAGGTGGCGGGTCAGGGACCGGAAGGTGGCCCGCCCACCCATGGTCGGCAGGCGCCGCATCAGCTCGACGACGGCGTCGGCCACCGTCACCGTCTCCACCGTCACGTGGTTGAGGTCGACCGAGGGCGCCGGGCGCTCGGCAGTGGCCCGGCGGTAGGCATCGGCCAGGTCCTCGGGGTCGACGCCTTCGAGGAGATCGGGTGCGTGGACGACGACATCGGGGTCGAGACCGGCGGTCCGGGGAGCGGAGCGCGCCGCCCGCTCGGCCAGCACGGCGAAGGCGTCGGCGGCGGCGGCATAGGCCTGGCATTCGAGGAGGCGGGCGAGGAGCAGATCCCGCTCCTCCCACCCGACCAGCTCTTCTTCGGGATCGATCTCGTCGCTCCCCGGGAGGAGGCGCCGGGACTTGAGCTCGATGAGCATGGCCGCGATGACCAGGAACTCGGAAAGCAGCTGCAGGTCGATCGACTCCCAGCCGGCCACCTCGGCCACGAAGTCGTCCACTAGGGTGGCCAGGGAGATGTCGTACAGCTCGACCTGGTGGTTGGTGACCAGCTGTAGGAGAAGGTCGACGGGCCCCTCGAAGACGGGTGTGCAGACAGTGGCGGCCACGACCTTCGACCCTACCGGCTGGGGGCGATGTGCTCGTGCACCCCGGTGCCCCGGTGCCGTCGAGGTGGGACCTACGATGACCACCCATGTCGAGAGTTCTGTCGGGTCTGCAGCCGAGTGGCGACCTTCATTTGGGGAACTACCTGGGCGCCGTGCGCAATTGGGTGGCGGACCAGGATGCCCACGACGCCTTCTACTGCATCGTCGATCTGCACGCGCTGACCTTGGACATCGACCCCGTCGAGCTGAGGGCCCGTACCCACGAAACGGCCCTCGACCTGTTGGCCGCCGGCCTGGATCCCGACCGGTGCACCCTGTTCGTGCAGGGACACGTCGCCGAGCACGCCCGTCTGGCCTGGCTCCTCGAGTGCACCGCCACCATGGGCGAGCTCGGTCGGATGACCCAGTTCAAGGAGAAGAGCGCGGGGAAGGAGTCGGTGCGGGTCGGGCTGTTCACCTACCCGGTGCTCCAGGCGGCCGACATCCTGCTCTACGACGCCGAGCGGGTCCCGGTGGGCGACGATCAGCGCCAGCACCTCGAGCTGGCCCGTGAGGTGGCCATTCGCTTCAACCACCGCTACGGCCCCACGCTGGTGGTCCCCGAGGGCTCCATCCCCACGATCGGCGCCCGGGTGATGGACCTCCAGCACCCCGAGCGCAAGATGTCCAAGTCGGTCAATTCCCCGCTCGGTACGGTCCTCATGTTCGACGAGCCCGAGGAGATCCTGCGCAAGGTGAAAAAGGCGGTGACCGACACGGAAGGCGAGGTCCGGTACGACCCAGAGGCCAAGCCCGGGGTCTCCAACCTGTTGGAGCTCCTGGCCGTGGCCACCGATCGCACGACCGCCGAGGTGGTCGGGTCCTACGAGCGGTATGGGGAGCTCAAGACGGCCGTGGCCGAGGCCCTGATCGAATTACTGCGCCCGGTCCGCCAACGCCGGGCGGCCTTGGCGGCCGACGCCGGGGCCGTGCCTGCGCTGTTGGCCCAGGGTGCCGAGAAGGCCCGGGTGGTGGCATCGGCGACCTACTCCCGCTCGGCCGAGGCCGTCGGGTTGCTCAGCCCCGGCTGACCGGACTGCTCAGCCCCCGCTGACGTCGGCCCGTCGCTTGCGCCGCCGGAGGATGCCGGCTCCCTCGACGGCGGTCCATGCGGTGAGCCCGACGGCCGCCGCTCCCGAGACGATCAGTCCGTCCAGGGCCGCAGAAGGGGCGTAGCGGAAGTTGACCAGGTACTCCCCCGCCCCGGGGAGGGCGACTTGTTGGAGCACGCCGTTGCGGGTCACGCTGACCGGGTGGGCAGCCCCGACCACCGGGCCCTGTGGGCTCGAGGTGACCCTCTGGACCGTGGCCTTCCAGCCCGGGCTCCAGGACGCGCTGCGCTCCAGCAACGCGGCCGCGGTGGTGCGCACGGTGATGGTCTGGTCGCCGTTGTCACCCGTGACCCCCACGGTGGCCCTGCTGTCGGCCGGGGCGCCACCGCCCTGCCGGCCTCGGACCCAGGCCCAGCCCTGGGCCTGGGTGTTCCGGAAGACACCGAATGCGCCGAACATCCCGGCGAACGCCCAGTGCGGGCTGGCCACCCCGGTCTGCATGCGCCCGTCGAGCGACACCTGGCCGGCCTGGGCCGTGTGGGCCTGGGGGATGCCCACTGTGGTGCCGGACGAGGGCCCCGATTGGACCACGACGCCCCCCGCCCGCACCGGTGCGGGGAGTGTCACCCGGATCGAACGACCTGTCCCCGACCCGATCACGCGCCACTCCGCCGGAGCCAGCCACTGGACCCCGCCCGTGGGCCCGACCAGCCCGAGCCGGAGGTCGGCGGCGTCCCCCCGCATGACCGGAACGTCCCACGAGTCCACGGTGAGCTCGCCGCCGAAGAACCAGTGCCGGCTCTGGCCCGGTGCCAGTGCGAAGGAGGTGGGCTCCGGATCGGGGGTGCTCCGGTACGACCCCAGGTTCACGGGGAACGGGATGCTCGACGGCACCGGCCGCGTGGTCCCGGTCGAGCCGGTGGTCGCCGCGGCCGGCACCGGGGTGACGAAGTAGCCGGGCAGGGTGAGCAAGGTGGTCACGTTGAGGCCGTCCCAGGTGGAGCCCGAGAGTGACTCGGGGTTGAGGTCCTCTTGGTAGTGGGACCCGGTGAACTGGTAGAAGGTGCCGTCGGTCAACGCCGTGTACCCCTGGCCGCTCGGCAGCCTGGTGTAGATATTGAGATCGGTCTGACCCAGGGCGTAGAGCTGGGGGGTCTCGAATTGGTCGGGGTCGTAGATGAGGAATCGACCGTCACCGACCAGGGAGCGGAACTGGGCCGATGTGGGCCCGGCGGCCTGGGCCCGTTGTTCGGTGATGGGCGGGGCGATCACGAAGATGTTGAACAGGACCAGGTCGGCGACCAGCACGACCCCCAGGCCCTGGGCCAGGGATCGGCGCCGGAACCGGGCCCGGGAGAGCACGAGCCATGTGGCCACCCCGGCCAGCACCACCTGGACGGTCACCACGCCGGCGACCCGGTACCGCGCCGGGCTCGACATGGGGTACTGGGTCTCCAGCAGGCGCCCGAGGAGCGGCCCGTCCACCCAGAGGAAGACGGCCAGGGCCGCCATGACCGCCACCGGCAGGCAGGTGATCACACGTTCGGCCCGGCTACCGGCGATGTCGCGCCATCGGAGCCGGGGCCTCGCCGGGCGGGACGGGAGCGCAGGGTCCTGGTCGGCGAGGAGCAGGTGGACCCACCAGGCGGCCAGCACGGCCAGGGCCATGTCCACCAAGAGCAAGTTGCGATTGAGGAGCCGCTCGCTCATGACTCCCGGGACCAGGTACATGAGCCGGCCGAACGGAGTCTGGTTGCCCAGGGCGGAGAGCAGGCCCACCGCCAGCACCACGTACCAGACCCACCAGTGGCAGGCCTCGGGACGGGACCGGTACCTGCGGAGTGGGAGCGAACAGGCACCGATCAGGGCCAGGATGCCCATGTAGCTGGTGACCTCGGCGAAATTGAAGGTCCCGACATAGCCCCCCGGGAACCCCTGGTGGTTGGTGCCGAGCACGAACGGGGAGACCAGCAGGGACACCAACCGATTGTTGAGCGAGCCGCTGGTGAAGTACGCATAGCTGGTGCCCGCCCGCTGGGACTGAGACAAGAAGGCCAGACCGGGGGCCCACTGGGCGGCCCCCAGGGCGATACCCCCGGTCACCCCGGCGACCACGCCCGCCAGGGATGCCCCGAGCGCCCGGCGGCGGGTGCGGTGCCACAGCCCCATGGCGGTCAGCCGACCCAGCAGGTAGATGCCCACCAGCACCCCGCTGTCGATGATGGCCTCCGCTCCACCGGCCAGCAGGGACATGCCGAGGGAGACGGCGAGCAGGGCGGCCCATCGCTGCGGATCGCTCCGCCCGACGCCCCGCCCGACGCTATGGCGGGTGGTCTGTGTGGTCAGGCCGTGGACGGCCACCAGCATCCACGGGAGCCAGGCCGTCCCTTCGATGAGATCGATGTGGACCAGTTGGCCGGTCATGTACCCGGCGAAGGCGAAGGTGGCCGCGCCGAAGGTGGCCGCGGTGATGGTGAGCGGCTGGCGCCGCAGGAAGGCGTACATGCCGAGCACGGCCACGTCGTAGGCGAGGGCGACGGTCAGGCTCCAGGCGGTGAAGACGGGGAGGACCGCGGTGAGCCAGGTGGCCGGGTAGGCGGCTCCGGCATTGAACCCGGCCAGGAGGGGTGTCCCCCCGAACAGGTAGGGGTTCCACAGCGGGAGGTGGCCATGAGCGAGGTCGGTCCCGGTCAGGACCCGCATCGGGAAATTCTGGATCAGATTGTCCCCGTCGAGGAACGTCAGCCCGTGGACCTGCGGCATGAGCATGACGACGAACGGTGTGATCAGGGACACGGTCAGCCCCGGATGGGCGCTTATCCATCCGGTGATCCGTGTCCACGCTCTTTGCCCTGGGCGCCGGCCGCTCGACGACCGGGCTCCAGCGGGAGGTCCCGTGAGGCTCACGTCGGGGATGGCGTCGGGGATGGCGACGGGGTGGGGGTGGCCTCGAGGGGGAAGGAGGACGGGACCTTGGCCAGTGCCCGCAGCTCCACGACGGCCCACCAGGCCATGGCCACGAAGAGCACGGCCCGGGCCAGGTCGGCGGCGAAGCCGGCCACGCCATAGCCGTAGGCGCGGTCCGGGTGACGCAGTACGAATTCGACCCAGTAGTCGTAGACGGACACGGCGCCGAGGGCCACACCGAACCGGGCCGGCATCGCCGTGAGAGCGGCGGCGGCGGCCACCCACAAGATGTACTGCGGGTTCCACACCTTGTTGACGATCATCCACGCCAGGAGGACCAGGGTTGAGGCCAGGGCGATCGCCCTGGTCTGCCCCCGGGGCCCGGTGCGCCAAACCGCACGGACGCCCAAGACCGTGGCTGCCACCACTGCCACCAGGGAGAGCACGTCGATGGTGTGCTCGGAAAAGGCGGTCGGGCCGAACAGCTGATCTCCCAAGCCCCACAGCGAGTCCTTCTGGGAGCGGAGGCTGTTGAACCGGAAGAACCACAGGGTGTTGGCCGGGGCCAAGACGAGGAACGGCCCTACCACCACGACGCTCACGGCAACGAACGCGATCAGCCACCGGACCAGGTCCGAGCACCGGGCCGCCCCGCCCGGCTGGTCGACATCGACGTCCCCGTCGACGTCACGATCGGCGACGGGGACGGGGACGGGGACGGGGACGGGGCGACGCCACCGCCGGGCCGCCAGGGCCGCCAGGGCCATCGGGGCCACCACCACCGGGAAGAGCTTGAAGAAGGTTCCCGCTGCGGCGCTGGCACCGCTGAGCCACAGGCGTCGCTCACCGAACCACACGACGGCCCCGACCAGGAAGAAGACGCCGATCAGGTCCCAGTTGATGGCGGCATCGAGGAGGAGGGCCGGCGCGGCGGCCAGCCACCAGACGGACGCCGGGTGGTGGCGCCTCAGGAGGGCGATCGATCCGAAGGTGGCCGCCGTGGTCATCACCCCCGCGGCGGCGAACCAGGTGGCTGGGCCGCCGGGTAGCCAGCTCGGCAGCCACAGGGTGAACCCCAACAGGACCGGGTACTCGATCCGGTCGTGCACGTAGGGCAGCGGATGCACGAACCCGTTCGGGCCCATGTAGTGGGCGACACTGAGGCTGACGATGTCGGAGTACGAGGTGTGGTCGAGCGCCCATCGGGCATAGCCCGGCCCGGCATGGCTCAACCCTCGGGCTGTCAACGCGAAGTCGGTGGCCAACAGGACGGTGGCCACGGCATACGGACCCCACCGGCGGGTGGCGCCATCGGACGTGTTGCGGCTCACACCAGCAGGCCGGACCACCAACTGATGACGTGGCTGATCAGCTGGGACCATTCGTTGCGGAACAGGAGGACGAGGATGAACGGCAGGAACATCAGGGCGGGCTGTATCCGGTAGTACTCGGGCAGCATGCGGGAGGGGATGAACCGCTCCAGCACCGCTGCGCCGTCCAGAGGTGGGCACGGGATGAGGTTGAACACACCGAGGACGATGTTGGCGATCCCCCCGATGAACAGGATCTTGCCGCCCAGACTGGGTGGATAGGCGCCGAGTCCACTGCTCCAGTAGTAGTGGATGGCCTGGAGGATGTCGCCCGGCGTGGTCAGGACCAGGAGGAACCCGAGGATGGCGGCCAGGGCGAAATTGGTCACCGGTCCGGCCAGGGACACCACCACGGTGTGGTTCCGAGGGCTGCGGAGCCGGTTGGTGCTGACCGGGACGGGCTTGGCCCATCCGTAGGCCCCGATGCCGGAGAGCGAGAGGATCGCCGGTACCAACAGGGTCCCCACCGGGTCCACGTGCCTGATCGGGTTGAGGGTGAGCCGATGGTTCCGCTTGGCGGTGTCGTCGCCCAGGGCCAGGGCCACCACCCCGTGGGAGACCTCGTGGAAGATGATCGACGGGATCAGCACGCAGAAGTAGATGATGTTGATGCTGGAGATCCGGTGGGTCCGCAGCAGAATGGCGATCAGGGCCGCGGCCACCACCACGATGATCAGGGTGCGCTGGTCCATCTGGAACCGACGCCTGGGCGTACCGGCGCCACCTCCGTAGCCTCGCAAGGCCATCAGTTCCCGAGCCCGCTCAGGGCCGGTTGGCGTGATTGATGCAGAATCGGGTGGCGGGCATGGCCTCGAGCCGAGCCGAGCCCACCGGCTGGCCACAGACCTCGCACCGGCCGTAGGTACCGGACTCGAACCGGGAGATGGCCGAGGCCACCTCGTCGAGCGACTCCTGGAGCTGGAGGGCGAGCATCTCGGCCTCCCCCCGCTCTGCCGTCACCTGGCTCGAGTCGGCGAAGTTGGGGTCGTAATCGAGACCTCTCCCTCCACCGGCCCCGAAGCCGAGCTCCGAGAGCTCCGTCTCGAG
>FTIN01031878.1_pt1 | contig 8953 bp, 10 predicted proteins | sample 1658211 | NCBI WGS metagenome assembly FTIN01 (sample SAMEA3914809, study PRJEB12502) | metagenome | biome: forest; material: soil | place: Canada | collected 2011-08-03 | depth 0.3 m | reverse complement strand
GAATAGTCGAACTCGCACGCCTGGCCGATGACGATGGGCCCGGACCCGATGACCAGGATCGACTCGATGTCAGCACGCCGCGGCATCAGCCGGTCGCCCCCGCCCGAGGCCGCGCGCCGGTGGCGTCCATCAACACCCGGAACTCGTCGAAGAGGTAGCGGGCGTCATGGGGCCCGGGGCCGGCTTCGGGGTGGTATTGCACACTGAAGGCCGGGGTGTCGCGGCTGGCGATCCCCTCGATGACCCCGTCGTTCAGGTTGACGTGGGTCACCTCGGCGGACGCCAACGAGCCTTGCTGCACCGCGTAGTTGTGGTTCTGGGAGGTGATCTCCACCCTCCCGGTGGCCAGCCGCCGCACCGGGTGGTTCCCACCGTGGTGGCCGAAGGGGAGCTTGTAGGTCTCGGCACCGAGGGCAGAGGAGAGCAGCTGGTGGCCCAGGCAGATGCCGAACACGGCCACGGTGCCGGCGGCGGCCAGGGCGCGGATCTCATCGGTGATGGCGGGCAGGGCGGCCGGGTCGCCCGGGCCGTTGGACAGGAAGATCCCGTCGGGCTCCAGTTCGAGGACCTGGTCGGCCGAGGTCGACGCCGGCACCACGGTGATGGTGGCCAGCTCGCCCAGTTGCCGCAACATCGCCTCCTTGATGCCGAAGTCGTAGGCCACCACCCGGTAGGGACCGCTCCCCCGCTGGTAGCGCCGCGGGGTGGTCACCGTCGAGACCAGGTCCCGACCGTCGGTGGAGAGCGCGGCTGCGGCTGCGGCCTCGAGCTCGGACTCGCCGGCGGTCCCGAAGGCGCAGGGCATCGCCCCGTGGTCGCGGAGGTGGCGGGTGAGCCGCCGGGTGTCGATCCCGGCGATGCCGGCGATGGAGAACCGGACCAGGAACGATTCGAGGGACTCGGTCGACCGCCAGCTGCTGGGCCGGTCGGTGAGCGATCGCACGATCATCCCGCGGCAATGAGGGCGGGCGGCCTCGTCGTCGGTGGGATTGACCCCGTAGTTGCCAATGTGGGGGGAGGTGAAGGCGATGATCTGGCCGGCGTAGGAAGGGTCGGTGAGCACCTCCTGGTAGCCGGAGAGCACCGTGTTGAAGACCGCTTCACCGGTGGTCACCCCGCTCTCGGGTGCCGCTCCGACGGCTTCGCCTTCGAAGCGGGTGCCGTCGGCCAGCACGAGAAGGGCATCGGCCCGGGGAAAGGTGCCGTTTCGACCAGTCATCGCTGGGCCTCCCCGTCCACGACCACCGGTTCGCCACGGAAGACGGTGTGGCGCACCTGACCGGTGAGCGTTCGCCCGGCGTAGGGAGAGTTGCGGCTCCTGCTGGCCGACCGGGACGAGTCGACCGTCCAGGTTGCGGTGGGATCGACCACGCAGAGGTTGGCCGCCGAGCCCGCGGCCACGGGGCCTCCCTGACCCCCGCCATTGGCCGGGTCCAGCCCGGCGATGGCGGCCGGCCGCCAGCTCAGCAGGCTGAGCACGGTCACGAGGGGAAGGTCCAGCTCGCTGAGAGCCAGGGCCAACGCGGTCTGCAGGCCGAGCATGCCCGCAGGCGCCTGGTCGAACGGGAGGTCCTTGAGCTCGGGGGCGTGCGGAGCGTGATCGGTGGCAATGGCATCGATGGTCCCGTCGGCCAGTCCGGCCTTGACCGCGGCCACGTGGTCGGCCGCTCGCAACGGAGGGTTGACCTTGAAGACCGGGTCGTACCCGGCAACACATCCGTCGGTGAGCGAGAAGTGGTGCGGCGCTGCCTCCGCGGTCACCGCCAGCCCTTCTCCCCGGGCCCGGCGGACCAGCTCGATCGAGCCGGCGGTGGAGAGGTGGAGGAAGTGGATCCGACCACCGGTGGCCCGGGCCAGGGCGATGTCCCGGGCCACCATCACCTCTTCGGCGGCCGCCGGTATCCCCGGAAGTCCGAGGCGGCTCGACCACGCCCCCTCGTGCATGGCCCCCCCGGCGGCCAACGAGCTGTCCTCGCAGTGCTGGGCCAGGGTGACCCCGAGCCCGGTGGCATAGTCGAAGGCCCTCCGCATCAGACCGGCCGACTGCACGCCGGCACCGTCGTCGGTGAACAACCGGACCCCGAGGGCCGCCAGCTCGGCCATCGGCGCCAGCCGCTCGCCCGCTCGCCCGACCGTGATGGCTCCGGCCACCGCTACTTCGGCGGTCACCCCGGCACCGAGAGCCTGGACGTGGCGGACCGCCTCGGCCGAATCGAGCGCCGGCTCGGTGTTGGGCATGGCCACCACCGCCGTGAACCCACCCAGGGCAGCCGCCCGTGCCCCGGACTCGACCGTCTCGGACTCCTCCCGCCCGGGTTGGCGGAGATGGGTATGGAGATCGACCAGGCCCGGGGCCACGACACATCCGCCGGCGTCCAGCACGCTGGCTCCGGCGGGAGCGGCCAGGTCCGGCCCGACGGCGACCACCCGGCCCGAGTCGACCAGCACGTCGGTTCGGCGGCCGCCGTCCCGGTCGATCACGGTGCCGCCCTGGATCAGCACGGTGGGCGCTGGTTCAGGCACGAACGGGACCTCCTGCGGGAACCTGGCCGAGTAGAAGGAAGAGCACCGCCATGCGGACCGCCACCCCGTTGCTCACCTGTTCGGTGATCAGGGCGGCCGGGAGCTCGGCGACCTCGGAAGCGATCTCCACGCCCCGGACGATGGGCCCCGGGTGGAGGATCACGGCGGAAGGTTGGAGGGCCGCCGCCCGACGAAGGGTGAGGCCGTAGCCGGCGGTGTACTCGCGCCACGTGGGCACGAACTCCCCGCTCCCCCGCTCCTCTTGCACCCGCAGCAGCGACACCACGTCGGCCTTGGCCAGGACCTCGTCGAGATCGTGGCTGACGGCGGCGATCGGCCACCCCTCCAGTGAGGGGGGCAGGAGGGTGGCCGGAGCCACCAGGGTGACCTCCGCCCCGAGGGTCGCGTACGCGGTGACCTGGGACCGAGCCACCCGGCTGTGGCGGATGTCGCCGACGATCACCACCTGGAGCCCGTGGAAGCGGGCCATGCCGACATCGCCACCGCCGAAGGCCTGGCGCACCGTATAGAGGTCGAGGAGGGCCTGAGTGGGGTGCTGGTGCCCGCCATCCCCAGCGTTGATCACCGAACAGTGGTCCACCCACCGGGCCACCTGGACGGGGACGCCCGAGGAAGCGTGGCGGATGATCACCGCATCGATGCCGATCGCCTCGATGGTCTCCACGGTGTCCCGCAGGGACTCGCCCTTCTTGACCGACGACGACCCGGCGGCAAAGGAGATCACGTCGGCCGACATGCGCCTGGCCGCCGTCTCGAACGAGATGCGGGTGCGAGTGGACTCCTCGAAGAAGAGGGTGGCCACCGTGCGCCCCCGCAGGGCCGGGACCTTCGGGTTGGCCCGCCGTCCCACTTCCACGAACGAGTCGGCCACCGAGAGGATCTCGGCGATGTCCTCGGTGTCGAGATCGTCCATGCTCAGCAGGTGGGTGGGAAAGGCGCTCATCGGCTGACCAGCTCCCCGAGGGACACGCCGTCCACGGAGACGTCGACCATCTCGTCTCGGTTGGTCGGGAGGTTCTTGCCCACATAGTCCGGCCGGATGGGCAGCTCCCGGTGGCCGCGGTCGACCATCACCGCCAGCTCCACCACCTGGGCCCGGCCGTACTCGCCCAGGGCGTTGAGGGCAGCGCGGATGGTCCGGCCGGTGAAGAGCACGTCGTCGACGAGCACGACGGTGGTACCGGTCAGGTCGAAGCTGATGTCGGTGGCCGCCTCGGGGAGGACCGGGCGAAGCCCGATGTCGTCGCGGTAAAAGGCCACGTCCAGGGTTCCCACCGGCAGGGACGTGCTCTCGACCTCGGCCAGGGTGGCGGCCAGCCGGTCGGCGATGGCCACGCCACCGGTCTGGAGGCCGATCAACACCACCTGGTGGAGGCCTCGGTTGCGCTCGGCGATCTCATGCGCCATCCGGGTGATGGCCCGCCGCACGTCGTCCGCCGACATGACCTGCACCCGGGGAACGAAGACGGCACCCCGCGGGCGGGTATGACTGCGCTCTCGTTCGGCCACCGGTCCTCCTGTCCGTACGGGCCTCACGGGACCCGCTTCACGGTCAGAGCCCGACTATACCCGGTCCCCTCTCTCGGAACCAGGTGGCCCAGTGCGGCTACCCCCGCACCCTGGTAGCCAGAGTGGCCAGCACCCCGTTGACGAACCGACCGGAATCATCCGTGGAGTAGGCCACGGCCAGCTCCACCGCTTCGTTCAGGACAACCGCGGTGGGGACGTCGGGGCACTCGAGCAGCTCGGCCACGGCCAGGCGCAACACATTGCGATCGACCACGGCCAATCGGTCCAGCCCCCATCCGATGGCCGCGTCGTCGATCATCGCATCGATCTCCGCTCCCCGGGAGCCGACGGCCGACACCACCGTCGTCGTGTAGGGGTCCGGTGCCACGGCCAGGCCGTCGAGCACCGACTGGGGAAGCGCTCCCTTCAGGTCGGCCTCGTAGAGGAGGGTGAGGGCCCGTTCACGGGCCTGACGGCGGGGGGCGGGATCCATGAGACTGCTCTGTACCGGGCCTCCGGGGCGGTCCTCCGGTGGCCCGGGACCGACCGGTTCAGGCTCGGGTCAGATACTCCCCGGACCGGGTGTCGACCTTGATCTTCTCGCCGGGGCCGACGAAGAGCGGTACCTGGAGGACCAGACCGGTCTCCAGCGTCGCCGGCTTGCGGGCGCCAGAGACCCGGTCGCCCTGGAGGCCCGGTTCGGTGTCGGTCACCGTGAGCTCCACCGCAGCCGGTAGATCGACGCCCACGATCTCCGGGCCGAAGAACTGCAGCACGGCGTCGTCGCCCTCCTTCAGGAAGTTGGCGGCGGCCCCGAGGAGCCCGGTGTCCACTTGGAGCTGTTCGTAGGAGGCGGTGTCCATGAACACGTACTCCGAGCCGTCGCGATAGAGGAATTGCATCTCGCGCTTGTCGATGATGGCCTGCTCGAGCTTCTCGTCCGCACGGTAGGTGCGCTCGATCACCGCCCCGGTCCGTTGGTTCTTCAGCTTGGTCCTCACGAAGGCGCCGCCCTTGCCCGGCTTGACATGCTGGAACTCGACCACGGCGAACAGACCTTCGGGCAGGTTGAGGGTCATGCCATTGCGGAGATCGTTGGTGGAGACGGCCATCAGACGGCAACTTCCTTCGGGAAACGAGTGAGCGGGCGGCTACCGCTGTCCGTCACCACCAGGGTGTCCTCGATGCGGACCCCGCCCGTGCCAGGCAGGTACACCCCCGGTTCCACGGTGACCACGGTGCCGGGCGCGAGGATAGCAGCAGACCCTGGGCCCACCGACGGCCCCTCGTGGATGTCGAGGCCGACCCCGTGGCCGGTCCCGTGCTCGAACCGCTCCGCCCAGCCGGCGGCGGCAATGACCTGGCGACAGGCCGAGTCGACGTCGCCGGTGGGCACGCCCGGCCCGACCGCGCCCACCCCGGTCCGTTGGGAATCGGCCACCACCTCGAAGACGGTGGCCAGCACGCCCCGGGGCTCTCCGCCCACGCAGAACGTGCGGGTCATGTCCGAGCGGTACCCGTCGAAGACGGCACCGAAGTCGACCACCACCGGATCGCCCCGCCGAATACGGCGGGGGCCGGGGCGGGCGTGGGGCTTGGCCGAGTTCTCGCCCGACGCCACGATGGTCTCGAAGGCGCTTCCCTCCGCACCCCGTTGGCGCATGGCGTCATCGAGGGCGGCGGCGAACCGGGCCTCGGTCAGGTCATCGTCCGCACCGGAGCCGACGGCCACCAGCAGGGGAAGGACCGAGCCGAGGGCGTCGTCGGCGATGGAGGCCGCCCGCTCCATCCGAGCCACCTCCCCGGGATCCTTGACGGTCCGGAGCCGCTCCACCAGACCGCGGGTAACCACGAGGGTCGATCCCGAGAAGAGCTCGTCCCAGGACAGCTGTGCCGCCCAGGTCACATGGTCGGCCTCCAGACCCAGCACCCCGCCGCCGGACGCGCCGCGGACCAGGGCATCCCGCTGGGCCACGATTCCGCCGATGGTGGTCTCGACGGCACCATCGACCCCGGCCGCGGCCAGCTGCTCGCTCGACTGGGCCCGGTACCGACCGTCAGTGGTCAACAGGGCGCGGTGGCGGGTGACCAACAACAGCGCGGCAGAACCGGTGAACCCGGTCAGCCACCGGATGTTGGCCGGCGTGGTCACCAGCAGTCCCGCGAGCGGGCCGGCCCCCTCAGCCCTGCCGCCCTCAGCCCTGCCGCCCACCGCGGGGCCGCCCCCGCCGGCGGTGTCCCCGGCGGAGTCGAAGAGGCGACGGAGACGATCGAGCCGACCCGCCACCTCCAGCGGCGCCAGGTCCCCCCGGCCGTCGGGCCCGGACGCGACCATCACGGCCCGGACGAACCAGCGATCAGCCGGTCCACGGCCTCGACCGCCAATCGGTACCCGAGCCCGCCGAAACCGGCGATGCACCCGGCGGCCACCGGTGCGATGACCGAGGTGTGGCGGAAGGGCTCCCGGGCCGCCGGGTTGGACAGGTGCACCTCGATCACCACACCATCGAATGCGGCCAGGGCATCGTGAAGCGACCACGAGGTGTGGGACAGGGCCCCGGCGTTCACGATGATGGCGACCGCCTGCCCCCGGGCGGCGTGCACGGCTTCAACCAGGTCCCCCTCGTGGTTGGACTGGCGGTGCTCGATGGTGAATCCGGCGCCCGCCGCAACCTCAGACGCGGTGGCCACGTGGTCGTCCAGGGTCTCGGTGCCGTAGATCGCCGGCTGGCGGTCGCCCAGGAGGTTGAGATTGGGCCCCGACAGCAGCACGATCAGACCCCGCCCGCTCATGGCCGCACTCCGGTCTCCGACGCCTGCATCTCCGCAAGGGTAGCCAGCACGTCGTCCACCGTGATGCCGCGGACCGCCTCGACCCCGTCAGGGCCGTCGAGCACGAAGGTGAGATCGTGGTGGGCCTTCTTGTCCCGGGCCATGAACGAGACGAGCTCACCGGGGTCGATGTCGGCCGGCAACGTCCACGACAGGTCGAAGCCACCCACCACGCGGCGGTGGTGCTCCACCTCCCGGTCGTCGATGCGACCCAGCCGGCGGGCCAGCAGAGCGGCGAAGACGAGACCCACCGCCACCGCCTCCCCGTGACGGAGATCGAGGGACCCCCCGGGGTCGAAGGCCGACGCCTCGAGGGCATGGGCGAGCGTGTGGCCATAATTGAGGAGCATCCGCCGGTCGCCCTCGCGCTCGTCGGACGCCACCACCTCGGCCTTGATGGCGACGCAGGACGCCACCTGGTCGACCAGGGGCAGTCCGAGAAGCCCGGACGGCCCCCCGGCCCGGCCGGGGCCCAGAAACGCGTACTTGGCCATCTCCCCTCGACCTGAGGCCCACTCGCGGGGAGGGAGCGTGCCCAGGACCTCCGTGTCACACAGCACCGCCCGGGGCTGCCAGAAGGCACCGACCAGGTTTTTGCCCTCGGGAAGGTTGACGCCCGTCTTGCCCCCGACGGCCGCGTCGACCTGGGCCAGCAAGCTGGTGGCCACGTTGACGTACGCGGTGCCCCGGTGGAAGGACGCCGCCGCGTACCCGGCCAGGTCGGTGACCACGCCTCCGCCGACGGCGATGACCACGTCGGACCGGCTCAGCCCCGAGCGGGCGAAGCCCCGGCACAGCTCCTCCACCACGGCGAGGGTCTTGGCCCCTTCGCCGTCGGGAACGGTGAAGTACTCCACCGGAAGACCGGGATCGACCTCGACCCCGATCCCCGCCTGGGTGACCACGGCCGCCCGGGCCGCCCCCGGGACGGCGGCGGCCACCACGCCGGTCAACTGGTGACGCACCCCGTCCCCGACCAGCACCTCGTAACGACGCTCCCCCAGCTCGACCGGGACGACGGTCACGTTGAGCCCGCCGAGCCCGTGACCACCCTCGCCACCGCCGGGTCGATGAGCAGCCGTTCCACCACCTGGGTGGGCGTCAGGGAGTCCACGTCCACCACCACCTGGGACAACTCCTCGTAGTACGGGCGCCGGGCCCGGTCCAGTTCGACCAGGCGCGCGGCCGGGTCCTCCCCCAGCAGAGGACGGCCGCGTCCGGTGCCCACCCGGCGGGCCAGCAGCTTGGGATCGGCCCGGAGCCAGACCACGGTTCCCGACCGGGCGATCAGGGCCCGATTGGGCGGGGCCAGGACGACCCCTCCGGCGGCGGAGACCACCACCGGCGACTGGCCGGAGAGCGCCTCGGCCAGCACGCTCGCTTCCTCGGCCCGGAAGGCGGCTTCCCCTCGCTGCTCGAACAGCTCGTGCACGCTACGACCGGTGGCCGCCACCACCTGCGCGTCCGAGTCGATGTGCTGCCATCCCATCCGATCAGCCAGGAGGCGGCCCACCGTGGTCTTCCCGGCCCCCATCATCCCGATCAGGATGATCCGGTCAACCATCGGCCGGAGGCGCGGGCGCAGCCGAAGGCGTCTCGCCCAGGGCGTCCAGGTAGGCCTGTCGGTTGCGTCGGAACTCGGCGACCGAGTCCCCGCCGAACTTCCGCAGGGCTTCGGACGCCAGCACCAGGGCCGTCATCGTCTCGGCCACGACCCCCATGGCCGGCACCGCGGTCACATCGGTACGCTCCTTGAACGACACGGTCGACTCCTTGGACACGACATCGACCGTTCCGAGTGAGGGACGATTGAGGGTGGCCAGCGGCTTCATCGACAGACGGGCGACGACGGGGGCACCGGTGGAGATCCCGCCCTCCACCCCACCGGCGTGATGGGTATCGCGGACGTAGCCGCCGCCGAGCAGGCCGGCATCGTCGTCCCCGGTACGGGAACCGGCCGTCCGGATGGCATCGTGGGCCTCGGAGCCACGGCGTCCGGCGACGTCGATCCCCGCGCCGAGCTCCACGGCCTTGATGGCCTGGACGGACATCGCGGCCCGGGCGATGC
>FTIN01423453.1_pt1 | contig 9013 bp, 10 predicted proteins | sample 1658211 | NCBI WGS metagenome assembly FTIN01 (sample SAMEA3914809, study PRJEB12502) | metagenome | biome: forest; material: soil | place: Canada | collected 2011-08-03 | depth 0.3 m | reverse complement strand
GCGGGCAGGCGATCGGCTACCCCCTCTTGGCTGCCTCGACATCCTCTGGTTCGGGAATGATCTCGCCTGCAGCATCGAGGATCGGTGCAAGCAGATTGAGATCGGGATTATCGATATCTGGACTGTTCGGATCGATGCCCTTCTCGGCACAGAACCTGATCAGTCGGCGCTCTTGCGCCATGCGGAGCGTGTGACCCGTCACTTCCTGTTCATCTGCCATGGTCGCATCCTCTCAGGTTCCTTGGCTCAGGCGACGTCATCGGAGCCCGTGGACTGCTTCTTCGTTCCGCCCTCGTCCGGCATGACGGGGAGATCTTTGACGTCAGGTTGCGGCGAGAGCATGGAAGGCAACGGCGGCGGCTGTGGCCACGTTCAGCGAGTCCACCCCGTCCGCCATCGGAATCGAGACCACCACGTCGGACGCGGCCAGGGCCGCATCCGTCAAGCCAGACCCCTCGGCACCGAGGAGTAGGGCCACACCGACGGCGTGACCTGAGTCGGACATTCGGGTCTTCAGCTCGCCAAGACCGACAACAGGGACTTCGCTGGTGGCCGGCGGCCGCGGTGCCAACGCGGCGACGACGAAACCGGCGGCCCGCACCTGGCGGAGCCCGGCCGGCCACGGCATCAGGCGGGCAAACGGCACGTGGAGGGCACGGCCCACGGACACCCGGATCGACCGGCGGTAGAGCGGGTCGGCGCAGGTCGGGTCGAGAAGCACGCCCGCCACTCCAAAGGCGGCGGCGTTGCGGAACAGGGCCCCGATGTTCTCGTGGTCGTTGAGACCCTCCAGGACGGCAACCAGCGGAGCAGTTCCTTTCGGAGCAGACGTTCCAGCGGCGTCGGCCAGCAACCGACCACTGATGGCTGGCGGCGGCCGGATCCCGACCGCTACCACGCCCCGGTGCAAGGCAAAGCCGACCGTGCGCTCCACGACGGAGCGAGACCCCACGAACACCGGCGCGCCATGGGCCCGGGTGGCCGCCACCAGCTCACTGGCTGCCGTCACCTGGTGATCGTCGACGAGGAGGGACCCCATCTCGTACCCGGACGTGAGGAGCCGGCCAACGGCGAGCCTGCCCTCGACCACGAAGACCGACTGATCGGCGTCGAGCCGGATCCGGCCAGCCGGGTCGTTGAGGTTCCGGTAGGGGTCGAGTCGCGGGTCCTCGTGGTCGTCCACCTCGACGAGCGGGCCCAGCGCGACGCGAGGAGGGGCCTTGGGCGCGTCCGGCACCCCGCCAGCCTCGCGTATGGAATCGATCGACTGGGCGTTGCGTTTCATCTTCGACCCCTAAGGGCCCTTAGAACCAATCCAGAGCTCTGGCGGTGAAGGCCTTGATCTCCTCGTGTGTGGCATCTCGCCCATGCCCCGAGCGCCAGGAGCCCTCATCTCGCATGCAGACGGTCAGCTCGGGTGTCTCCGTCCATTGGCACCGAATCGCCGTCACGGTCCCAGGTTGTTGCCAGCTCGCGTGCAGTTCGTGGGCGAGCTGGCGATACCGGTTTCCCTCGGTGAAGGTGTACGCAGTCGAGGACAACCTCACCGCGTCCAGCCGCCGCTCGTCCTCGGAGCCCGGAGAGTAGCGGAAGCGCACGTACTCGTCGCCTGAGGAGTCCTCTTCGTAGCGAGTGTTGGTCATCTCACCGGCGATGACCGTCGAGGTGAAGTCATACGGGTGGTCGTGGATGGGCGGTTCCCCGTCGCAGTAGGTCGGGTCCCAGACATGCAACCGGTGCTCCCGCCGGTCGTCGAGGCGCAGGCCCATGAGCCCGATGTCCTGCATCCTCCAGGGGAAGTCCTCTGGATGTTGGAGCACCGTGAGAACCAGGGCTTTGTTCAGGGTCTCGATCATCGCGTCCTCTCCGCACCACGCTGAGGTACGTGCCCGGCCTGCGAATCACAGCACTGCCATTCGATCAGGTCAAGAGGGTGGGTAGCAGCTGGCGCAGTCGCAACCGGTTTGTTCGCGCCCAGTCGACACTCCCGGATGTTCCGATCGGGCCGGCCATGACCGTCCAGACCGACACTACGGTTGTGTCTGCCCCGCAGCGGCTGGAGGACTCTCCCGCCGACCCCCCGCTACCGACAAGGAACCTTCCATGACGCCTCCCGCCAGCGCGGTCCGCTTGATCGGCCACCAACGCCGCTTCGCCGAATCGATCGCACAGATAGACACGGAGCTGGAGTTCACCTCGGGTGTGGCCGTCGCCGCCCGTCGAGAGGAAGTGGTGGCGGCCGCCCGCGCCGCCTACGGCCCCAGCGAGGACTTCCGTGGGGTGCGTGATGCCTGGGACGCCGTCTTTCCCGATGGCGTCTACAGTGCCACCGGATTGGCCGAGGCCAAGCGGTTGGCGTCGTGGTGAAGCGTTGTGGGCGCAGGGGGTCGCTCTCCCCCAGCAGGATTGCCGGAGCCAGCTCACGGTCGTTCAGGGACGCGGAATGCGTCGCCTGCGTTGACTGCGACCCGAATGATACCGAAGTGGTATCATTTCTGTGTGGCGCTCACGGTCAGAACTGATCCCGCTCTCGAAGAAGCCCTTACTTCACTCTCAGAGGTCGAGGGCACGTCGCGCCAAGAGATCATCCGGCGTGCCGTCCTCGACCGATACGAGCGCACGGGCCACAGCTCTCGTGTCGCACAGTCGACGAAGAGGATGGTGGATCGCTGGGGAGACGTACTGGAGCGACTTGGGTCTGAATGACGAACGTCGAGTTCCTCGAACTCGACGATGCCGTCGAGATGATCAGAACGCTCGGGATTGGCCCCGTACGGGATATCGGCCTTCTGGATTCAGCGATGCACCGACCCCACTTCAGCGCTTTCGGCGAAGATGCTTATCCAACGATTCCGGTGAAGGCCGCAGCCCTGCTCCACTCGCTGACGAACAACCATGCGCTGGTCGACGGCAACAAGCGGCTCGCATGGCTGGCCGCCGTGGTCTTCTGCGACCTCAATGGCCTTGTAACTGAGCTCAACGACGAAGAGGCGTTCCAACTTGTCTGGGACATCGCAAGCACCGAGCTGGGTGTCTCTGAGATCGCTAAGCGATTGCACCTGGTCGCCGGAGTTAGCCGATGATGCACCCCCAGATCCGGCGTTCAGAGCAGGGGCTAGCTATGTAGCATAGTTATGGCATAGTAGTAGTACTGTTGTGGCATGACCCGTGTACGACTCAGCACCACCGTCGACGAGTTACTCCTCGACGGTGCTCGGCGGGCACTCGAGGGCAAGCCTGACTCGGTCGTCATCGACCAAGCTTTGGCCGCACTGCTTGCTCGCCATCGTTCGGCTCAGATCGACGCGGCCTATGCGGCCTACGACGACCACCCGGTGGCCGAACACGACGAATGGGGCGATCTGGCTAACTTCCGTGAGGCTGCGGGGGCGTCGTGAGCCCCATGCCCGCCAGGGGTGAGGTCTGGTGGTGTGAGTTGCCCGAGATCGGCCGAAGGCCAGTCGTCGTGCTGTCACGCAACGCAGCGATTCCCCGGTTGCGTCGTGCCCTGGTCGCTCCGTGCACGACGACCATCCGCGGACTGCAGAGCGAAGTACTGCTCGACCCCGGCGAGGATCCGATCCCACTTCGATCTGCCGTCAACCTCGATTCAGTGGAGAGCGTTGCCGTCGCCGTCCTTGTCGAGCGGATTGGGCTCCTGACGGACGTGAGAATGAGCGAAGTCTGCGCAGCGCTGGAGGTCGCCGTCGACTGCGGCAGTTGACAAGCGACTACGCCAACGACCCACAAGCCGGCAGCGGTCGGGAATAGACCAGGCGGCCAAAACGACCAGCCTCGCGTGGGTGCCGGAAGACGAGAGAACGCCCGAAGACCTCGCGCTTGAGGGGCTCGATCCTGAGGGAGACCGCTGCTGCCTGGCGCTTGCAGCACGCAGCACACCACCCGAAGTCCCCACCGCGGATCGGGCCTGGGCCAGCCTCGAACTGCCGTCCGGGTGCGATTGATCCGATAGCCTGACGATCTCCGGCCCGCGGTCGCGAGCACTTCGGTCACCGGAAGCCTATGCCTGGCCGGGAGGATCCACCCCGACCGACGGTTGTCGCGTCCCTGCGAAGTCAGCCGCCGCGGGTCGGCCAAGTGTCCGGCAAGCCAAACCTCAAATTTTGCCGAATGTTGCCACAATCGCCTATTCCTGGTGCGATTCCTGATGCAGACTTTCCCAACGAGAGGACGAGCGTCGGTTCGATGGCTCGAAGACAATGGCCCCAGGTCACCTACTGGATGTGCACCCCGGAGATGGCCCGGGCAATGATCAGGCGCTGGATCTCGCTCGTCCCCTCGAAGATGGTGTAGATCTTCGAATCGCGGTGCCATCGCTCCACCGGATGGTCGCGGATGTAGCCGTACCCGCCCATGATCTGGATGGCCTCCTCGGTCACGTGCACCGCCGTCTCGCCGGCGAAGAGCTTGGACATCGAGCCTTCGCCCGAGGCGAACTCCTTGCCCTGGCTGGCCATCCACGACGCCCGCCACACCAGCAGGCGGGAGGCGTCGATCCGGGTCTTCATGTCGGCCAGCTTGAAGGCGATGGCCTGGTTTTCGATGATGGCCCGACCGAAGGCCTTGCGCTCCTTGGCGTAGTCGAGGGAGTACTCGTAGGCAGCCCGGGCGATGCCCAAGGCTTGGGCGCCCACCGTGGGGCGGGATCCCTCGAACGTCTTCATGGCCGCCTGGCTGGTCGACCGCACGCCGTCGTGGGCGCGGGCGAGCCTCTCGTCGAGCTTGTCCTTGCCGCCCAGCAGGCAGTGGCCGGGTACCCGGCAGTCGTCGAGGACGACTTCGGCGGTGTGCGAGGCCCGGATCCCCATCTTCTGGAACTTCTGGCCCTGGGAGATCCCCGGAGTGCCGGGCGGCACGATGAAGCTGGCCTGGCCCCGCGAGCCCAGATCGGGGGCGACCGAGGCCACCACCACATGGATATCGGCGATGCCACCGTTGGTGATCCACGTTTTGGTGCCGTTGAGGACCCATTCGTCCTTGGCCTGGTCGTAGACCGCTCGGGTGCGCAAGGAGGAGACGTCGGAGCCGGCGTCCGGCTCGGACACGGCGAACGCGGCCAGCTGGATCTTCTCCGGGGTCCCGAAGCACTGGGGACCCCACTCCCCCAGTTGCTCGGGGGTACCGTTGGCGGCGATGCCCGCCAGTCCGAGCGTGCTCCCGAAGATGGACAGGGCGATGCCCGCGTCACCCCACGCCAGCTCCTCGCTGGCGATGGGCAGCAGCAGCCCGGTCGGATCGAGGAAGCACTGGGTGATGAAGTCGAACGAGTAGAGGCCGATCTCCGCGGCCTCTTGGATGATCGGCCACGGGGTCTCTTCCTTCTCGTCCCATTCGCGGCCGGCGGGACGCACGACGTTCTCGGCGAAGTCGTGCACCCACTTTTGGATCTGGAGCTGGTCCTCATTGAGGTCCAGGGTGAAATCAGCCATGGCGCCTCTCCTATTCCGACGGATGCTCTCTTGTTACCCTATGGTAACTAAGAAGGCCGCCGTTCGCCAGCCCGGGCCCCGGGACGCGACCGGGCAGGCTCGTCCTCGTCATCGACGAGGCGGGAACGGGGGTGGCCCAGGCCTACGGCCCGGAGACATGGGGTCCTAGGCGGGTTGGGCCAGACGCACGTCGACGGCCTGGAGTCCCTTGGGGCCCTCCTGTAGGTCGAACTCGACCGCCTGGCCCTCTTCGAGCGAGCGGAAACCGCTCATCTGGATGGCCGAGTGGTGCACGAACACGTCGGCGCCACCGTCGGGCTGAGAGATGAAGCCGAAGCCCTTCTCAGCGTTGAACCATTTCACAGTTCCGGAAGCCACGGTGGCTTACCCCTTTCCTCCACGCATGCGACGCACAGACGCGTCGCCGTCGGAAAGGTGTGTCCTCCCGCCCGTGAGCGGGTCTTCGACCACCAACCGAAGGGACTGCCTGCCGCCAAAACGCTAGCAGCCTGTTTTGCCGGTTCTCCAGGGGAAGCAGCCCTCGCCGCGGGTTTTCACACGGTGTTCATTGAGAGCGGATCCGGGTGCCGTCGGGCCCGTCCGCCACCGTCCACCCGGCGGCCTCGAGCTCGGCACGCAGGGCGTCGGCCAGCGCCCAGTCCTTGGCCGTTCGGGCCTCGTCACGCCGCCGGACCAGCTCGGCGCTGGCCGCATCCAACGTCGTCCCGTGATCGGGTCGGACTCGCAGCCCCACTGCCGAGCACAGCAGGGCCACCGTGGTGGCCGCCCGGCGGCCACCCGGTTCATCCCCCGCATCGGCCGACGCGTTGGCCTGGCGGACCAGATCGAACACCGTGGCCAGCGCCCCGGCGGTGTCGAGGTCGTCGTCCATCCGGGACCGGAACCGGGCCACGGCCTCGATGTCGATGTCGATGGATCCGGTATCGACGGTCACAGCTCGACCGGACGGCCCGGTCCCGTTCTCGCTCGCCGCCGGGTCGACCACCGGTCCCGACGCCAGCAGGTCGGGGAGGCCGAAGCGCCGGCTCAGCTCGTCCAGGCGGCCCAGACCCGACTCGGCGTCGGTGATGGTGTCCGGGGTGACCTCGATGGGCGACCGGTAGTGGGAGCGTAGGACCAGCAATCGGTAGGCCCGGGCGTCGTTGCGCTCCAGCAGGTCGGCCAGGGAGGTGAAGTTCCCCAGGGACTTGGACATCTTCTCGCCGTCCACGGTCACGTGGCCGTTGTGCATCCAGTGCCGGGCGAACTCCCGTCCAGTGGCCACCGCCTGGGCGCGCTCGTTCTCGTGGTGGGGGAACATCAGGTCGATCCCCCCGCCGTGCAGCTCGAATCCGTCCCCCAACAGGTCGAGGGCCATGACCACGCACTCGGTGTGCCACCCCGGCCGACCGTTGCCCCACGGCGCCTCCCACGACGGCTCGCCCGGCTTGGCCTTCTTCCACAGCGCGAAGTCGAGGGGCGAGCGCTTCTCCTCGTCGGCCTCCACCCGCGCCCCGGTCCGCAGCGAGTCGAGGGGCTGGCGAGCCAGGAGCCCGTAGCCGGGCACCTCCATCACCGACAGGTAGACCCCGTCCCCCGTCTCGTAGGCGACGCCCCGGCCCATCAGGTCGGCCACCAACTCGACCATCCGGTCGACGTAGGCCGTGGCGTGCGGGACCCGGTCGGGCCGGAGCACGCCCAGGCCGTCCATGATCTCCCACCACAGGGCTTCGTTGGCCGCGGTGAACTCGGCGATGTCGACCGACTGGGCCGCAGCGCGGTCGATGATCTTGTCCTCGATGTCGGTGACGTTGGAGACGTAGGTGACCTCGAGCCCGGTGAAGAGCAGGTAGCGGCGGAGGACATCGAAGACCAGGGCCATCCGGCCGTGCCCCAGGTGGGGCACCCCGTCGACCGTCGGGCCGCAGACATAGAGGGAGACCCGGCCCGGAGCCCGCAGGCGCAGGGGCGCCACATCGCCGGTGGCGGTGTCGTGGAGCGCGAGCACGCAGGGTACGGTAACCCGATCATGAGCACTGACGCGACCGGACCTGCCCACGGGTCGGCAGGCCCGAGGGGGATCCCCGACAAGCCCGGGCTCGAAGGGCTCGAGGACGTCTGGGCGGCGCGCTGGGAGGAACAGGGTATCTACACCTTCGACCGGACCGCCTCCCGGGACCGTGTCTTCTCCATCGACACCCCGCCGCCCACGGTGTCGGGATCACTCCACATCGGCCACGTCTTCTCCTACACCCATACCGACGCGGTGGCCCGCTTCCAGAGGATGCGGGGCAAGGCCGTCTTCTACCCGATGGGGTGGGACGACAACGGCCTGCCCACCGAGCGCCGGGTCCAGAACTACTTCGGCGTGCGCTGCGATCCAGGCCTTCCCTTCGACCCCCTTTTCGAGCCCCCTGCCGATCCACCCAAGGACCCCGTGTCGGTGTCGCGCCCCAACTTCGTGGCCCTCTGCCATCGGTTGACCGCCGAGGACGAGCGGGTGTTCGAGCATCTGTGGCGGTCCCTCGGCCTGTCGGTGGACTGGTCGCATACCTACGCCACCATCTCGGAGCGAGCCCAGCGGGTGTCCCAGCGGGGCTTCCTGCGGCTGGCCGGACGCGGCCAGGTGGTCCAGCGCACCGCCCCCACACTGTGGGACGTCGACTTCCGCACCGCAGTCAGCCAGGCCGAGCTCGAGGATCGCGAGCGTCCCGGGGCCTACCACCGGGTCCGGTTCCCCAAGGCCGACGGGGAGGGCGGCGTGGACATCGAGACCACCCGGCCCGAACTGCTCCCGGCCTGCGTGGCCCTGGTGGCCCACCCCGACGACGACCGGTACCGCCCGCTGTTCGGCACCGAGGTGGTCACCCCGCTGTTCGGCGTGCGGGTGCCGGTGCTGGCCCACGAACTGGCCGACCCGGAGAAGGGGTCGGGCATCGCCATGATCTGCACCTTCGGCGACACCACCGACGTGACCTGGTGGCGAGAGCTCTCGCTCCCCACCCGCACGGTGGTCGGTCGGGACGGGCGCCTCCTCCCCGTCGACTGGCGGGCCCCGGGCTGGGAGTCCGACGCCCCCGAGGCGGCGACCACCGCCTATGACGAGCTGGCCGGGCGCACGGTCAAGCAGGCCCAGGCCCGCATCGTCGAGCTGCTCATCCAGTCGGGCGCCCTGATCGGCGAGCCCAGCCCGATCACCCACCCGGTCAAGTTCTACGAGAAGGGCGACCGTCCGCTCGAGATCGTGTCGTCCCGCCAGTGGTTCGTCCTCACCCTCCCCCTGCGGGAGCGGCTGCTGGCCCGGGGCCAGGAGCTGGGCTGGCACCCGCCCTACATGGCCCAGCGCTACACCTCGTGGGTCGAGGGGCTCAACGGCGACTGGAACATCAGCCGCCAGCGGTTCTTCGGCGTGCCCTTTCCGGTGTGGTATCCGGTGGACGCGTCCGGCGAGACCGACTTCGAGGCCCCGATCTTCGCCGCCGAGGACCGCCTCCCGGTCGACCCCTCCACCGACGTGCCTCCCGGGTACCAAGAGGCGCAACGGGGGCGGCCGGGCGGGTTCG
>FTIN01423280.1_pt1 | contig 9136 bp, 8 predicted proteins | sample 1658211 | NCBI WGS metagenome assembly FTIN01 (sample SAMEA3914809, study PRJEB12502) | metagenome | biome: forest; material: soil | place: Canada | collected 2011-08-03 | depth 0.3 m | reverse complement strand
AAGCCGGCACGGGACGAGGCACCGACCAACCTGATCAATGCCGGAACCTACGTGCTCGAGGCATCCGTGCTCGATCGGATCCCCGACGGCCGCCGGGTATCGATCGAGCGGGAGACCTTTCCCGCGCTGGTCGAGTCCGGCACGCTCTATGCACTCGGTTCCGTCGCCTACTGGTTGGACGCCGGCACGCCGGACGCCTACCTGCGTGCCCATCGCGACCTGCTGCTCGGCCGGCGACCCGGGATCCCGGCCCCGGGCGCCCAACCGGCACCAGCGATCGGTGCGGGGGTGTGGCGGATCGGAACGGTGGAAGTGGCCAGCGCCACTGTGGTCCGCTCGCTTCTCGGCACCGGCGCCACCGTGGCCAACGGCGCCCTGGTCGAGGAGTCGGTGATCGGTGCCGGAGTGATGATCGAAGAGGGCGCCGAGGTCACGGGTTCGGTGCTCCTGCCCGGTGCCCGGGTGGCGGCCAAGGCCAAGGTGGAGGGCTCGGTGATCGGTCCGGGAGCGATCGTGGGCCAGCGGTGCGTGATCCACGGGATCTCGGTGATCGGTGCCGGCGCGGTGACCGCCTCGGGGACGGTCATCGACGGCGCCCGGGTGCCGGCGGGGGTCTGAGCATGCGCACCCTGGTCACCGGCGGCGCGGGGTTCATCGGTTCGACACTGGTCGACCGGCTGCTGGCCGAAGGGCACACCGTCGACGTGGTGGACGACCTGTCCACGGGATCGCTGGCCAACCTGACCGGAGCACGCGCCACCGCCGGCCGCCAGCTCACCGTGCACCAGATGGATATCCGTTCCGCCGAGGTGGTCGACCTGATCGTCCGCCGCCAGCCCGAGGTGGTTTTCCATCTCGCCGCCCAGGCCGACGTGCGCCGATCCGTGGCTGATCCCGTGTTCGACGGCGAAGTCAACCTGATCGGCACCTTGCGGATCCTCGAGGGTGCCAGGCAGGCCGGGTCGCAGCGGGTGGTCTTCGCCGCCAGCGGCGGCACGCTCTACGGCGAGCCTGACCCCTCCGAGCTCCCCTTGAAGGAGTCACTGCCCCATCGGCCGCTCTCTCCCTACGGGGTGTCGAAGAAGGCGGCCATCGACTACCTGACTGCGTACCGTGAGCTCCACTCGCTCGAGTTCGCCGCCCTGGCCCTGGCCAACGTCTACGGACCGCGTCAGGATCCCCATGGCGAGGCCGGGGTGGTGGCGATCTTCGCCGAGCGCCTGGTCCGGGGCCAGCCGGTCACCATCTTCGGCGACGGTGAACAGACCCGTGACTTCGTGTACGTCGACGACGTGGTGGATGCCTTCGTGCGAGGCGCGTCCAAGGGCGGCGGGTTGGTGTGCAACATCGGGACCGGCAAGGAGACCTCGGTCAACGAGCTATTCCGCGAGATGGCCGCACAGGCCGGGGTACAGGTCGAGGCGACGTTGAAGCCCCTGCGCCAGGGGGAGCTCCTGCGGAGCTGCCTCGATCCTTCCCGGGCCGGTATCCAGCTGGGTTGGAAGCCGTGGAGCGAGCTCGGGACCGGCACTGCGGCAGTGATCGAATTCGTGCGCGGACGGCTCGCCGCCGACGGCAACTGAGCCCTCCGAGACCCGGCGTGCCGACCAGCCACCGCTGAGGTACTAGCCTGAGTTGCAGACCTGGTGCGCTGACTCGGCGACAGGCCACCCCCTCAGGCACATTCCGGTGCCTGTCCTGTCGCACGAAAGCACCCCATGCCCCCTTTGCAGCCTTCCTTCGCCTCCCTTGGCGTACCCACCGACATCGTCGCCGCGCTCGACCGCAAGTCGATCACCGAGCCGTTCCCCATCCAGTCCATGACCATCCCGGACGCCCTGGCCGGTCGGGACGTGTGCGGCAAGGCGCCCACTGGATCGGGCAAGACCCTGGCCTTCGGGATCAGCGCCATCGCCCGGCTCAGTGGCAAGCCGTCCCGTCCGAAGCACCCCCGGGTACTGGTGCTGACCCCGACCCGCGAGCTGGCCGCCCAGGTGGCCTCAGAGCTCCAAGTCCTGGCCACGCCGCGCAATCTGCGGGTCGACTCCTTCTACGGCGGGGTCGGCTACGGCCCCCAGTTGAAGGCCCTGTCGCGGGGCGTGGATGTTGCCGTGGCCTGTCCCGGTCGGCTCGGCGACCTCATCGAACGGGGCAGCATCCGGCTCGACGCCATCGAGGTGGTGGTCCTCGATGAGGCCGACCGTATGGCGGACATGGGGTTCCTTCCCGATGTCAAGCGACTGCTCGATCTCACGCCGGCCGGCCGCCAGACCCTGCTCTTCTCGGCCACGTTGGACGGCGACATCGATGTCCTGGTCAAGCGCTATCAGAAGGACCCGGCTCGTCACGAACTGGAGGTCGACGAAAACGACGCCAGCGCGGCCGTGCATCTGTTCTGGCGGGCCTCGTCCGGCGACCGGGTGGGGATCACCGCCGATATCGCCGCCGCTGCGGGCCCGACCATCGTGTTCAGCCGGACCAAGCATGCCACCGACCGCATCGCCCGCCAGCTCGAGCAGCGCGGCCTGCGGGCCGCCGCCATCCATGGTGACCGGAGCCAGAAGCAGCGGGAGAAGGCACTCGACCTGTTCACCCGTGGAGCGGTCGACGCCCTGGTGGCCACCGACGTGGCCGCACGCGGCATCCACGTGGACGGCGTCAACGCGGTGGTCCACTTCGACCCCCCGGCCGATGCCAAGGACTATGTCCATCGCTCGGGCCGGACCGCCCGGGCCGGTGCCACCGGAGTGGTGGTCAGTCTGATCACCCCCGACAAGGCCGGTGCGGTCAAGCGCCTGCAGCGGGACCTGGGCGTCCCCATCGGGACGACGACGCCGGACACGACGGCCATCAGCGCGGTGATCGGCGAGCCACCCAAGCGCCGGCCCAGCGAGGACCACGGCCCGCGCCCCACCGATCGCAGCCCGGACCGCCCGCGCACCGGTCGACCCGACCGACCCCGCAGGAACAACAAGCCGCGGCCCGGACGCCCGTTCTCCGAGGCCGGCGCCGGGGCGCCGGACGGCCCCCGACGGGACGCACGGCCGGGGGGCGGTGCGTCGGGGGCCATCTCGAGCTCGAACGGTACCGGTCCGGTCACGGCCGGCTCGGGCAAGCCGCCGCACAAGAAGAAGCGCCCGACCACGGGGAGCTGGGAGCAACGGGGGAAGCCGGGTCGTCCGGGCAAGCCCGGAAAGCCGACCTCGGGCGGCAATCGGAACGGCCACGCCGCCGGAGGTGCCGGGCAGACCGGCGGAGGGCATGCCTCACGGCGGGGGACCACCGTGGGCGCCAAGCGTTCGCAGGGTGGATCTGCCGGCTCCGGTCGGGGTCGCTGAATGGCATCGCAGACCAAGCCGGTCGTCACCATTCCTGACGGCCCGCCCCCCGAGGCTTTACTCATCGAGGACCTCGAGACGGGTGACGGGGCCGAGGCCGTCGCCGGGCGACCCGTCAGCGTCCACTACGTGGGGGTGTCGTGGTCGACGGGGGAGGAGTTCGACTCGTCCTGGAGCCGGAGCGAGCTCTTCGAGTTCCCACTGGGTAGCGGACAGGTGATCTCGGGCTGGGACCAGGGCGTCGTGGGCATGAAGGTGGGTGGCCGCCGGCGGCTGACCATCCCGCCCCACCTCGGGTACGGCGCCACCGGCGCCGGTGGGGTCATCGCCCCCCACGAGACACTGGTGTTCGTGGTCGACCTCTACGCCGCGGGCTGAACGGACACACCGCTCAACGGAACAGGTCCTCGTGTGGCGGCCGGACGATCTCTGCGGCCACCGATCCCGGTCGCAGCCAGCGGGGGTCGACCCCGCGCACCACGGCGGCGGGAACTCCCCGGTCCTTGCCCATGACCAGTTCGGCGGCCCCGGCCAGCTGGTCGGCGATGCACACCTCGGTGACCTCGAGGATCCGCCCGGTGGCATCGGCCGTGCCCCGGAGGTCGACCACGCCGGCCACACCGGCGAGGCCGATGGCCACGTCGGTGACCCCGCGTCGCCACGCGCGGCCGAACGTGTCCGAGATGACCACCCCCACGTCCACCCCGTGACGGTGCTCCAGCACCTCGCGGATGCGCCGGGCCGAGCGGTCCGGCTCGACGGGCAGGAGGGCCGCCGTCCCGACTTCGACATTGGAGAGGTCCACGCCGGCGTTGGCGCAGATGAACCCGTGACGGGTCTCGGCGATCAGGAGGTCGCCGCGGCGACGCACGATGCGGACCGACTCGCCCTCGACGAGCGCCCGCTTGGCCTCGGGGTCGTCGAGGTCGATGGTCACGATGCGGCCTTCGGCCTTGGACACCACCTTTTGGGTGACCACCAGGACATCGCCGTCGGCCAGGCCTCCCGGGACGGGTGACCTCGACCGATCGGGCGGCACCAGGGCGGCCGCCAGCATCTCGGCCAGGTCGTCGTCCGGTCGTACCTCGCCCATGCCGCTGACCGGGTAGATCGCCAGCGGGCCCGGCCCGGGACCGGCTCCTTCAGCCGAGGGCATCGAGCACCGTTCGGGCCAGGGCGGCGGACCGCTCCACCGTCGACATGATGGTCGGGGCCACGATGCAGCGGACCCCCTCGGCCTCGACGGCGGCAGCCAGCGGGGCATCCGCCTCGTCGATGACCAGGGTGTGCATCCACGACGCATACCACTTGGCCACACCCACCACCGAGGCCTCGAACCCCATCTCCACCAGCAGCCGGTCGGCCGGCCCTTTGACGGCGGCGCCGGCGACGATGGGGGACACGCCGACAACCCGGTCCCGCCGGAGGCGGAGGCGGTCGAGGACACCGGGCACGGCGAGGAGCGGCCCGATCGACACCACCGGGTTGGACGGGCACACCACGATCGGATCGCCACCGTCGAGGGCCTCGGCCACTCCCGGTCCGGGCGTGGCCCGGTCGGCGCCGTCGAAGCGGATACCCGACACCGGGACCTGGTGGCGGAGCCGGACGAAGTACTCCTGGAACCCGACCTCGGGCCCGTCGGCCAGCTGGACCCGGGTGCGGAGCGGATCGTCGGTCACCGGGACCAGCGAGACCCCGACGCCGAAGGCCCGGGCCAGTTCAGCGGTGACCACTCCCAGCCGAGCACCCTCGCCCAGGCGCTGGGTCCGGTAGAGATGGGTGGCGAGGTCCTGGTCGCCGAGGTTGAACCAGGTGAGCCCGCCCAGTGTTCGCAGCGACTCCATCACCTGCCAGGTCTCGCCGGCCAGTCCCCAGCCGGTCTCGGGATTGATGGCATCGGCCAGCGTGTACATGACCGTGTCCAGGTCGGGGGAGATGTGCAGACCATGCAGGTCGGTGTCGTCCCCGGTATTGACGATGGCGGTGATGGCCGAGGGAGGGACCACCTCGACCATGCCCCGGAGCAACCGGGCGGCACCCACCCCTCCGGCCAGGGCGGTGATCATCGAGGCCCGCGGGGATGGGGGGCGTGCATCGGGGGAAGGCTACTGGCAGCCACCGGTGGTCCCGGCCGGTACCTGCCATGTGCAAGGCTCGCACCGTGCCGGAGCGACCTGCACCCTCCGACCAGGGCCGGCTGTCCGTGGGGTTCGATGCCACCCCGTTGCTCGGACGTCCGACCGGCGTCGGTGCCTTCTGTGCCGGAGCGCTGGCGGGGCTCTCCGTCGTCCCTGTTCTGGAGGTGTCCGCCTTCGCCGTCAGCTGGCGACGCCGTCAGGCCATCGCCGCACTGGTTCCTACCGGCGTCTCCGCCAGACAACGGGCCATGCCGGCCCGACCGCTCCATCTGGCCTGGAGCGCGGTGTCGTTCCCGCCGGTCGAGTGGTTCATCGAGGGCCGCGACGTGGTGCACGGTTCCAATTTCGTCGTACCGCCCACCCGCGCCGCTGCCCGGGTGGTGACCGTGCACGACCTGACCGTGGTGCTCTACCCCGAGCTCTGCCATCCGTCCACGCTCGGGTTCCCCCACCTGGTCCGGCGGGCGGCGGCCGAGGGGGCATGGGTGCACACGCCCTCGCAGTTCGTGAGCGACCAGGTGGTGGCCGAGCTGGGGATCGACCCGTCGAGGGTCCGGGCGGTGCACCACGGGATTCCCCCGCTCCCCGGACCGGGAGGAGATCCCGTACCGGTCCCGCTCCCCGAGGGGTGCGACCGGTACGTGCTGGCCATCGGGACCATCGAACCGCGCAAGGACTACCCGCTGCTGGTCTCGGCCTTCGAGGAGCTGGCCGGCGACCTCTCCGACGTGGCCCTGGTCATCGTGGGCGGAGACGGATGGGGGAGCGAACAGTTCCGCGCCTCGGTGGCCGCCTCGCCGGTGCGCAAGAGGATCGTCCGTGCCGGGTACCTCGATGACCGCGCGCTGGCGGCTGCCCTCCGGGGTGCGTCGGTGCTCGCCTACCCGTCGCTGTACGAGGGGTTCGGCTTCCCTCCGCTGCAGGCCATGGCCGCCTCGGTGCCGGTCGTGGCCACGGCGGCCGGTGCTGTCCCCGAAGTGGTGGGCGACGGGGCCCTCCTGGTCCGGCCCGCCGACCGGGACGGGCTGGCCGCCGCCTTGGCCCGGGTACTCGATGGCGGGGCCGACATCGACCAGCTGGTGGCCCGGGCCCTCGTGCGCAGCACGCAGTTCACCTGGGAGGCCTGCGCCGAGGGCCTGGCGGCGCTCTATCGAGACGCCAGCCTCGACCGCCCGTCGTCTGCGGGCTCACCCCGTTCCCGCCCGGCCGGCGGGCGGTGACGAGGATGCGAGTCCTGCTCATGGCCGAGCAACTCCGGCGTGGCGCATCGGGCGGGATCGGGACCTCCGTGCGGGGGATGCTGCAGGGACTCGGTCAATTGGCGGAGGACGACCGGTCCGACCTCGAGCTCGAGCTGGTGGCCAGTCGGCCGAGCGGCGGTCGGGGCCGGAGCGATCCGATGGCGTCGCTCGGCCATCCGTTGCGCAGCCCTCCGCTTCCCGGCCCCCTCCTGACCCGGGCCTGGGACCATGGGGTCCTGAGGGCTCCGGCGGGATTCGACCTGGTGCACGCCACATCGCTGTCCACGCTCGAACCCGGACGCGCCGCCCTGGTGACCACCGTGTACGACCTCCTGTGGCGGAGGGTCCCGGACGCCTACCCGGCCCGGGGGAGACGGTGGCACGAGGCGGCGCTGCACCGAGCCCTCCGGCGGGCCGACAGGTTCATCGTGCCGGCGGACGTGGTGGCCCACGACCTGACGGAGGCGGGTGCCCCCGCCGAGGCCATCACCGTCATCCCCTTGGGGTCGGACCACCTTCCCCGGCCCGATGTCGGGGCCGGAGCGGCGCTCCTGGCCCGGCTGGGCATCCCCGGGCCGTTCTTGTTGAGCGTGGGCACCCTCGAACCGCGCAAGAACCTGAGCCGCCTGATCGAGGCGTACGGGCAGGTCCGGACCAGCCTTCCCGAGCCGTGGCCCCTGGTGCTCGTCGGTCCGGCCGGATGGGGCGAACAAGTCCGGCCGGAGACCGGAGTGGTCGTGACCGGACTGGTGACCCCGGGCGAGCTGTCCGCCCTCTATACCGCTGCCCGCCTGCTCGCCTACGTGCCCCTCGTCGAGGGGTTCGGCCTTCCCCCGGTCGAGGCGATGACCTTCGGGACACCGGTGGTGGCGAGCCCCCTCCCGAGCACGGCCGGGGCCGCCTTCGAGGTCGACCCCCACCGGGTCGACTCGATCGCCGAAGGCCTGCTGCGGGTGGCCACCGACGATGTCGAGCGGGCCCGCCTCCAAGCGGCCGGGCGTGTCCGGTCGGCCGAGCTGCCCTGGGCCTCGATCGCCCGTCGACACCTCGAGGTCTGGCGCCAGGCCGTGGGCCAGAAGGCGGGCCGGTCCGGTGGCTGAGGGCCCCTTGCACCTGTCCTTCGACGGCACCGCCGTGCCCGCCGACCCGGTGGGAGCGGGCGTCTACACCCTGCAGCTGGCCTCTCAGCTGGCCCGCCGTGCCGACACCGTCCCGGTGGTGTTCGCCCGGCGGTCCGACGGACCCCGGTGGCGGTCCGTCGCGCCGGGAGCGACCGTCGCACCGGTGGCTCCCGACTCACGTCTGCTCCGGCTGGCTTGGGAGCAGGTCCGCCTGCCCACGCTGGTCTCACGCTACCGGGTGGAGGTGCACCACGGCCCCCACTACACCATGCCCGAACGTTCCCGGGTCCCCGTCGTGGTGACCATCCACGACCTCAGCTTCTTCGAGTCGCCCTCGTGGCACCAGCGGTCCAAGGTCCGGGTCTTCCGGCGGGCCATCACCGTGGCTGCCCGGCGGGCGGCGGCCGTGGTCTGTCCGAGCCAGGTCACCGCCGACCAGCTGGCACGCTGGTGCCGGGTGGACGCCGAGGTCTTCGTGGCCCATCACGGTGTGGACACCGGGCGCTTCGCCCCCCGATCAGACGCCCCCGGTGGTGACCGGGCGGCGGTGACCGCCGTGGACCCCCGACTGGGCGACCGGCCCTACCTGGTCTTCGTCGGCACGCTCGAGCCCCGCAAGGACGTGCCCAACCTGGTCGCAGCCTTCGCCCGGGTGGCACGGGACCATCCCGAGGCGCTGCTGGTGCTGGCCGGCGGGCCCGGTTGGGGTGCCGATGACGTAGACCGCGCCGTGGCCGCCTCCGGGGTGGCCGACCGCATTGTCCGCCCCGGCTATCTGCCGGACGCCGCCGTGCCCGCCCTCCTTCGCTCGGCCACCGGCGCGGTCTATCCCGCCCTCTACGAGGGGTTCGGGCTGCCCGCCCTCGAGGCGCTGGCCTGCGGCACGCCGTTGATCACGACCTCGGGAACGGCGATGGAGGAAGTGGCCGGGGACGCCGCCATCCTGGTGCGGCCGGGTGAGGGCCGGGACCTGGCCGACGCCCTCGACACCGTGCTGGCCGGGACGGTCCCGTCGGCCACTGCCGAGTACCGGCGGAACCGCGGGTTCGAGATCGTGTCGGCATCGACGTGGGAGGCCTGTGCCGAACGCCATCTCGAGGCGTACCGGTTCGCCGCCGGCAGACGGACCGCCGGCGGGGGTGTTGACCCCGGTGTCCAGCCGGTAGGGTGACCCGTCGTGCGCTCCCTCATCACCGGTGGCCGAGGCTTCGTCGGGCACTGGCTGGCCGATCATCTGCGTGGACTCGACGACCAGGTGGTCGTGGTCGACCACGAGGTCGATGTCACCGACCCCG
>FTIN01058901.1_pt1 | contig 9205 bp, 4 predicted proteins | sample 1658211 | NCBI WGS metagenome assembly FTIN01 (sample SAMEA3914809, study PRJEB12502) | metagenome | biome: forest; material: soil | place: Canada | collected 2011-08-03 | depth 0.3 m | reverse complement strand
ACCTCCAGCTTCACGGTCAAGGTGACCGACGCCAACGGCCAGAGCGCCAGCCAGGCCACCAGCATCACCGTGGCCGCCGGGGTGCCCACCGTCTGGCTGGGGATCGCCGACGAGCTGGCCCGGAGGGAGGAGGTCCTCCCGGACCTCCGGCACATCATCTGTGGCGGGGCCCAGCCACCCCGCTCGCTCATCGAGCGGTACGCGTCCGAGTTCGGGCTGCGCATCGTGCAGGCGTGGGGCATGACGGAAACATCGCCTCTGGCCTCGGTGGCATGGCCCCAGGAGCGCATGCGGGACTGGAGCGAGGACGAGGTCACCTCGGCCGCTCGGGCCCGGGCCGGCCTCCCCCTTCCCGGGGTCGAAGTGAGTATCCGAGGGGACGACGGAATCGAGGTCCCGGCCGACGGCGAGACGATGGGCGACCTTTGCGTGCGCGGCCCGTGGGTCGTCGACGGCTACCTGCACGGGGGAGGTGAGGAGGCGTTCACCTCGGACGGTTGGTTCAGGACCGGGGACGTCGCCGTGGCCTCGGACGACGGTTACTTCGTCATCGCCGATCGCACCAAGGACCTCATCAAGTCCGGAGGTGAATGGATCTCGTCGGTGGACATGGAGGCCGCGGTGATGGAGATGGCCGGTGTGACCGAATCGGCGGTCATCGCCGTACCCGACCCCAAATGGCAAGAACGACCCCTGGTCTGCCTGGTCACCCAGCCCGGCGTGGAGATCACCGCCGAACAGGTCCGCGAGCACCTGCTCGAACGGGGCTTCGCCCGGTGGCAGCTCCCGGAACGAGTCGAGCTGATCGACGCCGTACCCAAGACCACCGTGGGCAAGTTCGACAAGAAGGTCCTCCGCTCCCGCTTTTCCTGAGCACCGCAGCGGGCTGAGCCCGACCCATTGACAGGGCCGGCCTTGCTTGATAAAGTAAGCACTAGATAACGATCCCAAGAAAGGCGCCACCATGAACATCCTCGAAATCACCGAAAAGGTCCAGAACGGCACGATCAAAGCCATCGAGACCAGCCAGGGCTGGACCCTGGGCGCACTCAAGTCGACCGCATCCGCCTTCGACACCTTCCGCCCCACCCCGGCCCGGATCCCCTTCGCCGAGCACCTGCCGACCCCCGCCGAGACGGTGGACACTTCCTTCGCCTTCGTCGGTCGCCTACTCGAAGTGCAGCACGGATTCCTCACCAGCCTGGTGGATCTCTCCACTCCTCCGGCACCCACCGCGGTTGCGGCGGTCAAAAAGGCCTGATCGGTCCGGGCTCTGCCCGTACCTGCCACGGGCTCCGGTCGTAAGGCGTCCGGGGATGCTGTTGATGTAACGTGGGAGTGTTGTTGCATCTGGGCGTGCGGCGAAAAGGTCGGTGCCGCAACCCGGCCCAAGGGAGGCACCCATGCCGCAAGCTGTCCTCACCATCAACAGCCGGAACTACGGCGCATGGTCCCTGCGAGGGTGGCTGCTCTGCCGGTTCGCCGACATCGACTTCACCGTCGAGACAATTGACAGCCACGATCCTGGAACGCGGGCCGAGCTGCTCGGGCTCTCACCCTCACTGCTGGTGCCGCGACTCAGCCACGGGGAGGTATCGGTATGGAGCACCACGGCGATCGCCGAATACCTCCACGAGATGGCTCCCGAGCGCGGGCTGCTCCCCGCCGGCGTAGCCGACAGGGCCCGGTGCCGCTCCGTTTCCGGTGAGATCCACTCCGGCTTCGCCAACATGCGCTCGGCCCTGCCCATGAACCTCAAAGCCTATCATCCGAACTATCCGGTGTGGGCAGGGGCACAAGCCGATCTCGACCGCATCGAGACCATCTGGAACGAGTGCCTGGCCGCATCGAACGGTCCCTACCTGTTCGGAGACACGCCCACCCTGGCCGACGCCATGTTCGCCCCGGTCTGTACCCGTGTCCGCACGTACGACGTCAAGCTCGGCGGGATCGCCGCGGACTACACCGACACCATCTTGGCGCTCCCCGCCATGATCGAGTGGGCCGATGCCGCCAATCAGGAGCCAGACGACGTCGACGAGTTGGAGATGGAGTTCTAGCCGACCCCGGCTGAGCCCGCCGGGCCACTCATCCGGACGGGACGGGTCAGACGGGACGGGTCAGTTGTTGGCGAGGATGAACTTCCGGACGATGGGGTAGACCTGGCTCTCCCACTTGGTACCGCTGAACACCCCGTAGTGCCCGACCCCGGGCTGCAGGTGGTGGAGCCTCTTCGACGGCTTGATCTGCGGGCACAGGGCCTGGGCGGCCATGGTTTGACCGACCCCGCAGATATCGTCCTTCTCTCCTTCCACCGTCAGCAGCGCGGTGCGGCGGATGGCCCCGGGGTCGACGGGGCGGCCACGCCAGGTCAACTGCCCCCGGGCGAGGAGCTCCCGTTGGAACACCCGGTCCACGGTCTCGAGGTAGAACTCGGCCGTCAGATCGAGGACGGCGAAATACTCGTCGTAGAAGTCCTCGATCTGCCTGGCCTGCTCGAGGTCGCCCCGGACGAGGTCGTTGTAGAGGGCGATGTGCTGGCTGACGTGGCGCCCCAGGTTCATGAGCATGAACCCCGTCACCTGGAGGAACCCGGGGTACACCCGCCGCATGCCGCCCGGGTACCGGAGGGGAACAGTGGCGATCACGTTGTCCTCGAACCACGAAAGCGGCTTTGCGTGCGCCAGATCGTTGACCTTGGTCGGATTGACACGGGCGTCCACGGGGCCGGCCATCAACACCAGGCTGCGGGGTTGCGCGGGATTGTCCTCGGCTGCCATCACCGAGGCCGCGGTCAGCGTGGCCGGGCACGGTTGGCACACCGCCATCAGGTGGGCGCCGGGACCGATCGCTTCGACAAAGGAGATCACATGACCGACATAGTCGTCGAACCCGAAGGCGCCGTGCTCGATCCCCACGTCCCGAGCGTTGTGCCAATCGGTCACGTAGACATCGTGGTCGGCAAGGAGCGAGCGCACCGTGGACCGCAGCAACGTGGAGAAGTGACCCGCCAGGGCCGTCACCAGCAACACTCTGGGTTGGGGCGCGTAGGAGTCCTTAGCGAAGTGGACCAGGGACGCGAACGGGGTGGACGCGACGACCTCCTCGCGGACGGCGACGTGCTTGCCGGCCACCGTCACCGACTCGATGCCGAACGGGGGTCGTTCATGGATGAGCCGGGACCGGCCCACCATCTCGTATCCGGCGCTCAGCCGTCGCACCACCCGATTGTCCGTCCAGGCATCGGGCAGCTCACCCAGCGACCACGAGGCCAGCCCGGCCAGTGCCCGTACCGGAGCGGTCAGGTCCCGTTGTGCCTGGTACCCCTGATAGAGCATCACTCACCTGCCGTCGATCATGGCGTCAATTGGTTGCGACGCCGGCCTTCGTCGCACGAGGGCTTTCCGAGCCACCGTACTCGCGCCCGCCTGTCCGACGCCCGTTCAGCCGCCCAGGGAGCGCTCCATACCCCGGCGGACGGCCTCGACCAGGTATGGCCGCAATCCGCCCGCCGGGATGATCGACCGGATCGACCCGACCCGGCGAGCTCGTTCGATGCTGTGGACCCGTTCGAACTCCTCGGCCACCTCGCCCAACTTCTCGTTGCGCACGGATGCCCGCAGGCGATCCAGTTCGGCGCGGAGCGTTGAGGCAGCGGCACCTTCGGCCGCCGCCATCCGAACCTCGAGCTCGCGGATCCTCGGGTCGGAAGATGTCCGGGCATCGACCTCACCGGTGAAGACCACCGCGGCGGCCGGGGACCCACCGATGACCGACGCGAACGAGCCTTCGAGGGCCACCACCTCCATGTTGTCGTTCAGGGTGACCGAGAAGACCACGAAGGCGCCTCCGTGGTAGCGGGAGACGACGCAAAAGACGATCGGCCCGTCGAAGTTGACGATGGCCCGTCCGATCTCTGCTCCGTACTCGAGCTGGAGGTTCCGGAGCGACTCGGGGGACCCGTCGAAGCCCGAGAGGTTGGCCAGCACCACCAAGGGACGGTTGCCGCTCGCCGCGTTGATGGCCCGGGCCAGCTTCTTCGAGGAGCGGGGGTACAGCGTTCCGGCAAACCACTGGTTGGGGCCGTCCGGGGGCAGGAGCCCGCGGCGGGCCAGGGCTCGGGACTCGATACCGATCAGGCAGACCGGGTTCCCGCCGATCGGGGCGTCGAAGACCACTGCGGTGTCCGCCTCGCCCATCTCCGCCCAACGCTCGAGCGGGGCGTGGTCCGAATCGATGACCGCCCGCATGACCGTGCGGATGTCGAAGGGCTGTTTGCGGTCGGGATTGGTGGCCGGGTCGAACACCTCGCCGACGGTACGGAAATCGACCCCTTCCACCTGCTGGGGACTGAGCCGCACATCACGGTCGGTCGGGTCGCCGGTCGACAGGGGTCGGGGGAAGCGCTCGCCGGGGAAGACATAGGTGTACTCGTAGTGGTGGAAGAGGGTGTCGATGGCACCATCCAGATCGGGCGCCCAGTACTGAGCCTGACCGTTGGGCCCCATCACTGAGTCATAGCCGCCGATGCCGAAGTTGTCGTCGGCGGCCACCCCGCCCGAGTATTCGAGTGCCTGCTTTCCGGTCAGCACCATGGCGCTGTCCGGGGTCATGATCAAGATGCCCTTGGTGTGCATGAGCATGGTGGCCTCGGCATTCCAGTAGGGCTGGGCACCGACGTTGATGCCGGCCACCACCACGTTGACCTCGCCACCGGCCTGGGTGAACTCGATGATCTTGCGGAGGCCCCGGGAGATCCAGTCCATGTTCTCGGATCCGGACTCCATCGAGATCTTCGCTCCGGCGGAGAGCGCGAACCATTCCACCGGCACCGCCAGCGCGGCGGCCAGGTCGAGAGCCGCCACCAGCCGGGCGCATTCGGGCTCGGCCACCGATCCGAGCGCTTTGGTCGGGTCACCGAACAGGACGATGCGGGTCATGCCCTCGGGGTGCCGGTCCGTCGGGGTCGAAACCCTCCCGACGATGAGGGCCGCAGTGTTCTGTCCCGGAGCCCGGTCGACGGGAACAAGGTGGCCGTCCGTATCGAGGTCGAGCTCGACAAAGGTCCCGACCGGGCCGCCGGCCCGTCTCACCAGTTTCGGGACCAACTCGAGAGGATAGGTGGTCCCCCGTCTACGAGCCTCGGCAACTTTTTGGCCGTAGGCGTCCAACGGTTGCAGTGGTCGGATATCCGGCTCGGCCACCGTGATCTCCAATTTCCCCCCGAGGGAACGGGACACCCGAGCGACGATCCCGTGGACGGCGCCGTCGGATCCGATGGCGCGACCTTCCAGAGAGACCTCGTCGATGCCGAGCCCGTCTGTGATCGGGGCCAGTGTCCGGGTGGCCGCGATCAGCGCCTCGATGGGCAGATCGATGATGGGCCATGCATACAGCTGCACCCGGTTGTTCGAGAGCTTCCGGTCGGCTGGGTGATCGGCCCGGGCCCTTCGGATGGCATCGACACAGCTGGAGAGCACTCGTTCCAGCTCGGGAAGAGCGGTGACTGCACCAGAGGCATCCAGCAGTGGCTCGAGATCCCTCACCTCGGCCAGCCCGACCAACCGTTGGTCGGTGGGACTGTCCCGGCCCACGGCGCGAAAGAGGTAGACGTGCTGGGCAGACGGCATACGGGTCAGTTCGAACTGCGAGAGGCGCCAGAGCTGCAGACGCTCGGCGATCATGGGATGGAGGTCCCTCAGTTGGGTGTTCTCGACCAGTGCCTCCCCGTGGCGGTCGAACGTGAGCCGGTGGACCCCGGGGACGCCGAGATCGGAGATGGTGGTCGACACGGTGACCCGCAGCACCGTCTCCGGCCAGGTGGCCTTGTCGACCGCTGCTGCCACCAGGCCGGTCAGCGCCCCGCGGGGGGACGAGACCCACGGAACGTACACATCCACCACAGTCGGTCCCTCGGCCACCCCGACCGCCAGCGATGCCAGGGAGCGGCCGCCGTCCAGAAGCTCGTCCTCGCTGAGCTCGGCGGCAATGATCCGGGTCGGGCCGTGCGTCGTCTCGAACCTCCCCGTCACCACGGTTCGGCCCTCCCGGATGGCGGTGACGACATCGGTGAGCCCCCGAGCCTGGTAATACCGGCGAGTCTGGACTCCGATGAGGACTTGGCGGAGCCGGCGGTTCTCGTCACCCTCGAGCTCCACCATCAGATCGATCAGCGGTACCGGGCACTCGACGAGGAGCGCCAGGACCTCAGGATCGAGGTCCTGGCCCTGCACCGCCGCGGTGGCCAGGAGCTCGCGCATGGTGGCCATCACCCGCTCCCGGCCCGAGGCAGTCAAGGGCTGGTCGAAACAGTGGAACCGCACCGAACGGGCGAGCTCACCGATCACCGGATAGCGCAGCTGGGTGGCGACGATCAGGCGGTCGAGCGCATCGAGGAAGTCCGGCTTGAGCGCGGTCGGGAAATCATCGGGCCGGTCGAGTCGATGGAGCACGGCAGTGACGGCAGGAATTTGCAGGGGGGCCCGTTCCTGGGCCATGTAGATCCAAAAGAGGGTGGCCTCCAGGTCGTCGGTCGGCCCGGCGATCGGCCCAGCGCCAGCCGGCACGGCGTCGACTCCGTAGTGATCTAGCACACGGGCCAACCGTCGAACGAACGACGGTGGTAAGCCGGCCCGCTCGGCATCCAGGGTACGGAGGTAGGCGTGGAAGTACTCGCGTTGGTTCCGAGCAACCTCGTCCTCGCCGGCATCCCCTACCCTGCGATTGCGGCTCAGCATGCATTGATCGGCGAAGATGGAGAGGATCTGCAGCTCTGCCGCGATCGTCGACTGCGAGTCCTGGGCCAAGGCTGGATGGCGGCGTTCGTAGTCGCCGATCAATCGGCGGACATCCGCACGCGAGTGGTCATAGCCCAACATGAGGGTACGGATGCCGGCAAGATCGGCGAGGTGGCGGTCGGTGGCGGTCCCCTCCGGTCCGTTCCCCTCCGGGTCGAGGAGGCCGAAGTCGTCCCCCGCAGCTCCAAACGGGTCCCCGGAGTCGACTTCGTCCAGACGGATGAGCGGCACATGGAGGTTCACCTGGGTGTTCGGCGAAACCAGCACGTCGAGCACCCTGCCGGCGTAGGGCGATCGGACGGTCGTCTCCATCTTCATCGACTCGATGACGACGAGAGGGGCGCCGGCGCCGACCAGCTCACCCGCGGTGACCAGCACATCTACCACGACGCCCGGGGTGGGAGTCCGCACCGAGCCCCCGTTCTCCTCGAAGATGCGGTGGGGCATCCCGTCCACTTCGACCAGGGTCTCGTTGCCCTTGGCGATCGATGCAATCCGGAACCGGCGACCACCTACCCTCAGCCGGCCCTCGTAGAGCCCGATCGGCTCGGACTCCACCTCGATCCGATGGCTCCCGATCGTGACGAGGTACCGACGCGGACCGGTCCTGGCGACGACCACCCGGTACCGGGACAGGCCATGGCGCAGGGTGAGGACATGCCCCGCGTCATGGGTGGTCCGAGGTCGCCCCCGGGCCGCGGTGGCAAAGAAGTGCTTCCGCTCGGAGGAAAGATTGGCGTCATAGGCGTCGAGAGCGGTGGCGATCAGCGCCACGTCGTTCCGTTGCGGTAGCGGGTACCCGCCCGATTCCATCATCCGGTCGAGCCAGCCCGTGTCGATGGACCCTTCGGCCATCTCCGGGCGCTCGAGGAGGTCGAGGTGGAACGCCTTGTTGGTCGTTCCCCCGGGGATCAGGACAGTGGTCTCGGCCAGAGCCCGCCCGAGCCGGGCCAGCGCTTCGGGCCGGTCCTGGCCCCAGGCCAGGACCTTGGCCACCATCGTGTCAGCGTCGGGATCAAGCACGTCACCTTGGGCCACGCCGGTGTCGACCCGCACCCCTGGGCCAGACGGCCACCGCAAGTACTCCAATCGGCCCACGGCCGGCGCAAACCCCTCGTAAGGGTTCTCCGCATTGAGCCGGACCTCGATGGCATGGCCGCGTGGAACCGGCGGGCTTCCCCGGAGCCGTCCGCCCCGGGCCAGGCCGATCTGGAGCTTGACCAGATCGAGCCCGGTGGTGAGCTCGGTGACCGGGTGCTCCCGCTGGAGCCTGGTGGTGAAGTTGTGGAACATGAGCTGACGGTGCTCGGGCACATAGAGAAACTCGACCGTGCCGACGTTGCGGAACTCGACCGACCGGGCGAGCGCTACGGCGGCGTCGATCGCCGTCCGTTCGTCTTCGGCATCGAGGGCGGTCGAGGACGATTCCTCCACGATCTTGTGGCCTCGTAATTGCACGGTGCAATCACGCACGCCGGGTGCCCATACGGTGCCGTGCCCATCGGCGACGATCTGGACCTCGACGTGGTGGGCTCCCGACACCAATTGCTCGAGGAAGACCACCGAATCGCCGGTGGTCGTGCCGGCCTCCTTCCGTACCTGGTCAAAGGCGGCCTCGAGCTGGTCGGGGCCGGCCGCCACCTGGATGCCCTCGGCCCCCACGGCGGCGGCGGCGGTGACCGCCAGCGGATAGCCGAGGGCCTCGGCTTCGACCCGTGCCTCGGCCAGCGAACCAACCGGTCCATGGCTCCAGGGCACCACGGGCACACCGACCGCCTCGGCCTGGAGCCGGGCCTCGATGCGGTTGCCGAAGCGGCGCAGCACATCGGGCGGAGGCCCGATGAAGACGATGCCGAGCCGGTGACAGAACTCGGCGAACCCGGCCTGCTCGGCCACGAACCCCCATCCGGCCCAGACCGCCTCGGGACCGACAGCCCTCAGGGCCCGCTCCAGCTCGTCGTAGTCCAGGTACGCCGCGGGCGAGCTTCCGCCGATCTCGAAGGACTCGTCGGCCTCCCGCACGAACATGGCCCGGTGCTCGGACGAGGTGTGCAGGGCGATGGTGTGCAGCCGGCCGGCACCCATCGGGTATTCGCGGGCGGCTCGGATGAAGCGCATGGCCGCCTCGCCCCGGTTGACGATCGCCACCCGGGTGAAGGAACGGGCGGGCGGGGACGGCTCGAGGCCGGTGCTGCCAGACGGGGCGTGATCGAGGGCGGTCACCGCTAGGTCCCGAATGCCGCGTACACGTCCTCGGACGAGGTGCCCCGGGCCGGCTCCCGGCTCATGGCGACCGCACCGTCGCTTCCGCCCGACACCACGACGGCGGGGTCGACCACAAGCACGGTATAACCCGCCACCGCGCCGGCACCGAACCCCGGAGCGAAGACGGTCAGGGGACGGTCGAT
>FTIN01421826.1_pt1 | contig 9229 bp, 7 predicted proteins | sample 1658211 | NCBI WGS metagenome assembly FTIN01 (sample SAMEA3914809, study PRJEB12502) | metagenome | biome: forest; material: soil | place: Canada | collected 2011-08-03 | depth 0.3 m | reverse complement strand
CCGCCACCGCCACCGCCACCGATGGTGGCCCGCTCGTTGGACAGGGTGGTCATGGCCACCCGCCACCCCTCGGCCACGTCGCCGACTCGATCCATGTCGGGCACCCGCACCTCGGTGAGGTACACCTCGTTGAACTCCGCCTCGCCGGTCATCTGGCGCAACGGCCGCACCTCGACCCCGGGAGCGTGCATGTCGAGCGCGAAGTAGGTGAGCCCCTTGTGCTTGGGCACGTCTGGATCCGTCCGGGCCACCAGCATGCCCCGGTCGGCGATGTGAGCCAGCGTGTTCCAGACCTTTTGCCCGGTGACCACCCATTCGTCGCCGTCCCGCACGGCACGGGTGGCCAAGCCGGCCAGGTCGGAACCGGCGCCGGGCTCGCTGAACAGCTGGCACCACGCCACCTCGCCGGTGAAGGTCGGCCGAAGCAGCCGCTGACGGATCTGGTCGGACCCGTGGGTCACCACGGTCGGTCCCGCCATGGTCATCCCGAAGAACTCGCGGGCTCCCGCCGGTGCGGCCCCGGCCTCGATCAGCCGGTCGTCCACCTCACGCTGCAGGTCGGGGGGTGCGCTGCGGCCTCCGAACCCTTCGGGGAACGAGACCCAGGCCAACCCCATGTCGAACTGCCGGGACCGGAACCGCTCCACCGGAACCGTCCGGGGGTCCATCTCCTCGAGCAGCTGGCCGGTCAGATCGCTGACCAGGGTCCTGTCGACAGCCATGCCCAAGAACATACTGCGCAGCCCCGAACCGGGACCCGAGCCTGAACCGGGACCGGGGACCCGCTCCGGATCCGGGGACCCGCTCCGGATCCGGGTCGGTCCGGTCACGGTTGAAGACGTTCGATACTCCAACCGTGATCAGCCGGCAGGTAGACGAGCCGGTCATGAAGCCGGTCCTCGCGGTGCTGCCAGAACTCGAACCGGTCGGGAACGATCCGCTCGCCGCCCCACCACGGCGGTCGGGGCACCGGTCGATCATCGAACTCGGTGGTGAGGGCGGCCATCCGGTCGTCCAGCTGGCGCCGCGACCGGACTGGCCGGCTCTGATGTGAGGCATACGCCGCGATCTGACTGCGGCGGGGCCGGCTGGCGAAGTACTCATCGGACGCGGCCTCATCGGTCCGCACCACCGGTCCTTCGATCCGGACCTGCCGGGCGATGGGCTCCCAGTGGAACAACAGAGCGGCATGGGGATTGGCGTCCAGTTCATGGCCTTTTCGGCTGTCGTAATTGGTGAAGAACACAAACCCGTCCGCTCCCCACGACTTGAGCAGCGCCATCCGGGACGAGGGCCGACCGAGCCGGTCGGCGGTGGACACCGCCATCGCCTCGGGAGCTGGCAGCGCGTCGGCGGCACGATCGAACCAGCGCCCGAATTGGACCACCGGATCGGGGTCGACGCTCTCCTCGAGCAGGGGCTCGGATGGTTCGAGCATCACCCGACCATACCGGGGCGACAGTAGATTCGGAGGTTGTGACCGGTCCCGTCGACGTCGATGCCGAGCGGTCGGCCACTCCAGGATGCGCCACCGTCGCCCACCTGAACAACGCCGGGGCGGCCCTCCCCTCCACCGCCACCCTGGACGCGGTCATCGGCCACCTCCACCTGGAGGCGGAGCGGGGCGGGTACGAGGCCGCGGCCATGATGGCCGGGCGGCTGCTCGACGCCCGTGGCTCCGCGGCCCGGTTGATCGGGGCCCGGACCGACGAGGTGGCGATCACCGGATCGGACACCCACTCGTGGACCAAGGCCCTGTGGGGGTTCACCCTGGCCGGCGGGGTCCGCCGGGGCCAGCGCCTCCTGGCCGACCGGATCGCCTACGACAGCCACTACCTCGGGCTCCTCCAGGTGTGCGAGCTGACCGGTGCCACCATCGAGGTGGTTCCCAGTGCCGGAGACGGGACCATCGACCTCGACGCGCTCCAAGCCGCGCTCGACACCGACGGGGTTGCCCTGGTCTCCGTGACCCACATCGGGACCCACCGGGGACTGATCAACCCGGTGGAGGAGGTCGGGGCCCGCTGCAGGGCTGCCGGGGCCCCGCTCTTCCTCGACGCCTGTCAGAGTGTGGGCCAGACGCCCGTGGACGTCGCGCGCATCGGGTGTGACGTGCTCACCGGCACCGGGCGCAAATGGTTGCGGGGACCCCGGGGGACCGGCCTCTTGTTCGTCCGGGAGGAATTCGTCGGGCGCATCTCGCCGCCGGGGATCGACGGGAGATCCGCTACCTGGGAGGATGCGCGGCGGTACTCGCTCCAGCCGGGAGCTGATCGCTTCGTCGACTTCGAGGTCCCGGTGGCCGCCCATCTCGGGTTGGGCGCGGCCATCGGCCACACCCTGTCCATCGGCATCGAGGCCATCGCCACCCGGGTGGACCAGCTGGCCGAACAGCTCCGCCGGTCCCTGGCGGCCATCGGCGGGGTCCTGGTCCACGACGGTGGATCGCGCCGGTCGGGCATCGTGACCTTCACCGTGGACGGCATCACTCCCCAGGAGGTGGTCACCGCTGCATCCTCGGCCGGCATCAACCTCTCGTTCACCGACACCGCCGCCGCCCGACTCGATCTCACCGCTCCCCGCCCGCTCACCGTGGTACGGGCCTCGCCCCACTACTACAACACCGAAGGCGAGCTCGATCGGCTGGTGGACGTGGTGGCCGGTCTGTCCCCGGCGTAAGCCGGATCGGTCAGCCGGACCCGGAAGGGAGTGCCCCGAAGCTGTAGACCGAGCCGTCCGTCCCGACCATCCAGTAGCCGTTGGTAGCCCGGTCCGGTGCGAGACCGGCGATGGGTGCCGGGATGGACTCGCCGCCCGTCGAGCCCAGGAAGGGGGCATCGAAGGCGAACACCCCTCCGTCACCGGCGACGAACCAGTAGCCCGATCCAGCCGGTGCCGCGGCCATGGCCACGATCGGCCGGTTCAGGGTGAGCGCCCCGGTGGAGCCGTAGAACGGTGCATCGAAGGCGAAGACGCCCCCGTCGGTGGCGGCCAGCCAATAGCCGCCCGTCTGGGTGTCCGCGGTGATGGCCACCACCGGTTTGTTCAGCTGACGGCCGCCCATCGAGCCGTGGAACTGGGCGTCGCCGAAGGCAAAGATGCCCCCGTCGGCAGCCACCAGCCAGTAGCCGCCGTCGTCGGAAGTGGGAGCCATGTCGACCACCGGCGCGTTCAGTTGCCGACCGCCCATCGATCCGAAGAATCGGGCGTCCCCGAAGGCGAAAGTCCCGCCGTCCCCGGCCACCAGCCAGTAGCCCTGCCCGTCACTGGTGGCCACGATGTGGGTGACCGGGGAGTTGAGGGTCACACCGGTCATTGATCCGTAGAAGACGGCCCCGCCGTGGGCGCTCACACCCCCGGCCGCGTCGGCCAGCCAGTACCCGCTCCCCGACGGGGTGGACGCGATCCCCACCACCGGGGCGGTCAGCGGAGCGGGCGAGGAGGTCCGGGTCGGGGTCGGATCGGTGATGGGATCGGTGGTGGGAGCGGTTCCGGTACGGGTCACCGAGAAGCCACTGTTGGCGACCAGCCCACTCGGTGCGGCCACGACGGCACCCTGGGTGGACACCGTGACGAGCGCAGTCGGGTTCTGCTGGCCGATCGGCGATCCGTTCACGGTGCAGCTGGAGAACAGGACCGAGCCGTAGTTGGCGTACGGCACCGGGGTCGTCCCGGGATCCTCGGCGATGCACTCCGCCGATGCGTCGGTGGCCTGGGGAAGCGAGACGGCCACCGAGGCGTCGGTGGCAGAGGTCGAGTCCACCACCTGGAGCCGGTACATTCCCCCGCCCAGGTAGTTGACCGAAGCCACCACGGTGTCCCCGCTGTGCACCGTGACCTGGGGAAGCACGACCGGCGACTGGGGGTAGATCTCGTACCAGGCGAAGGAGAGCCTCGATCCGTTGCTGCAGTAGAGGTCGACGCCGGCCTGCTCGACCGTGCTGGAGCTGAACCCGTCGATGCCCGACCAGAACGAGCTGGCCGAGCTCTCGGTCGGGTCGCAGGAGGACAGTGCAGGGACCACGAAGGTGGACTGGGCCGAGGTGAAGGCGCCGCGGTCCCCGGCCGTGGCATAGCCGCTCCAGTTGTACGAGCGGGTGGCGGCATGGGCTGCGCCTGCCACCCGGGGAGTGGTGCCGCCAGCGTGGACCATGGGGGGATCGCCGGGAGCGACCGGCCGGGCCGCCGGGCCGGCGCTGCTGGTGCCGGCGCTGGCGCTGGGGGTGGAGCTGGCGCTGGGGGTGGTGCCGGCGGAGCCGGTGGTGGAAGAGATCGACAGGAGCCCGATACACACGATGGCGGCAAGGCCGAGCGCGAACGGACACCTGACCGAGCGCGAACGACGGGGCGTTCCGCCGCCGTCGTCGAGTCGGTCCTGGTTCTGCATGTGACGTGCCGGCCCCTAGTCGTCTTGCATCTGCGTCGGCACGTCGCTCTTTCGAACAACCCACCCTGCTCAGGTGAGGTGTCGGCACTCGGGCCGGATATCTTGAGATGTGGCCGCCCGGGCCCAGTTCCGGTCACGGTCAGCCGGGCGGCCGCTGAGAAATGCCGGACGGCCCGGGCCATGGCCACGAACGGTCGGGTGTCCGGGCGCGGAGCCGCCGGGGGCGGCGGGCGGGGGCGGGACAGCGCGCGGCGGGCGGGGACGGGGTGCCGGGGGAACTGTCCAACCGGAGCGGCCCGAAGGCCGCCGGGTCAGGCCGGTGCCCGCTTCATCGGGCAGGTGACCAGATGGTCGTCGACCACGCCCACAGCCTGGAGGAACGAGTAGGTGATGGTGGAGCCGACGAACGTGAACCCCCGGCGCTTGAGATCCTTGCCGACGCGGTCCGACAGGTCGGTCCGGGCTGGCAGGTCGGCCATCGAGGTGGGCCGGTTGACCAGGGGGGCGTCGTCCACCCACGACCACAGATACGAGGCAAACGAACCGTGCTCCTCGCGGGTCCGGAGGAACGCCCGTGCGTTGGTGACCGTGCCGCGGACCTTGAGCCGGTTCCGGACGATGCCCGGATCATCGAGTAGTGCGGCGATCTTCCCCTCGTCGTAGGCGGCCACGCGGTCCGGGTCGAAACGGTCGAACACCACCCGGTAGTGCTCCCGCTTGTTCAGGATGGTCGACCACGAGAGCCCCGCCTGGGCACCCTCGAGAACCAGCATCTCAAACAGGTGGGTGTCGTCCCGGGAAGGGATGCCCCACTCCTCGTCGTGATACCGCCGCATGGCCTCGGAGCCCGCCGCCCAGGCGCATCGTCCACCGGTCGGATCGGCCATAGCCGTGAACTTACCCGGTCGTCGGGGCTCAGGGCTCGGGTTTGGACCAGGGTTCGGAGCGGGGGTTCGGGATGCGCATGGCGGACCGCAAGGGCGGCGGATCTCCCACGGCGGTGCAGCGCGTCCGAGATCAGGAGCGGCGCGAAGATGGAAACATGGACTCCACCGTGCTGACCGTCGACACGTCCGGTCGTACCGTCACCGACCTCACTCAGCAGGTGGCCAGGTTCTGCTCCCCCCGAGGGGACGGGCTGGTCAATGTCTTCGCACCGCATGCCACGGCCGGCCTGGCGCTGATGGAGGTGGGCTCGGGTTCCGAGGAGGACCTGGCCGACGCGCTGGGAGCCCTGTTGCCCCGGGACAACCGTTACCGCCACCGCCACGGAGCGCTCGGTCATGGCGCCGACCACGTGCTCCCCGCGCTGGTCAGCCCCTCACTCTCAATTCCGGTGCTCGACGGAACGCCGCTGCTCGGTACCTGGCAGGCCGTGGTGTTGGTGGACACCAATGGCGACAACCCCCACCGCCATGTGCGCCTGAGCTTCCTCCACTGAGCCAGCCTCGGAGCGGGCCCCGGGACCCTCAGCCCTTGAGCCCTTGAGCCCTTGAGCCCCTTGAGCCCCTTGAGCCCCTTGAGCTCCCGGCTCCGAGCTCCGGCCCTCGATCCGGACCGGCCGGGAGAGGACCCCATTAGGTTGAAACCCACTGAACCCACCGCCACCGAAACCCACCGACACCGGCGACACACGTCGCCCCTTCTCTCCCAAACGGAACCGAACCCATGGCCCGCATCCGCATGAACCCGAAGATCAGCGTGAGCGTGGTCTTCGTCGCCGCCATGTTCATGAACATCATGGACATCACCATCGTGAACGTGGCCCTGCCCTCTATCGGCCGCCAATTCAGGGTGTCGGAGGCCGCCCTCGACTCGGTGGCCGTGGGCTACCTGGTCAGCCTGGCGGTCTTCATCCCCGCCGCCGGGTGGATGGGCGACCGGTTCGGGTCCAAACGGGTGCTTCTCTTCGCCATCGCCATGTTCACGGGCGCCTCCGTGCTCTGCGGCCTGGCCGGCAGTCTTTCCGAGCTGGTCTTCTTCCGGGTCCTCCAGGGTATCGGTGGGGGCATGTTGACCCCGGTGGGCATGGCCATGCTCTTTCGCACCTTCCCCCCCGAGGAGCGGGTACGGGCAGCGTCCATCCTGACCCTTCCGACCGCGGTGGCCCCCGCCCTGGGGCCGGTCCTGGGCGGGCTACTGGTCACCAACCTGTCGTGGCGGTGGGGGTTCTTCGTCAATCTTCCCATCGGGATCCTGGCCTTCACCTTCGGGATCCTCTTCCTCGAGGAGCACCGCCAACCCCACCCCGGCCGGTTCGACCTGCCCGGGTTCGTGCTGTCCGGCGTCGGGTTCGCGCTCCTCATGTTCGGGATCAGCGAAGGCCCCAACCGGGGCTGGCACAGCCCAGAGATCCTGGGGAGCATCGGGGCCGGGGCAGTGCTGTTGTGCATCTTGGTCTCGGTGGAGCTCCGTAGCTCGGCGCCGCTCCTGCAGTTGCGGCTGTTCGGCAACCGCCTCTTCCGCTCCACCAGCCTGGTCCTGATGATCGCCATGGCCGCCTTCCTCGGCGTGCTCTTCGTGGCACCGCTGTTCTTCCAGATCGCCCTCGGGCTCTCCGCCCTCCAGTCCGGGCTCAATACCTTCCCCGAGGCGATCGGCATCATGATCGGAGCCCAGGTCGGGAGCCGGCTGCTCTACCGGCGGATCGGGCCCCGACGGCTCATCGCGTCCGGACTGGTCGGCGTAGCGGTGTTCGTGGCACTGATGAGCCTGATCGGGTTCGAGACCGATCTGTGGTGGATGCGGGTCCTCATGTTCGCCATGGGATTGTCGATGGCCCAGGTGATCATCTCTACCCAGGCCGCGTCGTTCGCCACCGTCTCCCATGCCGACACCGGCTACGCCTCATCGATCTTCAACAGCGGTCGCCAGCTGGGGAGCGCGATGGGGGTCGCCCTGCTGGCCACCGTGCTCGCGGCCGTCGGCACCACCCATGTCGTCGGCCGGCATCCGATCGCCAATCTGACGGCCTACCATGCCGCCTTCGCCGTGGCCGCGGGGGTGGCCCTGGTCGGTGCCGCGGTGGCGCTGAGCATCAAGGACGTCGACGCCGTCGCCACCAGGACGCCGAGCGGGGTCCGCCCGGCCCCGCGCCGAGACGAGCCGGTGGTGGTCGAGCTCGACGCCGCGCAGTGATGCCGCCGGTGAACGGCCCTGCCTGGACCGCCTCCGGACCCGTGACCACTGGGGGAAACGACCACGGGGGAAGCGACCGGGCCTTGCGTTAGGGTCGCTTATGGCGACCAGGGTCCTGCTCGACATCGACGGGGTGCTCGTCGTGTCGTGGCAACCGCTACCGGGGGCGGTCGAGGTGGTGGAGTGGCTCCGTGGCCAGGGCATCGGCACGCTCCTGGCCACCAACACCTCGTCCCGGACCCGAGCTCAGATCGCCGACCTGCTGGCCCGGACCGGGTTCGCCATCGGGCCCGACCAGGTCCTGACGGCCGTGACCTCAGCCCGCGACTACCTGGTTGACCGTCACCGGGGGGTCGAATGCCTGGTGGTCAACGACGGTGACCTCCGGGACGATCTCGAAGATGTCCGGGTGGTCGGTGCGGACAATGCCGGGAGGGCCGGGGTGGTCCTGCTCGGCGGGTACGGGCCGGGGATCGGGTACGCCGAGCTCGACGCCGCCTTCAAACTGGCCGTCGAGGGTGTACCGGTGGTTGCCCTCCATCGCAACACTCGGTTCCAGACCGTCGACGGACCCGCCCTGGACATGGGGGCGTTCATCCTCGGGCTGGAGGCCGCGGCCGGCATCGAGATCCCGGTAGTGGGCAAGCCGTCCCTCGACTTCTTCTCCTCCGCGCTGGACCGCCTGGACCGCCTGGGCGCCCCGGCCGGAGAGACGGTGATGGTCGGGGACGACATCGGGTCCGACGTACTGGGCGCCCAAGCGGTCGGCATCACCGGCGTGCTGGTGCGCACCGGAAAGTTCCGCCCGTCCGACCTCGAGGGAACCGCCGGTCAGCCGGACCACGTGATCGACGACATCAGTCGGCTCCCCGACCTGCTCTGTCAGCTGGAACGCCACTGAACTGATGGGCGCAGCTCGGGGGTGGTGTGCCCTCGAGGACTCACCGGGAGCGGGGACACGACCGTCGGACCGGGTGCAGGGTGGGATTGCGGGTCGTCGCGCCGACAGGCGCCGGGGCAGACCTACCGGGGTCGGCGGCGGAGCCGGGGATGCCGGAGGGCGGGGGGCTTCCACCCGGCGTCCTCGGAGTTCACGTTGGTGCCCGGTTCCACGATCTTGTCGATTCGGTCCAGCACATCGGGGTCGAGCCGCACATCGGGTGCCCCGAGCTGGGACTCGAGCTGGTCCATGGTGCGGGGCCCGATAATGGCGGCGCTCACCGCCGGGTGCTCGAGCACGAAGGCCAGGGCCAAGTCGATCATGCTCAATCCGGCCTCGATGGCCACCGTGGCCAATTCGGTCACGATCTCCACCTTGCGCTGATTGCCCGGGAGGCTCAGGTCGTAGCGGCCCGGTACCCGGGAGGCCCGGTGGCTGGTGTTGTCCCGTCCGTCGCCATAGCGCCCCGACAGCCATCCCCCGGCCAACGGGCTCCACGGGATCACGCCCATGCCGTAGGCCTCGGCGGTCGGGAGGACATCCCGTTCGATGCCCCGCACCAGGATGGAGTAGGGCGGCTGCTCGGTCACGAACCGCTCCCGGCCGCGCCGCTCCGCCACCCACTGGGCCTCCACGATCTGCTCGGCCGGGAAGGTCGAGCTGCCGAACGAACGGATCTTGCCGGCGTGGACGAGGTCGCTGAGGGCCCCGAGGGTCTCGTCGATGTCAACCGTCTCGTCCGGGCGGTGGATCTGGTAGAGGTC
>FTIN01011105.1_pt1 | contig 9696 bp, 8 predicted proteins | sample 1658211 | NCBI WGS metagenome assembly FTIN01 (sample SAMEA3914809, study PRJEB12502) | metagenome | biome: forest; material: soil | place: Canada | collected 2011-08-03 | depth 0.3 m | reverse complement strand
CTCGGTGTCCAGTGGATTGAGGCGGATACTGCCACCGGGGCGCAGCGCTACCGGTGTGGTCCCCCAGGCCTCGGCCAGCCGGCCGTACTCGCCCTTCGGATCGACCACCCACGCGTGACGACCAAAGACGGCCTGGCGCCAGAGGTACGACTTGACGAAGGAGCTCTTCCCCCGGCCGATCTGGCCGAAGATCACCATGTTCGGGTTGGACACCACGCCCGCCCGGTAGAGGGCGAAGGGGTCGTACACGAACGAACCGCCGAGCACGTCACGCCCGATGAGGACGCCCTCGTGCCCGAGGCCGGCCTCGCTCACCAGCGGGTAGGCGGCGCACAGGTGACGGGTGGTGGCCACGTGGGCCGGGACCCGGAGCGAGATCCCTCTTCTGACCCCCTTCACCTCCGCCACCTCACGGCCGGGGCCTCATGTCAGCCCGCGCCCCAGCGGCAGGGCGCAGGTGAATGCCACGTCCTGCTCGCCGTAGAGCTGGCGAAGCTCCACACGCGCCTGGCCCGCGGCCTGCTCCACCGAAGCGCACGCGTCCGCCAAGACTGCCCGGCTGTCGGCGGTGACCGTCACGTACCCCGTGAACCGGTACTGGGCGTGCCCGTCGGCCAACTCCACGTCGCGCGCTTCGACGCTCTCCTTTTCGCGGGAGTGGCGGGCGGTGACCAAGAACCCTCCCCGTCGGCGATGTCGGCGGTGCGGGCCTGGGCCACCTGGCGCGCCGCCCGGTTGGGGCTCACCGGTTCCATCGTCACGGTGATGGTGCGCCGGAGCGGGGAGAAGAGGAGGGGGCCCAGGAAGTCCGGTGTCACATCGACCCGGGGCCACTCGGCGATCCAGTAGGTGGCATGCCACGTGCCGTCCGTGCGTACGGCGTCCCAATGGGACTCGACAGCCATGGGCCAAGGCCACGAGGCACCTCCCGCACTGCCGCCAGCGCCCGGCCCTGCACCGGTGAGCTCTCCGCCGGATCGGCCCGACACCGCGAATGCCTCCCCGATCACTCGGCGGAGCCCGCCGGGCCCGAGCACCCCGTCCACCGTGATCTCAGCGGCGTCGAGGGCGCGCTCGATGGCCAGGACTTCCCGAACCAGGACCGCTCCGGTGCCGATGAGGCCGCCGCCGGCCGCCCGGATCGAGCGGGAGGATTGCGATGAGCTCACGGTCAATGCCACCAGCACCTGGTGACGGCGGGTGACCGGGGCCGACTCGTCTACCAATGACCGGTAGGAGCGGCCGGCCGGCGAATCGGGCCCGAGCACCGCGTGATCGGTCCAGTGGCGTAGGACGGCAGTGCCATCGTCAGGCAGGCACGACTCGGTCCACTGGATACGGTGCACCTCGGTTCCCTCACGGGCCAGGGCGGCCAGCACCCGGGCCCAGGCTGCGATCCGGACATCCTGTTCCTCCGGTCCCAACAGGGCGAAACTGTGACCTCGAACGGCGAGGACAGCGGTGGCGCTCCGTGCCGCACGGTCGACCACCATGCCCATGTCTGGGGCCGTCGGTTCGGGCCCGAAGGTGGCGGCCATGACCTCGAGACGGTCGAATGGGCCGGCGCGGCCTCGGCGCGGGCGCTGGTCGTGCGCAGCCCGGAGCGGCGTGGAGCCCGTCCCGTCCAGGGCCACGGTGCTCACATGCCCGGTCCGGGGGACCGGAGCGAGGGTTCGGCCCGCCCGGGTCAGCCTGGCCCACGTCCAGCGGGCCGCCAGGGGCAGCCACTGCTCGCCGGTGCGGCCCTGGATGGGCCAGAACGCCAGACCGACCGCGCTTCCAACCAGGGCCACCGCAGCCACGACACCGCCGACCGACGGCGTGGAACGGAGAGCGAGCACGGCGACGACCATGCCGGCGGCCACCACGCCGATCTGACCGCCGCGCCACCCGGCGACGACCCCCCGGCGTTCCAGTGGCGAGAAGCGGTACCGCGCCCGGGACGACCGCACCGGCTCAGCCACCGGTACCGTCCTCGCCAGGGCGGCGAGCCGGCGGCTGTGGAGCGGCGACGAGCCGGACCCCGAGCCGGTCCCGGCCCAGTGCATCGGCATGCACCGTGCCGGACTGCCGCGGAAGTGGGACGAGGGCCGCGCTGACCGCTGCCGGCCCGCCGGAGCCAGGGTCAGTCCCAGGTCCCGGTGCGTGGCCCGATGCCGGGTGGTCGCCGCCGGCCTTCGTCTGTCGGTCGAGCTCATCCATCAGCCGGTTGGCGGCGGCCGAAGCCCGGCCGTGGGCCGGGTGCACGGGAATGCCCTGAGCCGGAGATGACGTCGTCCCCACGCCGGTCGTCTCCACCGCCGACGGGCCCATGTCCGGTGGCGCCGCCGGGGATCCCTCGGGTCCCGGGTCGGATCCAGCCGGTCCGGCTCCTCGGAGACCGGCCCCTCCACCGGGCCCCGGTCCGCCCCCGCGCCCCCCCGTCACACCGCCCACCAGGTCACCGCCAGGGCCGCCACCGGTACTGGCACCGTTTCCCCCATGGCCACGAAGCGCACCGCCGAGCGTGCCCATGGCGGCACCACCCAAGGTGGCTCCACCGGAGGAGCGCATCGCCACCTGGGCCAGGCCACGTACGGGAACAGCGGTCGTCTGACGGGCACGGTGGCTGAGACCCTCGAGGTGGCCGACGGCTCCGGCCTCCACAAAGGGGAGGAGCCGGAAGAGCGCCCACGGGGCAAAGGCGGACAGGAGGAGGAGCGCCGCTCCACCGAGCACGGCGGTGAACCCCCCGCCCTGACTGCCCGCACCGGCGAGGGCGCCGGCGGCCAGGCTGAGCACGGAGACGATCACGAACTTTCCCAAGACGAGCGCGACCAGTGTGTCGACCAGCCGGCGGCACCAGTGCGCCACAGCCGGCCATGCCAGGCTGGCCAGGGCGAGCGGAAGGAATAATACGGCGACGTAGACGGCGGCCGCCCGGATGAGCAACTCGATCCATACCAGTACCGCGCCGAACACCACGGCCAGCGACCCCAGAAACAAGATGAAGGCCGGCGCCGTCGGCTGCGCGGCGGCGCCGGAAAGAGCGAGGGAGACCGAGGTCATGAAGTGGCCGGTATCGAGCCCGGATCCGGAAGCCACCGCATTGCTCATGGCGTCGGTGACGGCCACGCCGAGCTGGACCAGCTTCACCGCCACCGCGGTGAGCAGGAGGGCCAGCGGCACGTTGACCACTACCGACCGGACCAGGGCGGACGCGTTCTGGCGGTAGATCGACTGGACGATCCCGAGCAGGAGGAGCGGGAGCACGACCACGCCGGCCAGCGCGGCCATGGTGCGGTAGTGGTCGGTGAACCAGGTCGCCGACAGATCGATGGAAGTGGTCGCCCCGAGCACGCTTCCGATCTGGCCGAGCAGCCACGTGGCGCCGGACGACACCCAGCTCCCCAAGGCGTTGAGCACGCTGTCCACACCGAACCCGGCTACCGAGGAGAGCGCCGATCCGGCCAGGCCGGACACGGTTGCGCCGGCCAGGCCGGTGACACTGGTGGCCGCCTGGCAGACCGTCCCGACCGCGGCCCCGCCGAGAGCCGCAGCGGCAACCGGGCACGAGACACCGGGGATCGCCGGCAAGGCAGCGACGACCGACACCTCAGTGCACGCCCTGGCCGGCGTGGAAGAAGAAGTTGACAATGGCCGGGCCGGCGCCGATGAGGAGTGCGGCCAGGCCGGAGATGAGCACTGCTCGACGGCCTACGTACGACTGCTGGTAGTTCTGCCCGTGGGAGCCGAGGGCCCACGCCGCCGCTCCGATCACCAGTCCGACCAGGGCCAGGGCCAGGGCCCAGCCCCCGAGGCCGTTCATCAGGTTCTGCAGGACCTGTCCACCCGGGAGGGAACTGGTGTCCGGGGTCAGCGTGACGTCGACCAAGCGGGCCGGGGGCAGGTGGGTCGCCAGATGGGGCGTCAGGGCGACCCGACCCAATGGACCGAGCAATAAGGCGGCGCCGACCGGTGCCGCGGCACTGGCGATGACGAGCAGCGGGACCAGCACCAGCACCGGAACCATCGGGCGGACCGGGGCTATCAGGGGCATCGGAAGGGAGAAAGGGAGGGTCATGGCGCCAGCGTATGCACCATTTCTATCTATTTCAATACTTTTTATGATTTTTCATATCTTTGCGTACAGCATTCCCGGTTGGGGACCCGGCCGACGGCTCCGGCCTGTCATGCTTAGGCGGTGAAGCCCTATGTGATCGGGTACATCGTTCTCGGCGGCGTGGCTGTGGTGGCCGTGTTCGTCGCGGCGCGCCTGGGTCGGCGGGCCGGGCGACGAAGCCTCCAGCAACGGCTCACCGCGCTCTCCAATCGGCTGGGGGTCCAACCTCCGGACGAAGGTGGGGTGGAGCCGTTGCTCAACCACCTCGAACGGGTGACCGGCGAGGCGGCCGAAGCGGTCACCGAGGCCAGCTCCGATGCCATCCGTCTGCGACGGGCCCTCGACACCCTCCCCCAGGGGGTGATCGTGTGCGACGAGAACGGCGAGGTGGCCTTTCGAAACGCGCGGGCGGTCGATCTCATGAACAACCGCCATGGAGACGCCTTGGCCGCCCAGGCCGTCACCGAGCTGCTCGAGGGGGCCTGGCGGGATGGCACTGCGGAACGGACCCTCGACCTGTACGGACCACCCCGACAGACCCTCACGGTGCGGACCCGGCTCATCGACGACGGGAGGCGTCCACTGGGCGTGATCGCCATCATCGAGGACGTGTCCGACCGGCGGCGGCTGGAGGAGATCCGCCGCGACTTCGTGGCCAACGTCAGCCACGAGCTCAAGACTCCGATCGGCGCGCTGGGCCTGTTGGCCGAGACGCTCACCGTCGAGCCGGACCAGGGGGTGGCCCAACGCCTGGCAGCCCGGATCCATACCGAGGCGTTCCGGGTCAGCCGGATCATCGATGACCTGCTCGACCTCAGCCGGATCGAGTCCGAGGAGGCACCGCCCCGCGAACCCATCTACGTCAACCTGGTGATGGCCGAGGCGGTGGAACGGGTCCGTGCCGCCGCGGAACAGCGACGGATTATCATCGAGCTCGATGAGCCCACCCCGCCCATCCACGTGCTCGGCGACCGCCGCCAGCTGGTGTCCGCCATTCACAGCCTGCTCGAGAACGCGGTGACCTTCTCCTATGAGGACACCGTGGTCCGGATGGTCGGGCGTCATATCGACAGCGAGATCCACCTGGCGGTCACCGACACCGGTGTGGGCATCCCCGCTCGGGACCTCGAGCGCATCTTCGAACGCTTCTACCGGGTCGACCACGGTCGCAGCCGCGCCTCGGGAGGCACCGGGTTGGGTCTCTCCATCGTCCGCCACGTGGCCAGCAACCACCAGGGCCGGGTCGAGGTGGACTCCCGGGAGGGAGAGGGATCGACGTTCACGCTGATCCTTCCCAATCCTCCGGCCTATTCTGCATGAGTTCCGTCATGTGCCAACCATGAATCGACCGTGAACCCACCATGAGCAAGAGCGACTCCTCCAAGAAGCGATCGGCCACGGTCACGGAGGAACCCGGGTCGGGGTCGGTGCCCGGGTCGGGGTCGGTGAACCGCCCGGACACCGGGGATGGCATGAAATCCGAGGACACCGCGATGGCCGACGCCTCCCAGACGAAGGTGCTCCTGGCCGAGGACGACGAGTCCTTCGTCGACGCGCTGGTCATCGGGCTGGCCCGCGAGGGATTCGACCTGACCGTGGCCCGCGACGGCAACGAGGCCCTCAAGCTCTTCGACGAGGTCCAGCCCGACCTGGTCCTATTGGACCTGATGCTGCCCCGGTTGTCCGGCATCGACGTGTGCCGCTCGATCCGGGCCCGGTCCTCAGTCCCGATCATCATGGTCACGGCCAAGGGCACGGAGATCGATACGGTGGTCGGGCTCGAGGTCGGGGCGGATGACTACGTGGCCAAGCCGTACCGGCTCCGGGAGCTGGTGGCCCGCATGCGGGCGGTGCTGCGTCGGACGCCGGCCACCGATGACCTCGCCGGCTCTCGTTCCTCCGATCTCGGTCCGGGCGGACCGGCCGGCGTGGAGCGTCGCCGCAACGGCGACAGCGATCCGGCCAGTCGGGTGATCGAGGCCGGAGGCATCCAGATCGACCCCGACCGACACCTGGTGTTCATCCGGGGCGCCGACGTCCATCTGCGACGCAAGGAGTTCGAGCTTCTGTCGCTGCTGATGGAGAACGCCGGTCGGCTCTTGACCCGCGACGTGCTGATCGACCGCGTCTGGGGATCCGACTATTTCGGTGACACCAAGACCCTCGACGTGCACATCAAGCGGCTCCGGGGCCACGTGGAGGAGGACCCGTCGTCGCCCAAGCTGATCACCACCATCCGTGGGGTCGGCTACCGTTTCGACGCCCCCCGAGACTGAGCACCGAGGGCCGGCCGGCAATGGGCTCAGCCGGAGGTCGGACCAGCCGGAATGACCGTCTCGCCCCGCAGGTAGGGAGCCAGCACCTCGGGCAGGACCACCGAGCCGTCGGCCTGTCGTCCCGTCTCGACCAGCGCGGCCCAGATCCGCGCCCAGGCCAGGGCCGACCCGTTGAGGGTGTGGACGAGGACCGGAGAACCGCCGCCCTGGCGCCGGAAACGGATGTTGGCCCTCCGGGCCTGGTAGTCGCTGCACCAGCTGACCGAGGACACCTCGAGCCACATGTCCACCCCCGGGGCATAGACCTCGAGGTCGAACGTGCGGGCCGCCGAGTTGCCCAGGTCTCCGGTGCACAGGTCGAGGACCCGGTACTGCAGGCCCAGCGCCCGGAGCATCGACTCGGCGCGGGCAACGATGTCGTCGAGCTGGGCCGGTGCCTGCTCGGGGGTGGTGTAGGCGAAGAGCTCCACCTTGTCGAACTCGTGGACCCGGAGGAGGCCCCGGGTGTCGCGGCCGGCGGCTCCGGCCTCTCGACGGAAGCAGGCGGTGGCCGCGGTGAGCCGGAGGGGCAGCGCCGACTCGTCGAGTATGTCGCCCCGCCACATCGAGGTGAGCGGCACCTCGGCGGTGGGGATGGCCCACAGGTCATCGCGCTCGAGGTGGTAGGCCTCCTCTTCGAACTTGGGGAGGTGGCCGGTCGAGACCATCGTCTCGGTGAGCACCATGGTGGGGGGCCGGACCTCTTCGAACTGATCGGCGTGACTGTCCAGTGCGAAGGACGACAAGGCTCGGATCAGCCGTGCCCCGAATCCCCGGTAGAGGGGGAACATCGACCCGGACAGCTTCGCTCCCCGCTCCATGTCCAGCAGTCCGAGCTCCGCGCCGACCTCCCAGTGGGGTACCCGTTGGGCATCCCCGTAGCGGGGTGGGTCGGTGGGCCAGGACCGGGCCACCACATTGTCGTCAGGACCCTCTCCTTCTGGGGCATCGGGTGCGGGCAGGTTGGGTAGGTAGAGCAGGGACTGGCGCACCTCGAGCTGGGCCGTCTCGGCCACGGTGTTCAAGAGCCGCTCCTCGTCCCCCAGCTGCCGGCTGCGATCGGCCAGCTGATCGGCCAGGGTGGTGTCGCCGGCGCGGCGGGCATCACCCACCTGCTTGGAAAGGGCCTTGACCTCGGAGCGGTAGCCGTCCCGGTGGGCGATGGCGGCCCGGGCCGCCTGGTCGAGCTCGGTGAGACGGTCGAGCTCGACCGGATCCACCCCCCGTCGGGCGAGGGCGGCCTTCACCCCGGCAATGTCGTCTCTCACCAATCGGATGTCGATCATGTCGGGGACAACGGTAGCGTGGCCACCCGTGTACGACGTCACCCCACTGGCAGGCCCCCGCCCCGCGCCGGGCGGTCCCGCCGTCGTGGTCTGCGACGAACTGGTCATCCGCTACGGGGACACCCTGGCCGTCGACCGGTTGAGCTTCGCCGCGCCAGCCGGCCAGGTGCTCGCCCTGCTCGGTCCGAACGGGGCGGGCAAGACCAGCACCGTCGAGGCGCTCGAGGGGTTCCGCCGGGCGGACCAGGGCTCGGTGCGGGTACTCGGCCTGGACCCCCACGACGACCACGCCGCAGTGGTGGCGAGGGTCGGGGTGATGCTCCAGAAGGGGGGCGTCTACCCGATGTTGGGGCCGGCCCAGGTGCTCTCCCTATTCAGCCGCTACTACGACGATGCCGAGGACCCCGAGGTGCTGCTCGACCTGGTGGGGCTGGGGGCGGTCCGACGTACCCCGTGGCGCCGGCTGTCGGGTGGCGAGCAGCAGCGCCTCTCGTTGGCCCTGGCGGTGGTGGGCAAGCCCCGGGTCCTCTTCCTCGACGAGCCGACTGCGGGTGTCGACCCCGAGGGACGGATCGTCGTGCGCGACCTCATCGCCGCCCAACGGGAGAGGGGTGTCTGCGTGATCTTGACCACCCACGAGCTGGGCGAGGCCGAGCGCCTGGCCGACCAGGTGGTCATCATCGACCACGGACGGATGCTGGCCGAGGGCTCGCCCGTGGAACTGGCCTCGGGGACGGCGGATGGCGCCATCCGCTTCACCACCGACTCCGGGATCGACCTCGCTGCGCTGGTCGAGGCGATCGGCTCGGGGACGACTGCGGCCGAGGAACGGCCGGGCTGCTATCGGCTCGGGCCTCCGCTCGGGATGGCCTCGCCCGGCGTGGTGGCCACGTTGGCGGCCTGGTTGGCGGAGCGGAACCTCGCTCTCGGCGACCTGCGGACCGGGCCGTCGTTGGAGGAGGCGTACCTGGCCATCACCGGTACCCGGGGGAAGGCGGAGCCGGGCGACACGGGGAGGGGGCCATTCGGGACAAGCGGGCCGGGCAGCCAGACCCGGCGTTCCCGGCGCGCCGGGTCGACGGGTCGGGAACGCGGAGCCCGGCCGTGAGGCCGCTCACCGCCCAGCTCCGGGCCGAGGTGGCCATGATCGTGACCAACGGCGAGACGGTGTTCCTCACCTTGGGGATCCCGGTGATGTTCCTGCTCTTCTTTTCGGCGGTGCATGTGCTCCCCACCGGTACCAAGCATCCGGTGGACTTCCTGGTGCCCGGGATCCTGGCCCTGGCCATCATGTCGACGGCGATGACCGCCCTGGGCATCGGGACCGGGTTCGAGCGCGGGTACGGCGTGCTCAAGCGACTGGGTGCCACCCCGCTCGGTCGTCCGCGCCTACTGGCTGCCAAGATCATCTCGGTCGTCGCCGTCGAGCTGGTCCAGGCCGCCGTGCTGGTAGCCGTCGGCTACGCCCTCGGCTGGAGCCCGGGGGGACCGGGGGGGACCGGGACCCTGGTCGGATCGGCCGTCGGGGCCATGGTGCTCGGGACCATGGGATTCGGCGGGACCGGCCTCATCCTGGCGGGGACACTCAAACCGCTGGTCAACCTGGCCGTGGTCAACGGGCTGTTCGTGGTCCTCATGTTGCTGGGGGGCATGTTGATCCCCCTGGGCAAGCTCCCCGGGTGGCTGGAGGAGATCGCCGAGGTGCTGCCGGCCTCGGCCCTGGCCGATGCGCTGCACGCCACTCTCGGGAGCGGCACTGCGGTCACCGCCCGGGACTGGGTCGTCCTGGTCCTCTGGGCGGTCGCAGCGCCGGTCGTCGCCGGCCTCACCTTCCGGTGGGAGTGAGCCGGCGCAACCAGCCCGCCAGCTCGGGTGCGGTGACCGCGCCGATCTTGTGCCCGATCACCTTTCCGTTGGCGTCGATGTAGAAGGTCTGGGGAAGCCCGTAGAGCCCGTAGCGCCCGCTGGTCACGTTGAACGTCCGGTCCATGCC
>FTIN01044301.1_pt1 | contig 9704 bp, 8 predicted proteins | sample 1658211 | NCBI WGS metagenome assembly FTIN01 (sample SAMEA3914809, study PRJEB12502) | metagenome | biome: forest; material: soil | place: Canada | collected 2011-08-03 | depth 0.3 m | reverse complement strand
CCGCGGTATCTGTCACACTTGACCTGACGAGAACTTGTGCCGATGGAGTCCCAAGGAGGGCCGATGACGCGCAAACACAGGGCTCCGTCCCCACCATCGGGCGAGGTGCCGGGACCACCGGGTGCGGTGCTGGAGGAGTCGGCGCCTGTGCCGCGGGTCGCGCCCCCGGCCGGGGGCGCGACCGATGCGCCCTGCTACACCATCGTGGAGCTGGCCGCGCTGTCCGGGGTCGGTGTCCCGAGCATTCACCACTACCGGCGCAAGGGCCTCCTCCCTCCGCCGGTGGCCAAGGAGTCGAAACGGTTCCTCTTCTCCCGAGCGCACGTCGAGGCCCTGCGGCTGATCCGGTTGCTGCGGACCCGGTGGGGGCTGTCCCTCGCCACCATCGGTGAGCTGTTGCCCGAGCTGCTGGCCATCGAGCGCACCGAGCCCTTCTCCGACGAGGCATGGAACCAGATCCTCCGGTCCAAGGTGGTCCGGGCCGAACCGTCGCTGCCCATGGCCAGGTTGTTGATGGCCGCCCGCGACCGTTTCGCCCGGGACGGCTATGCGGCGGTCAGCGTGGCCCAGATCTGCGAGGACGCCGGCGTGGCCAAGGGCTCCTTCTACCTCCACTTCGAGTCCAAGCACGACATCTTCCTGGCCGCCGCCCTCTCCACGGTGGACGCCGTCGGCAACCGGTTGGACACCTTGGGCGAGCCGATGTCCGAGGGCAGGGCCGAACGAGAGCTGGCCATACTCCTGAAGCCGTTCGTCCCCCTGTACCTCGAGGTGATCCTGCGGGACCTCCGGGGGGAGACCGACGCCACCGGGCTGGCGCTGGGCATCACCGAGGGGATCGCCGGCCGGCTCTCTCCCCATCTGATGGCCAAGGGGCAGGCCGCGCTCCATTCCGGGCACCGGGTGGCGACCGCGGCGTGGATCCGGTTGCTCCGCCCTGCCCTCGGGCTGCGGCACCTGGGAGAGTGATCGAGGAGATCGGGGAGAAGAATCGCCGAGAGGATTGACGGAGGAGTGCGCACCGTATAAGAAGTAGAGATCGCCGGTCAGCTTGATTACAGGAAGGGTCGGCCGTGACTACTTCTTCTCCAGGCATCTACTCCACCGAAGCGGTTCCCCGCCAGCCGGCGATCGGAGCGGAGGTCGTGCTCATGCAGGCCCGGTCGGAGAACTTCCCGGTCGCCTCGGTGTTCCTTCCCCGGCGGGTCCGCCGGCAACTGCTGTCCATCTACGGCGTCGCCCGCTTGATCGATGACATCGGGGACGAGGCGGACGGAGACCGGATGGCCCAGCTCGACTGGGTGGCAGCCGATCTCGACCGGGCCCGGTCCGGCAGTGCCGTGCACCCCCTGGTGCGTCAGCTCGGTCCGACGCTCGATGCGCTGGACCTGTCGGTCCAGCCGTTCCACGACCTGATCGAGGCCAACCGCATGGACCAGCGGGTCACCCGGTACGAGACCTTCGACGACCTGGTCGCCTACTGCCGTCTGTCGGCAGTGCCCATCGGGCGCCTGGTGCTCGCCGTGTTCGGTGCAGGGTCCCCGGACCGGCTGGCGGCCGCCGACGACGTGTGCATCGGCCTGCAGGTGACCGAGCATCTGCAGGACGTGGGGGAGGACGCATCCCGCGGCCGGGTCTACCTCCCGCTCCGGGATCTCGCCGCGTGCCGGGTGACCGAGGACGACCTGGCGGCCGAGGAGGCGTCGGCACCAGTCCGACGGCTGGTGGCCGTGGAGTCGGCCCGGTGCCGCCGGCTGCTCGGACCGGGAGTGGGCCTGGCCAGATCGCTTCCCTGGCCTCAGCGGGCCGCAGTGGCCGGGTTCGTGGGTGGGGGCCACGCCGCGCTCGACGCCATCCAGCACGGGGGTTACGACGTGCTCGGCCGCCGGTGCCGCCCCAAGCCGGTGCGGTTGGCGGTGCGGATGGCCGCGGTCGGGCTGGCCCGACGGGACAAAACGGTCGGACGGGCCCGACAGGACAAGGCGGTTGCGGCGTGAACGCCGACGAGGCCTACCAGGCCTGTGAGGCCATCACCCGCCGGGAGGCCAAGAACTTCGCCTACGGCATCCGCCTGCTCCGACCCCCACAGCGCCAGGCCTTGTCGGCTGTCTATGCCCTGGCCCGCCGGATCGACGACATCGGGGACGGCGATGCTCCGGCCGCCGAACGTCTGGCCGGGCTGTCCGAGGTGCGCAAGGCGCTGGATGTCCTCTCCACCGGTGACCCCGACCCCGTCCTCGCCGGTGTGGCCCACGCCGCCGAGCGGTACCACCTGCCCATGTCGGCGTTCGGCGAACTGATCGACGGCTGCGAGATGGACGTCACCGGCGCTTCGTACACCACTATCGACGACCTGGTGCCCTACTGCCGTCGGGTGGCGGGATCGGTGGGTCGGCTCTCGCTGGCTGTCTTCGGGGTGAGCGATCCGGTCCGCGCCGAACCCATCGCCGACGACCTCGGAGTGGCCCTCCAGCTCACCAATATCCTCCGGGACGTGGTGGAGGACCGTGACCGGGGCCGCGTCTACCTGCCCACCGCCGACGCCGAGGCGTTGGAATGTGCCCCTGACCTCTGCGGGCCACCGGTGGCCGTGGCCGAACTGGTGGCGTTCGAATGCGTGCGGGCCACGGAATGGTTCGACCGCGGCCTGCTCTTGTTGCCCCTGCTCGACCACCGCGCCCGGGCCTGCGTCTCGGCCATGGCCGGCATCTACCGGCGTCTCCTGGTGCGCATCGAGCGTGATCCGATGGCCGTCACCCGGGGGCGGATCTCGTTGCCCGGCTGGGAGAAGGCGTTGATCGCCGCCCAGAGCCTCACCGGGATCGGCCGATGACCGGGCGGCGGGTCGCGGTGATCGGGGGCGGTCTGTCCGGAGTGGCCGCCGCCCTGGCCGCGTCCGACGGGGGTGCCGAGGTGGTGCTCTTCGAACGGCGCTCGAGACTGGGCGGGCTCACCTGGTCGTTCCGGCGTAACGGCCGGTGGTTCGACAACGGCCAACATGTGTTCCTCCGCTGTTGCACCGCCTACCGGGGCTTCCTCGATCGCATCGATGCCTCCGACCAGGTGGTGCTCCAGCCCCGGCTCGACCTGCCCGTCCTGGCGCCGAACGGGCGGTGTTCGTCCATCACCAGGTCGAACCTGCCCGCCCCGTTCCATCTGGCCGGCTCCCTCCTGCGCTACCGCCACCTCCGGGTGGGCGAACGGATGGCGTTGGGATGGCCGGTGCTCGCCCTCCGGCGGCTGGACCCCACCGACCCCGCGCTCGACACCCAGACCTTCGGACAGTGGCTGGCCCGCCACGGCCAGCATCGTGGGGCCATCGAGCGCCTGTGGGATCTCATCGTCCTGCCCACCGTGAACGTCCCTGCCTCCGAGGCGTCCCTGGCTCTGGCGGTCAAGGTCTTCCGCACCGGGCTGCTGGACCGGGCCGACAGCGCCGACATCGGGTGGTCGGCGGTGCCGTTGCGCCAGCTGCACGGGGAGAACGCGGCGCGTGCCCTGGCTGCCGCCGGGGTGGACGTCCGCCCCGGGGTGCAGGTGGACCGCACGTCCCCGACGGACGACCGCCGATGGTCGGTGTCGTGGTCCACGCCGGCCGAGAGAGCCGAGGGCACCGAGCTCGTCGACGCGGTGATCGTGGCCACCTCACCCGAAGTGGCCGAGGCGATGGTCCCGACCGGCGCCATCCCGCCGGTCGGGGGCCTGGGCACGTCCCCCATCGTGAACGTGCATCTCGTGCTGGACCGTCGGATCACCGATCTCCCCATGGCCGCCTGCGTCGACAGCCCGATCCAGTACATCTTCGACCGGACCGCGTCGTCGGGCACCGCCGCCGGGCAGTGCCTGGCCATCTCGCTCTCGGCCGCCGACCGCTATCTGGGGAGGCGTCCCGAGGATCTGGTGCGGACCTTCCTCAGTGCGCTCGACGACGTGTTCCCGGCCGCCCGACATGCCGGCCTGGTGGACGGCACGGTGACCCGGGAGCGAGCGGCCACGTTCCGCGGCGTGCCGGGGACGGCGGCGATGCGCCCGGCGGCCAGCACCGGGATCCCCGGGCTGGCGCTGGCCGGAGCCTGGTGTGACACCGGATGGCCGGCGACGATGGAAGGAGCCGTTCGCAGCGGCACGGCCGCCGCCTCAGAGGTGCTGGCCGGGCTCCGGCCGGCGGACCGGGCCCCGATCGCCGGGCCGGCACCAGAGATCCTGACACCGGAGCTCCTGGGGGAGATGACCCGGTGAGCACCGTCTCCTCCTCGCCGGCGCTGCAGGACCAGCCCCTCGGCGCCGAGATCCTGGCCCGGGCCTCCTCCATCGTGGCCCCGGCCCTCGATGCCGTGGTCGACCGGCTCAGTACCGAGCTCCAGCCACCGGTGCGCCACCATATGGCCGGGGGCGGCAAACGGGTACGGGCCGGGCTGGTGCTGGTCTCCGCCGTGGCCTCGGGGGGGTGGGAGGACACCGGGATCGTCGGAGCCGTCGCCATCGAGCTGGTGCACAATTTCTCGCTCCTCCACGACGACATCATCGACGGCGACCGGGACCGCCGGCACCGTCCGACCGTGTGGGCCGAGTTCGGGGTGGGTCGGGCCATCGTGGCCGGGGACGCCCTGGCCGCGTTGTCCACGGAGATCCTCCTCGAGGTGCCGACTCCCGAACGGGTGCGCGCCGCTGCGGTGCTGGCCGCGGCGACCAGGGAGATGATCGCCGGCCAGGCCGACGACATGGCGTTCGAGACCCGGAGGTCGGTGACGGTCGAGGAGTGCATCGCCATGGCCGCCGGCAAGACCGGTGCGTTGCTGTCGTGCGCCTCCTCCCTCGGGGCCGTCCTGACCGGAGCACCCGAGGCCACGGTCGACGCCCTGGCCGCATTCGGCCTCCACCTCGGGGTGGCCTTTCAGGCCGCGGACGACGTCCTCGGGATCTGGGGCGACCCGCTCCAGACCGGCAAGCCCGCCGGCAACGATCTGATGCAGAAGAAGCAGACTCTGCCGGTCGCCGTGGCCCTGGCCAATGCCGGGGACCACCAGCCCGAGTTGGAGGACCTGCTCGACCAGGTGTCCACCCCGTCCGACATGCTGCGCTGCGCACGGCTCATCGAGCAGTACGGCGGCCGGGACGAGGTCATCGAGCTGGCCGAGTCGCGCATCGGCTCGGCCCTCGACGCGCTCGGCTCGGTCGACCTCGTGGCTGGGCCGCGCGCGCAGCTCGAGGCGATCGCCCGGTTCGTGACCGAGCGGGACCGATGACCTCCTCGGTGACCACCACGCCGGTCAAGGGACTTCGGACCAGGACCCGGACCGCCCCGCCCCGCACGGGGGGCCCGGCCGAGGCGCTCGATCGGGCCCGGCGGGCCCTGGGTGGGAGGCAGCACCCCGAAGGGTGGTGGAAGGGCGAGCTCGAGACCAACGTCACCATGGAGGCCGAGGATCTCTTGTTGCGCCAGTTCCTGGGCATCCGGACCGAGGAGCAGACGGCGGCGACGGCCCGCTGGGTGCGGTCCCGGCAACGGGACGACGGAACTTGGGCCAACTTCCACGAGGGTCCCGGCGACCTGTCCACCACCGTGGAGGCGTACCTGGCCCTGCGCCTGGCCGGTGACCCGGCCGATGCTCCCCACCTGCTCCGGGCGGCGGAGTTCGTGCGGAGTGAAGGCGGCGTGGAGGCGACACGGGTCTTCACCCGGATCTGGTTGGCGCTCTTCGGCCTATGGCCGTGGGAGCAGCTTCCGGTGATGCCTCCCGAGCTGATGCTCCTCCCACCGTGGGTGCCGCTCAACATCTACGACTTCGGGTGCTGGGCCCGCCAGACGGTGGCGGCGTTGACCGTGGTCAACGCCCACCGTCCGGTCCGTCCCATTCCGGTGGGGGTCGACGAGCTGCGCAGCGGTTCGTCGCCGGTCCCCGCGGCCACCAGCCGGTGGGGACGACGCTTCCGCCGGCTGGACCAGCTCCTCCACCGGTACGAGCGCCGACCGGTCCGTCCGCTGCGGGCCCTGGCCCTCCGTCGGGCCGAGCAGTGGATCGTGGAGCGCCAGGAGTCGGACGGGTCGTGGGGCGGGATCCAGCCGCCGTGGGTGTACTCGATGATGGCGCTCCACCTCCAGGGGTACTCGGTGGACCACCCGGTCATGCGGGCCGCCCTCGACGGCCTCGACGGGTTCGTCATCGAGGACGAGCGCGGTCGCAGGCTCGAAGCCTGCCAGTCACCGGTGTGGGACACCGCCCTGTCGGTGGTGGCCCTCACCGATGCCGGAGTGCCCCCGGCCGACCCGGCCATCGGCCGGGCGGTGGTCTGGCTGGTCAGCCAGGAGGTGACCAGCCGGGGGGATTGGAGCGTCCGTCGTCCCCGCCTCGCCCCCGGCGGGTGGGCCTTCGAATTCGCCAACGAGCACTACCCCGACGTGGACGACACCGCCGAGGTGGCCCTGGCCCTGGCCCGGGCAGGCAGGGGCCGGGACGAGGCCGTCGGCCGCGCCGTGCGGTGGATCGAAGGCATGCAGTGCCGTGACGGCGGCTGGGCCGCCTTCGACGTCGACAATGTGCAGCGGCTGTGCGAGGAGCTGCCGTTCTGCGATTTCGGCGAGCTGATCGACCCACCGAGTGCGGACGTGACCGCCCACGTCGTGGAGATGCTCGCCGTGCTCGGCCGCCGGGGCCCGGCCCTGCAGCGCGGGGTGCAATGGCTCCTCGACGCGCAGGAGGCGGACGGGTCGTGGTTCGGCCGATGGGGGGCGAACTACCTGTACGGGACCGGTGCCGTCGTCCCTGCTCTGATCGAGGCGGGGGTGGGCGGCGACCACCCGGCCGTCCTGGCCGCCGTTGCCTGGCTCGAGTCCCACCAGAACGAGGACGGGGGCTGGGGCGAGGATCTCCGCTCCTACGACGACCCGGCCCTGGCTGGTCGGGGCGCCTCGACCGCTTCCCAGACCGCGTGGGCCCTGCTGGCCCTGCTGGCGGTCCGATCGACCGGTCCGGCAGTGGACCGAGGCGTCGCCTTCCTGGTCGATACCCAGGGGATCGACGGGACCTGGGACGAGCCCTGGTTCACCGGAACCGGCTTTCCCGGCGACTTCTACATCAACTACCACCTCTACCGGCTGGTGTTCCCCCTGACCGCCCTCGGTCGCTTCGTCCATGGGAACGGCCCGGGGCCGGGAGGGTCGCATGGCTGATCTGACCATCGTGGCCCCGCTCCGCATCGAGGCCCTGGCCATCGGGGGCGAGGTGACCGTCATCGGCATGGGGAAGGCCAAGGCCGAGGCGGCCGGCGCCAGGCTGGCCGGTTCGTCGTCCCGGTCGCCGTTGGCCCTGGCCGGGGTGGCCGGCGGCCTGGACCCCGAACTGCGGGTCGGCCAGCTGGTGGTAGCCACCGAGGTACGCACCATCGACGGCTCGCTGGCCCGTGCCCTCCCCGGTGCCGAGTTGATCGCCGATGATCTCCGTCGGGCCGGCCTCGACGTACGGACCGGACCGCTGGTGTCGTCGCCCCGGATCGTCCGGTCGTCCCGGCAGCGCACCGAGTTGGCGGCCACCGGAGCGGTGGCGGTGGACATGGAGGCGGCCTGGCTGGTCGGCCAGCTACCGGACCGTCCGCTGGCCGTGGTGCGGTCCATCTCGGACACGTCGCAGCAGGGGATGATGATGCTGAGCGGGCTCCGGGCCATGGCCACCCTCATGCGGGTCCGGTTGTCGCTCGAGCGGTGGTCGGCCGCCGTCGGGAGCCACGACGTCGTGCTGGCCGCTCCCCGCTCGTTCTGCGCCGGCGTGGAGCGGGCCATCGAGACGGTGGAGCGGGCCATCGAGCGCTTCGGGGCGCCGGTGTACGTCCGGCGCCAGATCGTCCACAACGCCCACGTGGTGGCCGACCTGGAGCGGAAGGGCGCCATTTTCGTGACCGAGCTGGACGAGGTGCCTCCGTCCGCCGTCGTGGTCCTCGCCGCGCACGGCGTGTCGCCCGAGGTCCGGTCGGAGGCCACCCGGAGGGATGATCTCCGGGTGATCGATGCCACCTGCCCCCTGGTGGCCAAGGTCCACCACGAAGCGCGCCGCTACACCGAACAGAACTACCGGATCGTCCTCATCGGCCACCGCGGCCATGAGGAGATCGCCGGCACCATCGGCGAGGCCCCTGATCGGATCACCCTGGTCGAGCGGCCCGAGGATGTCGACGCGCTCCACGTCGAGCCCGGCGAGAAGGTGGCCTACCTCACCCAGACCACCCTCGCCACCGACGAGACAGCCACCATCGTCGCGGCGCTCCGTCGCCGCTTTCCCGATCTGAGCGGCCCGGGTTCGGACGACATCTGCTACGCCACCCAAAACCGTCAGGACGCCGTGCGCGCCCTGGCCGGTCGATGTGATCTCATCCTGGTGGTCGGCTCGGCCAACTCCTCGAACACCGCACGGCTGGTGGAAGTCGTCCGCCGTCAAGGATGTCGGGCCGAGCTCATCGAGGACGAGAGCCAGCTGCGCCTGGCCTGGTTCGACGGGGTGCGTCGGATCGGCGTCACCGCCGGAGCCTCGGCTCCCGAGTGGTTGGTGCAAGGCGTGGTCGGTGCTCTCGGCCAGCTCGGCCCGACCGACGTGTCCGAGTACCGGATCACCGAGGAACATGCCCATTTCTCTCTACCCCAGCAGGTGCGATGATGCCAATTCCACTCCGACAGAACATCCGCGTGGGAGCTCACCTCCTCCGCCAGAAATGGAAGGGGACCGAGCGGTACCCCTTGATCGTGGAGATCGAGCCGCTGTTCGCCTGCAATCTCTCGTGCCCGGGATGCGGAAAGATCCAGCACCCGACCGATATCCTCCGTAAGCGGCTTTCGGTGGAGGACGTGGTGAACGCCGTCGAGGAGAGCGGGACACCCATGGTCTCGATCGCCGGCGGCGAGCCGTTGCTCCATCCCGACATCGTGGAGATGGTCGCCGAGCTGGTCCGCCGGAAGATCTACGTCTACCTGTGCACCAACGGGGTGCTGCTGGAGCGGCGTCTCGACCGCTTCACCCCCTCGCATCTCTTCTCGTGGGTGGTCCATATCGACGGGCTCCGGGAGCGCCATGACGCCGCGGTTGATCGAACCGGAGTGTTCGACCAGGCGGTGTCGGCCATCAGCGAGGCCAAGCGTCGGGGGTTCCGGGTGACCACCAACTCCACCTTCTTCAATACCGACTCGCCGAAGACGGTCCGCGACGTGCTCGATTTCCTCAACGACGACCTGAAGGTCGACGCCATGATGATCTCGCCGGCGTACGCCTACGAGAAGGCCCCCGATCAGGACCACTTCCTCGGCGTCGAGCAGACCCGCACCCTCTTCCGCTCGGCGTTCGAGGGGAGGCGCAAGAAGTGGCGGTTGAACCACTCCCCCCTCTTCCTCGACTTCCTCGAGGGCAAGCAGGAGTTCGCCTGCACGGCATGGGGGGTGCCCAGCTACTCCGTCCTGGGATGGCAGAAGCCGTGCTACCTGATGTCCGACGGCTATGTCAGCACCTACCACGAGCTGGTCGAGACCACCGACTGGGATGCCTATGGTCGGGGTCGGGACCCCCGATGCGCCAACTGCATGGCCCACTGCGGGTACGAGCCCACCTCGGTGATCGCCAGCATGAGCTCGCTGCGCGAGTCGCTCCGGGCCCTGGTGAACACCCATTAAGCCGATGAGCATCCTCGACGCCGTGGTGGCCGATCCCGCAGACGAGTCCCCCTGG
>FTIN01416964.1_pt1 | contig 9827 bp, 8 predicted proteins | sample 1658211 | NCBI WGS metagenome assembly FTIN01 (sample SAMEA3914809, study PRJEB12502) | metagenome | biome: forest; material: soil | place: Canada | collected 2011-08-03 | depth 0.3 m | reverse complement strand
AGCGAGGGGATGCACCTCAGGACCATTGCCGAGGGGATCGAGGACGCCGGCCAGGCTCGGCACCTCCGTCAGATCGGCTGCCAGTCGGCCCAGGGGTTCCTGTTCGCCCGACCGATGCCCCCCGCCGAGCTGTTGGAATTCTTCAAGTCAGCCGCGTGGACTGCCCGGGTGGTTGGACCCGCTCGGATCGGGGTATAGCGGTGCGTGAGGTAGGGGACAGGCTGACCACCCATGCAGGACTGACTCCGGATGGTGGGCCACGAGTCGGGGGCGTGCAAGGGGGAATGCAAGGTGAGACGCAATCGCATGGCTACATGTCTGGTGTCCGCCGGGATGACCGGGGCGCACGCCCTCCCGGACGATGAGATTGTCGTCGAAAGACGTCGATGGTGCCCGCGGCGATCGTGCCCGTCAGGATCGGGTCGTGGCCGGCGTGCTCCATCGGTGTAGTTCTCGCACACCTCGGCCTCTGCCGCCAGGGGGCAGGCTCTCCTCGGCGGGTGGTGGTAGTACACCGATAGGAGGTCGGTCACCACCCTGGTGGGCATCGGGGGCGAGGACGACGATGGTTCCATGCACCACCGAAGCACCGTGACCTCGCTGTCGTGGATCCCGTCGGAAGCGATCGAGGGAGGGACCCGGCTGGCCTTCGACGCCGGGTTCACCCATGACGACGACCCACCCCCCGATGTCCTCGACGACCTGGATGCGTTACGAGAGGCCGACCGGTTCCGGTTCGCCAACGTGCTCGACGCGTGGATCGAGGTCGACGGGTCGGGACGGATCCGCGACTGCGGCTATCGCGGTGGCGGCTCCATCGGGTCCACCACGGTCAGCGTGGCCGGACGACGGCACCGATTTCAGGCCGTGGCCCTGGCCGATCTCCAACGGGAACCGGAACACGGGGACGGGTGGGTCAGGTTCGTCCAGACCACTGGCGGAAGGACCGGCCTGCCCGCCCCGAGGCGAGTCCGTCGCCGGCCGTATGTCCAGTGGCAAGCTCCTACGGTATGGACGACGCTCTCGCTGACCCTGCATGCCGACGGGAAGGCCGAGTTCGCCATGACCGGCGCCAGCCGGTTCCCCCGCCACTGGGTGTACGACGCAGAGGGACGGCTCACCCACAAGTCGGGACTGGCCGACTTTCGCGACTGGTACCGCAAGTCGTTCGGCCGGCACAACCCCTGGGGCGATGAGGACTCGGAGGCATTGGTGACGGCGGTAGAGACGGCGCTGGAGCGGTCCCTGTCCACCCAGCTGATGGACCCGGCGGCCCGGCCTCGCCTCGCCCAGTACCCCGCTGGCACGATCCTGGTGCACCAGGGGGAGATCGGCAACGAGCTCTACCTCGTCCTCGACGGGGTGGTGCGGGTCGAGCGCGGCGGCGAACGGCTGGCCGAGTACGGCCCGGGGGCGATGCTCGGGGAACGGGCCCATCTCGAGGGCGGGGTGCGCACGTCATCGCTGGTGGCGGTCACTCCCTGCCGGGTGGCCGCAGTCGGGGCCGAACAGATGGAGCGGTCCGCCCTGGAAGAGCTGGCCACAGGCCATCGGCGCGAAGACCGCGGCCGGGCCTGAGGGGTGCGGATCCACCTGTGCGGGGTCCGTGGCTCCACCCCGGCCCCCGGGGCGGAGTTCGCCCGCTACGGCGGCCACACCTCGTCGCTGGCGCTGGCCCTCGACGGTGACGACGATGGCGAGCCCCCCGCGCCCACGCTGCTCCTCGATGCCGGCACGGGCATCCGGCGGGTCACCGACCTGTTGGGCGGAGGGCCGTTCGTGGGCACGGTCCTCCTCACGCATCTCCACTGGGACCATGTCCAGGGCCTCCCGTTCTTCGGGGCTCGGGACCGCCCCGACGCCCGGGTGACCCTGCTCCTGCCCGAGCAGGGGGACGGGCGCCAGGCCGAGGAGGTGCTGGCCCAGGGGATGTCGCCCCCCCAGTTCCCCATCCGACCCCGCGAGTTGCGCGGCGACTGGACGTTCGCCATGCTGTCCCCCGGTCAGCGGGCCGTCGGGGACGGCTTTTCGATCGTGGTCCGGGACGTCCCTCACAAAGGCGGTCGAACGTTCGGCTACCGGATCAGTGACGGACGGTCCACCGTGGCGTACATCCCCGACCACTGTCCGACGGCGCTCGGCCCGGGACCCGATGGGTGGGGGGAGTACCACCCCGCCGCCCTCGAGCTGGCATCGGGGGTGGACTTCCTGGTCCACGATGCCCACCTCCTTCCGGAGGAATTGGCGGCCGAGGCGTCCTTCGGCCATGCCGCCGCCGACTACGCGGTGGCCCTCGGCCGGCGGGCCGGGGCAGGGACGGTGGTCCTCTTCCACCACCGGCCGGACCGGTCCGACGGGGCGCTCGACGCACTGGCCCGGCGGTTCGAGCGGGCGGGGGTGCCGGTGGCCGTGGCTGCCGAGGGCATGGTGCTCCGGCGGTGAGATCTCCCGATGCCGTCGTGGTCGGCTCGGGCCCGAACGGACTGGCCGCGGCAGTGACCCTGGCTCGAGCAGGGGTGACGGTGGACGTCTACGAGGGGTCGCCCACCCCGGGCGGAGGATGCCGGACCGAGGACCTGACCCTGGACGGGTTCCACCACGACGTCTGTTCGGCCGTCCATCCCCTGGTGGCCGCCTCGCCGTTCTTCGCCGGCGTGGACCTGGCTGCCCGCGGGGTCGCGCTCCGCACCCCCGCCGTTGCCTTCGCCCATCCCCTCGACGGCGGGCGGGCGGCGGCCGTGGTGGCATCGGTGGACGACACGGCCCAGACGCTGGGCGCCGATGCCCGCTCGTACCGGCGGCTCTTCTCCCCGCTCGTCCGCGACGCCGCCGTCATCGTCCCCACCACGCTGGCCCCGCTGCGGTCGGTTCCCCGTCACCCCCTGGCCATGGCCCGTTTCGGGTTGCCCGGGCTCCTGCCGGTGCGCCTTCTGGCCAGCCGGTTCACCACCGACGAAGCCCGTGGGCTGGTGGCCGGGGTCGCCGCCCACGCCATGCTGCCGCTCACCGCCCCGCTGTCGGGGGCCTACGGGATCCTGCTCACCACCATGGCCCACGCGGCGGGGTGGCCGGTGGTCGAGGGGGGATCGGCCCGGATCGCCGACGCCTTGATAGAGGAGCTGGAGTCCCTGGGGGGACGGGTCATCACCGGACGGTGGGTCCGGTCACTGGCCGAGCTGCCCCCGGTGGGCACCGTCCTCCTCGATGTCACGCCCCGCCAGCTCGTCGACCTGGCGGACGGCCGGCTGTCGCCCCGGGCCCGCCGGGCCCTGTCCCGCTTCCGGTACGGACCGGGGGTGTGCAAGGTCGACTGGGCCCTGTCGGGTCCCGTCCCTTGGGCGGCCGACCCGTGCCGGAGGACGGCCACCGTGCACCTCGGGGGCACCCTCGAGGAGGTGGCCACCAGCGAGGCCGAGGTGGCGGCCGGGCGTCATCCGGCCCGTCCGTACTGCATCGTCGTCCAGCCCGGGGTGGTGGACCCCACCCGGGCCCCGGCCGGGCACCACACGCTGTGGGCCTACTGCCATGTCCCGCCAGGGTCCACCGTCGACATGGCGGAACGCATCGAGGCCCAGATCGATCGGTTCGCCCCCGGGTTCCGCGACCTGGTGCTGGCCCGGGTGACCACCACCGCCGTCCAGGAGGAACGGCACAACCCCAACTACGTCGGCGGGGATATCAACGGGGGGGCAGCCACCCTGCGCCAGACCCTCTTCCGGCCCACCCTGCGGTGGAACCCGTACCGGACCGGTATCGAGGGGGTCTACCTGTGCTCGGCGTCGACCCCGCCGGGCGGGGGGGTGCACGGCATGTGCGGGATGGGCGCCGCCCGGACCGCCCTGGCCGACCTGACCAGGGGTGCCCTCACCGGAGGCGACCTCACCGGAGGTAGCACCCGGGCGGGGGGCTAGGGCATCGGCTGCCCGGTCCCGGTCCCGGTCCCGGCGTCGGTGGCCCCGGTGGCCCCGGTGGCCCCGGTGGCCCCGGTGGCGAGGTCGGCCCCGTCGGCTGCTCGGGCCGGCGACGTCACCGGGGCCACGTCACTCGCCCGGGTCCCTGCTGCGGTCTCGAGCGGCTGGCCGTGGTGGACGGGATGGGCGGCCCGGCCGAGCGCGAACGCGCCGCATGCGGCCAGGATGAGGCCAGGGCCGAGCGCATATCCCACCTGGTTGGCCAGGTTGCGGAGCGGGGTCGCGGCCGGGACGAAGTACTGGTGGACGTTGCTGATCACCGGCCAGGCCACCGGGCCGATCACGAACCAGGCTCCGCAGGCCACGGCGATGATGCCGGCCACCCCGAGGCCGAGCCTCCGGCCGAACGTCGACGCTCGCACCGAGGCGAAGAGGGTGATCCCGACCAGCAAACCGAGCGCCCCCGGGACCAGGGCCAGCACCGAGTGGGTGAGGTCCCAGTGCCAGGACGGCGCGCCGTCGGCGCTGAACCCGAAAGCCGGCCCCCAGTAGGGGACGATGGCGCCCCAGGCCGATATGACCACCGTGACCAGGCCCACCATTCCGAGGCTGACCGACAGGGACCTGCGTTGCACCGCCTCCCGCCGCTCGACGCGACGGTGCGTTCTCATTCCGGTGTGGCCCAACGTTGTGGTCATCGCCTTCTCCTTCGTCCACGCTCCTGATCGGGGCCTGAGCCCGCACCTGTAGGTGCCAGCTACCCACGTGTTCCTCTACCCGGGCCGGAGGGGGCCAAACCCCCGAGAACCGGTCGCCATGGCTGTGGGCTTCATCCGGGTGACCGTCCACTTTCGATCGGCGCCACGTCCGCTCGGGCCGGGATGAGATGTTCAGCCTCGAGGGTCTCGGGGTCGAGGGGCCGGGCCAGCAGGAACCCCTGCGCTTCGTCGACGTGCTGGTCGCGAAGGTGGGACATCTGGATCGGTGTCTCGACCCCTTCGGCCAGGGTGGTGAGGCCGAGGTCTCGCCCCAGTTGGACGAGTGTGCCGATCAGCGCCTTGGACTCCGGCGACGCGGTGATGGCGTTGGTGAATGACCGGTCGATCTTGAGGCAGTCGACCGGAAAGCGTTGGAGATAGGCCAGGGAGGAGTAGCCCGTGCCGAAGTCGTCGATGGCAATCCTCGCTCCCAGGGCCTTGACCGCTCGCAACCGTTCGGCGGTGGCGTCGGCGTTGCGCATCAGCGCGGTTTCGGTGACCTCGACGATCAGGTAGTGCGGGTCGAGGCCGCTGTCGGCCAGGGCCTCGGCGATATGGCCGACGACGGCGTCGTCGTCGAGCTGGCGTCCCGAGACGTTGACCGAGATATCCAGCGTGTTCCCATGGGCGTGCCAGTCGGCCATCTGCCGGCATGCCTCACCGAGCACCCATCGGCCGACTTCCTTGATGTGGCCGGTCTGCTCGAGGATGGGGACGAACTCGTCCGGGCCGACGTCTTCCCCGGCCGGGCGGTCCCATCGCAAGAGCGCCTCCACTCCCACGAGGGAAAGGTCGTCCAAGTTGTAGATGGGTTGGTAGACGAGCCGGAACTGCCCGCCCTCGAGGGCCCAGCGCAAGTCGAACTCGAGGTCGATGCGACGTTGGATCTCGGTCTGCATCTCCGGGCGGAAGACCTCGTACCGGTTCTTCCCTGCCGCTTTGGCCTGGTAGAGGGCCACGTCCGCGTCACGGAGCAGGTCCCCGGGGGTGGGACGGTCGCCCATGGCGATCCCGATGCTGGTGTTGACGACGAGTGGCATCGTTGCCGCGTCGAGCTCGAAGGGCTGGCGCATGACCTCCAGCAACCGATCGGCGACCATTTCCGGCGCCACCTCGAGGGACGCCCCATCGATCAGGACGACGAATTCGTCGCCGCCCATCCGGCCGATGGTGTCGGCATCGCGCAGCGTGCTCGCCAGGCGCGCCGCCACCGCCACCAACAGCTGGTCGCCCGCCTGGTGGCCCAGTGAGTCGTTGACGTTCTTGAACTCGTCGAGGTCCACGAACAGCGCGGCACCGACCGTTCCCGTGCGCCGGCTGCGCACCAGGAGCTGCTCGATCCGGTCCATGATCAAGGCCCGGTTGGGCAGGCCGGTGAGCCCATCGTGCAACGCCTGGTGGCGCAGCTCGCCGGTCTTCTGGCGCACCACGTGGAGGGCCCGGGCCCGTCCGGTGCCCAAGACGAAGAGCAGGACCGCGATGAGCAAGCTCAGCAGGGCTCCGGTGAAGGCCACGGCCAGCGCGTTCCGGTTCTCGAGCACGCTGGCAGAGGCGACCGCACCGAAGGTGGTGACCGTCCATCCGTTGTGCAAGTCGAACGCCGTGGTGTGGGCGCCGATCGGAGCGGACCCGCTACGGAAGACAACGTTCGACGAGCTGTTGCGGTATCTCCAGGTTGCGGCAGTGCCGGGGTGGTCCTGCAGCGCTCGGGCCAGGAGCACCTGGGGGTCGACCACGGTCCCCACCCACCCGATGAACGAGGCGAGCCGGGCCGCCTCGGTGGCGGGGACCACACCTCCCTCGTAGACGGGACTCTGCACGCCCAGCACGGTGAGGTTCCCCACCGTCGTCGGCTGGTAGATCCCCTGGCCCGAGCTCCGGGTGGTGGCCAGTGACACGTCGCCCTGACTCCGAGCGCAGAAATCGGTGCCGGCCGGGAACAGCAATTTCGGATCTCTCGACACCTGGCCGGTCACCAGGCAGTAGAACGCACGGCTCCCCGAGGGCACCACCTGATAGGTGCCGTTGGCCGCCAGGGGCCCGGCAGGGTCGGTCGATTCGCGGGCGGCAAATGCGGGCAGCCCGGCCGCCGGGACCAGCATCGATTGCCCGATGGCCAGGAGCTCGGGATAGCGGGCCATGGCGTTCACCGAGCGCACCCACTGGGCGAACTGGGAATTGGATGCCGACGGGTTCCCGATGATGAAGCCGCCGACGCTCACCGCCAGGTCCTGTTCGTGCTGGATGGCGAGCTGGAGCGTCGACGCGATCTCGGCCGACGACGAGCGGAACGCCTGGCTCGACTTCACCGAGTTGTTCCGGGCGATCGCGCTGGCGGCCACGATCGAACCGGTGGCCCCCCCGACGACCAGCACTGCGGCCACCACCACGATCCACAGATGGCGGTGCATCAACGCTGTCACCACACCAGTGCCGGCCGCGGCATCTGGTGCTTTCCCCCGAGGCTTGTTCACCGGTGATCCACCCATCGAACGGCGCCCGCTCCGCCGCCGGCGCGTGCAGCCCACATTGGGCTCTCCAGGATCCATCGTCACGGTCGCACCCGTACTTGACTAATGCAACGGGTGTCCAGGTGCTCCTTCAACGGGCGCTCCGGTTCGAAGGCCCAACCGGGGGCGCTCCGAGCGGTACCGTCCGGGCCACCGGCCCCGGGCCGGCCACTCGGCCCGCGTGGTCAGGCCCGGCCCGCTGGTCAGGCGGGGTCGGGGCGGCCGAGCATCCCGTAAGCCCGCTGCGGGCGGAGCCGGATGAGCACCCGCTGCTCGGTGACCATCGCCCGGCGGTAGTCGTCCCAATTCTGGTGCTCCCCCACCAGGCCGCGGTAATGGTCGACCAACTCGTCCACCGTCTCGTCGTCGGGCCGGGCCGCCACCGGGGACAGCTCGGCACTGCATTCGAGCACCACGTAGGCGAAGAAGTCCTCCCTGGTCACGTGCAGGGCCGCCCAGGGCTCCCGCCGGAGGTTCTTGTACTTGGCCCGGTCGGCGGTGACCGAGATGCGGACCAGGCCGTCATCCGCCGCCCAGTGGCCCACGTTGGAGAGCTGGGGCCGGCCGTTGGCGCGGATCGTGGTCAGGACGGACCATCGGTTCGACCGGGCGAACTGGAGGGCATCGGAGAGTTCCATGACCTCAGTGTCGCGCCGGTGACCGTGGCCCGCACGCCGCCCTGGCTGGCCCGCACGCCGCCCTGGCTGGCCCGCACGGTCCGTTGCCTAAGGTGTGATGCCATGAAGCTGGTGTCGTGGAACGTCAATGGGATTCGGGCGGTCGTCCGCAAGGGGGTCTTCGTCCCCTTCGTCGACGCGTTCGACGCCGATGTGATCTGCCTGCAGGAGACGAAGGCCCAACAGGGGCAGGCGGAAATTGACCTACCCGACTACCACGAGTACTGGAACTCTGCCGACAAGAAGGGATATTCCGGTACGGCGCTGTTCTCGAAACAGGAGCCCCTCCAGGTCGTCCACGGGTTTCCCGACGACGTGGTGGAGCGCTACCAGGTGCTTGGCGACGCCTTCGGCGATCCGAACACCGAGGGCAGAATGATCACCGCGGAGCTCGACGAGTTGTTCGTCGTCACGGTCTATACGCCCAATGCCAAGGACGACCTGGGTCGCCTCTCCCTTCGTCATCTGCAGTGGGACCCGGCCTTTCTGGCTCATGTCCAGACTCTGGAGAAGCACAAACCGGTCGTGTTCTGCGGAGACCTGAACGTGGCTCATACCCCCGACGATCTCGCCAACCCAAAATCGAACCTCGGGAGAAAGGGCTTCACCGACGAGGAGCGGCACGGGTTCCAGAACTACATCGATGCCGGGTTCGTCGACACGTTCCGGATGTTCAACGAGGGGAACGGGTTCTATACCTGGTGGTCGCATTTCGCCAACTCCCGCGCTCGCAACGTTGGCTGGCGCATCGACTACGTCATGGTCTCGGAGAGCCTGCGGGCGTGCGTGGCATCGGCCGAGATCCACCCCGAGGTCCCGGGCAGCGACCACTGTCCGGTCAGCATCACCCTGCAGCTCTGATCACGGCTCGACGGCGGCAACCCCGTTGGTCGAGACCTCTGCCGGCTCTCCCTCGGCCAACCACGCCATGGTCCGCTCGTAGGAGGCTTCGGCCAACGAGGCGCTTCTGCGGAAGTCGAAGGGCTTCGGGGCGGCCGGCTCCGACGTCGGGACGACCCAGACCCGGCCCCCGGAGCGCCGGGCCCGCCTCTCGGCTTCCCTGACGTCATCGCGGGCGAGCCGGGAGGTGACCAGGGAGACCGAGCCCCTGGCCAGGGCGATGGCACCGCGGGGCGGGTGGTGACGAGACGCGGTGGTCGTGGTGATGACATAGATCTCCTCGGCACCCAAGGCTTGCGCCTGCAGCACCGGCTGGTTCGCCGACAGGCTGCCATCCACCAACCAGCGGCCCCCGATCGACACCGGCGGATAGAGACCGGGGATGGCCGCACTGGCGGCGAGGGCATCGACGACGTCACCGGCCGTCAGCACGACGCACTCCCCGGTCAACGCATCGGTGGCGGTGACCGCCAACGGCACAGTCGCCTGTTCGATGCGCTCGATCTCCACCCATTTTCGGATCAATCTGCGCAACTGCTGGTCCGAGACCAGATGGTTCCTGAATCCCAGAAATCCCTCGATGGCGGTGACCAGACTGAGCCGGACCGCTTCGGGTCGCCGGAGGGCCGACCAGGCCTCCATGAGGCCTCGAGCCCCGTCGACGCCGGGGCGGGAGGCGAGGAACGCCCCATTGAGCGCCCCCACCGAGGTGCCGACCAGGAGGTCGGGGGTGATGCCGGCCTCCATCAGGGCCAGAATCGTCCCGGACTGCATGGGACCGAGGTTCCCGCCGCCGGAGAGGGCAAAGGCCACCGTCACGCTCGGACCTCGCTCGCCCCGTGGGCACCCCTGCTCATGGCGGTGATGGTGCCGACGGCATCAAGAGGGTCTCCTCGCGACTAGGGCCTTCCGAAAAGCCTAGAGGTCGGGCCTGATCATCGAGACGGGGCTGGACGGGATGCGCACGTGTGGGATCAGCCCGTGCGGGTATCGGAAAGGTAGTCGGAGACGAAGGACGTCGTGGCGGGTTCGATCTGGGAAGGCTCGTGCTCATGGACAATTCCGGCATCG
>FTIN01001004.1_pt3 | contig 10418 bp, 8 predicted proteins | sample 1658211 | NCBI WGS metagenome assembly FTIN01 (sample SAMEA3914809, study PRJEB12502) | metagenome | biome: forest; material: soil | place: Canada | collected 2011-08-03 | depth 0.3 m | reverse complement strand
CACGAGGCCGGCATGGTCCTGCGCTCCACCCCGGTCGCTCCTCGTCATCGAGTGCAGCTCCTGGCCTTGTGCGGTGGAGCCAGCGAGGACTGGCGCACCTACCTCGGGCCGGATCCGGGTCAACCGAGGCAGCTGACTGCCTGACATCGGCCGCCCGATATCGGCCGTCGAAAGCCGGGTCGGGGAACCATGTGCGGAAGGGCCCGGGTGACGGCGGTCCACCCCGGTGGGAGGATGTCCGGGTGGCAGCGTCGTGGAGGGTCGAGCAGCGAAGGGGTACCGCATCGGCGCTCCATGCCGGGTGGCCGACGGTGGAACGGTGGCCGGAGGTGGCCGCCATCGGGGTGTGCACGCCCCAAGCGCCGGCCGTGGTCCTCGGTTCCACCCAGTCCGAACAGGTGGTCGACGAGGCCCGGGCATCGGCGGCCGGGATCGAGGTGGCCCGCCGCCGATCGGGCGGGGGTGCGGTGTTGGTCACCCCGGACGACCCGGTATGGATCGATGTGTGGGTGCCCGCCGCCCATCCCCTGTGGCGGCTTGACGTGGCTCACGCATTCGACTGGCTCGGCGACGCGTGGGCGGACGCCTTGACCTCGATCGGTCGCGCCGGCCTCGTTGCCCATCGCCAGGGCTATCTGGCCTGCACGCGGTGGTCGGGACTGGTCTGCTTCGGAGGGGTCGGGACCGGCGAGGTGGTCACGCCGGCCGGTCGCAAGGTGGTTGGCTTGGCGCAGCGACGGAACCGGGCGGGAGCGTGGTTCCACGGTGCGTGCGTCCTCCACTGGGATCCAGCCCTGCTGGTGGACGTGCTTGCCCTCCACCCCGACGAACGGGTGGCCGCCGTCGAGGACCTGGCCCAGGCGGTGGTCGGTGTGCGCGACCTGGCTGATTCGGGCGACCTCCGGGTGGGTTCCGGGCGCCAGTCCGTCGACCGCGAGGTGGTGGTGGCGGCGCTGATCGGCTCATTGCTGACCCGCTGACCACGCGCCTGCCCGGCGCTTGTCAGACCCCAGGCCGAACCCCGCCCCCGGCCGTCAGCTCCGGGCGCCGATGCATGCCCTGCCGCGGTCCGACCGCGGTCCGACCGCGCCCACATCCCGGACGGAATGGCGGATTGGACCCGAATTCGCCATCGGATGGTTGACCAGTGGGGGGTAGGGGCGTAAAGTGGTGCAAAGTGGTGTGAAAGGGAGGAACCCGAAGCAGTCGGGTTCTGGGCACTGCAGGGAGCATTGTGGGAGCAATCACCAGTGGCACGGTTCTTCGGCAGGTACGAGCACTCGCTCGACGAGAAGGGAAGGGTCATCCTCCCGTCGAAGTTCCGCGGACATTTCGAGCACGGCGGATATCTGACCGAGTACCAGGACGGCTGCCTGTCGTTGTGGACCCCGGATCAGTTCGAGCTCCAGATGGAGTCCATGCTGGAGCGGGCCAGCACCGGGAGGAGCGACCGGAACCTGGTCCGGTTGTGGGCCTCGACCTCGCACGAGATGGAGATCGACAAGCAGGGGAGGATGGCCATCCCTTCGCGGCTCCGGGAGTACGCCGGCCTGGAGGGCGACGTCCTCGTGCTCGGGGCGATCGATCGCGTCGAGTTGTGGAACCGGGAGTCGTGGGACCACAAGGTGCTGCCCGAAGAGGAACGGTTGACCCAGGGCGACGACGGTTGAGTGATGCTGCGCGACTCCACGTCGTCCGCCACGGGATCGCCGAGCGTCCGGACGGTGAGCCGTCCCCTGCCGGAGCGGTCGTCGGAGACCGGGAGCGGGACCGGGGCGCAGCCGGTGCGGGATGGCCGTCCCACGTCAACCTCGACCATCCGAGCATCGACCGGGAGTCCCTCGACATCTACCGGGCAGGGCACGCCACCGTCGAACGTCGATCGGCGACCGGCCTGGCCCAGGCCCAGCGACGTACGCCCTACGAATCAGGCCTGGCCGCGGTGGCCCGCCACGAGGTGCATATCGAACGAATTTGGCCCATGCGCAGTCTCTCGACCGGATCCCTGGAGGTTTCCTCCTCCGCCGACTTCCAGGATGAGCGTCGCGGCACTCCACCCGCAACCATCGTGCCGGTCGAGGGACTGCGGATGAGCCGGTCCTTCTCGCATCAACCCGTCATGGTCGCCGAGGTCGTCGATCTGTTCGGGCCGGTCCCGGCGGGGCTCGTGGTCGACGCCACGTTGGGGGGAGGGGGCCACGCCGCCGCCCTGCTCGAGGCCCATCCTGGCTTACGCGTGCTCGGGATCGACCGGGATCCGTCCGCCGTGGCGGCGGCGACGGGATCGCTCGAACGGTTCGGCGAGCGAGCGATCGTCCGCCGGTCCAGGTTCGACGTCATCGCCGATGTGGTCGGCGCGCTCCAGACCGAGCTGGGCACCCCGAGAGAGCAGCGAGGTCTCTCCGGTGTGCTCTTCGACCTCGGGGTGAGCTCCCCCCAGCTCGACGTGCCCGAGCGGGGCTTCTCGTACCGGCGCGACGCCCCCCTGGACATGCGGATGGATCCCACCACTGGCCGCACGGCTGCCGATGTGGTCAACCAGTACGACGAAGCCTCGTTGGTCACCCTCTTCACCGACAATGGCGAGGGCCGGTTCGCCCGCCGCATCGTTCGGGCCATCGTGGCCGCACGGCCGCTGACCACCACCGGCCAGCTGGCCGACGTGGTACGCACCGCCATCCCGGCTGCCACCCGGCGCACCGGCGGACATCCGGCCCGCAGGGTGTTCCAGGCCATCAGGATTGCCGTCAATGAAGAGCTCGACCAGCTGGAGGCTGCCCTCGATGACGCGCTGGCCCTGCTCCGACCGGGGGGCCGGTGTGTGGTCATTGCCTATCACTCGGGCGAGGACCGCCTGGTCAAGTCCATGTTCACCCGGTTGGCCACCGACGACTGCCACTGCCCCCCCGGGCTCCCGTGCGCGTGCGGGGCAAATCCTCAGTACCGCCTGGTGGTCAGGGGTTCCCGTCGTCCCAGCGACGAAGAGGTCGGGCGCAATCCCCGAGCGGAGTCGGCCCGGCTCCGGGTGATCGAGCGTCTACCGACGTCCGCCCAGCAGACATCGGACCCGGGACAGGTGGCCTGATGGTCCCGCCAGCGGCGGCCACCGCGGCAGCGAGGCGGGCCACAGCGCGAGCCGAACCGCGGTCGGCGCCCACCACGGGACGCCGACCACCACTGCGCCTCTTCGAACCGCCGCCGCGGCCCAAGACCGGTGCACGGCGGCTACGACGGTCCACCATGTGGCTCTCGGGCCTGGTGGTCATCGGCAGCCTGCTCTCCGTCGTCGTCGGCGACACCATCCTGGCCGAGGGCCAGGTACGCCTGTCCACCATCCAGCACGAGGTGGCCGCGGCCACGGTGGCGGAACGGGCATCCCAGGCGGCGGTGGCGGAAAAGGCGGCGCCCCCGGTGGTGGTCAGCCAGGCCAAGAGCCAGGGGTTGGTGGCCCCCAACCAGGTGGTCTACCTGCCCGAGGTGCCGCTCGATGTACCGCTCCCGGTCCCCCAGACCGCACCGACGCCCGCCGCCAAGCGGTGAGCCCCTCCGTCCTCTTGGGGCGCCGCACGCGCGCCCTCCGGCTGGTGCTGGTCATCATCTTCGTCGTCATCGTGGCTCGGCTGGTCTCGGTGCAGGAGTTCTCCCACCAGCGCTACGCGTCGCTCTCGGCATCCGAATTGACCCAGACGGTGACCGTGCCGGCTGTGCGGGGGGGCATCTTCGACCGCAATGGTGAGGTCCTGGCCACCACGGTGACCAAGCAGACCGTGGTGGCCGACCCCTTGCTGATCAACGACCCGGGCAGCGTGGCCGGCGCTCTCGCTCCCGTGCTCGGGATCCCGTCCGGCCAGCTCCGCTCCCTGCTCACCGAGCATTCGGGTTTCGTCTACCTGGCCCACCGGGTGACCGATGACGTGGCGGCCAGGGTCACCGCCCTCAGCCTGCCCGGAATCAACCTGGTCCCCGAGACCCAGCGGGTGCTCCCGAGCGGCCAGCTGGCTTCCTCCGTGGTCGGTTCGGTCAACTGGGCGGGCGATGGAGCGTCCGGGCTGGAGTACCAGTACCAGTCGCTCTTGGCCGGCAAGGCGGGATCGAAGAGCCTGCTGACGGCGCCCGACGGCGTCGCCCTGCCCGGTAGCGCGAGCTCCGCAGTGGCAGCCACCCCGGGGACCGGTATCGAGCTGACCATCGACCAATCGGTGCAGTACGTGGCCGAGCAGGCGCTTGCTGCGGAGATCTCCGCCTCCCACGCCTACAGCGGCACGGCGGTGGTCATGGATGTGAAGACCGGTGACATCCTGGCCATGGCCAACCTCCAGTCGACGACCGGTTCGGCCACCACCGGGGCGGGGTCGACGACCGCTCCTCCTCCGGCCGCCGCCACGTCTGCCGCCACGGCTTCCGCCACCTCCGGGCCGATCCTGGTGTCACCGTCCAACACGCTGCCGGGGGGCGTCGAGGAGGCACCGGACAACACCGCGGTCACCCAGGTCTACGAGCCGGGGTCCGTGTTTAAGCTGGTGACCTTCTCCGCCGCCCTGGCCGCGGGCATCACCACCCCCACGCAGGTGATCCAGGTGCCATCGGCGCTCCCCATGGGCACGTACACCTTCCACGACGCCGAGCAGCACGGTCTGGAGCAGATGACCCCCAGCACCATCCTGGCCCAGTCATCGAACATCGGGACCATCGAGATCGCCCAGGGTCTCGGCGAGAGCCGCCTCCTGGCCCAGATCGCCAACCTCGGATTCGGCAAACTCACCGGCCTGCACTTCCCCGGCGAGTCCCAGGGCCTGGTGCCCGGCGCCTCCGCCTGGACCGGGACATCGATCGGGTCGACTCCGATCGGCCAGAACGACGCCGTCACCGCCCAGCAGATCCTCGACGCCTACAACTCGGTCGCCAACGGCGGCGTCTACGTGGCCCCCCGGCTGGTCCGGGCCTCGGTCAGTTCCTCGGGCGCTATCTCGCCGACCGCCCCTTCCCCTGCCCACCGGGTGATCGACCCCACCACCAACGCTGAGCTGGTCTCCATGCTGGAGGGCGTAGTCTCTTCGGGGACCGGCACCAGTGCCGCCATCGACGGCTATACCGTGGCCGGCAAGACCGGTACTGCCCAGATTCCCGACCCCAACCACCTCGGCTACATCAGTGGTGCCTACGTGGGCTCGTTCGCCGGATTCGCCCCGGCGCAGAACCCGGTGCTCTCGGCGGTGGTGGTCCTCGACCACCCGACTCCCATCTACGGTGGGGCGGTGGCCGCGCCGGTGTTCTCCACCATCATGGCCTACGCACTCCACCACTACGGGATTCCCACGACGGCAGCGGCCACGGCATCGGCATCGAACTCGGCCATCGGGGACTCCGGTACCATCTCGGTGCCTTCCGGAGCGACCACGGAAGGTCCGTAATGGGGACATCCCCGTCTCGCTCGGGCCCCGGCCCGACCGACCTCGAATCCCGGAGCTCCTGGAACGCACAATTGTGCAGATGACCGAATTGGTGCACGAGATCGACCTCGTCGAGGTGCGGGGCGATCTGGCATCGACCGAGGTGCGCTCGGTCGAGTTCGACAGTCGCCGGGTGCAGCCCGGGTCACTGTTCTGCTGTGTCCCGGGATCCTTGACCGACGGCCATCGCTTCGCCGCCCAGGCGGTGGAGGCGGGAGCGACATCGCTCCTGTGCGACCATGCGATCGACCTCGATGTGACCCAGGTCGTGGTGGCCCCGGGCACGATCCGGCCAGCCATGGCCGCAGTGGCGGCAACCTTCCACGGCCATCCGTCGCGGTCGATGACCATGGTCGGGGTCACCGGCACCAACGGGAAGACGACGGTGGCCCATCTGGTCCGGTCTATCCTGACGCAGGCCGACCTGCCCACCGGAACCATCGGCACGCTCGACGGATCCCGGACCACGCCGGAGGCTCCTGAGCTCCAGAGACGGCTGGCCCATCTCCGCGACGACGGGTATCGGGCCGTGGCCATGGAGGTCTCCTCGCATGCCCTGGACCAACACCGGGTAGACGGGATCGTGTTCGATGTCGCCGTGTTCACCAATCTCAGCCGTGACCATCTCGACCACCACGGGACCATGGACGAGTACTTCGCCGCCAAGTCCCGCCTGTTCGAGGATGACCGGGCTGCCCTGGCCGTGGTCCAGGTCGACGACCCGTGGGGAGCCCGGCTGGCCGATCGGCTGGCCGATCGGGGCCGGACGGTGGTCGCCGTGCGCCGATCCGACGCCGCGGCGGTGGTGCTGTCCGTCGGGTCGTCCTCGTTCCGATGGCGCGATCGCCTCGTGACCGTGCCGATGTCGGGAGTGTTCAACGTGGACAATGCCCTGGTGGCCGCGGCGGTTGCCGTCTCCCTCGGGGTCGACGAGGACGACGTGGTGGCCGGCCTGGCGACCGCAACCCAGGTCTCGGGTCGGATGGAAGTGGTCCCCACCCCGGCACCGTTCACCGTCGTGGTCGACTACGCCCATACCCCGGCCGGGCTGGACGCAGCGCTCTCGGCCGCGCGCGACCTGGCCGGTGCCGCCCGAGTCCTCTGCGTGTTCGGCGCCGGCGGCGACCGCGACCAGGGGAAACGCTTCGAGATGGGAGCGGTGGCCGGCCGGCGGGCAGACCTGGTCGTGCTCACGTCGGACAACTCCCGCACCGAGGACCCGCAAGCCATCATCGACCAGATCCGCGCCGGGATCGACGGCCCGGCGGCCTTGGTGGTCGAGCCGGACCGGTCCGCGGCCATCGGGGAGGCGGTGGCCCGGGCCAGGTCAGGCGACGTGGTCATGGTGCTGGGCAAGGGGCACGAGACCACCCAGACGGTGGCCGGTCGCACGCTGCCCTTCGACGACCGGGTGGAGGCCCGACGCGCGGTGGCCCGCAGCTACGGGGATCCGGGTCCAGTGGGAACGGGGCCGGATCGGCCCGCGCCGGGGGAACCGGGCCGATGATCTCGTTGATGACCTCAGGCGGCGTGGCCCTGTGGGTGGCGGTGCTGTCGACCCCGGTCCTGATCCGATGGCTGCTCAAGAACAACATCGGCCAACAGATCCGTGAGGACGGCCCCCAGGTCCACATCGCCAAGGCGGGCACGCCCACCATGGGGGGCATCGGCATCGTGGCGGCGGTACTGATCGGCTATCTGACCGCCCATGCCATCCCCGGGGTCCAGTTCTCGCGCTCGGGGTCGCTGGTCATGCTGGCCATCGCCGGCGCCGCTCTCGTCGGATTCGCCGACGACTGGACCAAGGTGCGCAACCGCCGCAGCCTCGGCCTGAACAAGCGGGCCAAGTTCAGTGCGCAGATCGGCCTCGGACTGCTCTTCTCGCTGCTGGCGGTCTATTGGGCCCATGCCTCGACCACCCTCTCGTTCACCCGGTACGACTCGATCGGGTTGCACATGGGCACGGCCGTGTGGGTGGTGTGGGCCACGGTCATCATCGCCGCCGCGGCCAACGCGGTGAACCTCACCGACGGCCTGGACGGCCTGGCCGCCGGATCGTCCACCTTCTGCTTCGCCTGCCTGGCCATCATCGGCTATTGGCAGTACCGCCACTTCGCCATCTACCACGTTCCCGACGCGCTCGATCTGGCGCTGGCCTCGGTGGCCCTGGCCGGCGCCTGCCTCGGGTTCCTCTGGTGGAACGCGGCCCCGGCCAAGATCTTCATGGGAGACACCGGCTCCCTGTCCATCGGATCGGGCCTGGCCGCGTTGTGCCTGATGATGAACCTGGACCTCCTGCTGGTGGTGATCGGCGGGCTCTTCGTGATCATCACCTTGTCGGTGGTCATCCAGGTGATCAGCTTCCGGGTGTTCCATCGGCGGGTGTTCCGGATGGCCCCGCTCCACCATCATTTCGAGCTGATGGGGTGGCCCGAGACGACGGTCATCGTCCGGTTCTGGATCCTGGCCGGACTGTTCGCCGCTCTCGGCCTCGGCATCTTCTACGGGGACTTCCTCTCGGTGGGGAAGGTGTGATGACCGGTGCGGAAGAAGTGACGGCCCTCCGACCAGGGACGACGGAGAGGCTCCACCATCCCGGGGACTCGGTGAGCGAGGCTAAGGGCATGCACCCGCGCCCGACTGGAGCCGAACACGACGGGCATCGAGGCCCGGGTGCTGCCGGGAGGTCGCGGTGACGGCTCGATCGTCCAGCGTCGATCAGTTGTCACGGAGCCGGCACCCGTCCAGCCCGGTCGCCGGCGTCGGTCCCCGACCGACCTCGCCGACCGCGGGGTCCGAGGGCAGCCGGCCATCTGCCGGTGTGACCTCGACGGCCGCCCGGATTCCGCGACGCGTGGCCGGGCTGGGCACGGCACCGGTGATCGCCCTGCTCATCGGGATCCTCTGTGCGTTCGGACTGATCATGGTCGGGTCCGCCTCCCCGTTGATCTCGCTCCGGCTGTACGGGTCCCCCTGGTCGATCTTCATCCGCCAGACCATGTGGATGGGGGTCGGTGGGGCTGCCCTGGCGGTGTTCTCGCGGGTGGACTACCGCAAATGGCGCACGATCCGAGGGCCGCTGGTGCTGGTCACCATGGGGCTGCTGGTGGCCGTGCTGGTTCCGCACATCGGGGTCACCTCCGGGGGATCGTCGCGTTGGATCGGCTTCGGGATGCTCCAGATCCAGCCGTCCGAGTTGATGAAGTTGGCCCTGGCCGTCTTCGCCGCCGATCTCCTGGCCCGGCGGTCCGACCGCTCGTCCGACCCGAAGATGGTCATCGTTCCCGTCCTGGCCGTTTTGAGCATCTCCGGGGTCCTCATCCTGAAGCAGCCGGACATGGGGACTGCCCTGGTACTGAGCTGCATCGCCTTCGGCATCCTCTTCATGGGAGGCGTGCCCATGGGGCCGATCCTGAAGATCCTGGGCGCCTTCGCCGTCCTGGCGGTGCTGGTCGGACTGGCCGACCCCTACCGGCGCGACCGCATCCTCTCCTTCCTCAATCCGGGCGCAAACCGGTCGGGGACCGGCTATCAGGTCTGGCAGTCCCTGATCGGCCTGGGATCCGGGCATGTGTTCGGCCTCGGACTGGGGGGCGGACGGGAGAAATGGGGCACCTTGCCCAACGCCCACACTGACTTCATCTTCTCGGTGGTGGGGGAGGAGCTCGGCCTGGTCGGAGCAGCGGTCCTGCTCGGCCTGTTCTTCGCCCTGGCCTGGTTCGGACTGCGGGCGGCCACGCGCGCTCCCGACCGGTTCGGGAGCCTGCTCGCCGTGGGCATCACCACCTGGGTCACCAGTCAGGCCGTTATCAACATCGGGGCGGTGATCGGGGTACTGCCGGTGACCGGCATCCCCCTCCCGTTCATCTCGTTCGGCGGATCATCGTTGATCATCACCATGGCCGCCGTCGGAATCCTGCTCAATATCGCCCGCCATGAGCGCTCTGCGCCCGTCGCCCCGGCGCGGCGACGCTCAGACCAACGGTGAGCAGGGAGCGCTTCGCGCTAGTGGCGGGGGGAGGCACGGCCGGTCATCTCCAGCCCGCCCTCGCCATCGCCGAAGCCCTGGTCGAGGCCGGCCACGAGCGTTCCTCCATCGAATTCGTGGGCTCCGACCGGGGACAGGACCGGAGCATGCTGGAGGGTCGCGGTTTCCCCAGCACCCTCCTGCCCGGCCGGGGCATCGTCCGCAGCCTCGAGCCCGGCGCCCTCCGTTCCAACGCCGGCGCCGTGGCCGGCCTGGTGATGGCCGGGATCCGCGGGTTCGGAGTCGTGCTGCGCTCGAAGCCCTCGGTGGTGGTCTCGGTCGGTGGGTACGCCAGCCTCCCCGCGTCCCTGGCCGCCGTGCTGCTGGGTGTCCCCCTCGTCCTGGTCAACGTCGACGCCGTCCCCGGCGCCGCCAACCGGCTCTTCGGTCGGTTCGCCCGAGCCAGTGCCGTGGGTTGGGCCGGCACGCCGCTTCCCCGGGCCGTGGTCACCGGGACCCCGGTGCGGCCCGAGATCGGAGCGGTCCGGCGCATGCCCGCCGATCGGGAGACGGCGCGGCGCCAGCTCGGACTGCCCGCGGAGCGGACCACCGTGGTGGTGTTCGGGGGATCGCTGGGTGCCCGGCGCGTCAACCAGTCGGTCAGCGATCTGGCCGATCGCTGGAAAGACCGGAGCGACCGGTCGATCTACCACATCGTGGGCCGCCGGGACTGGGTCGACGGTGGCCCCGTCCCGGCGGCCCACGATGTGGCCGACGAGGCGGCCGGACCGCTCGGGCTGGCCCTGGTCCGCGTTCCCTATCACGATCGCATGGCCGTCGTCTATGCCGCGGCCGACATCGTGGTGTGCCGGGCGGGGGCGATGACCGTGGCCGAGCTGGCCGCGGCCGGGGTCCCCGCCGTGCTGGTGCCGCTGCCTGGCGCCCCGGGCGACCACCAGACGGCGAATGCCCGCGTGTTGGCCGACGCCGGTGCCGCCGTG
>FTIN01422245.1_pt1 | contig 10522 bp, 6 predicted proteins | sample 1658211 | NCBI WGS metagenome assembly FTIN01 (sample SAMEA3914809, study PRJEB12502) | metagenome | biome: forest; material: soil | place: Canada | collected 2011-08-03 | depth 0.3 m | reverse complement strand
GCCGGCGCGGCGATGGGCGCCGCCATGGCCGGGCTGCGGCCGGTCGCCGAGATCATGTTCTCGGACTTCTACGCGACCTGCTGGGACCAGGTGGCCAACGAGATCCCGAAGATCCGCTACATGACCGGCGGCCAGCTGAGCCTGCCGCTGGTGCTGCGCGGCGCCACCGTCATCACGATGAGGGGCGACGAGGTGCTTGCCAACGCGGATGTCATCGTCGTCGACACCCGGATCGCGGCCATCGGCCGGCGCGGAACGCTCGCGCTGCCGCCGGGCGCGACGATGGTCGACGTCTCCGGCAAGTTCATCGTGCCGGGCTACATCGACACCCACGATCACTGGGGCGAGATCCGTCGCCAGGTGCTCGACCTGGAGAGCTGGGGCTTTCGCGCCGACCTGGCCTGGGGCGTGACGGCCGCGCTCGATCCGTCGCCGCTCAGCATCGACATGCTGGCCTACCAGGACCTGCTGGAAGCCGGCGAGATGACCGGGCCGCGCATCTACACGACCGGCCCCGCCATCTTCTCGTTCAACCAGTTCGCCGACGAAGGCCAGGTGCGCGACGTGCTGTCGCGCTACGTCGACCACTACCGCACCCGCAACCTGAAGGAATACCGCACGGGCAACCGGCGGGTACGCGAATGGGTCGCGCAGGCCTCCCGTGAACTGGGCATCATGCCGACGACGGAAGGCGCGCTCGACATGAAGCTCGACCTGACGCAGATCATGGACGGCTACTCGGGCAACGAGCACAGCCTGACAGCCGTGCCGCTCTATCGCGACGTGGTGGAGTTGCTGGCGCGAACGCGCGTGAGCTACACGCTGACGCTGCAGATCACCCACGGCGGCCCGCCGGCGCAGAATTTCTTCATCGAGCGCGATCGCCGCGAGGTCGAGGCGAAGCTGCGCCGGTTCGCGCCGCCGCATCTGATCGACTCGAAGATGTCGCGTCGGCACTGGTACGCCGACGACCAGTACGTCTTCGCCCAGGTGGCGCAGAGCGCGGCCCGCGTGCAGCGCGCGGGGGGGCTGCTGGGCGTCGGCAGCCACGGCGAGATCCCGGGTCCGGGGCAGGTGTGGGAGATCGAGGCGTACGCGGCCGGCATGACGCCCCGCGAGGCCCTGCGGGCCGCGACGATCGGTTCGGCCGAGACCATCGGGCGCCAGGCCGAGCTGGGCAGCCTGGAACCCGGCAAGTTCGCCGATCTCGTCATCCTGAACCACGACCCGCTCGCCGATATCCGCAACGCGATGGACGTCGCGCGGGTGATGAAGAATGGCCGCCTCTACGACGCCGCCACGCTGGACGTGCTCTGGCCCGATCCCCGTCCCGCGCCGCGGCCGTGGTTCGCCGACGAAGCGATCCCGTCCCGGTGAGCGGCGGCAGGTTGCGCGGCTCGCCTGCGTGCAACCTGGCCGCTCGCGTGCGTCCAGCCTGGGCGCACCATTCGTGGAGCGTGCCGCACCAGGTGCGCGCGCGCACGCTTCACGATCCGGCGCACGTGGACGTGGCGGGCCGTTTCCCACGGGCGCATCCGGGCCGATACCTCCACGAAAACGCGCTTGCCCTTCTAGCGCGTTTCTTGCTAAGGTGAAGCATGAAGATTCGAAGCCGCGACCTGGAAAACGTGCCCCGCCCCGTCGTGGCGCTGGAAGACGAATATCCCGCCAACTTCGTGGATCCCCGCCACCACCATTCGCGGGCCCAGCTGTTGTATGCCGCCTCCGGGATCATGTCGGTAGTCACCGGCACGGCCACCTACGTGGTGCCGCCGCAGCGCGCGATCTGGATTCCCGCCGGCGTCGACCACGAGGTGCGGTGCCGCAGCGCCGTATCCATCCGCACGCTCTACGTGGACACGACCGACGACCTGCGGCGCGACTGCCGCGTCATCGAGGTGTCCGAGCTGCTGCGCGCGCTGATCCTCGAGACGATGGCGCTGCCGCGCGAATATGACCCGGCCGGGCGGGCGGGCCGCATCGTGCAGTTGCTGCTCGAGAGCCTCGAGATGCCCAGCGCGCCCGTGCTTGGCGTGGCGATGCCTGACGAGCCGCGCCTGTTGCGGGTGTGCGAGGCACTGATCGTCGACCCCACGCGCGCGGAGTCGCTGGACCAGTGGGCGGCACACGCCTGCATGAGTCGACGCACGTTCACTCGCCTGTTCCGTGAGCAGACGGGCATGAGCTTCGGCGAATGGCGCCAGCACGTGCGGCTGCTCGAGGCCATGGCCCGGCTCGCCTGCGGACAGCCGGTCACCACCATCGCCTATGAAGTCGGCTACGAAAGCCCGAGCGCCTTCACCGCCGCCTTCCAGCGCGCCTTCGGATTGCCGCCCAGCCGCTACATCCACTGAGGCCGGCCGGGGGGCTGGCCTGGCCGATTCATTGCCGCCCGCGGCGACGCCGCGGCCACATGCGCCGCAGGATGTCGTCCTTGAGCACGAAGTGATGCATGAGCGCCGCGGCTGCATGCAGTCCGGCCACGATGGCCAGGACGTCTGCGGCCCAGGAATGCAGATCCTCGACGGACTCGCGCAGCGCCGCGTTGCCGGGATCGAGGGCCGGAATCTGCCAGAGAAACAGCGTGTCGCCGCGGATCCAGGCGTTCGCGATGCCCAGCAGGACGGTGCCGGCCAGCAGCAGGTAGAGGATCCTGTGCGCGAGGGTCGCGATGGCGGCGGCGGCCCGGCTGCCGGGCCGGGGCAGGTGCACACCGGCAGCGAGGCGCCACCAGATCCTGACAACCAGCACGAGAGCCAGCGTGACCCCGAGCGCGATGTGGGTGCTCCGCGCGAACACGCGCGGCCCTCCCTTCGGAAACCAGTCGATGGTCTGTCCGAGGATCCAGAGGCTGATGACCAGGGCCGCGGTGAGCCAATGCAGGGCGACGGTTCGGCGGTCGTATTCGGCCGGGATGGAGTCGAGAGGATTCATGAAGGGAGTTCGAGGTTGAGGGTAGCCACGCCAACGATTGGCCCCCAGGTTGGTTCGGAGCGCGCCGAGCCTCAATACGCGAACGTGCCGGAGATCGACACGGTGCGCGGCGCACCCACGGTCAGGTAGCCCGCGCCCGGGTAGCCGCCCGACGACGCCCAGTAGTTGCGGTTGGTGACGTTGTCGATGCCGGCGCGCAGCGTGAGCTCGTGCGACTGTACGTCGAACGCGTAGCGGCCGCCGATGTCCAAGCGGGTCCACGACGGCACGACCTGGGTGTTGGCCGCATCGGCGTACTGCTTGTCGGTGTGTACGCCGCGCACGTTCAGCGCCAGGCCCTCCACCGACGGCACGTCGAAGTCGAAGCCCAGGTTGAACTGCGAGCGCGGCGAGCCGATCGCGTCCTTGCCGGACAGCTTGGCGTCGAGGAAGCTCGCGCCGCCCAGCACGCGCAGGCCCGGCAGCGCCTGGCCGTAGACCGAGAGCTCGGCGCCGCGGTTGCGCTGCGTGCTGAGCAGCTCGAAGGTGCTGTTGGCGGTGTTGACGCCGTAGCTGGGCTTTTTCGACTGGAACAGGCTCACCGTGCCGCCGTACGTGCCGGTGTCGAGCTTCACGCCGACCTCGGCCTGGCGGGTCTGGTAGGGCTTGAACGACTGGTTGGCGTTGACGACAGTCTTGCTTTCGCCCGCGCCGAAGTCGTAGTACGTCTGCGGCGCCACGTCGCCGGCCTGGAGGCCCTCGACGTAGGTGGCGTACAGCGAGACCTGCTTGCTGGCGCGTAGCACCAGGCCGGCGATCGGGGTGATGCGCGCGTCCTTGCTCGCGGGCGTGGCCAGGCTGCCGTCGCCATAGTTGAACGAGGTGCTCTCGATCTGCTGGCGGCGCGCGCCCACGGTCAGCAGCACGCTGCCGTCCAGCAAGCTCAGCGTGTCGGCCAGCGCCTGGCTACTGGTGACCAGGCGCTGGGTGGTGAGCGGGTTCGACAGCGTGCCGCCCACCAGGAAGTCCTCGGCCGGCATCGCCACGAACTGGGTGTCGTAGAGCGAGCCGGCCGACGCCGGAGCCAGATAGTTGGAGAACGCGTAGGCATTCTTCGAGACCGACTGGTAGGCGCCGTAGGAGGCGACGACGGTGTGCCTGACCGGGCCCGTGGCGAACGAGCCGCGCAGGCCCACCTCGCCGGTCTTGATGCTGTCCTTGCGCGAGTTCACCGAGGCGTAGAGCGATTGCGCGCCAGTGGCGCCCGCCACCGAGAGTGTCTCGAGCTGGTTGTCCTCGTGGCCCTCGCGGAAGCCGCCGGCCGCCCAGGCCGTCACGTCGGGCAGCAGGTCGACCTCGGCGCGCAGCGTGCCGAAGGTGTCGCGCTCGTGCGAGTACGTCCAGGGCTGGGCGATCTGCTTGTCGGCCTTCGGGGCGGTCGGGATCGGGCCGGACACGGTGATGTTGGGCGTCGCGCCCTTGATCAGGTTGTCCTGCGAGCCGATGTCGGCCGACACGCGCACGTTGCCCACGTGGAAGTCGGCGCCCAGCAGCGCGGCGTCGAGCTTGTCGCGTTCGCCCTTGACCGAGGAGTCGCCTTCGCTGTGCACGACGTTCGCGCGCAGGCCCAGCTCCTTGTGCGCGCCGAAGCGGCGGCCGATGTCGATGGCCTGCGAGAGTCGCCCGCCGTCGACGCCCACCGTGAATTCGGTCAGCGGCGAGTTGCCCGCGCGCTTCGGGCTCACGTTGACCGCGCCGCCCAGGCCGCTGCCGCCGGGCGCCGCGCCGTTGATGAACGCGCTGGCGCCGCGCAGCACCTCCACGCGCTCGACCAGCTGCGCGGCCAGGTACTGGCGCGGCAGCAGGCCGTACAGGCCGTTGTAGGAAATGTCGTCGGAGTAGACCACCAGGCCGCGCACCATGTAGGCCTGCTGGAAGTTGCCGAAGCCGCGCGTCACGCGCACGCCCGGGTCGTTCTGCAGCACGTCGGCCAGGCTGGCGGCCTGGTAGTCCTGGATGATCTTGGCGGTGTAGTTGGTGATGTTGAACGGCGTCTCCATCACGTCCTGGCTGCCCAGCAGGCCCACGCGGCCGCCGCGGGCCACCTGGCCGCCGGCGTACGGCGCCTTCAGGCCGCCGGCCGAGGCGTCGGCGCTGGCGCTGATGACCACCACCTGCAAGTCACCGGGCGGCGTCGCGGCGGATGCGGCCGGCGCCGCCGATGGTGCGGCGGACTGGGCGAGTGCCTGTCCGGATGCGGTCGCGAGCAGCACGATGGCTGACTGCAGGACGCTATGGCGAAAAAGGGGAGAGTGCATGATCGGTTCCTGGGTTGGATTCAAGAGAGATCGACTTGCATCGCTCATGGAGTGGTGGGCTGCTCGACTGAAGCAAAGATATTCCGCGCCGCTGCAGTCGTCCGCTCATGCGGGGCCAATGAATCCCGTGTTCGGGCCAATGCGGGTGGACAGGATCCGCGCCAGCGGAAAAGAGCCCCCGCGGCGCTCCTCATGCAGCCTGCGCGGACGTGCGTCGGCTCGCGACCAGGGCCTCAATTGAGGGCGCTCAGCTTGCCGTCCCTGTACGCGTAGAACGTCATGGCCGGGCTCTTCAGTTCGCCGTCGGCCTCGAACTGCACCGTGGTGGTCACGCCCTTGTAGTTCGTCGCGGCGACGAACGGCAGGTACACCTTCGGGTCCGCCGAGCCGGCGCGCTTCATCGCGTCGACCAGCACCATCGTGGCATCGTAGGTGTAGGGAGAGTAGACCTGGAAGTCGCCCGGATACTTCGCGTCGTAGCGCTTCTTCCATTCGACGCCGCCAGGCATCCTGGCGATGGAGACGCCGCCTTGCGCGCACACGACGTTGCCCAGTGTCCTTGTGCCGGCCGACAGCTCGATCAGCTTCTCGGTGCAGATGCCGTCACCACCGAGGAACTTGACGCCGGACATGCCCAGCGCCTCGACCTGGCGCAGCATCGGGCCGGCCTGGGGATCCATGCCCCCGAAGAAGATGCCGTCCGGCTTCTTCGACTTGATCGCCGTCAGGATCGACATGAAGTCGGTGGCCTTGTCGTTGGTGTACTGCTCGCTCACGATCTCGATGCCGCGCGCCTTGGCGGACTTCGCGAACACCTCCGCGACACCCTGGCCGTAGGCCGTGCGGTCGTCGATGACCGCGACGCGCTTGAGCTTCAGTGTGCCCGCGGCATACAGCGCCAGTCCCGAACCCAGCGCGTTGTCGTTGGCGAGCAGCCGGAACGCCGTCTTGAAGCCCTGTTGCGTGTAGGCGGGGTTGGTGGCCGACGGGGTGATCTGCGGCAGGCCGCACGCGTTGTAGATCTTGGAGGCGGGAATCGTGGTGCCGGAGTTGAGGTGGCCGACGACGCCGTTGACGTGCTGGTCGCACAGCTTCGTGGCGGCCGCGGTGCCTTGCTTCGGATCGGCAGCGTCGTCCTCGGCGTAGAGCTCGAACCGGGCGTGCCTGCCGCCGATCATTACGTTCTGCCTGTTCAGGTCGTCGATGGCCATGCGAGCGCCGTTCTGCTGGTCCTTGCCGTAGTGAGCCTGGGAGCCGGAAACGGGCCCGACCTGGCCGATGCGCACGGCGATGTCCTCGGCTTGTGCCGCGCCGGCCCACATTGCAATGGCGGCAGCGGCGATGACGTTCAGTTCGATTTGCATGTGCGGAACTCGGTTGAAGGCAGAAGTGGCGTGGGGCGAACGGCTGATCGCGACAGCCGGAAGGGGACGTTCGAGGTGTCTGGTCCTGTCAGTGGGGCGCGCCGGCTATCGTCAGCACCTGGAAGTTCTTCCTCGCGCGAAGGTATCGCCCCGCCGCATCGCGCTCCACGTCGGCCGCGGCGATGTACAGGCGATCGCGGCGGCTGTCGTAGGCCGCCGTTCGTGCACCCGGACGCGTCTCCAGTCGCTGGGTGGCGGTGACGCGCCCGGCCTCGTCGAGCCGGTAGATCGACAGCGTGCCGTCCAGGCACGGCACGAAGCCGACGCGTCGTTCGACATCGAATATCGAGGAGTCCGCGCCTTCGCCGATCGCGAGCTGTCCGCGGTCATGGCCGTCGCGGCTGTCGATGAACTTGAGCACGCCGTTGCGGCAGGCCGCCGCCAGGACGCCGCTCACCGGATCGAACGCGAGGCCGGCGGGCTCCTTGCATCCAGGAAGGGCGAAGCGGGTCGTCATCGAGTTCGAGGCGATGTCGATCACGGCGATCTGGCTTCTTTCCTCGAGGTTGACGAACAGGTGCCCCGCACCGTCGACCACGCCGGCCTCAGGCGCGGTCTCCAGTGCGATGCGAGCGACGGCTCGCCGTGTCGCGATGTCGATCACGGTGATGTCCCCGCTCTCGCCGTTCATGACGAAGGCGCGACCGCTGGCCGCGTCGTAGGCCGCGCCGTCCGGTGACTTTCCGGTTGGAACGTCGGCCAGCACGCGCCGGCTCGTGCGATCCATGATCGTGGCCGAATCCATGCCGTTGTTGGTGGTGAGCAGCAGGCGCGGGCCGATCGGCAGCACCGATGCCACGACCTTGCGATGCAGCACGGTCGTCATGCGGGCGCCGTCCAGCATCTCGATGCCGAACGATCGACCGATGAAGACGCGGCCCGATGGCTGCTCGACCGAGACGTAGTCGAAGCTGCCGTCCCGGCTGGTGACGGCGCCCGCCACCCGGTAGGCCAGCTCGGGGGCGGGCGGTCCGGCGGGGGCCGCCGCGCAACACAGGGCGAGCAGCGCAACGACGAGGCGCTTGTCCGGTCTCATTTCGATGCTCCGGCGACGTTGGCTGCCATCCCGGCCATCGACGGCGTCGGCCCCTGGCTGTCCAGCACCGCGCGCAACCACGTCACGCCGTCGTCGATCGCCACGTTGGCGATGCGCGAGATCGACATCGCCTCCAGGAAACTGTGCGGCGCGCCTGGATAGACCTTGATCCTGACGGCGTTGCCAGCCTCGAGGAGCCGACCCGCCATGAGGTGGCTCTGCTCGGCGAGGACATCGCACTCGGCGACCACCAGGAAGGTGGGCGGCAGGTCGTGCAGCGCCGCCAGCGTGGGCGAGGCGCAGGGATCGCGGCTGTCGGCGATCGAGCCCATGTAGTTGTTCCAGAACTGCGCGAACTCGGCTGCGCTGAGCATGTCCGCATCGGTGCCGTAGCGCTGGCGGGCCGTCGGCGACACGTGCGGGCCGAAGGCGCCATAGTTGCTGAGGATCGCCTTGACCGCGTTGCCGTGGCCGCTGTCGCGCAGGCGCAGGGCCGTGCCCATCGACAGGTTGCCGCCCGCCGAATCGCCGCCGAGCGCCAGGGCGCCCGCCGACAGCCCGATGGACGAGGCGTTCTGCCCGAGCCACTGCACGAGGGCCACCACTTGGTCGAGCGCCGCAGGGTACGGCTGCTCGGGGGCCAGTGCATAGTCGAGGCCCACCACGGCCATTCCGCCGCGCGCGGCGTACTCCCGCATCAGCCGGTCGTGCGTGTCGAGACTGAACAGTGTCCAGCCGCCTCCGTGCAGGTACACCAGCGTGGGCTTGGCCTGTCCCGGTGCCGGGTCGTGGATGCGCAGGCGAAGCGGCCCCGCGCAAGACTGGACCACCGTCTCGCGGGTCTCGGCGATGACCGGGCCGCCCTGGCGCCATGGCAGGCGCGACTGCTCGGCGATCTCGCGCCGCTCGTCCCAGGTCAGCGCGCGGCCGACGGCGCGCGCGCGGTCGGCGGTGAGGGCGCGCCCCACTTCGACGACGTCGTCGATGAAGCGCCGGATCTCGGGATCTATCGGGGTCGCGGGTGTCTGCGCCGCGGGCAGCGCACCGACCGGGCGCGTCGTCGCGAAGCGCCGCATCCAGCCCGCGAGGGCCGGCTCGTCGACGAGATCGAGCCCGCCCAGGATGTCGGCGAACACGTCGTCGCGTTCGTCCTGGCCCAGCTTGAATCGCGAGCGCACGCCGACCACCTTCGCCTCGAATCCGACGACGTTGGCGGCCAACCGGTCGTAGCGCTCGCCCATCTCGCGGCTGTTCCAGCGGCCCGGGCGATCGCTTTCGACCTGGTCGACCAGGCCATCGAGCAGGCGATGAGCGTCGGCCGGCGTGTCCAGCAGGCTGACGTCGACGTCGAACACGGCGCTGGCGTAGTTCCAGGTCGGCGCCTGGGTGCGGTCGGCGAACCACGACGGAGAGATGTAGCCGTGCGGGCCGATCAGCAGCACCGTGGCGCGCGCATCGCTTGCCAGCGCGCCGAGATGCGCGTTGCGCCGCGCGAAGTGGCCCAGGATCGTGACGGGCCGGCCGTCGGCGTCGCAGACCAGCTGCACGGGCAGGGGCGTGGCGTTCAGGGCGCCGGCGGCGCCTGAGACGATCCATGCCAAGGGGTGCTGGCGCACCAGCTCGATGAGGTCGTCGGGACGAAGCGCGCGAAAGGGGTCGGTCATGCGCCTAGCGTAGCGATGCCCGGGCGATCCTTCTTCGTCGAGCAGGCAAGGAACTATTCAGGCCGGGCCATTTTCGAAGGTCAGGCCTGCCGCGGTCAGATCACCACCGCCTCCTCCGCCGACGGCCGCCGCGCCAGCAGGTCCGACAGACGCGCCAGCGCGCGCGACAGCCTCTGGCGGTCGCGCCCCGCGCCGAGGGAGATGCGGATCGCGTTGGTCGCCGTGCGGCCCGACGCGAAGGCATCCGCGGGCGTGATGGCCAGACCCTGCGCGCGCGCCGCCTGCGCGAACGCGGGAGCCGTCCAGTACCCCGGAAGCGGCAGCCACACGTGGATGCCCTCGCGCGACGCGTGCGGCCCCGCCAGGTTGCCGGCCAGGGCCTGCGCGGCGACGTCCTGGCGCGCGCGCGCCTCGGCGCGCACGCCCGCGAGGACGCGTTGCGCGGTGCCGTCCTGCAGCCATTGCGTCGCGAGAACCGCGGTGAGCGGCGCGCGCATCAGCGAGAACGCGCGCAGCGCGGCGAGGAAGGCGGCCTGCCGGCGCGCATCCGGCGAGACGACGAACGCCGTGCGCAGGCCCGGCGACAGGCACTTCGACAGCGTCGAGACGTAGTGCACCCGTTCCGGCGCGAGTCGCGCCAGCGGTGGCGGCGCGGCGTCCGCCAGCAGCCAGTACGGATCGTCCTCGATGACCTGCAGGTCCAGGCGCGCGGCCATCTTCGCGATCGCGCGCCGACGGCGCTCCGGCATCGTCACCGTGGTCGGGTTCTGGATCGTCGGGTTCAGGTACACGACGCGCGCGCCCGACTGCTTGACGGCCCGCTCGAGCGCGGCGGGCAGCATGCCTTCGTCGTCGATCTCGACGTCCCGCACAGGGCGCCCCAGTTGCGCCGCGGCCGCGCGAAAGCCGGGGTAGACGAGCGGCTCGCACAGCAGGGTCTCGCCCGCCTGCGTGCACGCGAGGACCAGCGCGCACAGCGCGGCCTGGGAGCCCGGCGACGCCACCACGCGCTCGGGCGGCACGTCGCCGAGAAGGGGCGCCAGCCAGCGCGCGCCGGCGAGGCGGTCGGCCGCGCTGCCGCCGACCAGGTGGTAGGTCATCAGCAGGTCGATGTCGGCGCGCAGCAGCACCTGCGCGAGCTGACGGCGATCGATGCCAGCTCGATGG
>FTIN01421074.1_pt1 | contig 10524 bp, 10 predicted proteins | sample 1658211 | NCBI WGS metagenome assembly FTIN01 (sample SAMEA3914809, study PRJEB12502) | metagenome | biome: forest; material: soil | place: Canada | collected 2011-08-03 | depth 0.3 m | reverse complement strand
GTCACGCACAACATGCAGCAGGCGATGCGGGTCTCGGACCGGTGCGCCTTCTTGTTGATGGGCGAGGACAAGGCCGGCGAGCTGATCGAATTCGGTCCGACGGCGCGGCTGTTCAGCGAGCCGTCCGACCCCCGCACGCTGGACTACGTGAACGGCCGGTTCGGCTGAGCCCGATCAGCCGAACCCGATCGGCTCCGGGCCACGCCGGTCGATGTTGTTGCGTGGTGGTGGTGCTGCCGGCGTCCCGTCCGGATCGATGCGGAACCCCACTCCCCGCACCGTGACGATGAACTGCGGATCGGCCGGGTCCGGTTCGAGCTTGGCCCGGAGCCGGTGGATGTGGGTGTCGAGGGTCCGACTGTCGGAGAGATAGCTGTCCGGCCAGAGGAGGTCGATCAATTCGTCGCGGGTGCGCACTCGCCGGGCCGGTGACAACAGCACGGCCAACAGGTCGAATTCCCGGCGGGACAGGTGGGTCTGGTTTCCCCCGACGGTCACCCCGCGCCGCAGGAAGTCCACCGTCACCTCACCGAAGGAGGCGTCGGGACGCTCCTCGTCCACTGGGTCCCGGTGCTCCGTCGCCTGTGCCCTGACATCCCCTGTTCCGGCGGCCGGAACGGCCAGCCGGCGCAGGATGGCCTGCATGCGGGCGACCAGCTCGCGGAGTCGGAACGGCTTGGTCACATAACCGGCAGCTCCGAGCTCGAGACCGAGCACCACGTCGAGCTCGGTGTCCACCGCGCTGACCATGATGATCGGCACGTCGGCCAGTGCCCGCATCCGGCGGCAGACCTCGATCCCGTGCATACCCGGGAGCAACATGTCGAGCAGGACGATGTCCGGTTCGAATTCGTGGAACCTCTGGAGCGCCTCGATCCCGTCCGACGCGATGGCCACTTCGAAACCCTCGACGCCCAAGCCAGAAGACAGCGCCTGGCGGTACGACTCCTCGTCGTCGACCACCAGAACGCGGATGCTCTCACCGACAGTGACCATGGACACGGGGACCTCCGGAGAGACCATAGAAAACCCAGGTGAACGAGAGACGACCCGCCGGCGACTCCCGAGTGATCGTTCCGTGAACATTGTGGGGCGGGAGAACGGGATGGTCTCGGGGCCCACTGGTTCAGACGAGTGCGCCGAGGGCCAGGCCGCCCGCAGCCGCGCCGATCCCGCCCACGAGGCTGACGACCGCATTGAGCATCGAGATCCTCCGCTGGTCGTCCTCGGCCAACCGCACGATGTCGAAGGTGAACGAGGAGAACGTGGTGTAGGCGCCGACAAATCCGGTCCCGGCGATCACCAGCCACGGGGTGGAGAGCGCATGGTGGACGGCCGCCCCGGTCATCATGCCCAATGCCAGCGAGCCGCTCACGTTGACCACCAGGATCCCCAGGGGAAAGCCCGATCCGATCCGGTGTTGCACCGAGCGGTCGACCTGATAGCGCAGCACCGATCCGAGCGCTCCGGCGACGACCAGGCCGACGATGGTCACCGTCGAGCCTCCTCGTCGCCCGGTGCACCCGGGGCGCGAAGCCTGCCCACATCGTCGGGATCGGGGATCGGCCGCCCCGGTCTGGCCCACGACCCACGGGCCACGGCCATGCCGAGGACGGCGGCGGCCACGCCCGCCACCAGTGAGGCGGCCAAATATCCGGCGGCCAGCCCGATCTGTCCGTGCTGGCCGCGCTGGGCCACTTCCACCACCATGGTGGAGAAGGTGGTGAACCCGCCGCAGAACCCGATGACGGCAAAGGGCCGGACATACCGGGTCGGGGGCCACCGCTCGACGACCAGCGTGACGATCACCCCGAGCACGAACGAGCCAGCGATGTTGACCGTGAAGGTCGACCATGGGAACGAGCGGCCGGATCCGCCCAGCGCCCGCCCGACCCCGTAACGGGCGAGCGTTCCGAGTGATCCCCCCGCGGCGATAGCCGCCATGCGCGTGGGACCTTCGGTGAATTGCGTCCGGCCCATCGGTTCTGCGGGCACCTGGCTCCCTCCGGCATCGCACCCATGCTCTTCCGGTAGGAGCTATCAGCCGACGTCGGCGGTTACGGCGAGCTCCATCGCCCGGGCCAGTCTAGGGCATGCCCACCCCCCGGCCGGGCTCGGACCTTACGGCTTGAAGCGGTAGCCGATACCCCGGACGGTCACGATGTGCTCGGGCTCCGCCGGGTTACGCTCGATCTTCTTGCGCAGGCGCTTGACATGCGTGTCCAGGGTCCGACTGTCCGCCTTGGTACGGTCGCGCCAGATCTTGTCCATGCACTGCTTGCGGGTCACCACGTGCCCCGATTCGGAGACCAGCAGGACCAGCAGGTCGAACTCCTTGCGGGACAGCTCGATGGGCTCGCCACGCACCACGGCCGTCCGCAGGGTCAGATCGATGCCCACCGGTCCGAGGGTGTAACCGGTGGGTGCCTCGGGCACGATGACCGTCGGCGCCTGGTGGCCCACCCGACGCAGTACGGCACGGATCCGGGCCGTGAGCTCGCGGGGCCGGGGCGGCTTGGTGATGTGGTCGGCCGCCCCTGCCTCCAGGGCGAGCACGGCGTCGAGCTCGTCACTGCGCGCCGTGATCATGATGACCGGAACGGGTGAGATGGCCGAGATGTGCCGGAAGACGGCCAGGGCCTGGGAGTCGGGCAACTGCATGTCCAGCAGCACGAGCGAGGGTCGGGTGCTGGCGATGAGGCCGATTCCCTCCTCGCCACCACTGGCCGTGACCACGTCGAAACCCTCGACGGACAGCGTGGCCGCCAGGTCATCCCGGGACCGCCGGTCGTCGTCGATGATCACGATCGTCGGATGCCCCTGCGGGGGCAGCACGCCGTCCTCGGCTCGCCGGAAGGCCAGGGTCACCGACGGACCATCACTCGTCGGAACAGGGAACACGCAGCGCTCTGGTGCAACCGCCGACGGGCTCGGGTCGTTACACCGCTGCTCGACTGCCGCAGAGGTGCAACGAGAAGTGGTGCCGTTGCCGTGAGAGGCAGAGGAGTCCAACCTTCTGGCCGGAGCGGAGGCCCCGGTGCACACGAAGCCGGCGCGGTTCTGGCGGACCGAGTGCACGCCGAGAGGTGGTCCTCGTGGTCCTTGTCGCGGCTGGCTCCCATCGACTAGCACACTAAGAATGCCAGGTGAACGTGACGCGATGGCCGGGTCATCAACAGGTGAATGGTGGGTAATCTTCTGGCGCAGGTGGCAAGTTCGACAACGATGGGTGACCAGATGACCACGACCGGCCCGGCAGCAGACGACTTGGTGGACCTCCCGGCCACCGAAGAGTGGCAGCGGTTGGCCTCCCACGCCGATGTCGTGCGCGGGCAGCACCTTCGCCAGCTCTTCGCCGGTGATGCCCGGCGAGCCGCATCCATGGCCGTGACGGCCGGTGACCTCCACCTCGACTATTCGAAGCACCGGATCACCGACCAGACGGTGGCCGCGCTGATGGCGGTGGCGCGCCGGGCCGGGGTCGAGGAGCGTCGCGACGCCATGTTCGCCGGATCGCCCATCAACACCACCGAAGGCCGGGCCGTCCTGCACGTGGCGTTGCGGATGCCCCGTGGGGCTCAGCTCGAGGTGGGCGGGCACGATGTGGTGGCCGACGTGCACGAGGTGCTCGACCGGATGGGGTCGGTGGCCTCGCGGCTCCGGTCCGGCGCGTGGACCGGAGCCACCGGTCAGCGGATCGCCGCGGTGGTCAATATCGGGATCGGCGGCTCGGACCTCGGCCCGGCCATGGCCTACGAGGCTCTGCGCGACTACGGCACTCCAGACATCGAGTGCCGGTTCGTGTCCAACATCGACCCAGTCGACCTGTTCAACAAGACCCACGACCTCGACCCGGCCCGGACACTCTTCGTGGTGAGCTCGAAGACGTTCACCACGCTGGAGACATTGACCAACGCATCGGTGGCCCGCCAGTGGCTGCTCGACGGCCTGGGCGCCGACGCCGACGCCGACGCCGTGGCCCGTCACTTCGTGGCCGTGTCGACCAACGAGCCGGCGGTCCGCCAGTTCGGCATCGACCCGGCCAACATGTTCGGGTTCTGGGACTGGGTGGGCGGCCGCTACTCCTACGACTCGGCCATCGGGTTTTCGCTCATGGTGGCCATCGGGCCTGATGCCTTTGGCGACATGCTGGCCGGGTTCCATGCCATGGACGAGCATTTCCGAACCGCGCCCCTGGAGCAGAACATGCCCGCTATTCAGGGAATGCTCAACGTGTGGTACAACAACTTCTTCGCAGCCGACACCCACGCGGTACTGCCCTACAGCCAACGCATGGCCCGGTTCCCTGCCTATCTCCAACAGCTCACTATGGAGTCCAACGGCAAGTCGGTACGCCGGGACGGCTCCCCGGTGTGGGGCAGGACCGGGGAGATCTACTGGGGCGAGCCGGGCACCAACGGGCAACATGCCTTCTACCAACTGATCCACCAGGGGACCACGCTCATCCCGGTCGACTTCATCGGCTTCGGAGCGTCGACGCACGAGAACGGCGACCAGCAGGACCTGTTGATGTCGAACTGCTTCGCCCAGGCCAAGGTGCTCGCCTTCGGCCGAACTGCCGAGGAGGTGGCCGCGGAGGGGACACCGGCCGAGCTCATCCCTCACAAGGTGATGCCCGGAAACCATCCGAGCTCGACCATCCTGGCCCCGAAGCTCACTCCGTCGGTGCTCGGTCAACTGGTCGCCCTCTACGAGCACGCCGTGTTCACCGAGGGAGCGGTGTGGGGGATCGACTCGTTCGACCAGTGGGGAGTCGAGCTGGGCAAGGTGATGGCCATGCAGCTCGCCCCCATCCTGACCAGCCCGGAGGCCCCCGACCTCGGCGACCAGGACAGTTCCACCGCCGCCCTGGTGCGGCACTACCGGGGCCTGCGGGGCCGCCCCCGTTGAGACCGGGAGCGGCGACACGAGATCCGGCCCGTGCCCGCCGGGGGCGCCGCCGGCCCGATGGCCGGCGGGGGATCAATGGAGGCGGTCGACCGCCAGCGCGGCGGCCACCACGATGATTCCCCAGGACATGGCCCGCAGGGATTGTTCGAGCGGGGCGAGCAGCACGGTGCGTTCGAGAGGGATCTCGCTGCCGTCGTGCAGGGTGAGCCGGCCGTCCACCTCGGCCACCCGGCGGCGCAGGAGCCTGGCCGGTGTGCTCAGGGTGCGCTGCACGGCGGTGAGGAAGAGCGCGGCGAGCGCGGCAATGGCCGGGGCTGATGCCAGGGAGCCGCTCTGGGCCACATACCCGGTCAGCACAGGAAATGCCCCCCAACTGGCCGCCAGGCCGAAGGTGTTGTGGATAATGCCCCCGAACAGCTCGAAGTTGTAGGCCACCACCAAGAGCGGACCGATGATGATGAACGGTATGAGGGCCACCCCGACCTCGCCCACCCCGATCGCCCCCAGAGCCACGGCCCCGGCCAGGCCGATTGCCGAGGCCACGAGCAGTGCGGCCTTCGAGATGTGGGTGCGCAGGGGACGTCCGTTGAGCTCGTCGAGCGCGTGGGCGGCCACGCCCACCGCCAAGAAGAAGGCCAGCAACGTGGCGATCAACCTGGTGGTGTTGACCACCGGCGCCAGGCAGGCTCCGATGACCGCGTAGGCGAGGTTCCACGCCGTGTACGGCGGATGGAGCAACGTCCACCAGTCCTGCCATCCCCCCGGCCGGGCGGCATAAAAGGCGGCACGGGGCTCGGCCGGTTCCGCCTCCTCACCCATCGGCGCGCCGCCCCCACATCACCAGGCCCCCGCCGAGGCTCATCCGTCGGAGGCCGACGTCGACGAAGCCGGCGGTGTGCCAGGCCTCGACAGTCCATGCCACCGGATACCGCCGGTAATGGCCCGATATGTTGGGGCCGAGAAATCGACCCACCTCGAACCACGCCCGTCCGCCGACGAGATAGCCCCCGGCCGGCAACACCAGGCGGGTATAGAGCCACCACCACCATCGCCAGAAGCGGCTCTGGGGTAACAGGAATTCAAGGCTGGCCACAGCACCCCCCGGCTTCACCACCCGAGCCAGCTCCACCAGGGTGGCTCGGGGGTCGGCCACGTAGCGGAGCAGGTAGGTGAAGGTCAGCGCGTCGAACGAGGCATCCGGGAACGGCAGCTGCTCCCCCCTTCCCGCCACCAGGTGGACCCGGTCGGCCCGACCCTGTTCGGCGACGTTCCTCCGGCCCTGACGGAGCATCTCGAGGGTGAGATCCACTCCGACGACCTGGGCGCCGGTGCGATCGGCCAGCTGCAGGGCCACCCCGGCCGGCCCGGTGGCCACGTCCAGCACCAGGTCCGGGCGGCGAGGAGCGACGTGGTCGACCATGGCCCGACGCCACCGGGCGTCCTGGCCCAGGGAGAGGATCTCGGCCAGACGGTCGTACCGGAGGGGGAGGGGCGTGAAGAGCCGCTGGGCGAACCGGTTGGGATCGTCCTGCTCCCGTGTCTCCACTGTGCCTCCTCGGATGCGAGAATCTCACCGTAGGCGGTCGACGCCCCGAAGGAGTGCCGGTTCCGGATATCCGGCCGGCCGGTCCTTACGCGATTCATAACTTCCGTTGATCAGGGCTTTACCTGGGAAGAGTTCACTGGAACCACGATGATCACCTTCGAATCACCGGGAACCGGAAGGTAGACGGACATGAACGATCACTTGCATCCCACGGACGGGCCCGAGGAGCCGCATCCCGGCTCGCAGTCGGCCGCGTCGTCGGAAGGTATCCAGCCAGAGAGCGCCCAGCCAGAGAGCACAGCCATCCCGCTCCCTGCCTCAAGCACTGCTCCCGGCACGGTCTACCCGCGTCCCGACGGGGCGTCGATACTCCCACCCACCGGACCCAGCCCGGCGGTGGGCCCCGGTCCGGCCACACCGCCGACCGGCGCGTGGGTCCCTCCCCCCGGCTCGGTGTGGATGCCCGGCCCGGTGGGCGGCGACACGGCCCCCGGCGGCTGGACCGGGGCCGTACCTGGCCCCGGCGGCTGGGTTGGCGGCGGGTTCCCGCCCCCGCCTCCCTACCGGCCCGCCTCCAAGCGGCGGCGGACTGGGCTGGTCGCCGGGTTGGCCTCGGTGGTGGTGGTCGGCGCGGTGCTGGCCGGTGCCGGTCTCGGACACGCGGTGTGGCCCAGCCAGACTGTTTCCGTCGCTCCCCCGAGCTCCGGGGGGTCCGGCTCCTCGGGGGCGGCGGGCGGCGCAACCTCGCCCTTCGGGAACGGATCGGCAGGCGGGAGCTCGTCCACGGGAGCGGGGGCGCCTTCTGACATCAGCGCCATCGCCGCCAAGGTGTCCCCGGCCCTGGTGGACATCAACACCAACCTCAGCTATCAGAACGAGCAGGCGGCCGGGACCGGCATGGTGCTCACCTCCAACGGGGTGATCCTCACCAACAACCATGTCATCGACGGCGCCACCAGCATCAGCGTCACCGATGTGGGGAACGGCAAGACCTATAGCGCCACCGTGGTCGGGTACGACCGAACGGGCGACATCGCCGTGATCAAGCTGGTCGGGGCGAGTGGCCTCCAGACCATCACGCCGAGCTCGAGTACGGCCGCCGTGGGGCAGGCGATCGTAGGTGTGGGCAATGCCGGAGGCACCGGTGGAACCCCGAGCTCGGCGGGTGGTTCGGTCACCGCCTTGGACCAGGCCATCACCGCCAGCGACAACGGCGGGGGCAACCCCGAGAACCTGACCGGACTGATCGAGGTCGACGCCGGTATCCAGCCCGGTGACTCCGGTGGTTCTCTGGTCGACACCGCGGGCCACGTCCTCGGGATGGACACGGCTGCATCGGCGGGCTCGGCCTATCAGGTGAGCGGGACCCAGGCCTACGCCATCCCCATCGACACGGCCCTCTCGGTGGCCAAGCAGATCCAGGACGGCAACGCCTCGTCCACCGTCCACATCGGAGCCACCGGCTTCCTCGGCGTGAGTGTCCAGTCCTCGAGCGGGGCTTCCAGCGGCGGCTTCGGTAGCGGCGGCTTCGGCGGCGGCCTCGGGAACGGCGGCCTCGGCAACGGCGGCCTCGGGAACGGGACCGGGAGCACCCCGACCTCCGGGGCGGCCGTCACCGGAACCCTCTCTGGCTCGGCGGCAGCTCAGGCCGGCGTGGCGGCGGGAGACGTGATCACCGGGCTCGACGGGACGACGATCAGCTCGCCGACCGATCTGAGTAACGCCATGGAGAGCCACCACCCCGGGGACACGGTGCAGCTGACCTGGACCGACCAGTCCGGGCAGTCCCACACCGCGGGAGTGACGTTGGCCAGCGGGCCACCGGCCTAATGGCGGGGCCGCCAACCTGATTCCGCGGGATCGGACCCGACGGATTCAGGTTGGGGCCGTGCCCGTTGGGTGGACGCCGTCCTCGGTAGGCTGGCCGAGGTCATCATGGGCGCGGACTCGACGGAGGAACAAGAACCGGACGTCCGGTTCACCTATGCCAACGAGCGGACCTTCCTGGCGTGGAACCGCACCGCTCTGGCGCTCATCGCCACCGGGGTGGCCGCCACCCAGCTCCTCCCCGACCTCCATGTCAGCGGCGGCCGCCGCATCCTCGGCCTCCCCCTGATGGGGCTGGGGGCCCTGGTCGCCCTGAGCAGCTACCTCCACTGGAAGGCGAACCAGCGGGCAATGCGTCGCAACCAGCCGCTGCCCCGGTCGCCGATGCCGCTGGTGCTGTCCATCGGGATCGGCACCGTGGCGGTCATCGCGGTGATCCTCGCCTTCCTCGGCACCAAGTAGCACTCCGGACCACCGTGGAGGACGCCGCGTCGAGGGAACGGTCCGAACCGGCGGACACCGGCCTGGCCCGGGAGCGTACCCAACTGGCCTGGAACCGGTCGGGACTGGCCGTGCTGGCTGCAGGGGCCATCATGGTGCGCAGGCTGTGGCCGGTCGGGGACGCGGCGGCGTTCGTGCTCCTGATCGTGGTGGCGGCCGGCACCCTGGCGTGGGCGGTGGGGATGTTCCTCGCCCGCAGGAGCGGACCGGCCACGAGCGGTCTCATGGGCACGACCGCCTGTCGGGTGGTGACCGCGGGGACACTGGTGTTGGCTGGCGCCGGCCTTGTCCTGGCGTTCCTCGCTCCTCCGTGACGGGTTCCCTCACCGGCCGGTGGCTTCCTCGTCCTGACCGCCCGGGGTCAGCTGGCCTGGCTCACCGAGCTCATGTTGAAGTCGGGGATGCGCAGTGGCGGCATTCGGGTGCGGTTGAGGTACTCGCCGAACTCGCGGCCGAAGGCACGCACACTGCTCCCGACCTCGGTGGCCCGACCGAGGAGGTCCACCGGGCTCTCGTTGAACCGGAAATTGTTGGCGGTCCCGACCACCCGGCCGTCCTCCACCACGAAGACGCCGTCACGGGTGAGCCCGGTGAGGAGCATGGTGGCCGGGTCCACCGCGCGGATGTACCACAGGCAGGTGACCAGGATGCCGCGCTCGGTGCGGGCCACCATCTCGTCCACGGTCCCGCTGGCCCCGGGAACCTCGAGGACCAGATTGCCGATGAACCCGGCGGGCTCGACCGAGGAGCGGGCGGCACCGGCCCGGTGGTACCGCAACCGATTGAGGCGACCTCCGGACAGCCACTCCGTGCGGTTCAGCGGGAGGCCGTTGTCGAAGACCGAGGCGTCGGCAGACGAAGACCCTGCGGTGAGGAACGGCATGCACCCGAGGCCGGGCTCGGCCGGGTCGCTGCGCAGGGAGAAGGGGAGCGGGGCGAGGATCTCCCCCACCCGGGTGCCTCCGCCGGGCTTCGAGAACACGGTCTGGCCGTCCTCGGCGTCGCGACCTCCGACCTCCCAGGCGACCGAGCACATCAGGTCACTGACCGCCTCGGGCGGCAGGATCACCTCGTAGCGGCCGGCTGGCCGCTCGAACCGGGCAGAGGACCAGGACAGCCGGTGTCGGAGCCGGGCCTCGATCTCGTCGATGGAGACATCGGTGAAGTCGGGGGTACCGGTTCCGACCCAGGTCGAGGCGGCCCCGTCGGCGCTGCGGGCCACCAGCTGGAGGGAGCCCTCCGGTTGGCTGTGGGCCACCCGGAGCCCGGTCGACGTGCCCAGGTAGGTTGTGGCCCGCCGGTGGTCGGCGAAGCCGGCCAGTACGTACCTGCCGGCCCGGGCGCGCCCAAAGGCGCCCGAAAGGCCTGACAGCACTCCGGACAGGACCGACAGGTCGGTGTGGCCGGGGGGGTCGTCGAACCGGTCGGCCGAGCGCGCCAGTACGGGATCGCCGGGCGCGACCAGCGGGCTCACGTCGTCGGCCGGCGGGGATGCCGAGGCGTCCTGCTCGGCCGCCCGGACCAGAGCGGCGACATCCACGTCACCCCCGCGGCGAGCCACTCCCGCAGCCATCCCGCCGGGTACCTGGCGGACGGCGATCACCGTTACCCGACGATCGTGCCGGGCGCCGTTGGTGGTGGTTGTGTTGTTGGCCAAGCGGACCTCGACCTCGTTGCTCTCCTCGACCAGGACCAGGCAATGGTCGCTGCCCGTCCGGGCCGCGGCCAGGGCGTCCTCG
>FTIN01284338.1_pt1 | contig 11040 bp, 10 predicted proteins | sample 1658211 | NCBI WGS metagenome assembly FTIN01 (sample SAMEA3914809, study PRJEB12502) | metagenome | biome: forest; material: soil | place: Canada | collected 2011-08-03 | depth 0.3 m | reverse complement strand
ACCGTTCCGAGATGGCTCACATCGAACACCACGGCACGGCGACGGCAGGCGCGGTGCTCGGCGATGGTGCCGTCCGGGTAGGAGAGCGGCATCTCCCACCCCCCGAACCCGACCAGCTTGGCCCCGAGCCGCCGGTGGGCGTGGATGAGGGGGGTGTGCCGCAGCGGGCTCCCCGTTCCGGCCGAGGCCACGGCGGCCGTTGTCATGGAGGAGTCGCCCACGCCCGAATGCTAGCGGTGCACTCCGTTCAGGCCGAACGGGCGATCCCCGACTGCTGGAGATCCTCACCGGCCAGTCCGTACTTGCCCAGGAGGGCCAGGGTGTCGCGTTGGTAGAGCAGGGTGATGCGCACATCCGGGTAGAGGTCGGCCATGCGGCGCACCTTCCCGTTCTTCTTCGTGACCAGGCGCTGATTGAGGGTGGTGACCTCGACGTAGAGCCCGGGCTGGGGAAGCCAGAAGTCGGGGCGGAAGCCAGCGGTGGGGCGGCCGTCGGCGTCCCACTCCAGGGCGAACTCGACCGGTTCGTAATCCCAAAGAACTCCGTAGAAGTCGAGGATGCGGGCAAACCGCTCCTCGGACTCGTGGGCGAAGCGGGTGACGGGGGCCAGTGGCTGCGAGCGGTCGGTAGGCCCCGGCTCGCTCACCGCTCGGCGACCTTGCCGGTCACTGCCCGATCGGCGGGGGGGAGATGGCCAGCGGCAGGATGATCGGGCACCTGGCCGGCCGACTCCCGGCGGATCTCGACGATGGCGGTGTCGAGCTCGGAGACCACTCCGGACAGCGGCAGGATGTTGAGCACCCCTTGGCCGCCGGCGAGCAGATCGACCACCTCGCCGTTCGAGTGGGCCAGGACCGAGCGGGTACCGGCCATGACCAGTTGGGCCGAGGCCAGATCGACCCCGAGCTCACCGCGTAGGCACTCGACCGCCTGGCGCGCCTGGCGCAACTTGAGGCCGGCATCGAGCAGCCGCTTGATGACCTTCAGCTCGAGGACGTCGCGGTAGGAGTACCGGCGCTGGCTCCCGCTCCCGTTGGCATCGGTGATGGATGGGCGCAAGAGGCCAGTGCGGGCCCAGTAGTCGAGTTGGCGGTAGGTGATGCCCACCACTGCGCACACTTGGGGACCACGGAATCCCTCATCCGAGGGATCGTCAGTGGCCCGTCGGCCCACTGACCCCGCATCGTCGCCGAACTTGCTGGCTCCCACTGCCGATCCTCCACCTCGATGACAGGTTCACCGTGAACCCAAGCCTGACGGTCAACCTCGGAGGACACGGTATCACACCACCGTAATTACGTGCATGTGACCGGCAGGCGCCGGAGGGGTCGGCTCGGTCGCCGGGCACATGCACGGCGGAGGTCCGACTTGGAGCAGCCGGCAGGTGCGGCAATGATCGGTGGATGGTCCGCACCCGAGCTCTCCTCTCGATGCTGGCGGCGACCGTGCTCGCCGCTGGTTGTGCCAACTCGGGGACGTCCATCACCCAGCCGTTCGCCACCACTCCCCCGGTGCTCCAGCACGGTCCGAGCTACGAGGTCAAGGTTCTCCAGATCGAGGGGGTCGGGCCCGTCCTGGTCGACGGGCGCGGGATCACCCTCTATCTCTTCGAGACCGATCAGCGGGGCAGGCCCTCGCGCTGTTATGACATCTGCGCGGTGCAGTGGCCGCCGGACGTCCTGCCGCCCGGCATCACCGCACCCGAGGCCGGTCCGGGCGTCATCGGGGCACTGCTGGGCACGGCTCCCCGTACCGACGGGACCACCCAGATCACCTATCACGGATGGCCCCTCTACCTCTGGCCGCCGGACAGGGCGCCCGGAAAGGCCACCGGTCAGGCCCTGACCAACGCCGGGGGTCGCTGGTACGTCGTCGACCCGGCCGGGAACGCCGTGATCCCGAGGTGACCCCACGGGTGAAGTCGGGCCCGGACGCGTCAGGCCATGCGCTCCATGGACGAACGGAACAGATGCCCGTTTGCCACATAGGTCGCCGCCGAGAGCTGGATCGTCACCAGGCTCGACATGCCCGTACGCAACTGGGCGGGGACTCCGATGGCCAGTGCACCCGGCGGCACCTCCATGCGGTTGGGCACGACGGCGTTGGCCCCGACCGTGGCGCCGGTGCCGATGACTGCGTGGTGGAGCACCACCGATCCCGAGCCGACCAGCGAGTCGTCCTCCACCGTGCATCCCTCGAGATGGGCCAGGTGACCGATCACGCAGCCATCCCCCACCGTGGTGGGGAAGTCCGGACCACAGTGGATGACCGTGCCGTCTTGCACCGATGTGCGTGCCCCGATGGTGATGGTGCCATGGTCGCCGCGCAGCACCGCACCCGGCCAGACGGTGGACTCGGGCCCGATGGTCACCGCGCCGATCACCACGGCATCGGGATGGACGAACGCCTCGGGGTCGATGGCGGGTACGAGGTCTCCCAGTCGGTAGATGGCCATGGCGCGACCCTACGACAGGGGCGGACCCGGGTGTGAGGACCGGTGCGCACGCCCTGACGGGGGGCTCCGGAGGGTAAACGTGACAGTTGTATGACGATCGTTCGGGCTATCGTCTGGCTGGACGCAGGTCCCGGCGGCTTCTGTGTCGGGTGGTCGATCGTGAGGAGAACCGTGGGAGCGCCCACCATCGAGCACGGAGTGGAGAGCGGTCCCCGTGCCGCCCCGCCCCGGGTCCGCCCCTTGGTGGCCTGGACGGCGTCGGGTGTGATCGGGGCGGTCGGAATGGTCCTCACCGGAACCCGGATCGGCTCGGTCCCCGACCCCGGCCACCTGCTGTGGTGGTTCTCGGCTCCGAGCGGAGGGGCCCCGCTGACTTCGATCTTCTTCTACGTCTCCCTGGCCATCGTCATCGTGTCGTGGCTGGGTCTCGGTTCCGAGGCGCGGGCCGGAAGACTGACCGTCGGATGGGCGTGGGTCGTCCTCGGCGCGTGGGGGCTCCCGTTCCTCGTCGGTCCCCCGCTGTTCAGCCGCGATCTGTACAGCTACGTCGCCCAGGGCCTGATCGCCCATCGCGGGCTCGATCCCTACAGCGTCGGGCCCGACGTGCTCGGACACGGTCACCTGCTTTCCTCGGTGGCCAGCGTGTGGCGTTCCACCCCCTCCCCGTACGGGCCGCTGTTCGTGACGGCGTCCCGCTGGGTGGCCACCGTCTCCAGGAGCTCCCTGGTGGTCGAGGTGCTGGCCTACCGCGTCCTCGAGCTGGCCGGCGTGGTGCTGTGCATGGTCTTTCTCCCCCGACTGGCCCGGCATCTCGGCACCAATCCGGGGGTCGCCCTGTGGCTCGGAGTGCTGAGTCCTCTGGCTCTGTTCAGCTTTGTCGCCTCGGGGCACAACGATGCCCTGATGGTCGGTCTTCTGGTGGCCGGGGTGAGCCTGGCGATGGAGAGGAGACTGCTGCTCGGCCTGGCGTTGTGCGCACTGGCGGCAAGCATCAAGCTGCCGGCCGTCGTCGGCGTGGTGTTCGTGGTGGCCAACCACGTGCGTGCCAGTGGCGGCATCATCCGCTGGAGGGCCTGGGTGGCCGCAGTCACGGTGCCGGTGGTCGTGTTCGTCGGGGTGACCGAGGTCTGTGGGTACGGGTGGACCTGGCTCAGTCCCGGCGCCCTGCACATCCCGACCGAGCTCCGGGTCCTCTCGACGCCCGCCGTCTCCCTGGGCGTGCTCGCGTACCAGCTCCTTCATCTGCTCGGCATGCCGGTGGCCCGTTCGGGCACCGTGACGGCCGTGCAGATTCTGTGCGTCCTGGCGACGATGATCGCCTGTGCGTGGTTGGTGCTGACCGTGCACCGCCACGAGGTGGTGCGGTCCCTCGGGTTGGCTCTCCTGGTCGTCGTGGTGGGAAGTCCCACCCTGTGGCCGTGGTACCTGATGTGGGGCCTGGTGCTGTTGGCGACGACGGCTGCTCAGGCATCCCGGGCATTGGCCGCGGTGGCGGCACTGGCCATGGTCGTGGTCGGTCCGAGCGGTTCGCCCCGCCTGCTCGGCCACGCCTACCTGGTCGTCTCGGCGGCGGCGGCGGCGGGCGTGCTGTGGCTGGTCCGGGGCGGCCGCTGGCGGAGGGTGGTGTCCGGTCATGCCGGCTGAGCACCTCTCCACCCCGGGAGGCAGTGCCGTGGCCACGGTGGTGGCGCCGACCGAGGTGCACCCTGGGCCGTCGGCTGTCGGGACGGCTATCTGTTTGTCCCTGGCCGCGCCTACCCGACCAGGTGACAGGGCATGGCCCCGCTGGGTCGTCCGCCCAGCGGCGATCTTTCTGGCATCGCGGGTAGTGACCATGACCACTTTGTTCGTGGCCTGGCCGTTCACTCATCGGAGCGTCCTCGTTGAGATCAAACGCTGGGACAGTCGATGGTTCCTGCGGGCCGCGGCCGACGGGTGGCCGACCCACCTCCCCACCAGCCACGGCCATGTGGCCGGAAGCACCATCGCGTTCTTCCCGTTGTTCCCGATCTCCATTCGGTGGCTGTCCGACCTGACCGGCCTCCCGGTGATGGCTTCGGGCCTGGTGGTGAGCTCGGCAACCGGTCTCACCGCGGTGATCGCAGTGTGGATGTTGGTCCGGCACTACGCCGGCCAGGTCGCCGCCGACCGTGCCACCCTGCTGGTCGCCGTGTTCCCGGGCTCCTTCGTCTTGAGCTTGGTGTACTCAGAGGGCTTCGCCATCACGTTCCTCGCCTTGGGGATCCTCGCCCTTCTGCGGCGACGATGGGGGGCGGCCGGCCTCCTCGGCCTGCTAGCCACGGCCACCACCCCGGTCGCTCTCGCCTTCGAGGTCAGTTGCCTGTGGTGCGCCTATTGGGCCATTTCCAAAGATCGCGATTGGCGGGCCCTGGTGGCTCCGGCACTGGCGCCGCTCGGGTTCGTGGCCTACCAGATCTGGCTCGGAATTCATACCGGAGTACTGGATTCGTGGCGCCTCACGGAACGGGGCGGATGGGCGAGCTATCCCTCGATCCGCTACCCGGTCCACGTGATGGTCACCTTCGCGCGCGACCCGATTGCCGCCTCCAAGACGGGCGACCTCCTGTTCGTCGGCACATCGGCCGCGCTCGTCGCCGCCGTGGTGGCGGTACGCCAGCGGATGCCGGGGCCCATCCTCCTCTACGGTCTGGCCGCGGCCGGGATGGGATTGGTGTCCGCCCCGATCGGGCTCCGCCCCCGATTCCTCTTCCTGGCCTTCCCGTTGATCATCGCCGTGGGGATCCGGTTGCACGGGAAGGCGTACGGGGTCCTGGTCGCGATCTCGGTCGTCCTGCTTGCCTTGGCTACCGAGATCACTGCCAATTCGTGGGCGGTGTTTCCCTGATCCGGACCGACCCCGATGCGGTCACCGCCCCGCCGGGGTCCGCGATTGCCCCGTACCGCGCCGTGACGGCGGACCAGCCCGGTCTGGATCCGGTCGCCATTCCGGCAACCAACGGTTTGGCCGACTCGTTCACGGCCGAGCGCTGTGGCTGGAGCCTGGTCTGGCTGGCCGTACTGGTCGGTGGACTCTCCCTCTGGGGATCGTGGTCGGGGTGGCCCCCGGGCGGGGTGGTGGCCCCCCTCCTGGTCCTGGTCGGCATCGGGGGCCTGGCCGGCACCTGGAGGGTGCGCACACCACGGACCTCGGCCTTCCAGCTCTCGGGCCTGATCTCGGTGATCGCAGGCGTCCTCGCCCAGCAGGGCGCCGCGATCCACGCCCGGCAGTACTACACCACCGATTCGGCCGCCTTCAACCAGGAGGCGGCCCGGTTGCTCACCCACGGCATCAACCCGTATGCATCGTCGCTGGCATCGGCGAGCCGCCTCTTGCAGACACCGTCCGCCTACTGGACGTACACCGTCGATGGTGGCCACGTGACCCACGTGTCCTATCCGGCGGGCTCGTTCCTTTTGGAGGTCCCGCTGCTGGCGTTGGGTGCCCACCACCTGGTGGTGGACTGGCTGGACTTGATCGCCTGGGTGGTCACTGGCGTGCTGCTCTTCGTACTGGTCCCCGTGGCCCTGCGATGGTTCTCGGTCCTGCTCCTCGCAGTGTCGGTGTTCGCCGGCATGTTCGCGGCCGGGGGTACCGACGCCGTCTTCCTCCCGTTCCTGGTGCTGGCCGTCTGGCGGTGGGACCGGTTCGGAACGGGCACGAGTGCAGGCCTCGCCCGGTGGGTCGGACCGGTGGCGTTGGGACTGGCCTGCTCGATGAAGCAGACGCCTTGGTTCTGCGTACCCTTCGTGCTGATCGGCCTGGTTCTGGAGGCCCGGGCCGCCGGACGTCGGCCGGTGCTGGTGGCCGCCACCTACCTGAGCGTCGTGTCGGGGGTGTTCGTGGCGGTGAACCTACCGTTCATCATCTGGGGACCGCGGGCGTGGTTGTCGGGAACGCTGCTGCCCTTCACCCAGCCCCTGGTGGCCGACGGGCAGGGGCTGGTCACCCTGGCCCTGCACGGCGTGGCCCGCGGGGTGGCACTCCCTTGGTTGACGGCAGCCGGGATGCTCGTCCTGGCGAGCCTGTTGGCAGCCATGGTCGTCTGGTACCCGCAGATGAAGCGGCTCTGGATGTTGCTCGTGCCGCTCACGTTCTTCGTGGCCGCCCGGAGCCTCTCCAGTTACCTCGTGGACCTCCTGCCCGCAGCCATGGTGGCTGCCGTCACCGTGGGGTCGGTGTCAGGATCCGACCGGGCCGGTGTGCCGGGTCGATGGCGCAGACGGATGCGGATGTCGGCCATGGCGGTACCGGTCGCTGCGGCCGTGGCCGCGCTGGTGGTCGTGGTACTGGCATTCGTCGCCGTACCACTCGATCTGGTGGTGCGATCGGTGGCTACCTCCCGGGCCACCACGGTGATCGACGCCGTCACGCTGACGGTCACCAACACCACCGACCAGTCGGTGACCCCGCACTTCATGGTGACGACCACCACCAGCGGGCACCCGAACGGATTTTGGCACCCGTTGCACCGGACCCGACTGGTCCTGGCCCCCCGCGCCTCGGCCACGGTGACCATCGTGCCGGACGCCCCCACCTCGGCTCCGACGTACGGGGCCCACTGGTTGGTCCAGGCGTACACGTCGACGCCCGAGGCGCTGAGCACGACCGGCCTCTTGTCATGGACGCCGGCCCGAGGCCCGATCAACACCCGGTGAACCTCATCCGGCCTGGCGAGATCGCACAGGCGGCGCCGGCCACCGAGATCCTCACCAGACGAAGCCATGTGGCAGGGTCACCACCGATAGTGGCCATATGCGCCGTCGATAGGACATCGACCTCGGCGATGTGTAACGTCTGGCGATCAACAAGGGGCTCATGCCAGCAGTCCCTCGAAGCTTGGGCCGCTCCCCCGTCTCGCACCGCGGTGACGGTCGCGTGCCGGTCCGCCAGGAGACCACGACGTAATCATCACCGACTGATGGACGTAGCCACCCGCGGGCACACCCGGCTCGAGTAGCCAGGCCGGATCACCCTTCCCGGTGACCGGCTGGGGCGTTGAATGCACAGACGTGGGGTCCACCCAACCAGAAGAGAGTCATCCACCTTCGCGCCGCGAACTGTCGATGACCGACCGAGGAAAGGTCACCCACCTTGCGTTGCACCTCCCTATTTCGCATCTCCCCCTGTTGTCGGACTCCTGCCGTACATCCCGCCTCGACCCGCCGTCCACGCGTGGTCCCTTCATCACGGACGAGGCGGCGCCACCGCATCCGGATCGGCGTCGCTGCCGCCACAGCCGTCGCAGCCGGAGCGGGACTATGCGTGGCCCTCGATCTCGTCGGCCCGGCGGGCATGGCCTCTGCCAGCCTTCCCTCGGGCGAAGGAATGGTGCTCCGTGCGCCGGTCGTCGGCGCCGCCGTCACGCCCGACGGCCAGGGCTACTGGGTGGGAGCGGCCGACGGCGGGATCTTCACCTTCGGCGACGCCCACTTCTATGGCTCGACCGGCGGAATGCAACTCAATCAACCGATCGTGGCCGTGGAAGGCACGCCCGACGGTCTCGGGTACTGGGAGGTCGCGGCCGACGGCGGGATCTTCACCTTCGGCGACGCCCGCTTCTACGGATCCACCGGGGATATCCACCTCAACCAACCGGTGGTCGGTCTTCGCCCCACTCCCGACGGTAGAGGGTATGTGATGGTCGCGGCCGACGGCGGGATCTTCACCTTCGGCGACGCCCGCTACTCCGGCTCTGCCGCGGGCTGGTCGCCGGCCAGCCCCATCGTCGGCGTGGCCTTGAGCCCGGACGGCGGCGGGTACTGGGAGGCGGCCGCCGACGGCGCCGTGTTCGCGTTCGGCGATGCCAGGTTCGCCGGACGGGCCTATCCAGTCGAGCCGGTGGTGGGCGTGAGCACCAGCGGGACCGGGTACCGCCTGGTGTCGGCAGACGGCGGGGTCTTTGCCTACGGAGGAGCGGGGTTCTTCGGTTCGATGGGCGGCCAGCCCCTCAACAAACCGATCATCGGCATGGCATCGACGAATCACGGCTATCTGACGGTGGCGGCCGACGGGGGGGTGTTCACCTTCGGCGAGTCGGGCTTCTATGGCTCGCTCGCCGGGAGCGTGGTGGCCGAACCGGCTGCCGCGGTGGAACCGGATGACAGCGTCACTCCCTCCCAGCGGGCTGCCTGGACCCGGGTGAACATGTGCGAGGAGGGCGGGGTGTGGAATGTGCAGGGGCCCGTCTACAGCGGTGGCCTCGGCTTCAGCCACGCCAATTGGAACGAGTTCAACACCTTCGGCTATCCGACCGACGCCGCCGCCGCCTCGCCGGAACAGCAGATCAGGGTCGCCGTGGCCTTTGCCATCCGGTACTGGGGAAGTCCCGATGCCGCCCCCGATCAAAACGGCTGCACGGGGGGCTACTGAGCCCGACCCGATCGTGCTCGGCCCCGGCCTGGGGCTCCGAGTTGTCACGGTATGCCGTGATCGCGCTGCGTAACGTGGCCAGATCACCGTGGGGAGGTCCGGGGTGGGATACCCGGTGCCATGCTGGGTCCATGGCACTTCTTCCGGACCTGCTGGCGGCTGGACCGGTCCAGCTCGTTCGGTGGCGCGACGACCAGATCGAGGGTCTCATGTCGGCCATCGAGGTCAGCTTCACCGAACTGCAGGCGTGGATGCCGTGGGCCACGCACCTGCCCACCGCGGCGGCCGAGCTCCGGGTCCTCGCGTCCGGCGCGGCGGCGTTCGACGCCGATCGCGAGTGGCAGTACTCCGTTCACGAGACCGTCTCCGGCGCGCTGGTCGGGGGAGCCGGTCTCCATCGCCGGATTGGCCCGTCGGCCCTCGAGGTCGGGTACTGGACCCGTTCCGACCGCACGGGCCGGGGCTACGCCACCGCCGCCGCCCACGCCCTCACCGAGGCCGCGTTCGCCCACGTCGCCGGCATCGACACGGTGGAGATCCACACCGATGCGGCCAACCTGGCCAGTGCGGCGATCCCGGCCAAGTTGGGGTTCACGCTGGCCCGGGCCGATCCCCGCTCGCCCGAGACGCGGGGCGGGACCGGCACCTTTCTGATCTGGCAACTCGAGCGGGCCGACCATCCGATGTGCACGCCGCCGGCTTCGCATCAGCTCCTCTCCAGCATCTAGCCCGTCACGTGTTGGACCGCGGTGAGGTTGCCATGCTGGCCTCGAGACTCTCGGTGGCCGGGTTCGTGGCCGCGGACGACGAAGCGAGCGAGCTGGCCACCGCGGCCTCCGGTGATCGAGCACTCCTGGAGGCACTTGTCTCGCGACGCCTCGGCGGTGAACCCTTGGCCTGGATCACCGGGAGCACGGTGTTCTGTGGCGCGACGATCCGGGTCGATCCGGGTGTCTACGTCCCGCGCTGGCAGAGCGAGCCGCTCGTTCGCCGGGCGCGGGGCCGTCTCCCGGTGGGGGGAGCTGCCATCGACCTGTGCACCGGCTCCGGAGCGGTGGCGAAGGTGCTGGCGGCGGACCGATCTCCGGCCCGGGTAGTCGCGTCAGAGATCGATGGGCGCGCCGCCCGCTGTGCCTCGGCCAATGGTGTCGAGGTCTATCGAGGCGATCTCTTCGCGCCGCTTCCGCGAGGCCTGGCCGCATCCGTCGATGTGGTGGTGGGAATCGTGCCCTATGTGCCGACGCCGGCGCTCGGACAGTTGCCGCGGGACACCCTGGCGTTCGAGTCGCGGCGGTCCTACGACGGGGGTGGCGACGGTACCGACGTCCTCCGCCGGGTGATCGATGAGAGCCCGCGGTTCCTCCGGACCGGAGGTGCCCTCCTCCTGGAGCTCGGCGGCGACCAGGCGGCGGTGCTCACCGACGTCCTGGAGTGGCAAGGATTTGTCGAGGTCGAGGTGCTCGCCGATGAGGACGGTGATGTCCGGGGCGTCGAGGCAACGTGGGGCGGTGGTGGAGCCAGTTCTTCGACCGGCCGTTTCGGATGACCGGCGATGGTACGCGGTAGGATCGGTCCAAGCAATCGACATCGGCGGGAACACAGGTAGGAAGACGCGTCCGTGGTCAAGACTCAGGGAGAGCAGCCGAGGGTCACCCAGGGGGAACAGCCGAGGAAGCCTTCCTGGTTCAAGAGGTTCGTCGACTGGATATCGGTGCTCTTCACCTGAGTATTCGGGCGTCCGTGTGCCGCGCCCGAGGCGCCTCATTTCGAGAGCCACCCCGCGAGGACGGCAATCAAACCACAGCGACCACCCCCTCGGTCGACCCGACCCGTCCCGCGCCGAAGAGAAATTGTTCAAGCGCACATCCAGGACTGTCGATACTCGTCGTACGGATTGGTGCGCCCTGATCCACGGATGATCACGGTGGCCATCGGAGTCGACCGGAGTACGTAGTGGTTGCCAGGGGGGTGACGATGCCAAAATCACTGGCCATTGCCACCGGAGTCGAAATCATGTCCAGACCGATGACCCCACAACGACGTGCCTGGCTGGGCTTGGCTGCCGTCGTGGTGGTCATCGGCGCCTTTGGCTCCTTCCTCGGGGCGAGAGAGGCGGCTCGCAACAATAGCGAGAGGTCCCGACACGCGTTCCTCGCATCGTCCACCGACATCGCCACCACGCTGCAGCTGGTCG
>FTIN01420522.1_pt1 | contig 11082 bp, 9 predicted proteins | sample 1658211 | NCBI WGS metagenome assembly FTIN01 (sample SAMEA3914809, study PRJEB12502) | metagenome | biome: forest; material: soil | place: Canada | collected 2011-08-03 | depth 0.3 m | reverse complement strand
CTCGACGACGATCTGGCCTCGGACCACACCGTGGTGCAGGTGGACCTGCCGGGCCACGCCGGCTCCACCCAGGTGGCCGCCACGCTGGTCGACGGCGCTCTCGGGCTGGCCGGGGTCGGGGGGAAGGCGACCTATGTCGGGTACTCGATGGGAGCCCGTTTCTGCCTGCACGTGGCCCTGGCCCGTCCCGACCAGGTCGACGCCCTGGTGCTGATCTCCGGCACCGCAGGGATCGAGGACCCGATCGCCCGTCAGGAGCGTCGGAGCGCCGATCTGGCCCTGGCCGACCGGCTGGACCCGGGCACAGGGTCCGGGACGCCTCCAGTGCCGGTGGACGTGTTCCTGAGCCAGTGGATGGACCAGCCGATATTCTCCGATCTCGGTCCCCAAGCCCAGGCCCTGGAGGAACGACTGCGAAACACCGGGCCCGGGCTCGCCTCCAGCCTGCGCCTGGCCGGGACCGGCATCCAGCGCCCGCTGTGGGGACTGGTGGGCCGTCTGGACATGCCCGTGCTCGTCATCACCGGAAGTCGGGACGACAAGTTCACCACCCTCGGAGCGCAGATGGTGGCGGCGATCGGGGCCAACGCCCGCCATGTGGTGGTCCCGGAGGCGGGTCATGCCCCTCACCTCCGACACCCGGCCGCGGTGGCCGAAGCGATCCGGACCTGGCGGCCGGTGCCGGGACCGGCGCCGGTCCGGCCGGCTGTCACCTGAGGCGCCGTTACCTGAGGCGCCGTTACCTGAGGCATAGCCACAGCGCCAGCGCCAGCAGCGCTCCGAAACCCAATTGCAGGCGTCCAGTCGCGGCCAGGACCGGCAACAACGAGCGACCGGCCGCGTCACTGGCCACCAACCGGACCGGTGCGACCACCAGGGGCAGGCTCACCAAGGGCAGGAACGCGGCAATCGGGTGGGCTGGCATGGGCCCGGCCACCCACCACACGGCCCAGGCCAACACGCCGGCGAAGGGGACCACCACACAGGCGACGTAGCACCAGCCCGCCCTCCGGCGTCCGATGCGGACGGCCAGCGTGCGCTTGCCACTCTCCGTATCGGTGGCGATGTCCCTCAGGTTGTTGGCCAGCAACAGCGCGGTGGCCAACAACCCGACCCCGACCGCTGCGTACCAGACCGCCGGGAGCCCGACGTGGAGCGTCTGCACGCCGTACGTGCCCACCGTCGCCACCAGGCCGAAGAACACGAACACGAAGAGCTCACCCAGTCCGGCGTAGCCGTACGGCCGAGGTCCCCCGGTGTAGAACCATCCGGCGGCCAGGCACGCCGCGCCCACCACCAGGATCCACCACGAGGTGGCCCAGGCCAGCCCGAGGCCGACCACACCGGCCAGCCCGAAGGCCAGGAGGGCGGCTCGCTTGACCGAGGACGCGGGTGCCAGCCCCGACGCCACCAGACGGACCGGACCGACCCGGGCATCGTCGGTGCCCCGGATCCCGTCCGAGTAGTCGTTGGCGAGGTTGGTGCCCACCTGGATGGCCAGGGCCACCACCAACGCTCCGAGTGCGCACCACCACGAGTCGATCCGGGGCTTTGTGGCCGAAGCCAGGCGGACCATGGAGCCCAGGTGGGCCCCCAGCGGATGGGCGGCAGCGGTGCCCACCAGCACAGGTACCACGGCGGCCGGCAGTGTCCTCGGTCGGGCGCCGAGGATCCAGCGCCTGATCGGCCCCGGTGGTGCCGCCGCCTCCCCCGGCGCGCTCTGCGTGGTCACGACCGCCGATCGCCCGGCTGTCGGCCTTTCACGGACGTCGGGGAAAGCGGCCGAACTCGGGGGGGCGGTGCTCCTGGAAGGCGTTGCGGCCCTCTTGGCCCTCCTCGCTCATGTAGAAGAGCATGGTGGCGTCACCCGCGAACTGCTGCAGGCCGGCGAGCCCGTCGTCCGCCGCATGGAGCCCACCCTTGATCATGCGCAGGGCCATCGGTGAGAGCGAGAGCATCTGGCGGCACCAGGCCACGGTCTCCCGCTCGAGATCGGCCAGCGGCACCACCTCGTTGACCAGTCCCCAGTCGAGCGCCGTGGCCGCATCGTATTGCCGACAGAGGAACCACACCTCCTTGGCCCGTTTGAGCCCGATGGTCCGGGCCAGCAGACTGGCCCCGTACCCACTGTCGAAACTGCCCACCTTGGGGCCGGTCTGTCCGAAACGGGCATTGTCGGCGGCGATGGTCAGGTCACAGACCAGATGGAGGATGTGCCCGCCGCCGATGGCATAGCCGGCCACCATGGCCACCACCGGTTTGGGCAGTCGTCGGATCTGCACCTGCAGATCGAGGACGTTCAGGCGCCCGATGCCCTGGCGGCCCATGGCGTCGTCCCCGAGGTACCCGTCGTCGCCCCGGATCCTCTGATCACCGCCGGAGCAGAACGCGTCGGGTCCTTGGCCGGTGAGGATGACCACCCCCACCCCTGGGTCGTCCCGGGCCCCGAGGAAGGCTTCGGAAAGCTCGGAGAGGGTCTGGGGGCGAAAGGCGTTGCGCACGTCGGGACGGTTGATGGTGACCTTGGCGATGCCATCGGCCACGTCGACATGGATATCTCGGAAGGTACCCCGGCGCTCCCATTCCGGGAGCGGGTCCCCCCGGAACCGCTCCACCGGATCCGTGGGGGGACCGGTGATCACCGTGCCCGGCGACGCCGACCCTGCGGTCGCCCCATTGTCGATCTGTTCCGGCGCAACCATTCGACCATTCACTCCTAGAGTCTCTGCTCGTACGGTCGCCTAGGCTACCTCCATGCCGGAGCTGGTAGCGCTCGATCTCCCTGCCGGCCAGCTGTTCGTGGATGCTCTGCGGGCCGCCTGGGATGCCGGTGACGCCGTGCTGCCCCTCGATCAGCGGCTCCCCCGCCCGGCCGTCCAGCGCTTGGTGAGCGCCCTGCACCCCGGCGTCGTCGTCGATGCCGGGGGCGTCCACCGCCGTGGCGGGGGGATCCCCACCGAACCGGGGGACGCCCTCATCGTCCCCACCAGTGGGACCACGGGCGCGCCCAAGGGTGTGGTCCTCACCCACCTGGCGGTCCATGCCTCCGCCATGGCCAGCTCGACCGCCCTCGGCGTCGACCCCGGGCGCGACCGCTGGCTGGCCTGCCTGCCGCTGGCCCACATCGGAGGGCTCTCTGTGCTCACCCGTGCCCTGACCACCGGCACCCCCTGCACCGTCCTCGACCGGTTCGACGGCGACCAGGTCGAGCAGTCCGCCCGGGACGGGGCCACGTTGGTCTCGCTGGTGACGACCGCGCTCCTGCGGTGCGATACCTCGGGGTTCCGGCAGGTCCTGGTGGGGGGTTCGGCACCTCCGGCACACGTGGCCGAGAACGTGGTCACCACCTACGGCATGACCGAGACGGGGTCGGGCGTGGTCTACGACGGGCGACCGCTCGACGGCGTGGACGTGCGCATCGGCGACGGCAGCACCGGGGGCGACGGCGAGATCCTGGTGCGCGGGACGATGCTGCTCCGCTGCTATCGGGACGGGAGCGATCCCCGCATTGCCGGGGGATGGCTACCCACCGGAGACGGCGGGCTGTTGGGGGCGGACGGCACCGTGACGGTCTTCGGTCGCATGGCCGAGGTCATCGTGAGCGGAGGCGAGAAGGTGTGGCCCACCCCGGTCGAGGCCGTCCTGGCCCGGCACGCCGGGGTCAAGGAGGTCGTCGTCTGGAAGCGACCGGACGCGCAGTGGGGTGAGCGGGTAGTGGCCTGGGTGGTGGCCGTCGACCGGGCAGCCCCCCCGGACCTCGGGGCGCTGCGCGACCTGGTGGCGGCCGAGCTGGCGCCATGGGCTGCGCCCCGGGAGCTGGTGGTGACCGACTCCCTTCCCCGCACGCCCAGCGGGAAGGTCGTGCGGGCGGACCTGGCCTGACTGGCCAGGCACTACCGTTCCCCCATGACGAGGTTCGGGGTGCAGCTGCCCAACGTCTCCGAGACCGGACCCGAGGGCCTGTTCGAGGGCGTCGCCGGGTTGGCATTGCGTGCCGAGGCCTCGGGGTTCGATTCGGTGTGGGTGATGGACGACAGCGCCCTCCCCGGGTCCGGTGGCCCGGACCGGCCGGCGCTCGAGGCCTACACCCTGCTCGGAGCCTTGGCGGTCCGGACCGAACGGGTCCAGCTCGGGGCCATGCTCAGGGACGTCACCTACCGGAACCCGGGCATCGTGGCCAAGATGGTCACCACCTTGGACGTGATCTCCCACGGCCGGGCCATGGTGGGGTTCGGTGGAGCTGCACGGCACCCTGACCAGCACCTCGGACGGAGCCGCGGGCACCTGGACGGTCCGGTGGCGCTCGACATGCTCGAGGAGGCAGTCCAGGTGTGCCGGGCCCTGTTCACCGGCGACGACGTGAGCTTCACGGGGACCCACTTCCGGCTGGACCATGCCCGCAACCGGCCCCGGCCCGTACGACCTGGCGGCCCGAGGATGCTCATCGGGGGGGACGGTGGGCCCGGGACCCTGCACGTGGTCGCCCAGTACGCAGACAAGTGCAACCTCACCGGAGATGCCGCCACTGTGGCCCGCGCCGTCGAGGCTCTCCATCGGCGCTGTGCCGAGATCGGCCGCGATCCGGTAGAGATCGACATCACCTGGATGGCCCCGCTTGTCCTCACCACTTCGGACCAGCACACGCGTGAGGTCTCCGAACGGCTCCAGGCGGGTGTCAACGGGCAGGGTGGCGACGGGGTCATCGTCGGACAGCCACACCAGGTTCCCGACCTCATCGCCGGCCATGTCGCCGCCGGAGTCGACGAGGTCTACTTCAGTCTCCCCTCGTTGGGTGTTCCCGATGCCGATGCCGATGCCGGCGGCATCGGCGAGGTGGGCCGCTCGCTCGGACTGGTGGGCGGATCGACCCACCAGTCCGGCATAATGCCCAGATGACCGGAGAACACGACGTACGGCCCTGGGGCTCCTATACGGTCCTCGACGATGCACCGCACCACAAGGTCAAGAGGATCGAGGTGGACCCCGGGCGGCGCCTGAGCTACCAGCGCCACGCCCAGCGGGCCGAGCACTGGTTCATCGTATCGGGGACGGCCGAGGTGACCCTGGACGACGAGGTCGTCGAGCTCCGGGCCGGCGACGCCATCGACATCCCCCGGGGAGCGGCACACCGGATCGCCAACCGGGGGGAGAGCGATCTCCTCTTCGTCGAAGTCCAGCACGGCGACTATTTCGGCGAGGACGACATCGAACGGCTGGACGATGACTTCGGCCGGGCCACCTGAGGCCGCTATCGGACCTGAGGACGCCATCGGAGAGGAACCGCCGTGCCCCTGATCAGAGACCTGCCCCCTCGGGCGCTGTCGCCGTACCTGGCCCAGCATGTCGACAATCCGGTGGACTGGTACCCCTGGGGCGAGGACGCGTTCGAGCGGGCGGAGGCGGAGGACCGGCCGATCTTCTTGTCCATCGGCTACTCGGCCTGTCATTGGTGCCATGTGATGGCCCACGAGTCCTTCGAGGACCCGGCCACCGCCCGGGTGCTGAACGCATCGTTCGTGAGCGTCAAGGTCGACCGGGAGGAACGGCCCGACGTGGATGCCGTCTACATGGAGGCCGTCCAGTCCCTCACCGGCTCGGGCGGATGGCCGATGAGCATGTTCTTGATGCCGGACCGGCGGCCCTTCTTCGGCGGGACCTACTACCCGCCGGATGACCGTCCGGGAACCCCGTCGTTCACCACCGTGCTGCACGCCCTCACCGACGCATGGCGCAACCAGAGGAGCGAGGTCGAACGGCACGCTGTCGGGATCTCGGAGGCCATCGCCCAGCGGTCCATCATCCAGCGGCCACCGGGCGGGGCCGCGTCATTCGACCCCGGGAGACGACCGGTCCTTCCCACCCCGCTGGGCGTCGCGGTCGATGAGCTGGCCCGCAGGTTCGACGCCACCTGGGGTGGTTTCGGGGGAGCACCGAAATTTCCCCAGCCCACCCTGGTCGACCTGGCCCTCGTGCATGCCCAGGACCAGCGTGGCACCGAAGGGGGGGACCGCTCGCTGCAGATGGCCGTGACCACCCTCGACGCCATGGCCGCCGGGGGGATCCACGATCACGTCGGCGGCGGCTTCGCCCGGTACTCGACCGATCACCAGTGGTTGGTCCCCCACTTCGAGAAGATGCTCTACGACCAGGCCGGGCTGCTCCGCACATTCCTTCACGGCTGGCAGGCCACCGGGCGCCCCGAGTACCTCGAGGCGATGACCGGCATCGTCGGGTACGTCAGCCGGGACCTCACCGCCCCCGAGGGCGGCGTCTACTCCGCCGAGGACGCCGACTCCGAGGGGGTCGAAGGAAAATTCTACATGTGGACGCCCGGTCAGATCACCGATGCCGTCACCGACGGCCTCGCCCGCGGCCCCGGCCTCCCACCGGGTCTGACGGCAGAAGCAGTGGCCGAGGCGCTCACCGACTGGTTCGGGGTGACCGAGGGAGGTAACTTCGAGGGGCAGACCATCCTGCGCCGTCCGGTCGGTGGACCGCTGGTCGGGTCCGACACCGTGGAGCTGGGCCGTCGCCTGCTCTTCACCGCCCGAGCCGGCCGGGTCCGCCCCGGCCTGGACGACAAGGTCATCACCGAGTGGAACGCCATGTACGCCTCGGCACTGGCCGAGGCGGCGGGAGCCACCGGCGATCCCGGCTGGCGCCAGTCGGCGCTGACCATCGGCGAGTTCCTCGTCCAGCGGCTCCGCGACGACCGTGGCCGCTGGTTCCGCAGCTGGAGAGCGGACGGTGGCGGTCGGCACCTGGCCTGTGCCGCCGACTACGCCTGGCTGATCGACTGCTTTACCCGATTGGCGGAGCTGTCCGGAATGGCCCGGTGGACGACGAGAGCCACCGAGGCGGCCGACGGCCTCCTCTCCCTCTTCCACGACAACGAAGGGGGCGGGTTCTTCACCACCGGCCACGATGCCGAGGCGCTGATCGTCCGGACCAAGGACATGTTCGATGGGGCTATGCCGTCGGCCAACGCCGTGGCCGCCCTCTCGCTCGCCCGGCTGGGAGCCCTCACCGGCATCGACCGGTACACCGTCGCGGCGCACGAGGTGGTCGACCTGTTCGGAGAGCTCCTGAGCCGCCATCCGACTGCCTTCGCCCACACCGTGCTCACCGCCGAGCTCCTGAGCCGCGGGCTCACCGAAGTGGTGGTCACCGGCGACCGGCCCGACCTGGTGGACGTGGTGCGCGCTCGGTGGATCCCGGGCGCGGTCCTGGCCTGGGGGGAGCCCACCCCGTCACCGCTGTGGGAGGGTCGGGACGGGAACGGGGGCCTGGCCTACGTCTGCCGCAACTACGTCTGCCGGTTGCCGGCCGACGACGCCGGCACTCTTTCCGGCCAATTGGCCGAGGCGGTCCGGTGAGCCGACCGTCGACCCGCACTCCTCGCAACGGGACCGCCAGGGACATCGCCAGGTCCATCAAGTCCCGGCCCCGCATCGAGGTCTCCGGGGGGAGCGCCCTCACCGTGCTGGTGTTGGCCTGCCATCCCGAGGACACCATCGGCGTGGATCTCGCATCGGGGACCCTGGTCAGGGTCCGGGTGCCCTGGCCCGAGGACCACGGTCCCGACCTGGCTCCATTCGACGTGGTCGAGGCCGAATTGGCCGACGAGCCCGAGCGGGACGATCTGGCCCAGCCCGAGGCGGTCACCGCCCGGGGCCTCCCCCGCCATCTGGGGACACTGCACGGCCGCCGGGTCCGCCGGCTGTTGCACCAGTTGGCAGCCCCCGTGGAGGACCACGTGTTCGGATTTCCCGGAGCGTCGGCTCCCTACTGGGAGTTCCGGGGGCTCCGCCCGTCACTGGCGTTGGTGGTGGCCACCAAGGGACCCGTCCTGTTCCGCCGCATCGGGGACCGATCGGCCTGGGTACGGTTCGGATGGGGCAGGAGCGACAATTGGATGCCCGTCGAGGATCCCCAGGCGGAACGAGCCCTCGACGTCGCCCGTCGCGATCGGTTGCAGGGCAAGGACCTGGCCGCGGCCATGGGCCACAAGCCCCATTACCTGGTGGTGGCGGTGAGCGCCCCGCGTGACGGCCACTGCTACAAGACGGTGCGGGCGCTGCTCCCCCGGAACTGACGCCGCCCAACCTGACCGTACGGCGGGCGTCGCCTACAGTCACCACCTGTGTCCGTGCCGACCGCCGCCCCCGTGCCACCTCGCCCGACCGCGGTCCCGGTGCTCCCCGATTTCGAGGGGGCGTGCATCGCCAACGTCGTCGGGGCCCTGCTCGATCGAGGGGGGTCCGACGGAGCGCCGCCGGCCTGGCTGCCGTCGGGCGTGGCCGACGCCCGACAGGTGGTCCTGCTGGTGGTGGACGGACTGGGGTGGGAGCAGCTCCGCTCCCGACCACGACTGGCGCCGGTGCTGTCCTCCGCCCGGGGCATCGACACCCCGATCACCTCGGTGGCGCCCTCCACCACTGCGTGCGCGCTCACATCGATCACCACCGGCCGGCTCCCCTTCGAGCACGGGATCCTCGGCTATCGCCTGCTCGTCGGGGGGGAGATCGTGAACATCCTTCGGTGGACCACCGCCAGCAGCCCCCCCCGTGATGCCCGGCGCACCACGCCGGCCCGCCGGTTCCAGCCCTTTCCTTCGTTCCCCGGATCGGCCCAGCCGGTACCCGTGGTGACCAAGGACGAGTTCGGGGGGACCGGGTTCACTGCCGCACACCTCGGGAACTCCCCGCTCCACGGCTACAAGGTGTTGTCGTCGCTACCCCTGGAGGTCGGACGCCTGCTGCGGGCGGGCGAACCGTTCGTGTACGCCTACTACGACGGCATCGACAAAGTGGCCCATGGCAACGGTCTCGGCGAGCACTACGACGCCGAGCTGCGGGCGGTGGACCGCCTGGTGGCCGATGTGGCCGCCGAGCTTCCGTCCGGCGCCGTCTTGGTCGTCACCGCCGACCACGGCCAGATCGACGTCGGACCGCGCCTCGAATTGTTCGGACGGGAGATCATGTCATCCGTCCGATTCCTCTCGGGCGAGGGCCGCTTCCGATGGCTGCACGCCCGGGACGGGGCCGCGGACGACCTCCTCGACGCGGTCAGGGAGCGCTACGGCGACACCACCTGGGTGTACGGGAGGGACCACCTGATCGACGATGGCCTCTTCGGGGGACGACCCGCCCGAGCCCTGGTCGACCGCCTGGGCGACGTGGCCCTCCTCCCCCATCAGCCCATCGCCTTCATCGACCCGGCGGACACCGGAGAGAGCCGGCTCCAGAGCCGGCACGGCTCCCTGACCAGTGACGAGATGCTGGTCCCCTTGGTTGCCGTCTCCGGAGATGGCAGCATCTGATCATGGACGACGACCACACACACCCGGGAGCGAGCGCGCCGAGCACCGACCACCAGGGGCCCGACGGCTCACCGCTGCACCCCGAAGTACTCGACGGGGTGACCGGTCACCGTCAGAGCGCAGAGGACGGGGCGACGGACGGCACCGAGCCCCACCAGATGCCCGATGCACCCGAGCCCGGAGGGGAGAACGAGGAGACCGAGGCCATCGAGCGCCCGGCCAAGCTTCTTCGCATCGGCTCGATGGTCAAGCAGCTCCTCGAGGAGGTCCGTCAAGCACCCCTCGACGAAGCCAGCCGAGGCCGTCTCCGTGAGATCTACGAGCAGTCGATCCGGGAGCTGGCCGACGGGCTCTCCCCCGACTTGGCCGCAGAGTTGGACCGGGTCTCCATCCCCTTCGACTCGCCGGCACCATCGGATGCCGAGCTCCGCATCGCCCACGCCCAGCTGGTCGGATGGCTGGAAGGCCTGTTCCACGGGATCCAGGCCACCCTGGTGGCTCAGCAGGTAGCGGCGCGGGCCCAGCTCGACGAGATGCGCCAGCGATCGCTGCCTCAGGGCCCGCCCCCCGACCTGGGTCGTCCGGGCACCTACCTCTGACCCCAACCCCCTGGCCCGAGCCACGAGCTCGGGCCGCTGACCTGGCCGGTCCTGTGGCCACTGCGGGCCGTCCCGGATGGCGCTATCGTCGGAATCACACGGCTGTAACTCGTCCACAGCCTGTGGGAAACCCGCGCCGGGAATCCAGGCACGACATATCCAGCACGACATACGGAAGGCGACCCCTCGTTGGCCACACGGTCATTCACCCACCTGCACACGCACACCGAGTTCTCGATGCTCGATGGGGCTGCCCGGGTCAAGGACCTGGTCAAGGCGGCAGTAGAGGACGGGCAGCCCGCCATCGGGATCACCGATCACGGCAACATGTACGGGGTCCTCGACTTCTACGCCGCCTGTCGTGATGCCGGTATCAAGCCGATCATCGGGACCGAGGCCTACATGGCCGGCGAGTCCCGCCACGAGCGCCCGGTGCGCAAGGGGAAGGTCGACGACACCGGGGGCGACACCGGGGGGGGCGAGAAGCTCTACTACCACCTCACCCTGCTGGCCGAGAGCAACCAGGGGTACCGCAATCTTCTCAAGCTCTCCTCCGCGGCCTACCTCGAGGGCTACTACTACAAGCCCCGCCTCGACTGGGAGCTGCTCGAGCGCCACCACAGCGGGCTCATCGCCACCACCGGCTGCCTGGGCGGGGTCGTGCTCCAGGCCCTGTTGGCCGACGACCGGATCAAGGCGGAGGCACTGGCGGCGCGGCTCCAGGACATCTTCGGCAAGGGCAGCCTCTTCGTGGAGCTCCAGGACCACGGGCTCCCCGAACAGCACAAGACCAATCCCGCCCTGGTCGACATCGCCCGGCGCATCGGTGCTCCCCTGCTGGCCACCAACGACAGCCATTACACCCACCGTGAGGACCACGTCGCCCACGACGCCCTGCTGTGCGTACAGACCGGCGCCCTCATCGACGACCCCAAGCGGTTCAAGTTCCAGGGCGAGGAGCACTACCTGAAGTCGGCGGCCGAGATGCGCCACCTGTTCAGCGAGCTGCCCGAGGCATGCGATAACACCTTGCTCATCGCCGAGCGGGCCGACGTGGAGATCGACTTCGGCCGGCCCAGCCTCCCCCGCTTCCCCGTCCCGGACGAGTTCGTCGGCGAGGACTACGAGGAGCGGGCCGCCGCCTATCTCCGCCACCTGAGC
>FTIN01002929.1_pt1 | contig 11458 bp, 12 predicted proteins | sample 1658211 | NCBI WGS metagenome assembly FTIN01 (sample SAMEA3914809, study PRJEB12502) | metagenome | biome: forest; material: soil | place: Canada | collected 2011-08-03 | depth 0.3 m | reverse complement strand
GCCACCCCGGCGAACACGTCACGGAAGTGCCGTCGCTGCCCGATCTTGTCCAGGTAGGCCAGCAAGATGGCCACGATCATGCTCGCCTCGATCCCCTCTCGGAGGAAGATGACGAACGTCGGGATCATCGGGGAGCCAGTATCAGGTAGCACATAGTCTTTATATTAGGTAAGCCTACATAAGGGGACCTGTCAACCCCCCAATCTCGTTCCGTGCAGTCATGGGCCGGCGGGAAAGCGAGCGGGAAGCAGTGAGGCGCGGTGGTCCGGCGGGGACCAGCCGACAATCAGGCCGGACAGGCAATCCAGCCGGCCAGCTCCGTGGGCTCGTTCGCTCGGACGGAGCTTGTTGGCCCGGACGAACCAGAACCTCGTCGACGGTCACGTGGCAGGGGGACGGGTCACGGTGAAGACCACGGTGTCCCGTCGCCCGATTCCCCGTGGCGGCCACTCTGCCCGGGCAGCCTCCGGCTCAGGCCGCCGTCCTCCGGCGCCCCGCCTTGGTGGTCCCGACTCGGTCGGAGGCCGACCGGTCCGACGAACCCGGCGACGATGCGGTCGACGACGACGTGGCCGATGCCGACGGAGCCGATGCCGACGGAGCCGCGTTCACCCGTCGCGACGACGAGTTCCGCCTGCGTCGTGGCTGGCGAGTCGATGTGTCGTACGGGCGTTGGGTCGACCCCGGGCTCTCGTGCAGGGCGCACCACTCGGTGCTGTTGTAGCGCGACAGCCGAGCGGTGCATTGCGGCTCGATACAGGTACGGCCCGTGCCGAACACCATGGACGGGGCACTCCCCGTCAATCCGTCGGCCAGGAATGACCCGTCTTCCATCGTGCGTCTCTCTACCATTGGGGACCAACCCCTCTCGTTCCGGATCGCTGCTGTCCAGGGGGATGTCGGCAGGTGCGGCCGGGAACTGTAACGACAGTCGGACCTGCTCCCGCGACCACCTCGCCGGGCGGCCGGTGGGCTACAACCAGAGCTCACGCCAGTAGTCGGGCGAGCCGTCGTCCCCCAAGGACATCGAGTGCCCGTCGTCGTGGCCGCTCCGTCTGGTGCAGCACACCAGTGTTCCCAGCCACGGCCCTCGATCGATGCAGTGGACCGCTCCGCAGCGATGCCATTGCGGCTCGGCCGGTAGGACCAGATCGTCGAGATCGAAATCTGCCTCTGACCACTCGGTGAACCTGCGTACGTGAAATGGGTCGATCGTCACAGTCGTTTCCTGCCCCTTTTTGCTTCGGATTCTCAACTGGATAATCGGAACTAGTTGGTCGGATCTGTAGCGAATTTGCGGAGACCCAGGTCGGCCCCGCCGTCCGCTCCCTCCCGCCGCCGATGTCCGGATCCACCCGTTGAGGTTTGGGGGCGGTCATCATGGATGAGAGATGTCCACTCGGCACGGCACCGTCCAGCCAAGCGTGGCCAGTTCGACCGCCTGGACACCATGCTGTTCAATCAATCACCACCAAGGTGACAGGGAACAGCCTGCCCCACCCCCGCACAATCGGCCAGGACCAGGAGCCCATACCGCAGACGTCATCAGGGTCCCGTTCTTCTGCTCCCCCATGAAATGTTCAAATTTCTAACAAGGAAGTACCATAGGACGATGAATGGCGACCCGACGAAGAACATCGAGGACATTGTGCGGCGGAATGTCGCCGCGCTCCGGTCCAAGGCCAATCTGACCCAGCAGGCCCTGGCCGACGAGATGCTTCTCCGCGGCGTTCCCTGGACGCGGGAGACGGTGGCGCAGGTGGAGACCACCAACCGCCGCCTCGGGTTCACCGAAGCCATCGCCGTCGCCGCCTGCCTCGACGTGCCGGTGGCCCGTCTCACGGCGACCGGCGCCGACGCTGTCGCCGTGGGGGAGAGCGAATGGTCGGCCGCCTACCTGGGTGCGGCTGTGGCCGGCACCGCCGGGGACATCTTCCCACCGGAGAGCTACGCCTCCCGTACCGCTCCGCCGGTTGCTCCACGTGAGGCCCCCACCGGTGCCCAACCAGCGACTCCCGTCGCTGCTCCGTCTGCCGTCGCTGCTCCGATCCCGCCGTCTGCTCCGATCCCGCCGGAGCCCGGTGCCACGCTCGCCCCAGGGCCGGGCTCCGACGACGACTCCGGACGCCGATGGGCTCCGGTGGACCGCCGGGACATCAGCGGCGAGGAGCCCGAATGGACGGGTCGGCGATCGACTGACCCACAGCCACCGGAACCGGCGCCGGCGCCGCAAAAGGCAGCCGAGCGGCTCGAACGAAGGATGCGTCTCCGGGTCACTGCCAGCGATGTCGATGCGACCGCTCAGCACCTGTGGTCCCGAAGCCTCGAGAGCGAACGGGAACGGCGGGTGACCGATCGCCATGCCCTGACCGGCGGATCGCTGAAGACCATCCGCGGGCACGTCTCCCGCGACCTGGATCGCGAGATCGCCCACGAGATGGAGCGTCGGCCCGAGGGCTCCGACGCCGGAGCCTCCGAGCTCGCCGAGATGAGCCCGGAGGAAGCGGCATGGGAAGCCACCCGTCTCAACATCGTCTTGGCCAACAAGGGGTACAGCGACAGTGATGTCACCCGGTGGTGGAACTTCACCCGGCACCGCGAGCTGGGCGACCACACCATCGCCGAGGCATGGAGCTCAGGCGCCTTCGATGCGGTCAGCAGGCTCATCGAGTCGTTGCCCGACAAGCACGGCCAGAGCACCGGGTACTGAACTCCACCTGGTAACGGACAGAGCGCGCCCGGAGCGGCCCCCGGGGCGCCGGCCGATTGCCCTCCCGCCCGACTTCCCAATTAGGATCCTCCACATCCAAACGCTGTCGCAGGGAGAGGGAACGTCATGAGCGATGAATGGGGGCCCCTCGGGGCACTGGTCGGTGAGTGGGAGGGCTCGGGTGGCCTCGACACCGCCTATGCCCACGCCACGCAGGCAGTGATCGGCACTCCGTACCTGGAGAAGTGCACCATGAAGCCGTTCGGGCCCGTGGACAACGGAAGCCAGCATCTCTACGGCCTCGACTACAAGAGCGCCATGTGGCGCAACGACGAGGAAAACCCGTTCCACACCGAGGTGGGCTACTGGCTGTGGGACGGCGCTACCGGTGAGATCATGCGCGGGTTCGTCGTACCCCGCGGGATCACTGTGCTGGCCGGGGGTACGGCAGAGGCCGGCGCCCGCGAGTTCACGCTCAAGGCAGTCAAGGACGGGGGCCTCTACACCATCGGCGAGAACAAGTACCTGGCCGAGAACGCCAGTACCCTCAGCTACGAGGTGGTCATCACGGCGAACGACGACACCTGGTCCTACGACGAGACCACCTTGCTGCGCATGAACGAGCTCGCCGAGCCGTTGGCGCACACCGATCACAACACGCTGCACCGGGTGGGCTGATCTCGCCGCCCGACCGGGCCCGGTGCTCGCAGGGCGGATGTTGCCAAAGGTTCATCTCGATGTCATCTGTGGTTCACCCAGGTCCACCCGTTCGTTGGGAGACTGAGGCTGGCGGTCGTCTGGAGTCGGTTCGTCCGTGATCGAGAGGAGCCAGCGGGTGCGCAACCTTGTCATTCGACCACTCCTGGCAGTGATCGTCGCCGCCGCGGTGTCGCTGACCGCCGGCGTCGCCGACCCGAGCACCGCCCACGCCGCTGCCGCTCCCACCGTCTTCGGCGTCTACGCGGGGTCCGGGCAGGGTGCCGCCATCCAGCGCCTGGGCAGCCAGCTGGGCCGCCAGCCGACCTATGCCATGGAGTTCACCGACGGCTCGTCGTGGGAGACCATCAGTGATCCCTGGTGGCAGTTGCAACAGTGGTCAGGCACCAGCTACCGCATGATCTGGGGTGCCAGCATCCTGCCTTCCAGTGGCGCATCGTTGGCGATCGGGGCCACCGGCGCTTACGACCACTACTTCGTCACGTTGGCCCAGAACATGGTGGCCGCCGGCCAGGGTGACGCCATCATCCGGCTGGCCTGGGAGTTCAACGGTGACTGGTTCCCGTGGGCGGCGGCCGGACAGGCGCCGGCCTTCATCGCCTACTGGCAGCACATCGTCACGGCCATGCGGTCGGTACCCGGTGCCAACTTCGCCTTCGAATGGAACCCGACCCGCGGCACCAGCCTGAACCTCGCCGACTACTACCCGGGCAACAGCTACGTAGACATCATCGGCCTCGATGTCTACGACACGGAGTGGGCCAGCTACCCCGGGGCGGTACGGGAGTTCGCCGCCATGGAGACCCAGCAGAACGGGCTCCAATGGATGGCCGATTTTGCCGCCGCCCAGGGGAAACCAATGGCCTTCCCCGAGTGGGGGCTGGGATGGGGACCCTCATCCAGCGTCAGCGGACCGGTCGTCGCCAACGGCACCGAGGTGTCCGGCGGAGACGATCCCGTGTTCATCCACCTCATGGCGGCATGGATCAGGTCTCACAACGTCGCCGAGGCCACCTTTTGGGACTACGGGACGAGCTCGGTGAGCGACGGCCAGAACCCGCTCACCCTCGCCGCCCTGCAGGCCGAGTTCGGACAGCTGGGAAGCCCCGTCTCCGCCCGAGAGATCCTCGTCGCGCCCCGGGCGCTCCTCCCCGAGGCTCCTGTCACCATCGCCTTCCCCCTGTTGGCCCTGGCGGTCTTCGCCGGATGGGCTGCGGTGCGACGACGCAGAGATCCCCGAGCCAGCACCTGACCGGCCTCCGGCCACCTCTCGAAGTCCCGTGACCGTGAAGCACAAAGCGCTCACCGCGGTGCCCACGGCAGGATTCGAACCTGCGACACCTCATTTAGGAAACGAGTGCTCTATCCCCTGAGCTACGTGGGCGGGTCTGGCGTCGCGATTGTAGGGCTTCGGCCCTCGGGGTCCGGGTCCGGCGTTGGCCGGCCCGAGCCGCCGAGCCCAGGACTCGGATCGAAGGCCGGCCCCTCCAGCGTACGATCGGTAGCGGCCAACCAGGACCGACCACCAACCGACCACCAACCGACCACCACTATCGATCACTGGTACTGACCACCGAGCGCAGACGACCGCCAGCCGAGCACGGAGCCGAGCCGATGAGCCAGAACGACCCTTGGTCGCCCGATATCCCCTCCGGAGACCATCCCTTCGAGCAGGGGGACGAGGCCTTGGACGAGGCCACCGGTCTCGACCCGGACTTCATCGAGGCGATCGGGATGGACCCGTCGCTCGATCCCACCCTGCAGGTCGACGAGCGCGAACTGGCCGAAACCAGTGCCGTGCTGGACGACCCCGAGTCCCTGGCCATGCTGGACGGTGGGATTGACGATCCGGACGGACTGGGAGCACCGACGGCCGGCCGGCAGAAGCGGGAGGCTGACGAGGAAGGATGGGACCTCGACGCTCCCCAAACCCCGGGGACCACCGATGACCCGGACATCCAGGCCCACTGAGCGACGAGCTCTGGGCGACCGGCACGGAGCCGGACCAGCTCCGCTCCAACCGAGGGACGTCGGGACGAAATGTGGACCGCTCGGGTCAGCCCCTCCGGTGGGCACGCATCGCCGCCTCCACCGCATCGCGGTTCGGGCCGGGCGGCAACTTGCTCCGGTGGGTACGGATCCCGTCCAGGATCATGGCCAGGTAGCGCCGCCACAGCTCCGGAGCGTTGTCCGTCGCGAACTGGGACACCGAGCTGAGCATGCACTCGATGACCGGGATGTCAGCGGCGACGAAGTCGGGCCGCACCAGGCCGTCACCCTGGGCCCGCTCGACCAGTCGGGCGACCAGGGGAATGATCCGGGCCTTGGCCCGGGCCACCCGGTCCCGTCCGTAGGCACTTTGGAGCATGACATCGCGCAGGCCGAGGTTCTCCGCTTGCCTCTGGGTGGCGTGCTCCAAAAACCAGGCCAGGCCGGTCCAGGAGTCCCGGGCATTGGCTGCTTCGACTGCCAGCTCGGCCATATCGTCGACGGCCTTTTCGAAGATGGCCTCGACCAGGGCTTCCTTGTTCGGGAACCTCCGGTACACCGTCGCCACTCCGACACCGGCATGATCGGCAACATCGTCGAGCGTGGCCTCGAGACCGCGATCGGCGAAGACCTTGGACGCGGCCACCAAGATACGCTCCCGGTTACGGGCCGCATCCGCCCTCAGCGGGCGGCAGTCCTCCGCTTCTGCGGCGTCCATGTCGACAACTCCCTCATCGATCCTGCCACTGCCCGACCGGCGGAGAACGGGCTCCACGTCTGTGTATAGTAACCCGATCAATCGGAGCGAATTACTCCACTTCTGCCCCCGACGGAGGCACTGATGAGCGCTACGGCCACCACCCGATCATGGGAGGACGAGCGTACGGCGGACAACGTGGCCAACCATGGACGGCGCTGGTGGATCCTCGCCGTGCTCGGAACCGCCCAGCTGATGGTGATCCTGGACAACACAATTGTCAACATCGCCCTGCCGACCGCCCAGCACGACCTCCACTTCTCCAACGCCGACCGGCAGTGGATCGTCACCGCCTACTCGCTGGCCTTTGGCAGCCTTCTCCTGCTGGGTGGCCGGATCGGCGACATCATCGGCCGCAAGCGGGCCCTGCTCATCGGTCTGATCGGGTTCGCCGTGGCCTCGGCCATCGGCGGGGCGGCCGTCAACTTCCCCATGCTGGTCGCCGCCCGGACCGTCCAGGGAGCATTCGGCGCGCTGCTGGCCCCCTCGGTGCTGGCTCTGTTGACCACTACTTTCAGGGATCCGGCCGAGCGGGGAAAGGCGTTCGGGATCTACGGCGGCATCGCTGGAGCCGGGGGCGCATTGGGCCTCATGCTGGGCGGCATCCTCACCTCGTACGCGTCGTGGCGATGGACCCTCTTCGTCAACCTGGCCTTCGCCGCCGTCGCCGCCACGGGCGCCGCTCTGTGGCTGAAGAACGACCGGGCAGCCGACCACGACCCGCTGGACTTCCCCGGGCTCCTCCTGGTCACGGGCGGCCTGTTCTCCCTGGTGTACGGCTTCTCACACGCCGAGACCACCGCCTGGAGCAACCCCTACACCATCGGGTTCCTCTCCCTGGGTGTGATCTTGTTGGGTGCGTTCGTCACCCTCGAGACCCGGACCACGTTTCCGCTGCTCCCGCTCCGGGTGGTGCTGAACCGGACTCGGGGCGGCTCCATGTTGACCATGCTGTTCGCCAGTGTCGGCATCTTCGGCGTCTTCTTGTTCCTGACGTACTACCTGCAGGGGACCCTGGGATGGAGCCCGGTCAAGACCGGCCTCGGCTTTCTGCCGATGGTGGGGGCGCTGGCCACCATGGCCCAGGTGTCCAACCGGTTCTTCCTGCCCCGGTTCGGCGCCAAGTCGATCGTGCCGATCGGCCTGCTGGTCACGGCCGTGGCCATCTACTTGCTCCACCTGGTCGGGCTGCACAGCGCCTATGCCAGCCATGTACTGCCGTACATCATCCTGGTCGGCCTCGGTCTCGGTCTCAGCCTCGCACCGTCCTTCAGCACCGGGACCCTGGGCCTGGCTCCCCACGACGCCGGTGTGGGCTCGGCCACCCTCACCACCAGCCAGCAGGTGGGCGGGTCCATCGGTACCGCCCTGCTCAACACATTGGCCGCCGGTGCGGCGAGCGCTTACCTGGTGGGCCGGGCGGCGTCCCCGGCGAACCTCAAGGCGGCGGCATTGCACAGCTACACCACGGCGTTCCTGTGGTCGTCACTGATCCTGGTGTGCGGTGCGGTGATCGCGGGGCTCGTACTGAAACGGGGCAACCTGGCCACGCTGGCCGCGGGCGACGCCCCGATACCCGAGGCGCAGAGGTAGCAGGTCACCCTGCAGGGGTGGTCGCCGAGGAGCCGAACGCCGTGCAGGGCCGTGCAGGGCCGTGCAGGGCCGTGAGCTTCAGCCGGTCACCCATTCGCCGATGCCGGGCGGCTCCGATGCCTCGAGCGCCCGGCGCACGGCGACAGCCAGGTCCGGATGGCAGACCACCAGGTCGGGAAGCCACGGGTCCGGCTGGGCGTAGCGGAGCGGTGAACCGTCGAGCCGGCGGGCGTAGAGACCGCACGCCAAGGCCACCGCCACCGGGGCGGCCGAGTCCCACTCGTACTGGCCGCCCGAGTGGACGTAGACCTCCGCCTGCCCGCGGATGACAGAGGCGATCTTCGCTCCCGCAGAACCCATGGGCACGATCACCGCGCCGAGTCGCTCGGCCATGGCGGGAACGAACTCCGGGGGTCGGCTGCGGCTGACCACCAGGCGCGTCACATCGGCCGGCGAGGCCGCCGGCGGCGGGGTGCCGGTCCCCATGACCAGGGCGAGAGCAGGTAGGGCCACCGCGCCGACCACGGGGTCGCCGTCGTATGCCAGGGCTACATGGACGGCCCAGTCCTCCCGGCCCTCCGAGTACTCGCGGGTGCCGTCGAGGGGATCGACGATCCAGACCCTCCCGGTGGCGGTGCCCAAGGGAGCCGACGGGTCCGCTTCCTCCGAACGAATGCGATCGTCGGGGAAGCGCTCGGTGATCAGCTCCGTGATCAGGCGATGGGAGAGGAGATCGCCCTCCGACCCCCGGGCCGTGCCCGGCTGGGTCCGGGCGGCAAGGTCCATGAGCAGCCGGCCCGCCTGCTCGGCCATGTCGACAGCCGCCTCGTCCTCGGCACGCCAGCCCCCAGCCGGCGGACCACCCCGGCGGACCACCCGCACCGACATCCCGTCCTCAGCCGGCGACATCCGGCACCGTCCCTGGCCGCCTCGACCCAGCCATGAGGAGATCGCCGACCACCCGCTGCGGGAACCAGGCCGCCAGCCCCTCAAGACCGGACACCGCCGCCCACGCTCCGTCGATCGGAGAGGAGAGGTGCCGGGTCAACCGCAGGGTCCGCGCTGGTGCGTCGAGGAGCCCGAACCCATCGTCCGACGGCGGCACGGCCGAGTCCCCCGTGCCACGGGCTGGCTCATCACCCTGATACCCCGACCGCCCTGTCCGGATCGGAAGGGTCGTCCGTGCCGAGCGCCTCGACGGCCCACTCGGCCTGCATCTGCCGATAGACACGGCGCTCGATGATGAACGCGAGGGTGGGAACGAAGCCGGCAGCCACCACCACCAGGATCCTCCCGAGTCTCCAGTGCGCCCGTCGGGCCAGATCAGCGGCAGCCACCAGGTACACCAGGTACAGGTACCCGTGGATGGGGGCCACGATCCTCTCGGCCGTGTTCACGTGGAGACCGAACACCTGGAGGATGACCACGATGGTCAACATGATCAGTGCCGTGCCCACGACGAAGGCCATCACCCGGTAGCGGATCAGTGCGCCGTGCATCGGGACTACCTCGAGCGGGACGGGGCATCGGCGGCGGCGTCGAGCGTGGCCAGGTAACGGTTGTACTCGGCCAGGGCCGCCGCTTCCTCGGGTGTCTGGGGGGTGAATCGCTCCCCGCGCCCGCCCCGGGCCTCGTCGATGGTGGTGGACGCAGCGGCGGCCACGCTCTTGCGCCGGCCACCGGTGAGGGCCCATCCGGGCTGATCGTGCTCGGCGGTGGTCCCCGTCTCCCGGTCGGCGGCCACCAGGCTGCTTCCCGTCACCAGGGTGGGCTGATCATGGATGAGCTGCCACCAGACGTAGACGGCATAGCCGGCGAACAGCGGCCACTCGAAGGTGTAGGCCCAGCTCAGTGCGTTGCCGGCCAACGCCCGACTCAACTGCCACGAGGTCAGCCAGGCGAACACCGGCAGCAGGACCACCAGCGTGACGTGCATGCCGATGCACCGGGAGGTGAAGTAACGACGCATGCCCTCATCGTACCGTCGAGTGCCCCGGACTCCCATTCGAGCCCGCCCATCCCGTGGACCCGCCGGGCGCCTGTCTAAGCTTTTCCCGTCTGGCGGATCGAGACTCCCCCTGGACCACGCATCGCAACCACCCGCGGCCGAGCAACCAGCGGTGACCGGCACCGGCCCGGTATGGCCCCATGCCGGCTCGCCGGCCTCCGCCGATCGAAAGGACCAGCCATGGACGACCGAGTGAGGATCGGCATTGCCGAAGCCATCGGGACGATGATCCTGATCATCGGAGGCCCGGGCACTGCGGTGCTGGCCACCGGCAACTTCTTCTCCAAGGGCTCCGTCGGCGTCCTCGGCGTGGCCCTGGCCTTCGGCCTCAGCCTGCTCGTGGCCGCCTATGCCATCGGCTCGATCTCCGGGTGCCACATCAATCCGGCGGTCACCCTCGGCCTGTGGGTCATCGGCAAGACCAAGACCCGCGAGCTTCCGTTCTACATCGTCGGCCAGGTCGTGGGCGGCCTCGTCGGGGCCCTGGTCATCTTCGTGATCGCCAAGTCCAGCTCCATCCAGTTCAGCGCCCGGGCCACCGGGTTCGCCTCCAACGGCTACGGGGCCCACTCGCCCGGCGGGTTCAAGCTCGGGGCGGTCATGTTGGCCGAGGTGGTCTTCACCGCCGTCTTCGTCTTCGTCATCGCCTCCACCAGCCGGCGCTCGATGCCGGTCGGCCTCACCGGAGTCACCGTGGGCCTCACCCTGACGGTGGTCCATCTGATCTCCATCCCCATCGACAACACCTCGGTCAATCCGGCCCGCAGCCTGGCCACCGCCGTGTTCCAGGGAAGCTGGGCTCTGAGCCAGCTCTGGGTGTTCATCGTCTTCCCCGTGGTCGGCGGCATCCTTGGTGCGGCGGCCTGGCGCACGCTGCGGCCTGCCTCCGACGAAGCCCCCGAAGCCGTTTCCGAGGCCGGGGCCCCGGCCCCCTATGGCCGGCGCCCCCAACCCGAATAGCCAGAGGGCCCCATGTCGCCGACGCCGTCACAGCCCCGCCGTACCGTGCCCGCATGACCGCCGCGCCCCATCACCCGTCCCTGTTCCACCCCCACGTCGAGGTCCGGACGTCCAAGCGCCGGAAGAAAACCGCCGCGGCCCACTGGGAAGGGGACCGCATCGTGGTGGTGGTCCCTTCCCACCTGCGTGGCGCCGCCCTGGACCGGATGGTCGACGAGCTGTCCCGCCGGGTGGCCCGCCACCGTCCCCACCTGCACGCCTCGGACCAGCTCCTCGAGCAGCGGGCGCAGTCCCTCGGCATCCGCTATCTCGACGGCGTGGCCCCGTCTTCCATCCGGTGGTCCACCGCGCAGCAGAAACGCTGGGGGTCGTGCACCATGCTGACCCGTGAGATCCGGATCTCCGAGCGCCTGCGGGTGGCACCGGAGTGGGTGCTGGACGCGGTGATCGTGCACGAACTGGCCCACCTCATCGAGCCCAACCACTCCCCCCGCTTCCGTCAGCTCGAACAGCGCTATCCCCGCCGGCACGAGGCCGATATCTATCTGGCCGGCTACTCCCTGGGGCTGCACATGCCCGAAGCCGGCCTCGACGGGGACACCGATGCCGGGGACGGGACCGAGCCTGGCTCAGCATGAGCACCGGCGCCGATTGAGCTCCCTGCACCCGGTGTCACCCGGCCAGCACCTCGGCGCGGTGTCACCCGGCCAGCACCTCGGCGCGG
>FTIN01422231.1_pt1 | contig 11834 bp, 5 predicted proteins | sample 1658211 | NCBI WGS metagenome assembly FTIN01 (sample SAMEA3914809, study PRJEB12502) | metagenome | biome: forest; material: soil | place: Canada | collected 2011-08-03 | depth 0.3 m | reverse complement strand
CAGGCGGGGTGGAGGGACTATCCCCCGCTCAACCCGTTGGAGTTCTCGGATGTGCAACCGGCGGCGTACGACCCTCGGGAACGCCTGCACCGAATGGACGAGTACGGACTGAGCATCCAGATGATCTATCCGAATATCATCGGGTTCCAGGCTCCGCTCTTCGAGGAGCTCGGGCCTGAGCTCGCCCTCACCTGCACCCGGGCCTATAACGATTTCGTGCTGGAATGGTGCTCGGCGGACAAGACCCGATTGATCCCCGTGGCGATGCTGCCCTATTGGGATCGTGACGCGTCGGTCAGCGAGATGGAACGGTGCGCTTCCCTGGGCTTTCGTGCCGTGCTCTTCGCCAACAAATTCGAACAGATCGGCCTCCCTGGCTTCAGCGAACCGTACTGGGACCCGGTGTACGCCGCAGCCGAGGAGATGGACCTGCCGATCAACTACCACATCGGGTTCGCGGTCGACAACAGTTCCCTGTTGGACGCGGACGCCCTGGGTGAGAAACGGGCACGGGGGGCCGCCTGGCGCCGCAACCAGGCGTTGGCCTCATCGGCGGTCAGTATGAACCAGTGCGACGTGCTCGGAACGTTGGTGACCAGTGGGCTCTGCGACCGGTTCCCCCGTCTCAAGCTCGTGAACGTCGAGACGGGCTTCGGCCACATCCCGTACTATCTGGAGCTCCTCGACTGGAACTGGCGGGCGTCCGGCAACAGGTCGGAGTTGCTCCCGAGCGAGTACTTCAGGCGACAGTGTTATGGAACCTTCTGGTTCGAAACGGGGACATTGCCGCTGTTGAGCCTGTACCCGGACAACTTCATGTTCTCGACCGACTACCCCCACCCCACCAGTCTCTCTCCCGGGCCATGCTCGCCGTCACTCCCTCCTGGCGAGCATGTGCGGCAGGCCTTTCGCCGGATCGATCCCGTGCTTGCCACCAAGGCGTTGAGCGGCACCGCTGAATCTCTGTACAAGCTGGGCTAAGGGGGTCCCCGGACGGCAGGGAGGCGTGCGAGCTCTCCCGGCCTAGGTACCATGCCCCTCATGAACGCAGCAAGCCCCGGTTCCGCGACGGTGGTTCCGGGTCCCGCTCCGGTGGCGGAGCCAGGGATCCCCTCGTCGGCGTCGTCATCGGCCTCCCCTGGCTCGGTACTGTCCGGGGCACCGGCCACCGCAGCCGTCACGCCGACCACGCCAGTGACACCGATGCCGGACGAGGGCTCCGGTGACCTGGAGGGCCCGCCCTTCTCCACCGCCGCCCGCGCCCTCATGGGGATCGCTGTCGGCATGGTCCTGGCCGTCGCATTGGTGCTCCGGTTCTGGGCGCGATCGGATCTCTGGCTCGACGAGGCCCTGACCGTCAACATCGCCGCGCAACCCCTCCACGAGCTGCCTTCCTACTTGAGGCGGGACGGCGCGCCTCCGCTCTTCTACCTGCTGCTCCACGTCTGGATGGGCTGGTTCGGCACCTCCGATCTGGCCGTACGCTCGTTGGCTGGGGTGCTGGGCGCGGCCACCCTTCCGCTGGCCTGGCTGGCGGGGCGTCGGGTCGGGGGCCGCACCGGAGGGTGGGCCACCCTGTTGTTGCTGGCCTCGTCGCCCTTCGCCGTCCGCTACGACACCGAGACCCGGATGTACTCCCTGGTGGTCCTGCTCACCGTGCTCGGCCTGCTCGCCCTCGAGCGCGCCCTGCGCGTACCCCGCATCGGAACCCTGGTGGCAGTGGGTGCGGTCACCGGGCTGCTCCTCTATGCGCAGTACTGGTCGATCTACCTCGTCGGCGCCACTGCTGCCTGGCTGGCCTGGCAGGCATGGAAGGGGAGCCCGCCCCGTCGTGTTGGGGCCCGCTGGTCGCTGGTGGCGATGGCGGCCGGATGCCTCACCTTCGTCCCGTGGTTGCCCATCTTCCTCTTCCAGTCGCACCATACGGGGACGCCGTGGGCAACACCCGCCAGCTTTGCCACCATGGTGGGCGCGGTGGAGGCGTTCACCGGAGGAACGGACAACGCGGGGCGCGCCCTCAACCTGATCTTCTTCAGCCTGGTCGCACTCGGCCTGTTCGGCGTGGCGGTCGATCGGCACCACATCCAGTTGGACATCAGGGGGCACCCCCCGGGTCGGGCGATCGGGATCGTGGTGGGCGGCACGCTGGCCGCGGCCACCGTGGGCGGGATCCTCTCGAACAGCACGTTGCAGGCCCGCTACGCGTCGGTGGTCTTCCTCCTGGTGGTCCTCTTGGCGGCCATCGGGCTGACCACGGTCGGCGATCGACGGGTACGGGCGGCGCTCCTGGCCACAGTCGTGATCGCCGGGCTGGCCGAATCCATCCCCAACGTGACCGCCAACCGCACCCAGGCCGGCGAAGTGGCGGCGGCGATCGCCGCCCATGGGCGAACGGGGGACGTCGTGGCCTACTGTCCCGATCAGCTCGGGCCGGCGGTCAATCGCCTGCTTCCCCGTGGCCGGTACCTCCAGACCACATTCCCTCGGGGCACCGGACCGGCCTTCATCAACTGGGTGGACTATGCCACCGCCACCCGGTCGGCGTCGGCGAGCATGTTCGCCGATCGCCTGGAGGCGATGGCCACGCCCGGTCGGCAGATCTTCCTGGTGTGGACCGCCGGGTACCGGCCATTCGGCTCGAAGTGCAGCGACATCGCCCAGACCCTCCGGGATGGCGGCGGCTTCACCACCACCACCCCGGTCGTCGGGAATGCCGCCGAGTTCGGTCAGGCCATGACCGTGGTCGAGTTCGCGCCGGTCCGGCGTCGAGCGCTCCGGTGAAGGCCGATGGCGCAGGCGAGCCGTCCCCGGAACGAGGGCCGGCCGGAACGGCCTCGTTGCCGGTACTGGTCATCGGGGCCGGGCCGGCAGGCTTGTCGGCCGCCTATCGCCTGGCCGAAGCCGGTGATCCCGTGGTGGTGGTGGAGGCGGACGCGGTCGTCGGGGGGATCAGCCGGACGGTGGAGCGGGACGGTTGGCGCTTCGACATCGGCGGCCACCGGTTCTTCACCAAGGTGAACGCCGTCGATGCGTTCTGGCACGAGGTGCTCCCTTCCGAGGACTTCTTGGTGCGGCCCCGGATGAGCAGGATCTTCTACCAGGGGAAGTTCTACGACTACCCCATCAGGTTGGGGAACGCGCTCTCCAACCTGGGCGTGGTGGAGGCGCTCCGTTGCGGGCTCTCGTTCTTGTGGGTACGAGTGCGCCCCCCCCGGAACCCCGACACGTTGGAGGGCTACATCGTGGCCAACTACGGCTGGCGGCTCTACGACCACTTCTTCAAGACCTACAACGAGAAGGTGTGGGGGGTGCCGGCCTCGGAGATCTCCGCCGACTGGGGAGCACAGCGGATCAAGGGGATGTCCCTGTGGACGGCGGTGTGGGAGCCTATCCGGGCCTCACTGGCCGGCAACCGCAAGAACAAGTCGAAGCAGGTGACCAGCCTGATCGAGGAGTTCGAGTACCCCAAGTACGGCCCGGGGATGATGTGGGAGCACTGTGCTGAGCAGATCGCAGCCATGGGGGGCCGCCTCCGGATGGAGACCTCGGCGCAGACCGTGCATGTCCAGGACGGTGCCGCCACGGCCGTCACCGTGACCTCTGCCGGCACCACGGAGCGTCTCGAGGTGTCCCACGTGATCTCCTCGATGCCCCTCACTGCCCTCGCCCTTGCCGTGGACCCGCCGGTGCCCGCCGAGGTGGCCGCCGCGGCCGCCGACCTGCACTACCGGGACTTCCTCACGGTGGCCCTGGTGGTGCCCGAGGAGTGCGGCTTTCCCGACAACTGGATCTACATCCACTCGCCGGACGTGAAGGTCGGCCGGATCCAGAATTTCGGGTCGTGGTCGGCGTTCCTGGTCAAGGACGGGCGGACCTGTCTCGGGATGGAGTACTTCGTGTTCGAAGGGGACGAGCTGTGGACCGGTAGCGACGACGAGCTGGTCGCCCTCGCCACCAAGGAGCTCGCCGCCATCGGGCTCGTCGACCCGTCTGATGTGGAAGCCGGGTACGTGGTGCGGATGCCCAAGGCCTACCCGGTCTACGACGATGCCTACCGCGAGAATGTCGAGGTCATCCGACGCTGGTTCGAGGAGCACGTCCCCAACGTCCACCCGGTCGGGCGCAACGGGATGCACAAGTACAACAATCAGGACCACTCGATGTACACGGCCATGCTCACCGTCGAGAACATCCACGGAGCCTGCCACGACATCTGGTCGGTCAACGTGGAAGACGAGTACCACGAGATGCATGACGGGCGTCCCGGTGCCGGCGGTTCGAAGGCGACCGGTCGGGAGGCCCCCACCATGTCCCGCGGCTCGCGGTGATCTCCCTGGCCGGCGAGCGGGGAGCGGCAGCTCGCCATCAGGGGGGCGAGTCGATCAGGTCGGGCCTGAACCAGGCCGGCCCGGTGGCCCTGGCCGGTCTGGTGATCAACGGGACGGCCGCCCTGGTGGTCGTGGTCGTGGCCCGCTTGGTCAGCTCGCAGGCCTACGGGGCCATCGCCCAGCTGTTGGGTCTGTTCTTCATCGTGTCGATGCCTGGGTCTGCCGTCCTGGTCGGCGTGGTCCGCCGGGCCACCTCCCTCCAGAACAGTGAAGTGCCTGTGTTGATCCGTCGCTGGGCAGCGCGTCTGCACCTGGTCGCCGTGATCGGGATCACCCTGGAGCTGGTGGTGGTGCTCGTCCTCCAGGGCTGGATCGCCCGTCAGCTCTCCCTTCCCGACACCGACGGCGTCGTCCTCATCCTGGTGGCCGCGGGTGTGTGGATCCTGCTCTCCATCGACCGGGGGCTGCTCCAGGCCCGTCGAAGGTACCGGGCCCTGGCCGGCAATCTCCTCCTCGAGGGTTTCGTGCGCACGTGCCTGGTGGTGGTGCTGGTCATCGGTCATCTGGGCGTGGCCGGGTACGGACTGGGCATCCTCATCAGCGAGCTTGCTGCCACCGCCCACGCCCGCTGGCTGGTCTCGAGGGCCTGGTCGGCCAGCGAAGTCTCCGCCGCGGCCAACGAATCTCCCGCCGGCATGCCTGGCATGCCCGCCGAAGCCGCCGAAGCCGCCGAAGCCGTCCGTCGGCACCGTCGGCTCATGGCCGATGTGGCGACTGCGTTCGCCGGGCTGGCCCTGCTCGGGTTCCTCCAGAACGTCGATGTGATCCTGCTCGGGAGGTTGCACCATGCCAGCGTCGGCCCGTATGCGGCCATCTCGGTGGCATCCAAGGCACTGGTGTTCGGGGCCCTGGCCCTAGGTGCCTACCTTCTTCCCGAGGCCACCATCCGATGGAACGAGGGTGGCCACGCCGTCCGCCAGCTGGGGGTGGCCCTGATCTTCCTGACCGGCCCGGCGGTCGTGCTGCTGACCGTGTCCGTGCTCCTTCCCGCCCGCTTCCTAACCCTGGTGTTCGGGGCCAGGTTGAGCTCGGCCGCTCCCGCGTTCGCCATGTTGGTGGTGGCCATGATGTTCCTGTCGATATCCGTGCTCATCACCAACTACCTCTTCGGAACCGGTTCCCGGTGGATCCTCTTCCTCCTGGCCGGCGGGTCGGTCCTGGCCACCACATTGATCTCCGCCGCCAACGGGGACATGGTGGCTACGGCACGCGGTGACCTGACGGCCCAGGGGGTGCTGGCCCTGGGGATGGTGATCGCCTTCGTGTCCCTCCATCAGCGCGGTGACCGCTGCCGCTGGCGGCCCGGTTGGTCGCGACCACCCCGGGCCGCGGCCGCCATCGCCGCCGCAGATCCGCAGTGACCATGGCGTCGTGGGCCGTCAACGTGAGCCGTCACCGCCCCCGCTCCGCCGGCCCCGGCGGTGCCGCTGGACGACATCCACCACGCCGTCGGCCCCGAGGAACACCACTCCGACCCATGCCAACCAGCTGGCGGTGGTGAAGGAGAGCGCCCACGCTCCGCCCGAGGGTATCCGGCCCGCATGCTGGTGGAGGACCTCATAGGTGCCCGCACCGAGGACCCCGGCGATGGACACCAGGCCCAGCACGATCCGCAGCCGGGGCACCGACAAGACGACGGCGGTGGCCACACCGGTGGCCACACCGATCGCCACCGAAGAGATGACACCGCCGATGACGCCGGTCAGCACCCCACCGGCGACGGCCACCCAGATCGGGGAGCGGGGTGCCTCCGCCCGGAAGGGCATCACCAAGGTCGGGGCGTCGGACAGGCCCGGGAGCGCTGGGTCGCCGGCCCGGAGCTCGCCCACGCCCTGGCGGTCCGAATCCCGACGTCGTCGCCGCCGGACACCAAGCGGTACCCCGACCAGGATGATGCAGGCGACCATTCCGACCAGGGAGAGCACCAGGGCCACGTCGACCCGCTGCTGGGGCTGCCACACCAGGTTGACCGAGACGGCGCCGTCGTGGACGGCGCCGACCAAAGTGGAGGGGTCGATGCGCCAACCGTTGGCGAACCCGTCGATCAGGGTCGGAGGGCCGAGCGATCGCCCGCCGCCGATGGTGGCCGTCCATCCGGCGTTGATGCTCTCGCCCAGTACGAGGTCGAACGGTGCCTGTCCGGGGCCGCGGGTGACGCCGGACACACGGAGGTGGATGGTGGTGGCCGACTGGGAGGCAACATGGACCACCGGCGACGGCGAGGCCGGGGGTGGCGCCAGTGCCAGCATCCCGGCGGTGGAGCCCGGGCCGGGGAGATGGGCCAGAGGCATCGGGCCGCCCCCAGGGGCCGAATCGAAGGCGAGCTGGTCGATGTTGAACCCGCTGACCTGTCCGTCGGCGGCCCGCAGGGTGTGGGTGCCCGGGCCCAGGACCAGTCCGCCGGCGTCCGGTCCACACAGGGAGACCTGCAGGGCTTGGCCGTCGAGGGCATTGCTGGCCGACCCGGAGACGGAGACCCACACCGGTGTGCCGTCCACCGAGATCAGGTCGTTCCTGCACGGGGCCGGGATGACTGCGGGGAGGGCGGGGGCGCGGACGCCGGGGATGCCCACCTCGGCGATGCCGAGGGGGAGGGCGATCGGCGACTGCGAGTAGTAGTTGACGGTGTACTCGAGACGCACCGTGTCGAAGGTAATCCGGAGGCTCTGCCCGGTGAGCGGGGGATACGAGATGGGGACGTCCACCGTCGAGCCGGGCACGGTGTCGTCGGCGATGGGGGGCAGCCGTACCACGGCCTGACCGCTGCCGGTCGTGACGGTGATGGAGGTGGGCACCGAGTGCAGCCCGTCGGCCACCACCTCGAGGTCCAGATGGTCAGTGGTGATCGATCGGGGAAGCCGGTACTGGAGCCACTGACCGGCCTGATGACTGGCGCCGAACCCGGGCTCCCACGCGGTGGTCGGATCTCCGTCGATCGTGGCCATGGCGCCCGCCTTCAGATCGCCGGGTAGGCGGCCGAGCGAGGAGGCCACGATCCCGGTCGAGGGGGGACCGGTTCGTCCCACCAGTCGGTCGATCTGGTCGTCGGGGATGAGCGGGGAGATGCGGGCCTGGCCGGTCAGGGAGAAGGTCCGCGGGGTGGGCAGCCAGAAGGTTCGGGCGAGCGCGGTCTCCGTGTCGGTCCGGGGAGGGGTTCCCGAGCTGCGCAGCCTGGTCATGATCAGGGACAGACGATCGCTGATCGAGGTCGTGCCTGCGGCACGCAGGAGGTCCTCGGGCATGACGACCGACTCGTCGACCGTCACCCCGGAAATGCGGACCTCGGCCAACCCGACGGCGCTCCTCGAGGTGGCCGGCGTCCCGTCGTCGGCGTGGCTCACGCCATCGACGGTGATCCGAAGTGTGGTGACCGACCGCGACGGGAACCGCACCACCTGGCCGGCTGCGGTGCGTGAGGCCGGGCCCAGCGAGACGGTCTCCGGATGACCCCCGTCGAAGACGAGCGTGACCCGGGTGATCCATCGGTCCGGGTCACCGGTCTGGGGTTGGACCAGGGTCAGCCGGTCCAGCGTGCGGGGCTGGTGGAGCGCCACCTGCCACCACTGGCCCCGGGGGTCTCCGAGCGATCCCTCCAGCCAGGCGGTCTGGGTGTTGCCGTCGAGCGCAGCAGATGGACGGTCCTCGGGCAGGTACGAGATGGGCGAGCCGTAGGACGAGGCGGTGACCGAGTCCACGCCGCCCAGGGCCGTGGTGGTCTGGGCGTCCTGTGGCGCGCCGGGGAACAGGTCGATCGGGTTGTCGGTGGGGTCGGCGGAGTCCGGCGGTTCCGCGGCGGTCTCGGTGTACCCGGTGTTCTGGCCGATGGTGTTCCACCGGTAGCCCTGCTTCCGGTTGGTGTCGGTCACCACCAGCGTCGCCGGGGCCCCCAGGGTGGACCGGCGGAGGGAGGGGTCGGTATCGAGGGTGCCGGCGTAGAAGATGGTCGGGTTGCCGGCCAGCAGCCCCACCGACGAGGCGTTGACGATCCCGGAGGCGTCTCCATCCACCACCAACGGGGACCGGGTCGACTCGGTCCGCACCACGGGTCGCGGGCTGGCGACGGAGTACGCCACCAGGGGTGCCGTCCAACCCAGGTCCGACGGCCGGGCCAGACTGGCCTCGTCGACATGGGGGATGAGCGGGATGTTGGGACGGGGCGCGCCGTAGCTGGTGGCGCCGGTGAGGCCGGGAGGGGGCCTGGCCAGGTCGACCGCCAGCTGTTGGGGATTCGGCGTGTCGTAGCGCTCGTAGGCCTGGTTGTACTGGACCAGGACGTTGCCCGCACTGATCAGCGCGGACATGGGGGCCAGGGTGTTCCAGTCCATGGTCCCCTGCTGCAGCGGTGAGTCCATGGCCTGGAGGAGATCGGCGGTGGCCAGCGAACCCATGATCTGCTGTTCGTGGGTCACGAACGGCCGGGTCATCAGGCCCGCGTAGACCGGGTCGATAGTGTCGCCCCACCGGTAGGCGGCGAAGTTGTTGCCGGGCAAGGCGTACACCCGGGTGGAGGGATTGGTGGCGTCGAGACCGCTGACGGCCTGGCGTACGTAGAGGGGGGGTGCCGCGGGCTGGACGAACCCGGAGGCGACGCCTCCCCCCGACCACAGCGGCGCCGACGCGCCAATCACGGCCGCGGCGGCGAAGGCCCCCACGATCAGTCCGGTCCGGTGGACCCGGGAGGCCAGGGCACTCACGCCGGCCCCCAGGAACATGGCAAGGCTCAAGATGACCACCGGCGACGCCCGGTCGGTCGACCGGAGCGCAAGGCCGGCCGTGGTGTCCGCCATGAACGCCTTGATCCCCGAGCCCAGCGCCGAGGGGTTGGTGTAGGGGTTCGGGCCCACGGCCAGCACCGTGCCCACCATGGCCAGCAGCACGAAGTAGGCCCGGTGGCGCCACCGGGTGAACGCGGCGGCCAGGAAGCACAGGGTGGGCACGGCGAAGCTGGCCCCGAGGAGCCAGAGATCCTGGGTGTAGGCGAGCGACGACTGGGTCCAGGCGCCGACCCGGTCGGCTCCGTAGAAGTACCAGTACCCCAGGCCCCGGATGACTTCCGCCGCGGAAGAAGCGGAACTGGTGGCGGGGACCGTCTCGGTGTACTTGAGCACGTTGATCCCGTAGGCGGCCTCCACCTGCAACCCGATGGCCCACCACACCGACACCAGGGCCGTGAGCAGCCCGATCCTTCCAGCCACCGCACTCGCTCTGCGCCACGCCGAGTCCCGTGCGACCACAACGGAGTAGGGGAGCCAGAGGGTGGGGGCGATGCCCACGAACAGGATCGAGCTGGCGTTGATCCCACTGACCAGGGCCACCACCAGGGCGAAGAGCGCCGGGTACCGCCAACCGCCCTTGCGGAGGGCCAGGATCACGAACGCCACCATCCACGGCAGGCCGGCCCAGGGCATCAGGATGACCGAGATCCGCCCGGAGTACTGCAGTACATAGGGGGTGAACATGAACCCGAGGGCGGCGACATGACGTCCGGGGCCGCCCAGCCCGATGGCGCGTCCGAGGTAGAGCACCCCGGTTCCGGCCCCGAACAGGAGCGCCCCCAACCACAGGCGTTGGGCCACCCACAACGGGAGGTGGAGCTCGGCCATGGCCCAGTAGTAGGGGCCCATGGGCAGCAGGTAGCCGATGTTCTGGTGGGTGACCGTGCCGAGGGCCACGTTGGGGTCCCACAGCGAGGCGGCCTGGCGGACGTAGCGGCCCGGGTCCAGGTAGAGGTAGGTCTTGGTGTCGTCGGTCACCGTGCCCGGTGACGAGACGAGCAGGGGAAGGAAGGCGGCCAGGACCACCCACCCGTAGTCCAGTGCCCTGCGTAGGCGCCCACGGCGTCCGAGGCGGGCCAACCGGGTGCCGGCCCACGTCCCAGAGCGCACGGATGACCGTCCGACAGGCGCGACCGGGGAAGGTTGGGGATCCGACACGAGTGATCGGTAGTGTAAACAACCGTTGGGGTCGCGGTGGGGCACCGACCACCGGCGCCGCCATCGGTACCGAACGACCACGGGGGCAACCACGGGTGAAGCGACCATGACCGACCAGCGACCATGACCGACCAGCGACCATGACCGAGCAGACAGCCGGCCCGACCGCCGAACGGTTGACCGGAGAACGTCCCGTGCCGGGAGTGACCCCCGATTCGCTGCTGGCCCTCCATGCCGCCGGCTACCGGGCGGTCGTCGAACGGCTCGGGGCGGGCACCATGCTCGACCTCGGCTGTGGACAGGGGTTCGAGTCGGCAGGGTTCCTGGCCCCCGGTCGGAAGGTGGTGGCCGCCGACTACAGCGTGGACGCGGTCAACGCGGCCAGCGGACGGTGGGCTCCCGAGGGCCTGCTCGTGGCCCAGACGGATGCCCTCTCCCTCGGGTTCGCCCCGGGAAGCTTCCGGTGGGCATGTTCCTCGCATCTGATCGAGCACTTCGCCGAACCCGAGGGCCACGTCCGTGAACTGGCCCGAGTGCTGGCCGACGACGGCACGGTGTTCTTCCTGACCCCGAATGCCCCGGCCGACTTCGAGAACCCCTTCCATGTCCATCTGTTCGGGCCCGATGAGCTCCGCTCCATGCTCGAACGCTCCTTCTCCGAGGTCACGGTCCGGGGGATCGACGCCGTCTCCCGCGTGAAGGCCGACTTCACCGCCCGGCGCATCCGGGCCGACAACATCCTGCGGCTCGATGTGCTCGGCCTCCGCCACCGGATCCCCCGTTCCTGGTATGTCGCGGCCTACACCCGGATCCTGCCCCTGGCCTACCGGATGATCGCCCGGGGCGACTCGGGCGGGACGACCGGCATCACCGCGGACGACTTCTTCGTGACCGACGAGATCGACCCGACCACCATGGTGCTGTTCGCCTCCGCCTCGGGCCCGCGTCGTTCGGACTGACGGATCGAGGATGCTGGCTGTCGGCCTCACCGGAGGCATCGGATCGGGAAAGTCATCGGTTGCCCGTCTGCTGGTGGCCCGTGGGGCCCAACTGATCGACGCCGATCTGATCGCCCGGGTCGTGGTCGAGCCCGGAGGCCCGGCGTACCAGCCGATGATTGACCGGTTCGGCCCGGGGATCCTCGACCCGGACGGCAGGATCGACCGTCCGAGGGTGGCAGCCCAGGTGTTCGGCCACCCGGATGCCCTGACCGATCTCAACACCATCACCCACCCGGCCATCGCCGCCGAGATGATCGAGCGCAAGAACCGGTTCGCGAGCACGGACGACATCGTGGTCCTGGATGTCCCCCTGCTCCGTGCCACCCACCGCCAAGCGTTCGGGCTGGCCACCGTGGTGGTGGTCGACCTCCCCACCGAGCTGGCTCTGGAGCGGTTGGTCGGGGAGCGGGGCATGTCCGACGGGGACGCCCGGGCCCGCATCGGCTCGCAGACCGACCGCCAGACCCGACTGGCCGGCGCCGACCTGGTCATCGCCTGGGGCTGCGCCCTGT
>FTIN01423455.1_pt1 | contig 12331 bp, 5 predicted proteins | sample 1658211 | NCBI WGS metagenome assembly FTIN01 (sample SAMEA3914809, study PRJEB12502) | metagenome | biome: forest; material: soil | place: Canada | collected 2011-08-03 | depth 0.3 m | reverse complement strand
GAGCCGTAGAACGCGGCGTCGCCGAAGGCGAAGATGCCGCCGTCGGCCGCCACCAGCCAGTAGCCCCGATCGTCGGACGTGGTGGCCATGCCCACCACCGGCCTGTTGAGCCGGAGGGCACCGGTCGAGCCGTAGAAGGAGGTGTGGCCGAAGGTGAAGATGCCGCCGTCGGAGGCCACCAACCAATAGCCGGTCTGGGTGTAGGTGTACTGGTCACCGGGAACCGGGCGACCGAACCCGTCGGCACCCTGCACCGAGATGTCCACCGTGGCACCGGCCGAGGGCCCGGAGGGGACAGTGGCGGTGATGGAGGTGGGTGAGTCGACGCTGAACCGGGGGGCAGGTGCTCCGCCGAAGTCGACGGCGGTGGCCCCCGAGAAGTTGGAACCCAGGATGGTGACCGTGCCTCTGCCGGCGGTGGGTCCCTTGGTGGGGCGCACCGAGGTCACCATGGGACAGATCGGATGGGTGGCCAGGGCGGTCTCGAGCCGGGCGGCGTCGGCGGATCCCCACCCGGTGGCCAGGTCGTAGTTGGCCGTCGCACTGAACCGACTCCCGCTGCTGGACAGGAGTGCGTTGTTCCCCACCGTGACGTCGTTGAACGGTGACGTCGCACAGGTCCCGGCACCGTACAGCGTCGGGTTCACCAAGCCGGCGGCGCCGCCGAGCCCCTGGTCCACCACGGCCGACATGGCCGCCCACAGGGGCGAGGCCGCACTCGTCCCGCCCACGATCTCCCACGATCCGGAGAAGTAGATGGGGTAGCCGTGGGCCGGATCGGACGATGCGGAGACATCGGGCACCTCGCGACAGCTGGTGCGGCCGATCGCCTGGCACTGGGCGAGGGCGGGCGCGCTGGCGACCCCGGGCCCGTTCTGCCATGCCGGTTGGGCGAAGTCCGAGGACACGCCGCCGCCCCCCGAGCCGTAGACGTCGTTCCACACCGTTTCGGCGGGCCCCGCGCCGGTCAGCGACGTGCCGCCCACGCCGGTCACATCGGGCTGGTCGGCGGGATCGTCCACGGTCACGGTGGTACTGGTGTCCGACGGCGGAAAGTAGCAGTCAGTGGAGCCCGAGTCACCGGCGGCCGCCACCACGGTCTGACCCTGGGCTGCCGCCTCGGCGAAGATGGTGGACTCGGCGGCCTGCTGACCGGGGCTGGTCGCCATCAATGGTTCGCAGACCCCCCAGCTGGTGGAGAGGACCTGGGCCTGGTCCTCAGTGGCCATCAGGTCGTAGGTGGCAACGGGCCCGTTGCCCGACTGGGGCCCGCTGTACACCCGAATGGTGGCGTTCGGCGCCAGCCCGGCCACGTTCTCGATGTCCAGGGCTGCCTCGCCCGACTGGCTCCCGGACGCGCACTGCCCCTGCGGGCAGGTCTTGGTGAGAGGCGTGTTCGGATTGGGCAGGCCGTAACAGGTCTTGTAGGCCGCGATATCGGCATCGGTGTACGGCTCCAGCTCATAGATGCCCACGGTGATGCCGGCACCGCTCTGGTTGCGACCGTACAGCGAGCTCAGCCCGTAGATCGAGGCCAGTTGGTTTGCCGTGAACGCGCCGTTGCGGGCGGCGATGGTATCCGCCGTGGCGCAGTCGCCCGGACCCACGTGCGGGAGCTCGGTGGCCGTCCGCGGTGCCGGCGCGGTGCTCGCCGCCGAGCCGGCACCCGCCGGGGCGGCCGGCAGTGCGCCGCTCCCTGTCCCTGCGGGAGGTGGGCCAGGGACGAGCTGCGGCGAGGGCTCGGCCACCGAGCTCAGGCCGATCACCCCCTGCACGGAAGGGGCCAGGGAGGCCGGGACGGCCGGCGCACTGGCGACGTAGCGGGACAGCCGACCACTCGGCAACCGGGTGTCCACCACGGCCACGCTGAAGGCCTGCTCCATCTGGGAGACCGAGCCCGTGGCCGGGATGAGCAGGCCGTCGGGCGTGGTGGGCCCGACCTGCAGGCCGTTGGAGGCCAGCCAGCTCCGGGCCGAGTCGATGGTCGAGGCGTCCGGCCCGAAGACGGTCCCGAACTGGCCGGCCTTCAGGTACTGGTGGTACTGAGGAGACCCCGGGGTCGAGACAGCGGTGACGAAGGCGTCCAGAGCGCCCTGGTCCCGGGGCTTGAGGGCCAAGTCGGCGGTGACGGTGGCCGCACCGTCGGACGGACCGGTGACCACCGCACCGGAGGGGAGCACCGGCGCCGGGCCTGCGACCCGGACGTGGGGGTCGGGTCCGGCTCCGGTACTGGCACCCGCCGGCCCGCCCGCCAGGGCGAGCATGCAACCCACCGAGGCCAGGGCGGTGGACACGGCGAGCCCGCCTCGTCGCCTGCTCATGAGGGACAGTCTGGCCTATGCATGGGCCCTTGTCCGTCACTTTCCGGAAATTGTTCGGTCGCGGTCTGTTCGGTCGCGGTCCGGCGCCAACGCCGGAGCCGGTCGGCCACCACCGCCTCGTGGCCACGGTCACTGGGCTCGTAGTACCGGTTGCCGGCCACCGCGGCGGGCCGGTACTCCTGGTCGACCCAGGCGTCCGGTTCGTCGTGCGGATAGACGTAGCCCGCTCCGTGGCCGATGGTCGACGCACTGCGGTAGTGCGAGTCGCGCAGGTGGGAGGGGACGTCCCCACGTGGTCCCTCCCGCACGTCGCGTTGGGCCCGTCCGAGGGCCACCGTGACCCGGTTCGACTTGGGCGCCGTGGCCAGGTGGACCACGGCCTGGGCCAGGTTGAGCTGGGCCTCGGGCAGGCCGACGAACTCCACGGCCCGAGCGGCGGCGTCGGCCACCACCAGCGCCAGGGGATCGGCCTCCCCGATGTCCTCGCTGGCCAAGATCACCAGCCTCCGGGCGATGAAGCGGGCGTCCTCCCCCGACTCGAGCATGCGGGCCAGCCAGTACAGCCCGGCGTCGGGGTCGGAGCCACGGACCGACTTGATCAGGGCACTCACCTGGTCGTAATGGTCGTCCTCCCCGTAGTGGTGCAGCCGCGAATGACGGGCCCGCTCCACGTGGCTCAGGGCGACCGGGGCCGAACCGGCCAAGGCCACCGCCACCTCCAGCGTGGTCAGCGCCGCCCGGGCGTCGCCGTCGGCCAATCCGACCAGGGCGGCCACCGCATCGGGCTCGGCGCTGGAGTCCTCGGCCTCGAGCCCTCGGGACACCACCGCCTCCAGCTCCTCGACGGAGAGCGGCTCGAGACGCCACAGGGTGGAGCGGGACAAGAGGGGGGCGTTCACCTCGAAGAAGGGGTTCTCGGTGGTCGCCCCGATCAGTACCAGCAGTCCTTCCTCCACCGAAGGGAGGAGGGCGTCCTGCTGCGAGCGGTTGAACCGGTGCACCTCGTCAAGGAAGAGGATGGTCCCTCGACCCTGTTCGCCGAGCAGCCGCCGCGCCCCCTCGACCACCTCTCGGACATCCTTGACCCCGGCGGTGACGGCCGAGAGCGGGATGAAATGCTTGGCCGTGGCGGTGGCCACCACCGTGGCCAGGGTGGTCTTGCCGGTACCCGGAGGCCCCCACAGGATGGCCGAGGTGAGCCGGTCGGCCTCGATCAGGGTGCGCAGGGGTGCTCCGGGGCCCACCAGGTGCTGCTGCCCGATGATCTCGTCCAGCGTGTGGGGCCGCAGGCGCGCGGCCAGCGGCGCCCTGGCGGCCAGATGCTCCTCGGCCGCCCCGGAGAACAGATCTTCGCCGGCCACGGAGCCCGGTTCAGTCCTTCGGCGGGATGACCCGCAGACCGAGATCGGCCAGGATCCGAGGGTCCACCGGCTTGGGTGCCCCGGTCATCGGGTCCGAGCCGGACTGCGTCTTGGGAAAGGCGATCACCTCGCGAATGGAGTCCTCGCCGGCGAAGATGGCCACCAACCGGTCGATACCCACGGCGAACCCGGCATGGGGCGGCGCCCCGTACCGGAACGCCCCGAGCAGGAAACCGAAGCGCGAGCTCGCTTCCTCCTCGTCGATCCCGAGCACGGCGAACACCCGGCTCTGGATGTCGCCGCGGTGGATCCGGACGCTGCCCGATCCCAGCTCCCACCCGTTGAGCACCAGGTCGTAGGCCTGCGACCGCACGGACGCGGGGTCGGACTCCAGCCGCCCGAGGTCGTCGGCGTGGGGCATGGTGAAGGGATGGTGGGCGGCCACCGGGTTGCCGGCATCGTCCGCCCCGTCGAACATGGGGAAGTCCACCACCCACAGGTAGCGGTACGGCCCCTCGCTCACCGGTCGCCCCCCGAGGCCGACCCGGAGCTGCCCGAGGACGGTGCAGGCCGTACGGTACCGGTCGGACACCACCAGGACCAGGTCCCCCGGTCCGGCGCCCGTGGCCGCGAGCAGGCCGGACCGCTCCTCGTCGGAGAGGAACCGGTCCAGAGGGGAGTCGAGCGCCAGGCGGCCATGCTCGCCCGGGGTCACCCGGAACCAGGCTAGGCCCTTCGCCCCCAACGCTTTGGCCCTGTCGGTCAGGCCGTCCAGCTTGGACCGGCTGAGGCCGGACCCGCCCTCCACCACCAGGGCCTTCACGCACGGCGCGCCGAACGCCTTGACCTCGGTCTTCTCGAACACCGCAGAGAGATCGATCAGCTCCATACCGAAACGGAGGTCGGGCTTGTCCGACCCGAACCGGTCGATGGCCTCGGCCCAGGTCATCCGCGGGATCTCGGGGGGCCGTTGGCCGGTGGCGGCCTCGGCCGCGTCGAGCACCGCCTCGGACACGAAGGACAGCACGTCGTCCTGACTCACGAAGGACGCCTCCACGTCCAGTTGAGAGAACTCGAATTGCCGGTCGGCCCGCAGGTCCTCGTCCCGCAGGCAACGGGCGATCTGGTAGTACCGGTCGACTCCGGACACCATCAAGAGCTGTTTGGCCAGCTGCGGGCTCTGGGGCAGGACGTAGCAGGAGCCCGGAGCGAGCCGGCTGGGAACGGTGAACTCGCGGGCGCCCTCCGGGGTGGGCGCCCACAACAGCGGCGTCTCCACCTCGACGAACCCCTGGGCGTCCATGGCTGATCGGAGGGCGCTGTTGACCAGCGCCCGGAGCCGGAGGTTGGACTGCATGCGCGGTCGACGGAGGTCCACATACCGGTGCCTGAGGCGAATGCCCTCGTCGACCTCGACCCGGTCGTCGACGGCGAACGGCGGCGGCTCGGCGGCGTTGAGGAGGGTGACCGTGCACTCCCCCAGCTCCACCGCACCGGTGGGCAGCTCGGTGTTGACCGTTCCCTCGGGACGGGGACGAACCACGCCCTCGACGGCGATGACGTACTCGCTGCGCACGTCGACGGTGCCGGGGACCACGCACTGGACGATCCCGGAATGGTCCCGCAGGTCGACGAAGGCCAGGTGCTCCCCGTGCTCGCGCCGTTTGGCCACCCAGCCGCAGACCGTCACCGTCGAGCCGATGTCCTCGCTGCTCAGCACTCCACAGAGATGGGTGCGCATCGAGGTGGCTTGCGCCGAGGAGGGGACGACGGTCACGACGGTTCCTTTCGGATGGCGGACCCGGCGAGGGGGCCACGGACACACTACGGCGTGGTGCGCACCGGTCATGAACCGGCGGGTCCGCCTCCGTCGCCGGCGGACCCCGACCCGTCCCCCCGCCCGCCGGCGGCGCGTACCGCAGCCACCACTCCGGCCATCGGGACCACCTGCTGGTCGCCCGCGTTGCGGAGCGGGCGCAGGGTCACCGTGCCGGCCGCAACCTCGTCGGCGCCCACGATGAGCGCCACCCGGGCACCGGAGCGGTCGGCTGCCTTCAATTGCGACTTCATCGAACGCCCGTCGAAGGCCCGGTCGGACCGCAGGCCCGCACCCCGCAGCATGGCCGTGAGGTCCCGACCCGAGTCCCCTCCGGCCACGTCCACCACGAAAGCATCGAGCGGCGGCGGGGCGACGGTGAACACCGCCTCGGCATCGCACGCCAGCAGCAGCCGCTCGATCCCGATGCCGAAGCCGATACCGGGGGTGGCCGGGCCGCCCAGCATCTCCACCAGGCCGTCGTAGCGTCCCCCCCCACCGATGCCGTTCTGGGCGGACTCGAGGGCGGCGGAGGAGAACTCGAAGGTCGTCCTGGTGTAGTAGTCGAAACCCCGGACCAGCCGGCGGTCGATCTCGAATGGCACGCCGAGCACCCCGAGCCCAGTCTCGACCCGCTCGAAGTGGGCCCGGCACGGGTCGCACAGGTGGTCGGTCAGGGCCGGCGTACCCTCGGTGGCCTGGCGGCAGGCCGGCCGTTTGCAATCGAGGGCCCGGAGCGGATTGGCGTCGAACCGGGCGGCGTGCTCGGGGCACAATTGGTCCTGTCGCTGGCCGAGGTAGGACCGGAGCAGTTCGATGTAGGCCGGCCGGCATACCCCGTCCCCCATCGAATTGAGGCGGAGGCCGAAGGCACCCAACCCCAGCGAACGGAAGAACGAGTCGGCCAGGGACACCACCTCGACGTCCAGATCGGCGTCCTCGGGCCCGAGGGCCTCCACTCCGAGCTGGTGGTGCTGGCGGTACCTCCCGGCCTGGGGTCGCTCGTAGCGGAAGGCCGGGGTGGCGTACCAGGCCTTCCAGGGCAACGCCGGCCGGTGCTGCACGTAGGCCCGGACCATGGGCGCCGTTCCCTCCGGACGGAGCGCCAGCGCACGGCCGCCGCGGTCCTCGAACTCGTACATCTCCTTGCCCACCACGTCGCTGCCGTCACCGATCCCCCGCCGGAACACCCGGACATCCTCGAAGATGGGGGTGTGGACCAGGCCGTACCCAGCTCGTTCCACGTGCGAGGCGAACGCGGCCAGGAGCACCTCCCACCGGAACGACTCCGGCCACAGGACGTCGTGGGTGCCACTGGGGGCGCGCGCCGCCAGGGTGTCGTCGCCCATCGCCGCTCAGTCCTTCTTGCCCGGGAGGATGCGGTAGACGTCGTAGACGGCGTCGAGGTGACGGATCAGGTTGATCACCGATTCGAGGTGGGCCGGGTCGGCCAGCTCGACGTCGAAGCGCATACGGCTGATCCGGTCCGGATCTGTCTGGGTGTTGGCGCTGACGATGTTGAGGTGGTGCTCGGACACCACCTTGGTCACGTCGGTGAGCAGACGCGAACGGTCGATGGCCACCACTTCGATGGTGGCCACGAACACGCCCGACGAACGGTGGTCCCACTCCACCTCGATGAGGCGCTCGCGCGACCGGCTGGCGAGCGATGCCGCGTTGGCACAGTCGGCCCGGTGGACCGACACCCCCCGGCCCCGGGTGACGAACCCGACGATCTCGTCGCCCGGGACCGGCGTGCAGCACCGGGACAGCCGGACCATCAGGTCGTCGAGCCCCTCGACGTAGACACCGACCGCCGATCCCCGCCCCGGTTTGGGCGCGATGGGCTGCTGACGGGCGGTGACCGGTAATTGCGCCTCGAAGGCACCCCCGCGCAGGTCCCGCAGGATCCGTTGGGCCACTGCCCGGGCGGACACCCGGTTGTCGCCGATGGCGGCGTAGAGGGCATCGAGGTCCAGATAGTTCAAGGCGGCGGCCACGTCGGCCAGGGCATGCTCGGAGGCCAGCTTCTGGACCGGGAGGCCCTCGCGTCGGAGCTCCTTGATCAATTCGTCGCGTCCCACCTCGATGGCGTCCTCGCGGCGCTCGCGGGAGAACCACTGGCGGATCTTGGTCCGGGCCCTCGACGAAGCCACCATGCCCAGCCAGTCACGGGAGGGGCCGGCGGTCGGCGCCTTGGAGGTGAAGATCTCGACGGTGTCGGCCGAGTTGAGACGGGTCTCCAGTGGGACCAGTCGGCCGTTCACCTTGGCGCCGATGCAACGGTGGCCCACCTCGGTGTGGATGGCGTAGGCGAAATCCACCGGTGTGGCGTTGGCCGTCAGAGCGATGACCTTGCCCTTCGGGGTGAAGACGTAGACCTCGTCCTCCTCGAGGTCGAGCTTGAGGGCCTCGAGGAACTCGATGGGGTCGGTGGTCTCGTTCTGGAAGTCGACGATGCGCTGCATCCACTCGATCTCGGCGGTGGTCGAGGAGGTCTCCTTGGCCAGGGCCAACCGCTCGGCCCGCCGGTCCCGCTCGGCCATCTCCGCTCGCTGGGCCGGGGTCATCGTCGAACCCTTCTTGTCCCCCTTGGCGGTGCGGGACTTTGTGGTCGTCCCCGACTCCTTGCCCGCTTTGCCGGGGGCCGCCGGACGCTCGTTGCGGGCCGGGTTCTCCTTGTACCCCCAGTGGGCGGCGATGCCGTACTCGGCTCGTCGGTGCATCTCATGCGTGCGCACCTGGACTTCGATGGGCCTGCCATCGAGACCGATCACCGTGGTGTGCAGCGATTGGTAGAGGTTGAATTTGGGGGAGTTGATGTAGTCCTTGAACCGGCCCTGCACCGGGGGCCAGATGGCATGGATGGAACCGAGGGCCGCCCAGCAGTCCCGTTCCGATTCGACGATCACCCGGATGCCGACCAGGTCGTAGAGGTCGTCGAACTCCTTGCCCCGGACCACCATCTTCTCGTAGATGCTCCACAGGTGCTTCGGGCGCCCGGTGACCTCGGCGTTCACCCCGGATGCCCCCAGGCGCTCACGCACCGAGACCAGGACCCGGGCCAGGAACTCATCGAGCGACGGGGACCGGCTGGCCACCATCTGCTCGATCTCCGCGTACCGTTTGGGATGGAGGGTGGCAAAGGCCAGGTCCTCCAGCTGCCACTTCACCTCCTGGATGCCCAGCCGGTGGGCCAGGGGGGCATAGATGTCCAAGGTCTCCTGAGCGGTCCGGCGCTGCTTCCACTCGGGCATCACCGCCAGGGTGCGCATGTTGTGCAGGCGGTCGGCCAGCTTGATGATCAGGACCCGCCAGTCGTTGGCCATGGCCACCAGCATCTTGCGCACGGTGGCCGCTTGTTGCGCCTCTTTCGAGTCGAACTGCAGACGGTCGAGCTTGGTCACCCCGTCGACGATGAGGGCCACGGCAGCCCCGAAGTCCCGCTCGATGACCTCGGTGGTCACCCCGGTGTCCTCGACGGCATCATGGAGGAGCGCGGCCGCCACCGTCTGGGCATCGAGACCCAGGTCGGCGACAATGCCCGCCACCGCCACCGGGTGGACGATGTAGGGCTCCCCCGACCGCCGCAGCTGTCCGGCGTGGGCGACGGTGGCCGTCTCCGCGGCCCGGAGGATCAGCGAGGCGTCGTCCCCCGGGTGGCGGCGCAGGAACGCCTCGACCACCGGAACCAGGAGCCCGGCCACATCGACAGGCAGCGACGACCCGGCAACGTGCTCGTCGCCGATGGTCGGTGCCCCCTCGGCGGGGACTGGTGCGGCCAACGCCATCCCCCAAGGGTACCCGCCGGACCGTCGGTACCGGTACCTCTCGCTCGCGTTCCGACGCCGTCCCCCCGCCTGAACGGGCTGGTCAGCGCCGCTTGCCCTTGCCGCCCTTGGCCCCCTTGCGGGGGCGCGGCGGGGGCCGGTTCCCACCCGGACGCGTCGAGCCCGAAGAAGGCGGGCTCCCCCCGCTCGAGGACTTCGCCGCGGTTCCGCCCGTGGTGCCGCCGGTTCCAGCCGCCGGTCGTCCTCCCTGGCCCGCGCTCGCACGCTCACCCGACGACGCGGCGCCCGGACGGATGACTCCGGTGGTCTGGGGACGGGACCGGCTGGTGCTCCGCCCCCCGCCGCCGGCACCGGCCATGGCCGCGGCCGTCGCCGGGGTGAGGATGCCGGCGCGCTCCCCCCGCTGCTCGAGGCGCTGGCGGATGGTCGTGTACCGGGGCTCGCTCTCCTTCATCCCGGCCAGCAGCGGCGAGGCGATGAAGATCGAGGAGTACGCGCCGCTGGTCAGCCCGATCACCAGGGCCAGACCGAAGTCCTGCAACGAGGTGGCGCCGAGGACAAAGGACCCGACCACCAACACCGACAGCACCGGGATGATCGCCACCAACGACGTGTTGATGGACCGGGCCAGGGTCTGGTTCATGGACAGGTTGACCATTCCCGAGTAGGTGATCCGGCCCGAGGCGCCGAGGCCCTTCGAGTTCTCCCGTATCCGGTCGAAGACCACCACGGTGTCGTAGAGGGAGTACCCCAGCACGGTGAGCACGGCGACCACCGTGTCCGGAGTCACCTGGAACCCGGTCAGCGAGTAGACGCCCACGGTGACCAGGATGTCGTGCACCACCGCCACGATGGCCGCCACCGCCATCTTGAATTCGAAGCGCAGTGAGATGTAGAGGGTCACGGCGATGAAGAAGACGATCAGGGCCTCGATGGCCTTGGAGGTGACCTGGCCCCCCCAGGTGGGCCCGACATCATTGAAGTTCACATTGTTGGGGGAGGTGTGTGCGGCCTTGGCCAGCGCATCCTGGACGTCGGTCTCGATGGTGGTGCGCTCCGCCACCGACTTGGAGTTGAGGTCCGCCTGGACCTGGATCTGCTTGGTGTGGTTGACCTGGTTGGTGAGCTGGACCACCGTGGGCTGCGCGATCCCGGCCGCCTCGACCGCGGTGGTGGCCTCGGCCACGGTCAGGGTCTGGGAAGGGACCAGCCACGACTGTCCGCCCTTGAAGTCGATGCCCAGATTGAGGCCACGGGTGCCGAGGGAGATCACTCCGAGCAGGATGACCAGGGCGGACACGGCCATCCACCACCGGCGGTTCCCGATGAAATCGAACGATGTCTCCCCACGGTAGAGGCGGGTGAACACCCCGTGACGCTTCTCGCCGGTCTCCTCGCCGGGCCCGTCTTCCGTCATGAGGTCGAGCTCGTCCTCGATCTCATGGGATGCGTCCCCCGGTTGGGAACGGGCCGAGATGTCCTCGTCCGATCGGTCCGGCGGGGTCACGTCGGCGCCCCCTGGTGGACGCCGAGGCCACTGGCCACGCTCATGGCGCCCGCCTCCGAGCCGCTGCGGCTCTGGCCCAACAGGACCACGAAGGGCCGGGTGAAGTAATAGGTGAGGACGACGTCGAGGACCGTCGAGATCCCGAGGAACAGGGCGAAGCCCTTGACCGGCCCTACCGAGACGAAGTACAGGATCACCGCGCCCAGCAATGACACGGCGTCAGCGGCCAGCACCGTGCGGAACGCGCTGGAGAACCCCTTGTCCACACTGCTCCGGACGGTCCGACCGCTGCGGGCCTCGTCCTTCAGCCGCTCGAAATAGACGATGTAGGAGTCCACGGTGATCCCCACCGAGACGATGATGCCGATGATGCCGGCCAGGTCGATGGTGGTGCCGAGGGTCTGGCCCATGATGGCGATGATCGCCCACAACGCCGACCCGGTCACCACCAGCCCGGACACCACCACCAGCCCGAGCAGGCGGTAGTAGAAGATCATGTACAGCATGACCAGGAGAAGGCCCGCCAGTCCGGAGACGAGTCCGGCCTGCAGGGAGGCCTTGCCCAACGTGGGCGACACGGTCTGCACGTTCAGCCGGTCCAGTTTCACCGGTAGCGCGCCATAGGTGAACTGGGTGGCCAGGGTCTTGGCCTGGTCCTCGGTGAAACTCCCGGAGATCTGGACCGTGTTCCCGAACGAGGTGAAGGTCGCCGAATTGGGCAACGTAATCGGTGCGGAGATGACCTGGCCATCGAGATCGATGCCGATGATGGCATGGAACTGTTGCTGGGCGAGCGTGTTCCACTGGTTCGCACCGTCTGCAGTCAGATCGAGGTTCACCGACCAGACCCCCGTGTTCAACTGGGCACTGGCCGATTTGACCGCGGTCCCGGTCATCGCCGCCGGTCCGAGCACATAGCGGCCCGCGCCGCTGGCAGCCGTCCCGGGGAGCAGCACGACGGCATTCTTCTCGTCACTGGTCGACGGGGTCGACGGATAGGCGGCAAAGCTGGGGTCCTCAGGCGGATTGTTGGTGGCCTGCCCGCTGCTGGTATTGACGGCGAGGTTAGCTGCCGTGAGCTGCGAGGTCGCTGCGCAGGTGGGCAGGGGCCCCGGGGTGGGGCTCGCCCCCTTGGCCAGGGTCAACGGTGGGGCGTAGCACAGTGCCGGACGAAAGAAGAGCTGCGCGGTGTTACCCAGCGTGGCCAGCACCTGCTGGGTGTTCTTGACCCCGGGGATCGAAACGGAGATCTGGTTCCGGCCCTGGCTGTCCACGGTGGCGCCGCTGGTGCCGGCATTGACCCGCTCGTTGAGGATGGTCACGATGGTGCCGAGCTGGGCCTGGCTCACCGGCTTGTGGGTCTGGTAGACGACGGCCAAGCCGCCGTCCAGGTCCAGGCCGAGCTTGGGGGACCACCCCGCAGCGAGGGTGGCGCTCAGGGCGATAACGGCGATGGACACCATCGCCAGCAGGCTGATCCACAGCGAACGCTTCTTCTTCATGGAGCTCAGGTGATCGGCGGACCATCGGGGCCG
>FTIN01000463.1_pt3 | contig 12515 bp, 11 predicted proteins | sample 1658211 | NCBI WGS metagenome assembly FTIN01 (sample SAMEA3914809, study PRJEB12502) | metagenome | biome: forest; material: soil | place: Canada | collected 2011-08-03 | depth 0.3 m | reverse complement strand
GGCATCTTCGCCTTTGGCGACGCCGCGTTCTACGGCTCGACCGGGTCCCTGCACCTCAACCAGCCCATCGTGGGGATGTCGTCCACCTGAGCACACCATCTAAGCTGCCCTGATCATGTCCGCCGGCCAGATCGCCATCCTCGTGGCCAGCATCGCCAGCGCCGCTGCCGTGGTCGGGCTGCTCTTCGGCCTGAGCGGCCTCCGGCGCCAGGTGCGCTCCCTGCGCCGTGCCGTCGATGAGCTGTCCGGTCAGGCGGTCCCGCTGGTGGCGGACGCCCATCGTGTGGTCGATCAGGCCGCCACCGAGATGGAACGGGTCGGTGCCGTCCTCGATTCCACGGAGTCGGTGCATGCCACTGTCGATTCTGCGTCTCGTTTGGCCTACCGTGCGTTCGCCAATCCGGTGGTCAAGGTGCTCGCCGTACGGGCCGGTGCCGCAACGGGCCTCCGCCGGCTGGCCGGATCGGAGCCACCGGTCAGTGGCGGGACGCCGCGGAATGGGACGTCGCGGAACGGGACAGGAAGCAGGTAGCCATGCCCAAACGCACCTTCTGGCTGGTCACCGGTGCCGCTGTCGGCGCCGGTTCGTCCCTGTGGGCCGAACGCAAGGTGCGCCGGTCCGTCCAACAGGCTGCAGCCAGGCTGCAGCCCGATGCCCTGGTGGCCGAGGTGGGGCGGTCGGCCCGGCAGGCGGCCGGGAGTGCCGGAGGGCGGGTCCGTGAGGCGGTGTCCACCGGCAGGGACGAGATGCAGCGACGTGAGGAAGAGCTGTGGGCGGAGCTGGCGGCCCAGGGGGTCGCAGCGCCCGGACCCGGGGACCGGGCAACCGGTGTACGGCCCGCGGAGCCGGTGTCGATCGACCGCAGCGGTCCGCAGGTGGGCCGCAGATCGATCCGGGCCCTGGCGAAATCTGCGTCCTACCTGGGCAAGTAGGATCCGGGGCCGTGACTCTTGGCACGGCGCCCGACGCCGATCAGCTGCGCGGTGCCTTCACCCGGTTCTTCACCGAACGGGGTCACAGTCCGGTTCCTTCGGCCAGCTTGATCCCCCATGATCCCTCGGTACTGTTCACCATCGCCGGCATGGTCCCGTTCAAGCCGTTCTTCCTCGGGGACGAACTCCCCCCTTGGCCGAGGGCCACATCGGTCCAGAAGTGCTTTCGCACCCTCGACATCGATATCGTCGGCACCACCCAGCGGCACTGCACATTCTTCGAGATGTTGGGCAACTTCAGCTTCGGGGACTACTTCAAGTCCGAGGCCATCCCCTTCGCCTGGGAACTGGTGACCGAGGTGCTGGGCATCGACGGCGACCATCTGTGGATCACCGTCCACGAGAGCGATGACGAGGCCGAGCAGATCTGGACCGACTCGGTGGGCATCCCCGCCGAGCGTGTCCAACGGATGGGCGAGGACAATTTCTGGAAGATGGGAGACACCGGCCCATGCGGCCCGTGCTCCGAGCTCTACTTCGACAAGGGTGCATCCTACGGGGCGGACGGGGGACCGGCCTTCGGGGGCTCGGAGCGGTTCGTGGAGATCTGGAACCTCGTGTTCATGCAGTACAACCGCAATGCCGACGGGACGACTGAGGCACTGCCCCGTCCGAGTATCGACACCGGCGCCGGGCTCGAGCGGATCCTCCCCGTCCTCCAGGGGGTCGATTCGATCTTTGCCACCGATCTCTTTGCGCCCCTGATCGAGACGGCCCAGTCGATCACCGGCAAGGTCTACGGCGTCGACGAGCGGGTCGACATCGGTCTGCGGATCCTGGCCGACCATGGCCGGGCGATGTCCATGCTGGTGGCCGACGGGGTCCTGCCTGCCAACGAGGGCCGCGGCTACGTGCTCCGTCGCATCATCCGTCGGGCGGTGCGTCGGGCCCGGCAGCTCGGGGTCGACCAACCGTTCACCACACGGCTTGTCGATGCGTCGGTGGGTATCCTGGGGGCGGCGTACCCGTCGCTGGCCGAGCAGCACCGGCTCCTGGCGGACGTCGTCGCCCGCGAAGAGGAAGGGTTCCTGCGCACCCTGGCCACCGGATCGACCATCCTCGAGGAGCAGCTGGCGTCGGGCGGGGGGGCCATATCGGGCGATGTGGCCTTCCGGCTGCACGACACCTACGGGTTCCCGGTCGAGCTCACGGTGGAGATCGCCGAAGAAGCGGGCGCCCGGGTCGACCTGGTCGGGTTCGAGGCGGCCATGGACCGCCAGCGGACCCAGGCCCGTGCGGCGGCCCGGTCCGGTCAGTCCGCCGCCGGCGAACCCGCGTACCGGTCGGTGTTGGACGCCGAGGGTCGTACCGTGTTCGTCGGCCAGCGGGCGGACGGCTACTCCGCCCCGGCCCGGGTGGTGGCCGTGCTGGCCGATCCCGATCCCGACCACCAGGGCGAGGTGGAGGTCTTCCTCGACCGGACCCCGTTCTATGCCGAGGGTGGGGGACAGGTCGGTGATACCGGGACCATCGTCACCGAGACGGGCACCGCCTTCGTCTATGACACCGTCTCCGCCCTTCCGGGCCTGACCTCGCACCGGGCGCGAGTCACCGGTGAGGTCTTTGCCGGACAGGACGCCCTCGCCACCATCGACGGCGTCCGCCGGGACGCGCTGCGTCGCAACCACACCGGCACCCACCTGCTGCACGCCGCCCTGCGCCGTGTGCTGGGTGACCACGTCCGCCAGCAGGGCTCCCGGGTCGCTCCTGACTACCTCCGCTTCGATTTCAGCCACCACGGGAACGTGGCTCCCGAGCAGTTGACCGCGGTGGCTGCGCTGGCCAACGCCGATGTCCTCACCGACGCCGAGGTGACCGTGGAGGAGACCTCCAAGGCCCAGGCCGAGGCCATGGGTGCCCTGGCCTTCTTCGGGGACAAGTACGGCGAGCGCGTGCGGGTGGTGCGGGCGGGACCACATTCCATCGAGCTGTGCGGCGGCACCCATGTGGGCGCCCTGGGCATGATCGGACCGGTGACGATCACTTCCGAGTCGTCGATCGGCTCGAACACCCGCCGGCTGTTCGCCGTGACCGGCGCCAGCGCTTTGGAGCGCATCGTGGCTCGCGAGGGGCTTCTCTCGGAGGCGGCGGCGCTGCTGCGGACCGAGCCCGAACACGTCCCCGAAGCCATCGATCGGCTCCTCGACCGGCAACGGGCCGCGGAGAAGTCACTCGAGCAGGCCCGCAGCCGCGACCGGCAGCTGGAGGCGTCCTCCCTGGCGGCCACGGCGGTCCAGGGGGTCGTGGTGGCCCGGCGCGACGGATTGGGCCCCGACGAGCTTCGGGACCTGGCCCAGTCGACCCGGAACCTCGCCGGTCTGCGGGCCGTGGTGCTCGGTGGGAGCCCGGACGGGTCCAAGGCATCCCTGGCCGTCGCCGTCGACCGGTCGATCGCCGGTCCCGAGCACGCGGGCGAGCTGGTTAAGCAGGTGGCACCGTTCCTGGGCGGGGGCGGGGGCGGGTCCCCCGAGGTGGCGGTGGCCGGCGGCAAGGACCCGGCCGGGATCGACCGGGCGCTCGACGTGGCGCGGCGAGCGCTCGCGGTAGCGGATCATCGGTGAGCGATGGCGAGGGCCCCCGTCGGGGCCGGACAATCGGCATCGATCTCGGGACTCGCAGGATCGGCGTCGCCGTGAGCGACTCGGCGGGGATCCTGGCCCTGCCCCGGACCACCGTGGTGCGCACCGGTGATGCAGAGCGCGATCGGAGGGCGATGGTGGCCCTGGTCCTCGAGGAGGGGGCCACCACCGTAGTGGTCGGCCTGCCGCTCTCCCTCGACGGGTCCAAGGGGCGGGCCGCCGTGGAGGCAATCGACGAGGCCGATGCCCTGCGGGCGCTGCTCGGGGGGTACGGCGTCTCCGTCGAGCTGTACGACGAGCGCCTGACCACGGTCAGCGCCCACCGGGCCCTGGCCACCCGGGGCGACCGTGAGCGGGCCCGACGCCCGGTGGTCGACCAGGCTGCCGCCGCGGTGATGCTGTCCGCCTGGTTGCAAGAGCATGGGCGCCGGTGAGCACGATCGGTCCGGACGGTTCCGGCGGCCAGGACGGTGGCGACGACGGGAACGGGGCGCCGGCAACCCGGCGCGCCCCGCGGGTGTACGGCAGGCCGGCTGCCGGGCTGGTCGCGCGCCGCCAATCCCGCCACCCGCTGAGGACTGCCGTGCTGGCCGCTGCCGCCATGGTGGTGGTGACCCTCATGGCCGGGTACCTGTGGCTGCGCTCCGAAGCCAATCCGTCGGGACCCGAGGGGCCCCAGGTCATTGTCACCGTGCGGTCGGGTACGGGGGTCAACCAGTTGGCCTCGACCCTTCAGGCCAAGCACGTCATCCGCAGCTCCTTCGCCTTCCGGGTGTGGGGCCAGTTCCACAGTGTCCCCGGGGTGCTGTCGGGGGACTACGCCTTCCGCCAGAACTCCAGCTTCGGCACGGTCGACCGGATCATCGCTTCGGGCCCCAACGTGTTCGCGCTCCAGATCCCGGCCGGGTTCACCGTGTCCGAGGTCGCCCAGCGGGTGGGCCAGCTCCCCGGCCACGACGCCACCACCTTCGACCAGCTGGCCATCGGTGGCACGGTGCGCTCGCCGTGGGAGCCGGTGGGGTCGGCCAACCTCGACGGGCTGCTCGGCACCGGCACCTACATCGTCGTCCCCGGAGAGACCGACACCCACCTGCTCACGGCCATGGTCCAGCGGTTCGACGCCCTGGCCGACCGGGTGCAGCTGACCACGGGCGCCGCCGCGCTCGGGCTGACCCCCTACCAGGCCATCACTGCCGCCTCCATCGTCCAAAAGGAGGGCTTCATCGTCAAGAACATGGGCCCGGTGGCTCGGGTGATCCTCAACCGCCTGGCCGACAACATGCCCCTCCAGATGGACTCCACCGTGCTCTATGCCGAAGGCAGGGACGGCGGAACGGTCACGTCCGCGGATCTGGCCGTCAAGTCGCCGTACAACTCGTATCTGAACAAGGGGCTCACTCCGACGCCCATCTGCTTCCCGTCGGAGGCCGCCCTGCAGGCGGCGCTGGCACCGCCGCCCGGGTCGTGGCTGTACTTCGTGGTGGTCGAGCCCGATGGCACCGAGGCCTTCGCCGACACGTTCGCCGGGCAGCAGGCCAATGAGGCGCTGGCCCGGCAACGGGGCCTCCCCTGAGCCAGGCCCGGCCGGACCAGACTGGGACCATGGAAGTCGTCGGCGCCGGTATGCCCCGAGCCCTGTCGGGTGCCACCACCGTGGTCGGGGTGATCGGGGACCCGGTGGCCCACTCCCTGTCTCCCGTGCTCCACAACACCGCCTTCCAGGAGATGGGTATCGACTGGGTGTCGGTCGGCTTTCCCGTCCCCTCCGGGCAGGCGGGTGATGCGATGGTGGGGGCGGCGGCCCTGGGCATCCGGGGGCTGTCGGTGACGATGCCCCACAAGGACGCGGTGGCTGCCCTGGTCGTGCAGCGCACGGCGGTGGCCGATCGCCTCGGCGCGGTGAACTGCCTGATCCGGGCCGACGGCCAGTGGCGCGGCGACAATACCGACGGCGCCGGGTTCGTGGCCTCCCTCCGGCGGGGTGGGCGTTTCGACCCGGATGGCCGGTGCTGCCTGGTGGTGGGCGCGGGCGGTGCGGCCCGAGCGGTGGTCGCCGCACTGGCCGGATCCGGCGCGGCGGAGGTGGTGGTGGTCAACCGCACCCCCGAACGAGCGGCCCGGGCGGCCGCCCTGGCCGGTCGGGTAGGTCGGGTCGGGGTGGCCGAGGACGCCCGCGGGTGCGACCTGGTGGTCAACGCCACTCCCCTCGGCATGGACGGAGCTCGCTCATCGGACGGCGGAGCTCGCTCATCGGACGGCGGAGCCCAGGCCGGGCGACCGACGCTATGGCCGATCGACCCCCCTTTGCTCGGTCGGGGGCAGGTGGTGGTGGACCTGGTGTACCACCCCGCGGTGACCCCGTGGATGGCTGCAGCCCAGGCCCGGGGGGCCGTGGTGGCCAACGGGGTGGGGATGCTGGTGCACCAGGCGGCCCTCCAGCTCACCGCGTGGACCGGACACGAGGCGCCGGTGGAAGCCATGTGGGCGGTGACGGGTAGACCACCCGAGGGTCCCGATCGCCCGGACTGACCGCGGGCCCGTTCGCTCGCGGGAACCGGTCCCAGTGGTGCCGATAGCCTGGGAGGCCGGAGCATCTTGGTGAACTACGTCCCTACCACCGTCGCCGCCCGGCCGCGCGTCCTCACCGCCCGGGTGGACGTGGTCCTGATGGGCCTGGCCACGCTGCTGGGGCTCGTCGGCGTGGTCATGATCTACTCCGCCACCAAGGGGAGACTGGCGCTGGCCGGCGAGGACCCCCGGTACTTCCTCAAGCGCCAGGCCGTGTTCCTGGTCATCGGGATCGTGGTCATGGTGGCCTTGGCGTTCTTCGACTACCGCCGTCTCGAGCACGTGAGCACCGTGCTCTATCTCGGGATCATCCTGGCACTGGTGGCCGTGCTCGCCACCCCGGCCCACCAGGGAGCCCAGCGTTGGTTCGCCCTCGGGCCGATCCAGCTACAACCCTCCGAATTCGCCACTCTGGTGCTGGTCATCGCCATCGCCACCTACTGCGCCCGCCGTCCCGAGGGACTGGGGTTCCGTGACCTGGTCCGCCTGGTGCTGATGGCCGCAGTTCCCATTCTGCTGGTGTTCAAGCAACCCGACCTCGGCACCGCCATCCTCATGACGGTGATCCTGCTGGTGATGTTGGCCATGGCCGGGATGCCCGGCCGGTACCTGGTCCTGTTGATGGTGGGCGCCGTCGTGCTGGTGCTCTTCGCGTTGAAGGTCGGCCTGCTGCAGAAGTACCAGATCGATCGGCTGACCAGCTTCATCTCTCCCAACGGAGCCAGCCAGACGGCGACCTACAACGTGACCCAGGCCAAGGAGGCCATCGCCCACGGGGGGATCTTCGGCCAGGGCATCTTCCATGGGGCGCTGACCAACCTGGCCTACGTGCCCGAACAGCAGACCGACTTCATCTTCTCCGCCGTGGGCGAGCAGGTCGGGTTCGTCGGGGCCAGCGTGCTGCTGGCCATCTACGGGGTGGCCGCATGGCGGGTGCTGCGGAACGCGCAGCTGGCCAGGGACAACCTCGGTCGGCTCCTGTGCTCAGGGATCTTTGCCCTCCTGGTCTTCTCGGTGTTCGAGAACGTGGGGATGAACATGGGGATCATGCCGGTCACCGGGATCCCATTGCCGTTCATCTCGTATGGGGGCTCGGCCATGATCGGCTTCTACGCGGCCATCGGGATCGTCGTCAGCGTGCATCAACGGAGCGCCCGGTGAACGACACCACTCCGACCGAGACGGAGCGCCCGGTGAACGACACCACTCCGACCGAGGCAGTCGCGACCGAGGCAGTCGCGACCGAGGCAGTCGCGACCGAGGCAGTCGCGACCGAGGCAGGCCCCGTAGAGGCAGTCCGCGAACCGACGGAGGCCGAGGAGATGGAAACGGGCCGGCCGGCCGAGACGGCCCACTTCCGTATGGCCGTGGTGACCGCGGTCGCCGTCGACCTTCCCAACCAGCACCCGACGGTGGTGCTGCAGGAGATCGAGTCGCCGCAGCGGCAGCTGTCGTTCTCGGTGGCGCTGCAGGACGGCGTCGTCCTCTCGCAGGCCATACGGCGGATCGGCACTCCACGGCCCCTCACCCACGAGTTGCTGACCGGCATCCTCCACGGGTTCGACATCGACGTGGTGGCCGTTCGCCTGGTCGGGCGCCAGGGAGCCGTTGTCTTCGCCGAGCTGGACCTCCGGGGTCGAACGGGCCGTTCGGTGCACGCCTGCCGGCCCTCCGACGCCCTGACCATCGCGTTGCTCCAGCCGGTGCCGGCACCGGTCCTCATCGACCGACGCCTGCTCGAACAGGCCGGGGACGTGACGCCAGGCTGACGGGGGACGGCCCGGGCGCGGACTGGTCAAGGCCGCCGAGGCCTAGACGGGCGGCGTCGACCTCCCGGTCAGTAGCCGCCTCTTGCGCTCGCGGTACTGCTCGTACTGGGACTGGTCGGCGGCGTCGACCGCCGCCCCGCCCTCGTCGGAGGTACGCATGAGCAGGGCGATCAGCACGTAGTTGGCCACCAGGGCCGACCCGCCGTAGGACACGAAGGGGAGGGTGATCCCGGTGAGCGGGAGCAGGCGTACCACGCCGCCGATGATGAAGAAGGCCTGGAACCCGATGATCATGGTCAGGCCCACGGCGGTCAGCTTGGCGAACTCGGACCGGGCGGACTGGGCGATGCGCAGGCCGGCCCCGGCCAGCAGCAGGAACGCCACCACCACCATGGTCGAGCCGAAGAGCCCCATCTCCTCGCCGATGATGGCGAAGATGAAGTCGGTCTGCGGAATGGGGATGGTGTAGGCCCCGGCGCCGAGCCCCAGGCCGGACCCGCCGATGCCGCCGCTGCCCAGCGAGTACCACGCCTGGCGCAACTGGCCACCAGGGTCACCGGGGAGGATCTTCCAGGGATCGAGCCAGGTCTCGACCCGGATGTGGGTCTGGACGAAGTACCGGCTGGCCAGGTAGGAGCCGACGGCGAAGAGGATCACCCCGAGGACCAGGTAGCCGGTCCGCCCCGTGGTAACCCACAGCATGCCGATGAACAGGGTGAACAACAGAGCGGAGAACCCGATGTCGTGCTCGAGGCTCATCACCCCGATGGCGAACACCCAGGCCAGCATGATCGGCACCAGGGGTCGCGGGTCGATGACCAGCCGGTTGCCCAGCCGGGCGGTGGGAATGCTCAACAGCTCGCGCTTCTCGGCGAAGTAGGAGGCGAAGAAGATGCACAGAAGGATCTTGGCCAGTTCCACCGGCTGGAAGGTGAACCGGCCGACCTGGAGCCACAGCCGGGCGCCGTTGATGTTGGCCCCCACATGGGGCACCAGGGGCAACAGCAACAAGATGACCCCACCGGCCAACAGCAGGTACCGGTAACGGTCGAGGTCTCTCGAACGGCGGACAAGGGCCAGGGTGACCACGTAGGCGGCGACGCCGACCGCGCTCCACGCCGCCTGCAGGGGGGCGTACGACTTGCCCACGCCCAAGTCGATGCGGGTGATCATCACGTACCCGATCCCGTTGAGCAAGAAGGCGATGGGCAGGACCACCGGATGGGCGCTGGGCGCGAAGATCCGGTTGGCGATGTGGGCGACCGCTCCCAGGGCGAGCATACCGATGAGCAGGGGTACCACGTTGTTCGGCACCTTGGAGGTGTTGCCCAGGATCATCAGGGTGTAGGCGGCGATGATGATCGTCGAGGCAGCGACGAGCAGGCCGAGCTCGGTGCGGCGCCGGGCCTTGAACGCCCGCCGGATCACCTTGTACTCGGGGTCCTGCAGAGTGGTGGCCGGCACGGGGCGAGCCTACCGGCGGCGGTCGTCGAGAAAGTGGAGGCGCCGGACCGGTCGGGAGCTAAAGTCATCCGGCAATGGGAACGCTGCCGTGACGGTCCTTTCGTGACCGACCGGGCGACCACGGCCCGACCTGGGCGTCGGATGGCCGGGACCGGGTCCTTGGGCCGCATGACCGTGCCCGACCTGGTCCCGCTCCCCACGGAACCGGCGCCGGACCTGCCGCGGGACCGCTTCGTCAATCGGGAGCTGTCCTGGCTTGACTTTGCCGGGCGGCTGCTCGACCTGGCATCGGAGGAACGGCTCCCGCTCTTCGAGCGGGTCACGTTCCTGGCCATCTTCTCCGAGGCCCTGGACGAATTCTTCCAGGTGCGGGTAGCCGGCCTGGAAGACCAGGTTGCCGCCGACCTCCGCACCCGTTCGCCCGACGGGATGAGCCCGGGGGAGCAGCTGACCGCCATCAGCGCCCGTGCCGCCGAGCTGGTCGAGCGCCAGAGCGGTATCTTCCAGGACCAGGTCCGGCCGGCACTGACCGCCAACGGTGTGGTGATCGCCGACTGGCATGCCCTCGGGCCAGCCGATCGGGAGTTCCTCCTCGACGAGTTCAACCGGCGGATCTTCCCTATTCTCACCCCACTGGCGGTGGACCAAGGGCACCCGTTCCCCTATATCTCCGATCGATCGCTCAATATCGTGGTGCGGGTGCAGGACCCGGCAACCGGCGAGGAACGGGTGGCCAGGGTCAAGGTCCCCCCGCTGCTGGCCCGTTTTGTCGCCCTCCCGGACGGGATCCGATTCGTCCCGGTGGAGCAGGTCATCGCCGCCCATCTCGATGCCCTCTTCCCCTCGATGACCATCTCCGAGCACCACGCGTTCCGGGTCACCCGGAACGCTGATCTCTCGGTCGAGGAGGACGACGCCGGCGACCTGCTCGCCGCGGTCGAGCTCGAGCTGCACCGACGGAGGTTCGGGCAGGCGGTGCGCCTCGAGGTGTCTGCCGGCATCTCCACCGATCTTCTCGACCTGGTGGTCGCCGAGGTGGATGTGCCCGAACGCCACGTCTACCTCCTGGATGTTCCCCTCGACCTCGGTGGCCTGCGGTTGTTGACCCACCTCGACCGGTCCGGGTTGTCGGCCTCGCCCTGGACGCCGGTGACCCCCCCGCAGCTGGCGGGAGCCGGAGACATGTTCGCCGTCCTCGGCCGGGTCGACGTGATGGTCCACCACCCGTACGAGTCGTTCGCCGCCTCGGTGGAGGCCTTCGTGGCCCAGGCCGCCTCCGACCCCGACGTGGTGGCCATCCGCCAGACGCTGTACCGGGCTGGGCACGACAGCCCCATCGTGGCATCGCTCATCCGGGCCGCCCAGGCCGGCAAGCAGGTCACCGCGGTGGTCGAACTGCAAGCCCGCTTCGACGAACGGGCCAATATCGCCTGGGCCCGAGCCCTGGAGGAGGCCGGCGCCGAGGTCACGTACGGTCTGGTCGCCGTGAAGACCCATGCCAAGGTCTCGCTGGTGGTCCGACGGGAGGGCGACGGCGTTCGGCGCTACTGCCACATCGGGACCGGCAATTACAACTCCCTCACTGCCCTGTCCTACGAGGACCTGGGCCTCTTCACGGCCGAGGAGGAGATCGGGGAGGACGTCGGCGAGCTCTTCGACGTGCTTACCGGGTCGGACGATCCACCGAGGTTCCGGCGGTTGGTGGTCTCGCCGGCGTCGATCCGCCCCTTCCTGCTGGAGGCCATCGCCACCGAGCAGCGTGCCGGGTCCGAGGGGCGGATCGTGCTCAAGACCAACGGGCTCACCGACCCGACGGTGATCGACGCCCTCTACCGGGCCTCGCAGGCGGGGGTCCCGATCGACCTGGTGGTGCGGGGACGGTGCTGCCTGCGTCCCGGCGTCCCGGGGCTGTCCGAGACCATCCGGGTCCGGTCCATTGTCGGCCATTACCTGGAGCACGCCCGCATCTTCCGGTTCGGGGGGACGCCCGGTCGCCGGCTGGAGCTGGCCATCGGGTCCGCCGACCTGATGGAGCGGAACCTGGACCGCCGGGTCGAGGTGGTCGTTCCCATCAGCGATCCGGAGATGCAACAGCGGGTGGTCGGGTTGCTGGACCTGGCCCTCGAGGACACCACAAACGCCTGGCAGCTCCTGGCCGATGGAACCTCGGCCCGGGTGGTGCCCGTCGGTGGATCGACCGCGCCGCGGCGCAGCCTGCAGGGCCACCTGCACCGCGTGGCTCTCGAGTCGGCCGACCGCCGACCGGTGGGCGAGCCGGCCGGCCAGCGACCGGTGGTGCCGGCGAAGGGCGCTCCTACCCGGTGGTGGTGGCCGCGCTGGTTCCGGCGGGGTCGCTGAGCCCGTTGCCCGCCGACGGTGCCGGTGGGTCGGCATCGGCCCCCGATCCCGGATCGGCACCGCCGTGCCGGCCGCGACGCTGGTGGAGGTACACCCGCACCCGGTGGTAGCTGGGCCAGCGTTGGAGCTCCAGCGAGCCGTAGGCCAGTCCACCGAAGGGGATGGGCAACCAGAAATTGACCGCCCGGTAGGCCAACACGGCGGACAGCGCCTGCCCGGCGGTGAGGCCGATGCCGGCGATCATCGAGACCAGGACGAACTCCACCACCCCCAGTCCCCCCGGGGTGATCGGGATGGCAGCCAGGATGTAGGCCAGGCCGTAGGCCATCACCAGGTCGACCGGGGAGACGAAATGGCTGAAGGCGGCCACGAAGACCCACAAGGAGGCGGCGTCGAGCAGCCAGTTGGCCGCCGCCCAACCGATGGCCCGGATGGTCAGGGACCGGTTGTGCATGAGCATGGCGAAGCGCTGGGCCAGGTGCTGGACCAGATCGGCGGTCCGGTCGGCGTCGAGGAACCGGATACGTCCGGCCACCCTGCGGATGACCCGGTCGGCCTGCTGCTGCCCGCGGGTGAGCAGGTAGAAGAGGGCGGCGAACAGCCCGAGCAGGACCACGCCCACCCCGACGGCCACGATGACCAGGATCGATGCCGATTGGGACTGGCCCCCGTGGGTGCTCGACGGCGCATGGAACCCGTGGGTGAGCAAGAACGCCACCAGGGAGCACCAGAACATCACGTTGAGCACCACCGCCGAGCCGATCCCCTGGGTCCCGAGGGCGAA
>FTIN01420823.1_pt1 | contig 13063 bp, 8 predicted proteins | sample 1658211 | NCBI WGS metagenome assembly FTIN01 (sample SAMEA3914809, study PRJEB12502) | metagenome | biome: forest; material: soil | place: Canada | collected 2011-08-03 | depth 0.3 m | reverse complement strand
CTGGTAGGCCCAGAACGACAGCGCCCGTGACGCGGTGATCGAGGAGTCCTTCTGGCGCAGGGAGCCGGCGGCCGAATTCCGGGGATTGACGAAGAGCCGGTCGCCGGCCTCGGCCTGGCGCCGGTTGAGCTCCTCGAAGGCCGAGGCAGGCATGTACACCTCGCCCCGCACCTCGATCACCTCGGGCCGGTCGCCCGGCGCCACCGCCAGTTGAGCGGGGATGTCGGCGATGGTGGCCACGTTGGCGGTCACGTCCTCGCCGGTACGGCCGTCCCCCCGGGTGGCCGCCTGGACCAAGCGGCCCCGCCGGTAGGTGAGGGAGATGGCCAGTCCGTCGATCTTGAGCTCGCACACGAAGGCGGTGTCCGGGGGGATCTGCTTGGCCAACCGGTCGGCCCACGCCTGCAGCTCCTCGGGACTGAAGGCGTTGTCGAGGCTCATCATCGGCACCCGGTGGGCCACCGGGGCGAACAGCGTGGAGGGCGACGCCCCGACCCGGGTGCTGGGCGAGTCCGGCACCACCAGGTCCGGGTGCAGGGCCTCGATCTCGCGGAGCTCGCGCACCAGGGCGTCGTACTCGGCGTCGGCGATCTCGGGGTCGTCCAGCTGGTGGTAACGCTGGTTGTGGTGGGCCACCAGGGCCCGTAGCTCCTCGATCCGCGCCACCGGGTCGACCCCGCCTCCACCTCTGCCTCTGTCCTCTTCCCCGTGCGCCGGGGGCGCCGGGGGCGCCGGGACGTCCAGGTTCATCGAGCGATGCCCGATCCGACCACCACGTCGGGATCGGCCGGATCGTAGAGGGCAACGGTCTGGCCCGGGGCCACCCGGCGCTGGGGCACGGTGAACGTCACGGCGATCCCGCCGGGGACGCGACGGACGAGGGCCGGAACCGGGCGGCCGTGGGCGCTCAGCTGGGCGACGGTGTCCACGGCACCGCGGACAGGCGGGGTCGGGTCGCCGTCCACCCAGGCCACCGTGTGCAGCCGGACCTCAGAGGTGTGGGCCGCCTCGGGTGTCCCGATGGTCACTCGCCGGGCCGGCACGTCCACCGAGGTCACGAACCGGCGCCGACCGTCCGTGCCGTGGCCCATCCCCCGGCGCTGCCCCACGGTGACGAGCTCGACGGCGTCGACCGGTCCGAGGTCCTCCCCGGAACCGTGGTCGACCAGCCGGCCGGGATGGAGCGGGAGCCGGTCCCCGAGGAAGCCCTGGCGGCCCTGGTCGGAGCGGATGAAACAGACATCCTGGCTGTCGGCCTTGGCTGCGGTCCGCAGCCCGAGACGGTGGGCCTCGTCCCGCACCTCCGCCTTGGTCATCTCCCCCACCGGGAAGCGGACCCGGGCCAGCTGGTGCTGGCCGAGCATGGCCACGACATACGACTGGTCCTTCAGGGGGTCGGCACCACGACACAGCTGGAACCTGCCCTCGGGAGTGGCTCTCCGCCGGGCATGGTGGCCGGTGGCCACCGCGTCGAACCCCAGGGACCGGGCCCGCTCGAGGAGCCGGTCGAACTTGAGGTGCCGGTTGCACTCGATGCACGGGTTGGGGGTCCGGCCTTCGGCGTGGCCCTGCACATAGGGGTCGACCACGTGCCGCCCGAACTCGTCGGTGAAATTGAAAATGTGGTGGACCATGCCCAGCTGGTCGGCCACCCGCCGGGCGTCCTCGACGTCGGCCACCGAGCAACAGCCCGAGTCCGAGGCGCCGCCCCACAGCTTGAGCGTGGCCCCCACTACCTGATCGGGGCCGAGCTCCTCGGCCAGGAGGGCGGCGGCCACCGAGGAGTCCACCCCTCCGGACATGGCAACCAGCACGCGCATCCGCTCATTCTCTCAGTTGGGCAACCACCTCGGGGACGGCGGCCAGGGCCAGGTCGACCTCGGCGTCCGAGGTGGACGGCCCCAGCGAGAAGCGGATGCCCGACATGGCGGCTGCCCGGTCGAGGCCCATCGCCTCCAGCACGTGGCTCGCCTCCACGGCGCCGCTCGAGCAGGCCGCGCCGGCCGACACGGCCACACCCGCCTCGTCCAGCAGGACCACCATGGCCTCACCTTCGATCCCGGAGAAGCGCAGGTGGAGGTGACCGGGGGCCCGGTGCCCGCGGTCTCCCGTCTCCAGGGTGCCGGCCACAGTGGCGAGGAGGCCATCGCCCAGTCGGTCCCGCAGGGCGGCCACCCGGGCCGCGGCTCGGTCGCGCTCGGTCGCGGTGGTCGCCAGTGCGGCCGCCATGGCCACGATGCCGGCCACGTCGGGGGTCCCGCTACGGCGCCCTCGCTCCTGGCCGCCGCCGTGGAGCAACGGATCGAGGCCGGTGCCGTCCCGGACCACCAGGGCGCCCACCCCCTTCGGGCCGCCGAACTTGTGGGCGCTGACGGCGATCAGGTCGTACGACCGGGCGAGGGTGGCCACGTCGAGCCATGGCGCCGCCTGGACGGCATCGGTGTGGAGCACCGCCCGCGGGGAGCGGGCACGCACCACGTCGGCCACGGCAGGGAGGGGCTGCACGGTGCCGATCTCGTTGTTGACGGCCATCACCGAGACCAGGCCCACCTCGGGGGTGCAGGCGGCGGCCAGCCGGTCGAGATCGACGATCCCGTCCGCATCGCTGGGGACCTCGCGCAATTCGGCGCCGGTGCGCAGGGCCACGGCCCGACAGGCGTTGAGGACGGCGTGGTGCTCCATGGCCGAGCACACCAGCGCGGACGGTGGGCGGGCGCCGGAGCGGTTGGCGCCCCAACCACCGGACACGGCCAGATTGTCCGCCTCGGTGCCTCCCGAGGTGAAGACCACCTCGCCCAGGTCGGCCCCCAGCAGGTCGGCAACCTGCTCACGGGCATCGTCCAGGGCACGGCGGGCACGGCGCGACTCGGCGTGGCTGCCCGACGGGTTGCCGAACCGGCCGTCGAGGTAGGGGCGCATGGCCTCGAAGGCCTCGGGACGCAGCGGCGCGGTGGCGGCATGGTCGAGATAGGCCCTCGGGCTGGTGCCGTCCTCGGCCCGTCCGGCCATCAGGCGATCCACACCGACTTCATGTTGCAGAACTCGCGGAGCCCGACGCCGGCCAGCTCGCGCCCGACGCCCGAGCTCTTGATCCCGCCGAAGGGAAGCTGGGGCATGGACACCACCATCCCGTTCACGAAGACCTGGCCGGCCTCCAGCCCGACCACGAACCGCCGCTGCTCGTCGGGATCGGTCGTCCATACGCTGGCGCCGAGGCCGAACTCGGTGCTGTTGGCCAGGGCGAGCGCCTGGTCGGCGTCGTCGACCACGGTGAGCAGGGCCACCGGGCCGAAGACCTCCTCGGTGAACACCCGCATGGCCGGGGTGATGCCGGTGATGACCGTGGGCCGGTAGAAATAGCCCGGATGATCCGGCCCGCCGGGGCCGACCACCCGCTCCCCGCCGCACAGGATGGCGGCTCCGTGGGCGCGGGCGTCCTCCACCTGCGCGTCGATGGTGCGCACGGCCGCCTCGGTGACCAGCGGGCCGACCTCGGTGGCCGGGTCGAACGGGTCCCCCACCGAGAGCGCAGCCATGCCGGCCACGAACCCGCCGACGAACTCCTCGGCCACGGCTCGGTGGACGATGAACCGCTTGGCGGCGATGCAGGACTGCCCGGCGTTCTGCACCCGGGCCTGGACCCCCACCGTGACGGCCCGGCCGATATCGGCGGAAGGCAGCACGATGAAGGGGTCGCTGCCGCCGAGCTCGAGGACGATCTTCTTGCCCACCGCTCCGGCCTGGGCGGCCACCGCCCGGCCCGCGGCCACGCTGCCGGTGATGGTCACCGCGGCGACCCGCGGATCGGCGATGATGGCCGGGACCTGGTCGGTGCCGACCAGCAGGGCCTGGAACACGCCGTCGGGGGCCCCGGCCCGGCGGAACAGGTCCTCGAGGAGGAGGGCGCAGCGGGGCACGCTCGGCGCGTGCTTGAGGAGGCCCACGTTCCCGGCCATGATCGCCGGGGCGATGAACCGGGCCACCTGCCAGAGCGGGAAGTTCCACGGCATGATGGCCAGCACCGCCCCCAGGGGCTGGTAGGTGACCAGGCCCCGCGAGGCGTCCAGCGGGACCTCCTCGTCCCCGAGCATGGCCTCGGCGTGCTCGGCGAACCACCGGAACGCGCTGGCACACTTGGACACCTCCCCCTTGGCCTGGGCGAAGGGCTTGCCCATCTCGGTGGTGACCACGTGGGCGATATCGGGCAGTTCGCCCTCGAGGAGCTCGGCGGCGGTGAGGAGCAGGCGGGACCGGTCCTCGAAGCTGCTGGCGGCCCACACCGCGGCCCCGGCGGCCGCCGCGGCCAACCTGGACTCGACCGCGTCGGCATCGTAGGGCTCGAACAACTCGACCAGCTCGCCGTTGACCGGATTGACGGTAGCGATGACGGGCCCGGCGTCAGCGGGACCGGCGGGGGCAGCACTGGCGGAGACAGGGCTCATCGTCCCAGTATCGCCCAGTGGGCCATCGATCGACGCGGGGGCCACCGGGTCGGACCGGCCTTCAACCGTGGTCGACCAGCCCGGGGATCGAGCCCCTCGTCACCTTGCCGGTGGAGGTGCGGGGCAGGGCGTCGAGCACCAGGTACTGCTTGGGCCGCTTGTACCCGGCCAGCCGTTGGCGGCAACGCTCCCGGACGGCGTCGACCAGTGCATCGACCGGCACCGTCCCCGGCGGCCCGGAGGGGACCACCGCCACGCACACCCGCTCGCCCCAGCGCTCGTCGGGCAGCCCGAACACGGCAGCTTCCGCCACGCCGGGCACCTCGCCGATCACGGCCTCCACCTCAGCCGGATAGACATTGACGCCGCCGGAGATGATCAGGTCGTCGCGCCGCCCGTCGATGAACAGGTACCCGTCATCGTCGATCCGGCCGAGGTCGCCCACAGTGAAGGCCCCGTGGCGCCAGGCACGGGCCGTCTTCTCCTCGTCCCGCCAGTACTCGAACCGGGCGAATGCCGGCGGGGTGCACCAGATGGTCCCGTCCCCGTCGACCGACAGGGACCGTCCGGGGCGGGCCCGTCCCACCGTGCCCGGCCGGCCGGTCCATTCCTCCGGAGAGCACACGGTGAACTGGCCCTCGGTGGATCCGTAGAACTCCCACACCGCGCCGGGGCGGACCCGGGCCATGGCCTCGCGCTTGAGGGCGGGCGGACAGGGGGAGCCGGCGTGGACCAGCAGCCGGAGGTGGTCGAAGCGGCCGTGCTCCGGCGAGGCGGCCGCCAACAGCCGAGCCAGGGCGGACGGCGCCATGAAGGTGGTGGTGGGCACGGGTCCGTACCGGCCGTCCAGAGCGTCCCGGGCCACCTCGGCGTCGAACCGGCTGAGGATGACCACGGTCCCCCCTCGGAGCAGGGTGCCGGCCGCGAACCGGATGGACACCGAGTGGTGCATGGGCGAGCACACCAGGTGCACGTCGTCCGGGCCGAACGCCCACAGGGCGGCCTCGTCGGAGAACGCGGCCTCGGCGGTGGCCGCATCCCAGATCCCGCTCCACACTCCCTTGGACCGCCCGGTGGTCCCCGACGTGTAGTGCATGGGCCGGGAACGGGGGTAGCACTCCAGGCGGATGGGCGGACCGGCATCCAGCTCGGCCAACTGGTCGATGCCGGTGATGGTCAGCCCGGGCCGGGCATCGGCGAGGAGCTCGGCCCGCTCCCCCTCGGTCAACGTGGCGTGCACCAGCACCGGCACCACCCCGGTGCGCAAGGCGCCGAGCACGGCACAGAGCAGGGCGGAAGAGGAGGGGAGGCAGAAGGCCACCCGGTCCCCCGGGCCCAGACCCCGGACCCGGATCGCCCCCGCGGCCCGCTGTTGGGCGCCCTCGGCGTCGGTGGCGGACAGGACCTCGACGGTCGCCGGGGTGGTCACGGCTGCTCGGCGGTGGGAAGGACCGTGGTGCAAGCCGAGGGCGGTTCGACTGGTTGGTCCCCCAACGCGGCCAGGACGCCGGGCCGGAAGGCGACCATGGCCACCAGACAGACCAGCAAGACCACGGCGCCCGCCACGGTGACCGCCCGCACCCCGACGGTGTCGGCCACCCATCCCTGGACGACCGCCCCGATCGGATAGACGATCCCGAGGCCCATCATGTAGATGCTCAGCACCCGGCCACGCACCTCCGCCGGCGCCCGCAGCTGGACCACCGTGTTCAGCCCGGACAGGACGGCGATGTACCCGGCCCCCACCGCTAGGAAGGCGACGGCCGACCACAGGAGTGACGGGGCCAGTCCGTAGTCCACCAGCAAGACGGGGAGGGCAAAGAGGGCGACGGTGAGCATGGTGCGGCGACCGAACCGCTCGGCCACGGAGGGGAGGACGAGGGCGCCCCCCACCGCGCCGACCCCCTGGGCGGTCACCAGCATGGCGGTGGCCACCGGCACGCTGATCCCGTGACGCGGAACCGCCCCGGACATGGCCGGGACCAGGGCGATGAACGGCGATGCCAGCAGCGCGACCACGGCGATCAGGCCGATGGCCGAACGGCATCCGGGCTCGTCCATCGCCGCCCGGGCCCCGGCCACGATCCGGGCCACGATCTGCACCGGACCGGTGGGCGGGACCGGCCTCGGCAACCTGACCATGGCGAGGGCCACCACCACGGCGGCGAACGAGGCGGCGTTCACCCCGAACACCAGGGCGTAGTCATGGGACAACAGGGCCAGTCCGGCCAGGGCCGGCCCGATCACCCGACCCAGGTTGAACTGGGCCGACGACAGCGAGACCGCCCCCAGCAGGTCCTCGGTCGCCACCAGGTCGGGGACCATGGCCTGATAGGCGGGGAACCCGACGGCTCCGGCGGCGCCGCCGGCAAAGGAGAGCAGGACGAGCACGCCGGGAGGATCTTGGTGGATTCCGGCCAGGGTGGCCAGGGTGGCGGCGCATGCCATCTCACCCACGGTGGTGACGATCAACCACCGCCGCCGGTCCAGACGGTCGGCCAACGCGCCCCCCAGCGGAGCCAACAGGCCGACGGGGAGGAAGCCGGCCGCCACCACCAGACCGGTCCACCCGGGCTGGTTGGTCCGGGAGAACACCAGGACCCCCAAGGCCACCGTCTGCATCCACGAGCCGATGTTGGAGACCAGTGCCGCCGACCAGATCAGCGCGAAGTTGCGCGACCGCAGTGGGCGCAGCGACGCCAGGGCCACCGGACGAGGCTACCGGGTGGGCCGCTCCAGACGGGCCCTAGGAATCGTGCTTGTGCTTGCGCCTCGGGCGCAACGCGAACCACCAGATGCTCGCCATGGTGGCGAGCACGCCCACTGCCGCTGCCGGCTTCACTGCTTTGCGAGTTCGATCTGACATGCGCCGACCATACCTGGCGCCACCGGTAGCCGGGGCCGGCTCACGTCCACCTCCACCCCCAGGCGGGGCACGCGACGGTCGAGCCAGCCGGGCATCCACCAGTTGGCCCGGCCCAGCAGCTCCATGACCGAGGGGACCAGCACCATCCGCACCAGGGTGGCGTCGATGAATATGGCGGCGGCCAGCCCCAGGCCGAACACCTTGAGCACGTGGAGCGGATCACCGATGACGAACGAACCGAACACGCAGATCATGATGGCCGCCGCCGCCGTGATCACCCGGGCCGTCTTGGCCAGACCGTCGGCTACCGCGGTCGAGTTGTCCCCGTGGAGCCTCCACTCCTCGCGGATGCGTGACAACAAGAAGACCTCGTAGTCCATGGACAGGCCGAAGAGGATGGTGAACATCATCAGCGGGATCCACGGATCGATCGGCCCGGTGGCCCCGATCCCGATCAGGCCTCCGACCCAGCCCCACTGGAACACGGCGACGATCACCCCGTAGGCCGCTCCGACCGACAGCAGGTTGACGACCACGGCCTTGAGCGGGATGGCCAGTGAGCGGAACACCGCCATCAGCAACAGGAACGACAACACCAGCACGACGCCGATCACCCACACCAGGCGGGACGAGAGGTACGACGAGGCATCGACCGAACCCGCCGTCTCGCCGCCCACGTACCCGGCCACACCGGTGCCGGCAGTGGCGGCGGGGATCACGTCGTCGCGCAGGGCGTGCACGACGGCCTCGGTCGTCGCCGACTGCGGTGACGCGGTGGGGTAGGCGAAGATCACCGCGTCACGGCCCGACGCGGAGAACTGGGCCGGAGTAGCGAAGGCCACGCCGGGGGTGGCGGCCACCCTGGCCTGCAGGGCGGCGACGGTAGCCCGGTGGCCTGTGGGCACCGAGGCAGCCACGATCAACGGACCGTTGAACCCGGGGCCGAACCCGGTGGCCAGGGCGTCGAAGGCCTGGCGGGTGGTGGCGCCCGGTGGGTCATTGCCGGCGTCGGTGAACGCCAGCCGCATGGAGAAGAAGGGGATGGTCATCACCAGTAGGCAGACCAGGGAGGCCAGGCCGGCAACGATCGGCCGGCGCTGGACGGTCCGGCTCCACCGGTACCAGAACCCCCGCTCGGACGGCTCGGCGGCACTCTGGAGGAGCCCGGGCACGTGCAGATTATCGACCGCCCGGCCCGAGAACCCGAGCATGGCCGGCAGCAGGGTGATGGCGGCCGACATGACCAGCACCACGGCGGCGATGGCCCCGACGGCCAGACCCCGCATGAACGGCAACTGGAGGATGAACAGGCCGAGGAGGGAGAGGATCACCGTGGTTCCGGCGAAGACGACCGATCGGCCCGAGGTGGCCAGGGACACCGCCGTCGCCTCACGGGGGGCGCGGCCCTCGGCCAGCCCCTGGCGGTACCGGGTGACCACGAAGAGGGCGTAGTCGATGCCCACTCCGAGCCCGATCATGGCCATCATCTCGGGGGCGAACACCGGGGTGGTGATGAGCCGGGACAACAGGTCGAGCACACCGAAGGCGACGGCGATCCCGAAGAGCGCGGTGATGATCGGCAGGCCCATGGCCACCACCGAGCCGAAGGCCACCAGCATGATGATGATGGCGGCCAGGATCCCGATCCCCTCGCTCGGGCCCGGCTTGGCTCCGGCCACCAGGCTGATGGCCTGGCCTCCGAGGGCCACGTGGTAGCCCGGGGCCGCGAACGCCTGGGCGGCAGTGACCACCCTCTGGATGGCATCCTGGGGAAGATTGCCAGCCTGCTGGTCGAACAGGACCTCCACGTAGGCGATGTGCCCGTCCCGGGAGATCTGGCGGGCGCCGCCCGGTGAGAACGGGCTCACCACCTCGGACACGTGGGCCAGGGGCGTGAGGGCGACCACCATCTTGGCCGTGCGCTGTTCCACGGAGGCAGCCGTGATCGGGCCGGTCGAGGTGATCACCACCTGTGCCGGACTACCCGCCTGGTGCGGGAATGCCCGATCGAGGATGACCTGCGCCGGCTGCGTTCCCCCGGTGAGATTGTCGGAGAACTTGCTCCCCGCCGACTGAGCCCCGATGGTGATCCCGATCAGGACCGTCAGCCAGATCGCCACGACCAGCCGGCGATGGTCGTGGCACCAGCCGGCGATGTGGGCCAGGCCGCTCTCCTCGGCGGCCCGCGAACCGGGGCCGTCCGGCGACGCACCGGGCGTCGTGGTGATGGTGGCCATGGAGCGAAACTAACCGACGGACGTCCCGCGACGAAATGATCGCCATACCGTGGTCACCGAGGCCGGGCGGGCGGCCCCGGGCCCGACGGGCCGGCCGGCGAGTGGTGTTCGGGTTCGGGTACCCGCAACCGGACCGGGGCGCCATGGTCGTGCGGGCCCGGTCCCCCATCGCCGTGCCCGCCTGGGTCGCCTTCGACCAACTCGTCGAGGATGTACTGCGCCACCCACGCCGGCGAGTTGAACCGGTCCTCCTCGGAGCGCTGCAGGAACCGCCCCACGGTGGGAAACCGCTCCTTGGGAGTAGCCCGGATGAGGACCTGCATCTCGGTGTCGACCACTCCCGGGGAGAGCGCGTAGGCCGACAGACCGTGGGGCCGCTCCTCGAGCGCCACCACGGCGGTGATCATCTCGACCGCCGCTTTCGAACTGCAATACGGCGCCCATCCCTCGGACGGATCGGTGGCCGCCCCGGACGAGAGGTTGACCAACACCCCGCGACCAGGGCGCGACCGGACGTGGCGGGCGAAGGACGCGGTGCCGTGCACCACCCCCAGCACGTTGACGTCCACCAGTTCCCGGACGGCCACGGGATCGGCATCGGCCAGCGGGCCGATGGGTGCCACCACCCCGGCATTGTTGATCCACAGGTCGATCCGTCCGAGCGCGTCGACCACCTCGGCAGCAAAGCGGTCCAGCGCTCCGGCATCGGTCACGTCCACCGAACGGGACACCGCCACAGCGCCGTCGGGAACCGGAGGGCGGGTACGGGCACAGAGCCCCAAGGAGATCCCGGCGGCGGCGAACGCCTCGGCCATTCCTGCGCCGAGCCCGCGGCTGGCACCGGTGACCACCGCCACCAGCCCGGGATATCCGGCCGGTTCGTTCGAGGCCGGCCCGGTCATGCGCCGGGCAGCGGCACGAGCACGGGCGGACCACCAGCGGACATGGTGGCAGTATCCCCGAGTTCCACAACGGTCACCATTCAGGCACTCCCCCCTTCCGGAGCTCCCCATCAGGTTCTTCCGATCCTTGACGAACCGCGGGCCGCCTGCCACCATGGAATGATGCACGCAGCCCCCACCTCGGACCTCCTTCTTACCTGACGGCGAACGCCACATCGCGTTCGCCCGCAACCTCCTGAGCCCAAAGGGCCAGGGGGTTTTTTGTTGGCCCGGTACGCGCCGATCCGGGCCGAGCTCTCCACTCGGCCCGACGACACCGCACCGCTCCGACCATGCACCCACCCGGACGACCGACCGACCACCCTGACGACCGACCAATCGACACGCCGCACCACCCAACACACCAGGAGCACCGATGACCAACCAGTCCGACCCGACGACCCAGGGCCTCCCCCGTCACGGAGAGCACCGCCTGGCCATGCCCTGCGACGTCTCCCCCATGCCCTTCGACCTCTACCGGCCGTACCGGCCATTGACCCTGCCCGACCGCACTTGGCCGGACCGTGACCTCACTGTCGCCCCCCGATGGGCCAGCGTCGACCTGCGTGACGGCAACCAGGCCCTGGTCGACCCCATGGACCCCGAACGCAAGCTGAGGCTGTTCCAGACACTGGTCGCCGTCGGGTTCAAGGAGATCGAGGTCGGGTTCCCTTCCGCCTCCCAGACCGACTTCGACTTCCAGCGCCAGATCATCGAAGGCGGCCTGATCCCCGACGACGTGACCATCCAGGTGCTGGTGCAATGCCGTGAGGAGCTGATCGAACGCACCTTCGGGTCCCTCAACGGCGCCGCCCGGGCCATCGTCCATTTCTACAACTCGACCTCTGAGCTGCAGCGCCGGGTGGTGTTCGGCCTCGACCGTGCCGGCATCATCGACATCGCGGTCAACGCCGCCCACCTGTGCAAGAAGTTCGAGCCGACCGTACCGGGCACCGACATCCGCTATGAGTACTCGCCTGAGAGCTTCACCGGAACCGAGCCGGAATTCGCAATAGAGATCTGCGAGGCGGTGATGGAGGTGATCCAACCCACTCCCGAGCGGCCGATCATCATCAACCTGCCCAACACCGTGGAGATGTACGGACCCAATGTCTACGCTGACGTCATCGAGTGGTTCGGCCGGACCGTCAAACACCGCGACTCGATCATCCTCAGCCTGCATCCCCACAACGACCGGGGCACCGCGGTGGCGGCCGCCGAGCTGGCGGTGATGGCCGGCGCTGACCGGGTGGAAGGGACGCTCTTCGGCAACGGAGAACGCACCGGAAACGTCGACATCGTGACCCTGGCCATGAACCTCTTCTCTCAGGGGGTGGACCCGGCCCTCGATTTCAGCGACATCGACAACGTGCGACGGGTGGCCGAGTACGCCACTCGGATGCCGGTCCACCCCCGCCACCCGTATGCCGGTGACCTGGTGTACACCGCATTTTCCGGCTCCCACCAGGACGCCATCAAGAAGGGGTTCGCCGCCATCGGTGACGAGTACGACCACTGGGAGGTGCCGTACCTCCCGATCGACCCCAGTCACACCGGGCGTACCTACGAGGCGATCATCCAGGTCAACAGCCAGTCGGGCAAGGGGGGGGTGGCCTACATCATGGACACCGAGCACGGGCTCGACCTTCCCCGCCGGCTTCAGGTCGAGTTCTCCAAGGAGGTCCAGGCCTTCACCGAAGACAGCGGGACGGTGATCCAGGCCGACGAGATGTGGGACGTGTTCTCTCGGACCTATCTCCCCGACGAGTCCGGGGCACGACTGATCTCGAGCGAGGTCACCACCCGAGGACACCGGACCACGGTCACCGTCCAGCTCCTGGTCGACGGCCAACCGCGCACCGTGATGGCCGAGGGCAACGGGCCCGTCGATGCACTGGTCACCGGGCTCCGCACCGATCTGGGCGTCGAGTTCGAGATCAAGGACTACAGCCAGCACGCCCTCACCTCCGGTAGCGGGGCCTCCGCCGTGGCCTATGTGGAGGCCGAGGGACCGGACGGGACCACCTGGTGGGGCGTCGGCATGGACTCGAGCATCTTGGACGCCTCGCTCCATGCCGTGGTCAGCGCGGCCAGTCGGGCCCTCACCCGATAGGCAGCTCCGGCAAGGAGTCCGGCAGAGAGTCCGGCAGAGAACCTTGCCGGTCGATACGAAAAACTCGCGTACGCCGTACGCGCGAATTTTTCCCCTGCCAACGCCGGGAGCGGTCGAGTGGAAAGAGGTGATCGACCCAGTGATCGACGCAGTGACTCCGCAATGACGCCGGCTCCGGCTCCGAGGATGCGGGTGGACCGCATCATCATCTTCCGTGCCGGCTTGGCCATGGCCGACGCCGAAGGGCTCTCATCGGTGTCCATGCGGTCCGTCGCCGACCGGCTGGGGGTTGCGCCCATGACCCTCTATCGCCACGTCCCCAGCAAGGCCGGCCTGCACGGTGGACTGGTAGAGCTGGTCCTGAGGGAGATCCTCCAGACGCCCGCCTCGCCGGGTGGTGACCCCGTGGACCACCTGGTGGGTGCAGTGCTCGCTGCCGGTCAGGCCCACCCCGAGGTCTTCGG
>FTIN01421807.1_pt1 | contig 13527 bp, 10 predicted proteins | sample 1658211 | NCBI WGS metagenome assembly FTIN01 (sample SAMEA3914809, study PRJEB12502) | metagenome | biome: forest; material: soil | place: Canada | collected 2011-08-03 | depth 0.3 m | reverse complement strand
GCCGGGCCACCGCCTCGTCGATGGCCCGGCGCAGGAGCCGCGCGTTCGCCCGGGGGTCGACGGCACCGGTGAGCCAACGCACCACCACGAAATGGCGAGCCCCCGCCGCCACCAGTCCGTCCACCGACCCGGGCTCGACGCCGCCGGTCACCCACACCGGCCATGGCGCCCGGCCCACCGCCTCGGCCACGTACTCCACCCCGGTGCCCGCTCGTCCCGGCTTGGTGGGGGTGGGCACCACCGGTCCGGCCGACAGGTAATCGACCGGTACCGGATCGGGTCCGAGGGCAGCGGTCAGATCGGAGGAGGCATGGGTGGAGAGGCCCACGATGGCCCCGTCGCCCATGATCCGGCGGGCGGCTTCGGGCGAGAGGTCGTCCTGGCCCACATGGACCCCGTCGGCACCGATGGCGGCGGCGAGGTCGGGCCGGTCGTTGAGGACGAAGGGGGCCCCGTGATCGGCGCACACCCGCTGGACCAGGGCCGCCCTGCGCACCAAGCGGTCGTCGGCCACATCCTTGTCGCGGAGCTGTACGAGGTCGACGCCGCCCTCGAGGCAGGCCGCCACGAACTGCTCGAGGTCGGGCCGGTCGGGCGTGCACAGGTACAGCCTTCGGGCACCGAGATCCCAGGGGTTCGCCCGGCCGGCCGGCAAGGTCAGGCCGTCGGCGATGCCTGGGCCTTGGCTGCCGCTTTCATCTTCTGCTTGTACTGGCGGACCTTGGACAATGCCTCCGGCGAGTCGATGTCCGCCACGGACCGGAACGTGCCCGGATCGCCGAAGGGGGAGGCCGCGCTCTCCCAGCCGGGAGGCCGGACCCCGAGCTGCTTGCCGAGCAGGGCGGTGAAGATGCGGGCCTTCTGCTCCCCGAACCCGGGAAGCCGCTTCACGTTGGCCAACAGCTCCTTGCCGTCGGCGGCGCTGGTCCAGATGGCCGCCGGGTCGCCGTGGTACTCGGACACGATGACCGCGCACAGCTCCTGGACCCGTCCGGCCATCGAGCGGGGGAACCGGTGGAGGGCGGGCTTCTCCCCGAACACGTCAGCCAGGGCCTCGGGGTCCATGGTCGCCAGGGCGGCCGCATCCAACGGCCCACCCAGGCGCTGCTTCAGGTCGAACGGCGACTTGAACGCCCGTTCCAGCGGGATCTGCTGGTCCAGGACCATGCCGATCAACAGGGCCAAGGGGTCGTCGGTCAGGAGTTGGTCGGCGGCTTCGTCGGCGGAAAGGTAGAGCACCCGACCAGGCTACCCGGGAGCGTCCGATCCGCCCAGCCAGTTCGCCCGGCAGTGCTGTCAGGCTGTCGCTGGACTCCCGGCGGCCCGTCGGCCCGGCGGGTCAGCTCGTCCAGGGGTCTGCGATCTCCGGGTCGATGCCGTAGCGCTCGATCGCCGCGGCGACATCGGCCGCGGGGACCGAGCCCTGGCCGGCCAGGCCGTGCAGCACGGCCAGCACCACGTGGGCGGCGTCCACCTCGAAGAACCGGCGTAGTACCTCCCGGGTGTCCGAGCGGCCGAAGCCGTCGGTCCCGAGCGAGGTGAACGGGCGGGGCATCCAACGCGACACCTGGTCGGGCACCGACCGCATGAAGTCGGTGACGGCCACGATGGGGCCGGTCGGGCCGGACAGGTTGGTGGTGACCAGGGGGACCCGCTCGGCCGTACCCGGGTGGAGCCGGTTCCAGCGCTCCACGGAGAGGGCCTCCTCGCGCAGGGACTTATAAGAGGTCACCGACCAGAGATCGGCGTCCACCCCCCAGTCGGCGGCCAGAAGGCGTTGGGCGCCCAGCGCCGCCAGGTAGGCCGAGCCCGAGAAGAGCACCGTGGCCCGGAGGCGGTCCTCACGCGGCGCCGTCCCGGATGGTCCGGCTTGGTCGCCCGCGGTGTCGGGAACGTAGTGGTACATGCCCTCGATCACCCCGAGCCGAACCCGCTCGGCGTCGGCTGGGTCGGCGGGCAGCGCCGGCATCGGGTAGTTCTCGTTGTAGAGGGTCAGGTACCAGATCCGGTCCTCGGGCTCCGGCCCGGCCATCCGCTCGATGCCGTTCTCGACGATGGCCGCCACCTCGTAGGAGAACGCGGGGTCGTAGGCGGCCACGCCCGGATAGGTGGAGGCCAGGAGCAACGAGTGCCCGTCCTGGTGCTGAAGCCCCTCGCCGTTCAGGGTGGTCCGCCCCGCCGTGCACCCGAGCAGGAACCCCCGGCCCCGGCTGTCCCCGAGCGCCCACAGCAGGTCGCCCACCCGCTGGTAGCCGAACATCGAATAGAACAGGTAGAAGGGGATGGTCGGCTCACCCCAGGTGGCATACGAGGTGGCGGCCGCGGAGAAGGCGGCCACCGCTCCGGCCTCGCTGATCCCCTCTTGGAGCACCTGTCCCGATTCGCTCTCGGCGTAGTGGAGGGCCAGCCCGGCGTCCACCGGGGTGTAGCGCTGGCCCTCGGGCGCGTAGATCTGCACTTCGCTGATCAGGGACTCCAGCCCGAACGTCCGGGCCTCGTCCGACACGATGGGCACGATCCGCTTGCCGATCGACGGGTCCCGCACCAAGGAGCGCAACAACCGGGCGAAGGCCATGGTGGTCGACACCGCCTGCTTGCCCGATCCGGCCCTCAGGTCGTCGAAGGGCGCCGGAGCCGGGGCGGCTAGGGGCTTGGGGCGTACCAGCCGGCGGGGAAGGGGCCCGCCGAGGGCGCGTCGGCGCCCGGCCAGGTAGCGGGCGGTCTCGGTGTCGGGCGCCGGCCGGTAGTAGGGGGGCATCTCGGCGTCGAGGTCGGACTCGGGGATCTCGTCGTGGAGGAAGAGCCGGTTGCGCAGGGCGAGCAACTGGCTCTTGGTCATCTTCTTGATCTGGTGGGTGGCGTTGCGGGCCTCGATCTCGGGGCCGAGTGTCCAGCCCTTGACGGTCTTGGCCAGAATTGCGGTCGGGGCCCCGACGTGCTCGGTGGCCGCCTTGTAGGCGGCGAACAGCTTCCGGTAGTCGTGGCCGCCTCGGGGGAGCGACTGGAGCTCCTCGTCGGAGAGGTGGGCCACCAACCCGGCCAGCCGCGGGTCCGGCCCGAAGAAGTGCTCACGGATGTAGGCGCCGGACTCGGTGGCGTACATCTGGAACTCGCCGTCCACCGTCGAGTTCATCTTGTTGAGCAGGACGCCGTCCACATCCTTGGCCAGCAGTTCGTCCCAGGTCCTTCCCCAGATGACCTTGATCACGTTCCAGCCCGCCCCCCGGAAGAGCGCCTCGAACTCCTGGATCACCTTGCCGTTGCCCCGTACCGGGCCGTCGAGGCGCTGGAGGTTGCAGTTGACCACGAACACCAGGTTGTCGAGGTGCTCACGTCCGGCCATCCCCAGGGCGCCGATGGTCTCGGGCTCGTCGAACTCGCCGTCGCCCACGAACGTCCAGACCCGGCTCTCGCTGGCGTCGATGATGCCCCGGGCATGGAGGTATCGGCTCACGTGGGCCTGGGCGATGGCGTTGAGCGGCCCGAGCCCCATCGACACCGTCGGGTACTCCCAGAACTCGGGCATCAGGCGGGGGTGGGGGTACGAGGAGAGGCCGTCCACCCCCACCTCGAAGCGGAAGTTGTCCAGCTGCTCCTCGGACAGCCGGCCCTCGACGAAGGCCCGGGCATAGATCCCGGGTGACGCGTGGCCCTGGAAGTACACCTGGTCGCCGGGCTTGCCACCGTCCTTGCCCCGGAAGAAATGGTTGAACCCCACCTCGTAGAGCGAGGCGGAGCTGGCGTAGGTGGACAGGTGCCCCCCGATCGACTCGGAGCGCATGTTGGCCCGCACCACCATCACCGCGGCGTTCCACCGGATGAACGCCCGGATGCGCCGCTCGAGGTGCTCGTCGCCGGGGAACTCGGGTTCCTCGTCGGTCGGGATGGTGTTGACATAGGGGCTGGACACGGTGGCCGGGAAGTCGACCAGCTTCTGCCCGGCCCGTTCGAGGATCCTCATGAGCAGGTAGCGGGCCCGCGTCCTCCCGTAGGTGTCCACCACGTCGTCGAACGCATCGAGCCACTCGGCGGTCTCCTGCGGGTCGCGGTCGGGAAGCTGGTGGCTGACGCCGTCGAACAACATGAACACATGTTCTCACCGAGCGCCGTCCGGCGGTAATCATCACGGCTCGGGCCCCTTCGACCCCCGGCAGCGGTGCGGTCACCGGTGGTGGTCGTCCAGCGGGCATGCTGTCCCGATGCAAGCTGAGCCCGGTGCGACCGATCCGGCCCCGACCGTCGTTTTCACCGACGGCTCCTGTCGCGGCAATCCGGGCCCGGGGGGTTGGGCCTGGGCGGTGGACGGCGGCCCGTGCGACAGCGGCGGCGAACCCCACAGCACCAACCAGAGGATGGAGGTCACCGCCGTGCTGCGGGCCCTGCAGTCCCTGCCCGGTCCCCTGCACGTGGTCAGCGACTCGACCTACGTGGTCAACTGCTTCCGGGACCGATGGTGGGAGGGGTGGCAGCGCCGGGGCTGGCGTAATTCCCAGCGCCAGCCGGTGGCCAACCAGGACCTGTGGAGAGTGCTCGTCCCCCTGGTGGTGGAGTCGGAGCGCCCGGTGACCTTCGAGTGGGTGAAGGGCCACTCCGGCCACCGGATGAACGACCTGGTCGACCTGTTGGCGACCCGGGCGGCCGACAACCAGTAGCCCGACGGCCGCCACTGGCCGCCAGCCGGGTGCTCCGGCAAGCGGGCCGGACGGGCTCAGGAGCTTGTCGCCGGCATGTGGTCCGCATCTATCCTGCTGGCATGGAGATCCACGGAAGTTCAGCAATCGTCACCGGGGGTGCCTCGGGCCTCGGCGAGGCCACGGCCCGCAAGCTCGCCGCCGACGGTGTCCGGGTCACCGTCTTCGATCGCAACGAGGAGCGGGGCAAAGAGGTCGTCTCCGAGATCGGCTCGGGCGCCAACTTCGTCGGAGGAGACATCACCCGTCCCGACGACTGCCAGAAGGCGGTCGACCAGGCGGCCGAGGGAGGCGCGCTCCGGATCGCCGTCAATTGCGCGGGCACCGGCTGGGTCGGTCGGGTCATCAACCGCGACGGCTCCCCCCACGATCTCCAGCCGTTCCAGTTCATCCAGACCCTGAACGTGATCGGTACCTTCAACGTGATGACCAAGGCGGCATCGGCCATGGCCCTGACCGACCCCCAGGCCGGCGGTGAGCGTGGCGTCATCGTCAACACCGCCTCGGTGGCCGCCTTCGACGGTCAGATCGGCCAGCTGGCCTACTCGGCGTCCAAGGGCGCCATCGTGGGGATGACCCTGCCGGCCGCCCGCGACCTCGCCGTGGTGGGGATCCGGGTGCTGGCCATCGCACCGGGCTTGTTCGACACCCCGCTGTTGGCCCTGCTCCCCGACGAGGCCCGCGACGTCCTCGCCCAGTCGGTCAACTTCCCCAAACGCCTGGGCAACCCGGCCGAGTTCGGCGAGCTGGTGGCCCAGATCGCTGCCAACAGCTATCTCAACGCCGAGGTCATCCGGCTCGACGGCGGCATCCGCATGCCGCCCAAGTAGTCGCCACCCGCACACCGCGGCCTCCGTCTCCGGTGAGGTGGACCGCCGGTGATGACCGGTAGGCTGGCGCGGTCCGAACAAGTCTGCGCACGAACGACGGAGCTGGCCCCGTCCGAACGGTCCCGCGCGCGAAAAAAGTGGAGGTGGTCCCCACGGCATCCGACATGGCGACAGAGGCAGCGACATCGGGGGATGGCAGCGCAGACGACGGGGGGGCGAGCCGGTTCGACCTGGTGGTGATCGGGGGTGGGCCCGGTGGGTACTCGGCCGCCCTCTACGGGGCTGCCGCTGGGCTGTCGGTGGCCATCGTCGAATTGGACAAGGTCGGGGGGACCTGCCTCCACCGCGGCTGCGTTCCGGCCAAGGAGTTCCTGGAGACGGCGTCCGTGTACCGCACCGTGTCCAACGCACGGGAGTTCGGGGTGATCACCGAGCTGGCCGAGGGAACCCCCCCGTCGTTGGACTTCGCGGTGAGCCAAGCCCGCAAGCAGGAGGTGGTGGACGTCCTGTTCAAGGGACTGGCCGGGTTGCTCAAGGGCCGGGGCGTGACCGTGTTCAACGGGAGCGGGACGCTCATGGCCGACCACCGGGTGCGCGTCGCCGGCAACGACGGCTCCACCACCGAGATCACCGGAACCGACGTGGTGCTGGCCGCCGGTTCGGTGCCGAGGACCATCCCCGGTTTCGACATCGACGGCGACGTGGTACTCACCTCTGACGAGGTGCTGGCCCTCGACCAGCTGCCCGCTTCGGTGGCCGTCATCGGCGGGGGAGCCATCGGCTGCGAGTTCGCCTCCATGCTCAGCGACCTCGGGTCCTCGGTGACCGTGTTCGAGGCGCTGCCCTCCATCCTCAACGCCTGCGACGACGACATCGTGCGGACCGTGGCCCGGTCGTTCCGGAGGCGGGGCATCGACGTCAAGGCCGGGGTCCAGCTGCAGGGCCACACCCCCGACCCATCGGGGAACGGGACGGTCATCCTCTACGGCGACGGGGAGAAGCTGGCGGTCGACGCAGTGGTCGTCTCGGTGGGCCGGCGCCCGCGCAGCGAGGGGCTCGTGGCCCCGGACACCGGGGTCGTCGTCGACGAACGCGGGTTCGTGGTGGCGGACCCGTTCATGCGCACCGGCGCCCCGGGGGTGTGGGCGGTGGGCGACGTGGTCGCCGGAACGCCGCAACTGGCCCATGTCGGGTTCGCCGAATCGGTCGTGGTCATCAAGTCCATCCTCGGAGAGCCGGTGGTCCCGGTGGACTACACCCGGGTCCCCTGGGCCATCTACTGCCATCCCGAGGTGGCCTTCGCCGGCCTGACCGAGTCGCAGGCCACCGAGGCCGGCTTCGATGTCGTGGTGAAGAAGGACCCCTTCGGCGGCAATAGCCGGGCCCGCATCATCGGAGAGACTGAGGGAATGGTCAAGGTCGTCGCCGAGCGGCTGGCCGACGGCACCACCGGCCGGATTCTCGGGGTGCACATGGTCGGACCGTGGGTCACCGAGCAGCTCGGCGCCGGGTACCTGGCCGTAAACTGGGAGGCGACCGCCGACGAGGTGGCCCAGTTCATCCAGCCGCACCCCTCTCTCTCCGAGGCCTTTGGTGAGACGGTGCTGGCGCTGACCGGAAGGGGTCTGCACGTTGGCTGACGTGACCATGCCGCAACTCGGCGAGACGGTGACCGAAGGAACCATCACCAAGTGGTACAAGGCGGTCGGCGACCGCGTCGCCCGGGACGAGCCGCTGTTCGAGGTATCCACTGACAAGGTCGACTCCGAGGTGCCCTCTCCGGCCGAGGGCGTCCTCTCGGCCATCCTGGTGGAGGAGGGGGACACCGTCGATGTGGGGGTGAAGCTGGCCGAGATCAGCGACGGGCCGGGATCTGACGCTCACAGTCCCGGGTCCGACGAAGCGGCCGGGGAAGTCGCCATCCCGATGGTCGCTGCGGCTGGTCCTCCGAAGGATCCGGCGGCTCCGGCGGCCCCCGGTCCCGGGACCACGCCCTCCGCCTCGACCGCCCCGCTGCCCGCCTCGACCGCCTCCGCCGGGGGCCTGGTCCTGTCCCCTCTGGTGCGCAAGCTGATCAACCAGCACGGCATCGACCCCTCGTCGGTGGGGGGGACCGGTCTCAACGGACGGATCACCCGAGACGACGTCGAGTCGGCCATCGCCGGGGCACCTGCGCCGGTCGTGGGAGACATGGTCGACAGCCCGGCTCCGGTTCCCAGCATCACCAAGCCACCGGCGCCGGCCCCGGTGTCCGTGGACGGCGCCCGCGACGAGGTGGTCCCGTTCACCAACATCCGGCGTCGTACCGCGGAGCACATGGTCCGGTCCAAGGCCACCTCCGCACATACCTTGATGGTCAAGGAGATCGACTACGAGCGGGTCGAACAGGTGAGGCGAGCCCATGGTCCGAAGTTCAAGGCCGACGAGGGGTTCAGCCTCACCTACCTTCCCTTTGCCGCCCTGGCCACCGTCGAGGCCCTGGCCGAGTTCCCCCACCTCAACGCGTCGGTGGGGGACGATTCCCTCATCGTCCACCATGACATCAACCTGGGAATCGCCGTGGACCTCGACAACGAGGGCCTGATCGTCCCGGTGGTCCACAACGCCGAGGAGCTCAACTTGTTGGGCATGGCCCGCCGCATCCGCGACCTGGCCGATCGGGCCCGTACCAAGCGGCTCAGCCTGGGCGACATCAGCGGGGGGACGTTCTCCATCACCAATGCCGGCCCGTTCGGCACGCTGATCACCGGAGCCATCATCAACCAGCCCCAAGTGGCGATCCTGTCGACCGACGGGGTGGCCCGCAAGCCGGTGGTGATCCGCCAGCCGGACGGATCCGAGTCGATCGCCATCCACTCGGTGGGCCTGTCGGCGATGACATTCGACCACCGGGCGGTAGACGGGGCATACGTGGCCCGCTTCCTCGATCGGTTCGCCACGATCCTCAACGGCCGTGACTGGGCCGGCGAGCTCTAGGCCGGCTGCCATGTCGACCATCGCTCCGAGCAAGACCACGATGCGGATCCGCTGGCTCGGACGGGTCCCGTACCGCGAGGCGTGGGCGTTGCAGCGGTCGCTGTCCCGTCGCTCCACCGACGACTATCTCCTCTTGCTCGAGCACCCTCCGGTGTACACCCTGGGGGCCCATGCCGACCTGGCCAACGTGCTCGGGGGACCGGCCTCGCTCGGTGCCGACCTGGTGCGGGTCGACCGGGGGGGCGACGTGACCTACCACGGCCCGGGCCAGCTGGTCGGCTACCCCCTGGTCACTCTGGGCCCTGGGCCTCACCGCGGGCCGGAGCACGTCCATCGGGTGGAGCAGGTGGTCATCGACGCCCTGGTCGCCCTCGGGATCGAGGCGTCCGGGGTGGGCCGGTTGGAGGGCTATCCCGGAGTGTGGACGGGCCTGGACGATGATGCCGGCGGCGTGGGCCCGAGGAAGATCGCGGCGATCGGGGTGCGGACGTCCCGGGGTCGGTCCACCCACGGGTTCGCCCTCAATGTCCAGACCGACCTCTCCATGTTCGACCACATCGTGCCGTGCGGGATCGCCGACCGCCCGGTGACCTCGCTGCTGGCCGAGGGTGTCGAGGTGACCATGGGCGAGGTGGTCGACGCGGTGATCGACGCGGCCCGGTCGGTATGGGGAGCTGCGGACGACATCCAGCGGGTGACCGACGGCGCCAGTTCAGGGGCGGCGCCCGCTCCGATGGCGGCGCCGGCTCCGATGGTGGAGCCGCCAACCGGGCCGGCAGGGGGCGGCATCGGGCCCACCCCCGTGCCGGTCGTCCTGGGGAGCCGGGCCCCGTCGGGCGGCGCCCTCGACCGGCGTCTGCGCCGGTCCGGGATCGATCCCGCCGCGGGACTTCCGCTGACGGCGCGCAAACCGGAGTGGCTCCGGGTCCAGACCTCGATGGGCACCGACTTCCTCGGCCTCAAGCACGACCTCCGTGACCTCGACCTCATCACCGTGTGCGAGGAGGCCGGATGTCCGAACATCTACGAGTGCTGGTCGGACGGAACGGCCACCTTCATGATCAACGGGTCGCGGTGTACCCGGGCCTGTGGGTTCTGCCAGGTGGACACCCGCCACCCCCTTCCGCTCGATTCCGGGGAGCCCGAGCGGGTGGCGGAGGCAGTCGACCGGATGGGACTGGCCCACGCGGTGATCACCTGCGTGGCCCGGGACGACCTGCCCGACGGGGGCGCCGGGGCGTTCGCCGAGACCATCGCTGCTGTGCGCCGCCGCTCCCCGGGTACCAAGGTCGAAGTGCTCATCTCGGACTGCAAGGGCGACGGAGCGTCCCTCGACCTGGTCTTCGATGCCCGCCCCGACGTCTTGAACCACAACATCGAGACGGTGGCCAGGCTGCAGCGGGCGGTGCGTCCCTCCGCCGGGTACGCCCGCAGCCTCGGAGTGCTGGCCCGGGCCAAGGATGCCGGCTTGACCACCAAGTCCGGGCTCATCCTCGGCATGGGTGAGCGCGAGGACGAGGTGGTGGCGACCCTGACCGACCTGCGCGGCGTCGGCGTGGACATCGTCACCATCGGCCAGTACCTGCGACCGAGCAGCCATCACCTGCCGGTGGCCCGGTGGTGGACACCGGACGAGTTCGAATCCGTCCGGCTCGCCGGCGAGATGCTCGGCTTCGCCCACGTCCAGGCATCACCGCTGACCCGCTCGAGCTACCACGCACGCGAGGCGGCCGAGGCACCGGCCGGTGCCGCGTCCGTCGCTCCGGTCTCGGCCGCCGCGTCGTGAGCGCTCGGTGACCGAGCTCTCCGCCCCGTCCCTCTCCGCCCGCCGTGACCGCATTGCCCGGGTCCGGCGCCGAATGGAGGAGGAGCGGGTGGATGCCCTGCTGCTGTCCCACGGCGCCGACCTGCCGTGGCTGACCGGCTACCGGGCCATGCCCCTCGAACGATTGACCCTGTTCGTCCTGCCGGTCACCGGCGACGCCCAGTTGGTGGTCCCGGGCCTGGAGGCGCCGCGGGTGGCCGGCGCCGACGAGATCTTCGCACTGGTGCCGTGGTCCGATGCGGAGGACCCGGTGGAATTGGTCGGGTCGCTGCTCTCCTCCATGGCGGCCCCCTCCGCCGCGCCGCTGCGGCTGGCCGTCTCCGACCGGGCGTGGGCCACCACGGTGCTCGCCCTGCAGCGACGGCTGCCGGGGGCACGGTGGGTCGAGGCCTCGACGGTGACCGGCCCGATCCGCGCCGTCAAGGATGCCGGCGAAGTGGCGGCCCTGCGGCTGGCCGCGGCCGCCGCCGACCGCGTGGCCTCGGTGCTCCAGTCGGGCCAGATCCCCCTCGTGGGCCGGACCGAGGGTGAGGTGTCGGGCCACCTGGCCGGCCTGCTGGTGGCCGAGGGCCACAGCCAGGTCAATTTCGCCATCGTGGGCAGCGGCCCGAACGCAGCCAGTCCCCACCATGATCCCGGGACCCGGGTCATCGGTCCGGGCGAGACGGTGGTGTGCGACTTCGGGGGCACGCTCTCGCTCGATGGCGACATCGGCTATTGCTCGGACATCACCCGTACGGTGATGACCGGCAGCCCGACGGCTGAGATCGCCGAGGCGTACGAGGTGCTCGAGGCGGCCCAACGGGCCGGAGTCCTTTCGGCCCGTGCCGGGGTGGCAGCCGAGGAGGTGGACCGGGTCACCCGTGCGATCATCGAGGAGGCCGGCCTGGGCAAGCTCTTCGTGCACCGGACCGGGCACGGCATCGGCATCGAGGAGCACGAGGATCCCTACCTGGTGACCGGGAACCACGAGTTGCTGCAGCCCGGCCACGCGTTCTCGGTCGAACCGGGCATCTACCGCGGCGGTCAGTTCGGCATGCGCCTCGAGGACATCGTGGTGATCGGCACCGACGGTATGCCCGAACCGTTGAACGGGGCCGACCATGCCCTGGTGGTCGTCGACGGCTGAGGAGGATCGATGGAACTGGGGATCGAGGGGAAGGTGGCCCTGGTGGTCGCCAGCTCGCGTGGGTTGGGCCGGGCCACGGCTCAGGCCCTGGCGGGCGAGGGAGCGCGGGTCATGATCTCCTCCCGGGATGAGGCGTCGTTGTCGGCCACCGCCACTGCCCTCCGCACCGCTGGCGCTGATGTGGACACCGTGGTGGCCGACATCACCGATCCCGCTGCGCCGGCCCGACTGGTGAAGGCCACGGTCGATCGTTTCGGCGGCCTCGACGTTCTCGTGGCCAACGCCGGGGGCCCGCCCGCGGGCCATGCCCTGGAGGTGGGCGAGGAGGCACTGGTTGCCGCCTTGAACGCCAATCTGCTCTCGGCCATCCGCCTGGTCGCCGAGGCCGTCCCGGTGATGCGGGAGGGTGGCTGGGGCCGCATCTGCTGCATCACCTCGTTCTCGGTGGTGCAGCCCATCCCCTCGTTGGCCCTGTCCAACACCGCACGCGCCGCACTGTGGGCCTGGGCCCAGACGGCGGCACAGGATCTGGCCGTCGAGGGGACCGGCATCACCCTCAACCTGGCCTGTCCGGGCCACCACGCCACCGACCGGATGCGCCAGCTCGGCGCGTCGGGCCCCATGGGCGACCCTCGCGACTTCGGCAGGGTGGTGGCATTCCTCTGCTCCCAGCAGGCCAACTTCATCAACGGAGCGGCCATCGTGGTCGACGGCGGGGCCACCCTGGCCTTGTAGCAGGTGACCGGTGGGCGCACTCGGGTCACAGAGTGGGAACCGGCATCGGAGGTGGTGGCTCGGGCGGTGTGGCGAGAACCTGCTCGTCGGACCGGAGCGCCCCCGACGGCGGATCCTCAGGCGGAGCAGGGTCCTCGGGCCATGCTCCGTCGCCCACAAATTCGGCGAACACCCCGTCCGGGCCCCACGGGTCGACCTGGTGGTCTCCCTCGGGCAGGGCCGGCACCGGCACCGGGGCCGGGCGCCTCCTCCTTCGAACGACCACCGTGACGACGACCGCAACGGCGACCAGGAGGGCCGACAGGCTGACCGGGAGGAGGGTTCGTGACCCGGTCGCCGGGACCGGTGGCCCGGGGCCGCGGCGGGAAGCCACCTGGGTCGCCGAAGTGGTGCCAACCGGGTCGCCGGAGCGAAGACGGCTGTGCTGCAGGTAGCTGACGGCTACTGCCTGCGCCGCCGTCAACGGTGCCGGGTTGGCGGCCGCGGTGGTCGAGGCCAGCTCGACCATGGAGACGTACCTCCCGGCCCGGAAGACCACCACCTGCTCGACGGCCGGCACCGGTGCATCGACGACCACTGAGTAGCCCCGGGCCCCCGGGACGCTGGGGACGGAGAAGGGCGTGGAACCATGCACGCCTTCGAAGGGTTGGTTGAGCCCGGTGGCGAACGATCGTGCTGCCAATCGGTCGCCGATGCGGAAGAGGAGCACCACCAGGTCGTTCGCTCCCGCACCTGGGCCGCCCCGGTCGGTCCACAGGCGGATGAAGGCGCCGAACCCAGGCTTGGCGGCCAGCCCGTCGAACTGCTGTTCTGCCCGGGTGGGATTGGAGGACTGGGATGCGAACTCCGACGCGGTCAAGGGCCCGTCCGTCGGACCGACCGGTGCCGACGTGAAGCCGGGCAGCGGTTGGGCCAGGACCAGCGACTGGAGGGGGATCGGCGGAGGTGCGGCGACGGTTGCCCCGTCCGCCCCGATACCCGTCAGCAGCGCGGCGATCCCCACGGCAGCCGTGACGAGCACGAGGTGGATGCGGTCCGTCCCCCTCGGACCATGGTCCCGGAGCAGCCACCGGTGCGATGGCATCGGCACCGGCGCTAGGCCACGAAGTACTTGGCCTGAGGGTGATGGCAGATGATCGCCGTAGTCGACTGCTCCGGGTGGAGCTGGAACCCCTCGCTGACCTCGACTCCGATCCGGTCGGCGCCGACCAGCTCGACCACCTTGGCGTTGTCCTCCAGCTCCGGGCAGGCCGGGTAACCCCACGAGTACCGGCCGCCCCGGTACTTCTGGCGGAAGAGCCCGGTGAGGTTGGGCCCGTCCTGGTCGGCGAAGCCGAGCTC
>FTIN01419368.1_pt1 | contig 13917 bp, 16 predicted proteins | sample 1658211 | NCBI WGS metagenome assembly FTIN01 (sample SAMEA3914809, study PRJEB12502) | metagenome | biome: forest; material: soil | place: Canada | collected 2011-08-03 | depth 0.3 m | reverse complement strand
TGGTCGAGCGACGGGTGGGTGGAGAAGATGGTGGACAGGCTGACCCCGTTCTTGGCGATGGCCGGGGTGAAGAAGAAGGCGTTGAAGCTCTCGCTGGACCGGAGGTCGCGGGTGGGGATGCGTGCGATGTCGCCGGTGACCTTGACCAGTGCCGAGGCCAGTGCCGAGGGCCGGCCGGTGAGCAGCGCCCCGGACCGGTCGGCGGCCAGCTCGCGGTACCGGGAGAGGGCCATGGTCAACAAGAAGCTGATGGCGTAGACCACCACCGACACCACCAGCACGCCCAGCTCGACCAGGGCGGTGTTGTCGCCGCCCTGGTTGCCGTCCCGGTTGTTGCCGCCTCCGAACCCGCCCAGGAGACCGGTCCACAGCATGATGCGGGTGATCATCCCTGCCACCATCCCGAGGAAACTGGCGATGGTCATCACCGCCACGTCCCGGTGGGCCACGTGGGACAGTTCGTGGGCCAGGACGGCCTCGAGCTCGGACTCGTCCAGCCGTCGCATCAGCCCGGTGGTGGCGCAGACCACCGCGCTGTTCGGGCTCCTGCCGGTGGCAAAGGCGTTGGGAACGTCGGTGTCGGCCATGGCCACCCGGGGCTTCTTCATGTCGGCCAGGGCGCAGAGACGGTCGATAACCCCGTGCAATTCGGGTGCCTGCTCGGGCGTGACCAGGTGACCGCCCATGCCGAACAGGGCGATCTTGTCGGAGAACCAGTACTGGACGAAGAGCAGGGCCGCCGCCAATACCAGGACCACCACGTACGAGATGCCAAAGGCGATCAGGAGTCCGACCACGGCGGCGTACAGCACCACCAGCAAGAGACCGGTGGTGAACATGCGGATGGTCAGCCCGTGATCGTTGGGGATGTTGCGGGCGGTGCTCATCGGGGCGTCCTCAGGAGTGGCCCGCCGTGGTGCCGTCGTCGGGTTGGGCCAGCAGGCTCTTGGTCTCGTCGAGGGTGGCATCGGCGAAGGGCACCACCAGGTCCGAGGGGGCGAAGGCATCGTCGTCCAACGGTGCTCCCAGGCGGCGCACCTCGGAGACCAGGGCGCCGAGGGCCTTGGCGAACACCGCTTCGTCGCCACCGTCGACCGCGGCCACCAGGGCGTTGTCCATGGCGTCGAGTGCCGGACGCTCGCCATCGGCTACGTCGTACTGGCCTTCGCCCAGGATGCGGACGATCACGAGGATGGGCCCCCGTGATCGGGGGTGCTGAGCTCGGCCGGCGGCGGAGCTCCGGTCCCCACCTCGGCCTTCAGGGCGGCCAGCTCGGCGTCGACGGTGGAGGTGGTCGAAGCCTTGTTCAGCTGGGCCTGGATGTCGTCGACCGGATTGGCCAGGTCGGTGAGCGCTCCCGAGGCGAGGAGCTCGTCCATGGCGCCGGCCCTGGCCTGCATGCCGTCGATCTTGTCCTGGGCCCGCTGCATGGACATCCCCGCATCGCTCATCGACTCCGAGATCCCCGAGACCGCCTCGCCGATCTTGGTCTGGGCCTCTGCCGCCGTGTAGGTGGCCTTCATGGTCTCCTTCTTCGTACGGAAGGCGTCGACCTGGGTCTGGAGCTTCTGGGCGGTGTCGATGAGCTTCACCTCCTGGGCTCCGACCTGCTGGTGCTGGGTCTGGAGGTCGGTCAGCTGGTCGGCCAGCGCCGCCCGCCGGGCCAGCGCCTCGCGGGCCAGGTCCTCGTTGCCCTGGGTCAGCGCCGCCTTGGCCTGGCCCTGGAGCTTGTCCGCCTGTTGCTGCAGCTGGGTGGCCTGCAACTCGATCCGTTTCTTGGCGGTGGTGACGTCGGCCACGCTGCGCCGCACCTTCTGGAGGCTTTCGAGCTGCTTCTGGTACGAGAGGTCGAGGGACTCCCGGGGATCCTCGGCCTTGTCGAGCAGCTTGTTGGTCTTGGCCTGGAGAATCCCAGACATGCGCTTCATCACGCTCATAGTGGTGGACCCTTCCTCGTTCCTCGGATGGAGCTTAGGGCGTTCGTGCCCGGTAGCGTGATCGCATGCCCGAGGGACCCTGCCTGCTGACCGTCCATGCCCACCCGGACGACGAGTCGTCCAAGGGCGCCGGTTCTGTTGCCCGCTACCACGCCGAGGGGGTGCGGACGATCCTGGTCTGCTGCACCGGGGGGGAGGAGGGCGAGGTGCTCAATCCGGCGCTCGACACCCCCGAGGTCCACGCCCGCCTCCCCGAGCTGCGGGCCGAGGAGCTGGCTCGGGCTGCAGCCATCATCGGCTACGACGAGGTGGTCATGCTCGGCTACCGCGATTCGGGGATGGCCGGCTCGGATGCCAATACCAATCCGGACAGCTTTGCCATGGCCCCGCTGGAGGAGGCGGTCGAACGACTGGTGGCCGTCGTCCGGCGCACCCGTCCCCAGGTCATGGTCATCTACGGGGACGAGCAGTCCGGGTATCCCCATCCCGACCATCTCCGGGTACACGAAGTGGGCCTCGAGGCGTACCGGGCTGCGGGGGACACCCACCGGTACCCGGACGCCGGGGAGGCGTGGCAACCGGCAAAGCTCTACTACACCGGCTTCTCGAGCAAGCGGTTCAAGGACCTCCACCAGAAATTCGTGGAACTCGGCCTCGAGTCCCCCTTCGGCGAAGAGTGGCGCAAGCGATGGGACGACTTCCCGCCCGAACCGATCACCACGTCGGTCGACGTCAGGGAGTTCGCCGATGTCCGGAGGGATGCCCTGTTGGCCCATGCCACCCAGGTGGACCCGAAGTCGCCCTTCTGGTTCGGCCTCCCTCCCGAGGTCATGCGGTCGATGTTTCCCTTCGACGAGTACCGCCTGGCGCTGGAGGTCGGAACTGACGGCTCCTTGGTGGCCCCGGTCGAGGTCGAGGAGGCCGCCGCCGCCGGCACCCTCGAGGCCGATCTGTTCGCCGGCGTCCGTTCGGCCGGCCAGGTCGCTCCCTGACGTTCGGTCCCCCTCATCGAGGGCGGGTCGCCGGTAGCATGGGCGCGGGTGGAGCCGGTGAGCAGGGGAATTGAACAGGGGAATGTCGTGGCAACGTGGTTGTCCGTGGAGTGGTTCGACCAGGTCCGGTCGATGGTCGCCGACCAGCCCGGGCTCCCGGGTCTGACTGCCGGTATCCAGGTCGAGATCACCGGGGGCCCCGATGGTGAGCGGTCCTACTACGAGGTGCTGGCGGACGGTCGGTCGGTCCGTGGCGCGCCGGGCCGCATCGAGGACCCCGACGTCACGGTGATCCTCGCGTGGGACGATGCGGTGGCGGTCCACCGTGGCGAGCTCGACCCGAACGTGGCGTTCATGCAGGGCCGGATGAAGGTGACGGGCCGGATGGCAACGGTGATGGCGCTCCTGGCGGTGTCGGGCACCCCCGAGCGCCGGAACCTCCGACGCCGGATCGCCGCCGTCACTGATTTCTGAGGCCGGTCACCGCTGCGGGACTGGAGCCCCCAAGGAACGGAAGATGCACCGTGCCGGCACTCTGGAGCAGGATCAGGGTGACGGCCGCGGCGACGAACAGGACCAGGGCGACCACCAGGTAGGGCCTGACCCTGGGCCACGCCGGGGGCTTGGTCGGTGGCCGCTCGGTCTTGCGCCGCTCGGCGTCGAGCCCCCACGTCACCACCCGGGTCCCCCCCGAGGCCGCCCCCGGCCCCTGGTGACGGACCGCGAAGGCGGCGACCCGGGCGGACAGCTCGTGTGCGTTGGCCCCGGCGAGGATGAACCGGTGGATGCCGGTGGGGGTCTGGACCACGATCAGGGCCCCCGGGTCGGTGTGGGGTCGGGGCCGGCTGGTCGCGGTGGGGTCGGTGACGACCGGAACCGGCCCGGTCGGAGGGCCGTCCCGATTGAGCTCGGGGTCGACCCACCACTCGGGGATGGCACCGCCGCTCCACGATTCTACGGCGTGGGCTGCCACCGATGCCCAAGGAAGCATCCGCGGCCGTTCTCCGGCGTGCCTGGTCACTCCGATGCCGTCGTCGCCGAAGTTCATCGAGGCAATGCTCACCGGGGTGCTGGCCACCCCGTCGATCAAGAGCAGGTGATCGAGGCGGAACGGCCGGGGGGATCCGGTGCCCGGCCCGTCACCACCAGACCTCCGCCGGCCGGCGCCCCGTTCATCCACGCCGCATGGCGTCGCGCAACGGCCGGTACCCGATGAGGGTGACCCCCTGGTCGGCCGCGACCTGGCCGAGGCCACGGTCGTCGACCAGCAGGATGTGGTCGGCCACCCGCGTGCTCCAGTCGGGGGTGACGGCCCGCAGCTCGGATGTGTCGATGGCGGGGTGGAGGGTCACTTCCGTGATGCCGGGCTCGAGATCGGCCACGAGCTCGAGGAAGGTGTGCCTGCTGACCGGAACGGGCAGTGTGGTGAACCGGTCGGCGAACAACACGCCCTGGTCGGCCGCCAGCTGGCGGACGGGAAATCCGACGGGGGGCTCGTCCTTCGCACTCAACAGGCGTAAGGGGAGACCGAAGTCCACGGCCAGCTCGAGATAGACGTCGAAGAACTCGGGCCGCAGCACCAGGGCGTCGAGGTGGGTGTCGAGGTGGCTGATGTCGAAACCCCAGAGGACGGCCCGCTCGAGCTGGGCCCGGCACTCCCGCCGCACCTCGTCGATGTCGCCGTGCTCCCAGAGATCCGAGACGGTGCGGGGAAACCCTCCGTCGCCGTCGAGGAGCGACGGAGCCTGGGTGATGGGCCCCCACCGGTACCGGTCGTGCTCGGCATTGAGGGTGAGGCGGACCCCGACATCCTCCCCGCGGTACCTCGATGCCGACTCGCGGGCCCAGGGTGCCGGGACGATCAACGAGGCGCTCGTTCCGATCCCGTCGCGGAGTGCCTGGTAGACCCCGACGGTGGCCGCGTGGCAGAGGCCAAGGTCGGCGCAGTTGAGGATGAGCAACCTCGCCTCGGGCGGGTAGTCGATGCGCTCGGCGACAGTCGGCATTCCCCGACCGTAGCGCCACCTCCGATCAGGCAGCGCGCCCGGCCACTCCACGGCGTTGCGGCGGACGGTGGTCGTTGTTGTCGGCCGGGCCCACCGCTATCGTCGCCGACGTGGTCACCGGCTGCGGGTGGGCGGCGGCCAACCGCAGCCGGGCGGCCGCGACTCCCTGCCGTCCGATGGCGCGGGTGTGCTCATCGAGACGACCATCGTCCTCGGCACCGCCTCGGCGATGGGTGCCGGGAGGGGCCGAACGCTGCTCGGATGGTCCCGTTCCGGGACCGGATCGACGGGCGGGTGCCCCGAGCGGGAGCTCGGGTTGAACCGCTGGTGTCCGGAACCTGTGGTGCGTGGTCATGGGCCCAGCATGCCCGGAGGGTGTATTACGGGGCGTATGACTACCGATGGCGTTCCCGGGGACCGGGAGGATCCGGCATCGGCCCGGTACGGGGTCACCATCCCCTTCGACCGGGTCCCGTTGGAGGACCATCGCCGATGGTTCGAATTGGTGGGCCGTCTCGGGTACACCGACGTGTGGTCGGCGGAGACGGACGGAGCGGACGGGTTCACCCCGTTAGCCCTGGCCGCGGCGTGGACGCCGGCCTTACGGCTGGGGGTGGCCATCATCCCCGCCTCCACCCGGGGGCCCGCCGTCCTGGCCCAGAGCGTTGCCGCCCTGGCCGAGGCCGCTCCCGGTCGCTTCACGTTCGGCATCGGCACCTCGTCGGACGTGATCGTGCACCGCTGGAACGGGGCGGAGTTCGCCGAGCCCTACAAGCGGGTCCGGGACACCATCCGGTTCCTGCGCTCGGCCCTGGCCGGCGAGAAGGTCGACACCGAGTACGACACCTTCACCGTCCGGGGGTTCCGCCTGTCCCGGCCCGTCAAGCACCCCCCTCCGATCTTCCTCGCCGCCCTCCGGCCCGGGATGCTGCGGTTGGCCGGGCGGGAGGCCGACGGAGTCATCCTCAACTGGCTTTCGGCCGAGGACGTCGCCACCGTCATCCCCGAGGTGGGCGCGGCCGTGCCGGTGGCCGCCCGAATCTTCGTCATCCCCACCGAGGACGCCGGTCTGGCCCGGTCCGTGGGCCGCCGGATGATCGCCGCCTACCTGAACGTCGGCGTCTACGCCGCGTTCCACCGCTGGCTGGGCCGGGGTCCCGAGCTCGAGCCCATGTGGACGGCATGGCGAGCGGGTGACCGCGCCGGTGCCCTGGCGGCCATCTCCGACGAGGTGGTCGATGGCCTCGTCGTTCACGGGTCCTACGGCCAATGCCGCTCTAAGGTCGGGCGCTTCGTGGCCAATGGAGTGACCATCCCGGTCCTGGCGATCATCCCCCTCGACGTGCCGCTCGAGGAGGCACTGACCGGGCTGGCCCCTCCGTGGCCGCCGGCCGATCCTGCTGCGGCCGACCCTGTTGCGGCCGACCCTGTTGCGGCCGACGACACCGTGTCCGCGGACCGTTCGGTTGGGAACGAGCCGGCCCGTCCGGGTGAAAGGTAGGCAGTGTGCGTATCGGCGTGATGTTCGATTCGGGGAGACCGTTCGACGAGGTGGTCAGCCAGGTCGGCGCGTTGCGGGACGCCGGCATCCAGGCTGCCTGGTCGTCACAGATCTTCGCCCTCGATGCGCTCACTGCGCTGGCGGTGATCGGCCGGGAGGTCCCCGAGATCGGTCTCGGCACCGCGGTCGTTCCCACCTATCCCCGCCATCCGGTGATGTTGGGCGCCCAGGCGCTGACCGTGCAGGCCGCCACCGGGGGCCGTCTCACCCTGGGGATCGGGCTCTCGCACAAGGTGGTCATCGAGAACGTGTTCGGCCAGTCCTTTGACAAGCCTGCCCGCCACATGCGCGAGTACCTCTCCATCCTGATCCCGGTGCTCGAAGGCGACCAGGTCACCTTCGCGGGAGAGACCCTGCGCGCCTCGACGTTCGGGCCCCTGGAGATCGATGCTCCCGCTCCGCCGGTGCTGGTGGCGGCGTTGGGCACGGTCATGTTGACCATCGCCGGTCGGATGGCCTCGGGCACGGTGACCTGGATGACCGGTCCGGCCACCATCGAGTCGCACATCGTCCCCACCATCCGTACCGCCGCGGCCGAGGCCGGTCGGCCTCCCCCGGCCGTCGGGGTCGGGTTGCCGGTATGCGTCACCGCCGACGCCGGCTCCGCCAAGGCCAGGGCCGCCAAGACGTTCGGCATCTACGGCCATCTGCCTTCGTACCGGGCCATGCTCGATCGCGAGGGGGCGGACGGCCCCGGGGACGTCGCCATTGTGGGCACGGCAGCCGAGGTACGGGCCCAGGTCCGGCGCCTGGCCGCCGTCGGCGCCACCGATTTCTGCGGCGCCCCGTTCGGGACTCCAGAAGAGGTCAGGGCCACCATCGACACCATGGCCGAGCTGGTCGGCACCTGAGTGGCGCCGACGACGCCTGAGCTCAGACCTCCACGCGGGTGTGCTTGAACTCGTTGAGGTCCGGGTGCTCGTTGATCAACCCGAGCACCCGGTCGATCGTCTCCCGCGCCAGTACGCCGTCCCCCTTGGGCCGCCTCGTTAGCCGGACGAACACGGCCCGGTCGTCGACCATGAAGGTGGGGACGCCGAACACGGCCAGGCGACCGACCATGTCCTCGTGCTCGTCACGGATCACGCCCGCGGGCCAGCCGGCGTCCACCTCGGCCAGGACCTGGTCGGCGTCGAGGCCAGCCCCGATCAGTGCGTCCGCCACCACCGATCGCGTCCTCAGATCCCGCCCGTCGTCGTGGCGGGCGGTGAACAGGGCACGGTGGGCGTCGACGAACTGCTCGGGGAACCGGTCTCTCACCACCACGCCCGCCGCCAGCGCCAGGAGGTCGTCCTGCTGGACCGGATCGTCCCAGGCGGGGACGCCGCCCTCGGCCACGTGGGGCTGGTTGAGGAAGAACGGCACGAACCGCACCTCCCACGGGGCCCCGGCGGCCAGACCGTCCAGGATGTGCTCGTGCCCGATACGGGCGAACGGGCACCGGTAGTCCCAGCTCACCGAAAAGCTCTGTGTCGCGGTCATGACCGTACAACCGGCCCGGTCCCGTGCGCATTCCCCGTCCGGGCCGCCGGGGGCCCGCTCAGAGCAGACGTCGACCGACCAACCCGACGACCACCCCGACGGCCGCGCCGCCCACGACGTCGGAGGCGTAGTGGGCACGGAGGTGCAGTCGGCTGACCCCGACCAGGGAGGCCCCGGTGAACAGGACGGCATTGCCCTTGGCGTCCCCCCGGCGGCTCATGACGGTGGCGGCGCAGAATGCCGCCAGGGTGTGCCCGCTGGGGAAGCTGCTGGACTTCGGTCGGCGGACGGGGATGCCGCTCGCCGAGACGCCCAGCGACGACCGGTCGGGCCGTGAGCGCCCGACCACCGCCTTGAGGCCGGCGTTGACCAGCGTGGACTCGACGCCGGCGATGGCCAGTGCCCGCACGGCCCTGGCCCGCTCGGGACCGGTCTGCCGGGCTCGCCACGCGGTGGCGACCGCCCACATCAGCCCGTGGTCTCCGAGGCCGGTGACCACCGTGGCCACCGTGTCGAACACGGGGGATCCCCGCAGCGGCTCGAACCATCCGTCCACCCGTCTGTCAAGCGCGCCCACCATCCCGGCGATCCCGGTGGGCTCGTCGATCCCATCGATCCCGTCGGGCCGCGGGTCGGGGCCGAGCTGCCGAGCGACCCGCTCGGGCGGTGCAACCGGCGACAGCGGGGTCATGCGGCTCCCCTCGTGGGGCCTAGGGTGAGCGCTGCCTGGGCGGGATCGCCGCCGTAGGCGGGACAGAACGACTGGAACCGGCAGAAATTGCACAGCGGGGAGGTCCGGGGTCGGAAGTCCTCGTCGCGACAGGCTCGTTCGATGGCGGTCCACACGGCGATGGCTTTGAGGCGGTGGCCCCGAAGTGCCTGTTCGGAGGGATCGGCCGTGATCACTATCGGCTCCTTGAGGTGGAGCAGCCGGACCTCTACCGGGCGCCGGCCCAGGACCTCCTGGCACAACAGGGCATAGAGATGGACGCCGATCAGCTTGGACTGCTCATAGGCGGGGGAGGGCGCCCGTCCGGTTTTGTAGTCGACCACTACCAGCTCGCCGTCGGCCCTCTGGTCGAGGCGGTCGATGATCCCCCGGAGCCGGATACCTCCCACTTGCGCCTCGAGGGTGATCTCGATCCCCACCGGATTGACCTGGTCGGCATCCTCCAGCGCGAAGTAGTTCTGCACCAGTACCTCGGCATCGACCCGGAACGCCTCGGCATCGGCCGGAGCCAAGGCCAGGGCGACGAACTCCTTGTCGTGCTGGAGGTCAGTCCAGGCATCGGCCAGCTCGGCCCTGGCTGCCCCGGGTGAGCGGCTCCCACGAGGGTGGTTCCAGAAGAGACGTTCCAATGCCCGGTGGACGAGGGTCCCCTTCACCGTCCACACCGTCGGCACCTCGGGAAGGTGCTCGATGGCGTTGAAGCGGAAGGCCAGGGCGCAGTCACGAAAGGACGTGATCTTCGAAGGGGAGAGGGATCGAGGGGGGACCAACGGCACCCGGACAGACTACGACCCGGCTGTGCCGTCGGCGGCGCCCAGCGCCATCATCACCGAGTGGGCCACCAGGGCCGGCTGTTGGAGCGGGCCGAAGTGGCCGATCCCGGGCAGGACCTCGACCCGGGCCCGTCGGAGCCGGCGAGCGTCGGCGTCCAGCAGCTTGGGGCCGAACGAGTCGGTCTCCGCTCCGCAGCCGAGCGTCACGGGGCATTCGATCTCATGGAGATGACGGTAGGTGGGATGAGAGAAGCCCCGGGCGTAGATCTCGGCCTCGTCCTCCCGGCGGCAGCGCAGCCGAACGGTGGCGCCGTCCCCGCCCTCTTCGACGGGGACCGGCTCGAACCCGCCGTCGATGTAGGCCGCCAACGCCACCGGGTCGAAGTCGCCGAACGGCGGTTTCGAGGAGAAGTTCGCCAACGCGCTCTCCACCGAGGGGAACGTGTCCCTCCGCCGGCGTGCCCCGATCGACAGCGGATTGTCGACGACGGAGGCCGGGTCGGGGGGGCCGGGCATCACCACGGGCTCGAAGCAGTACAGGGCGCCGAACGTCCCCGGCCGTTGTTCTTCGGCCATCAGCACCGCGGCCCCGCCGCACGAATGTCCGAAGCCGAAAGGGGTGTCCAAGCCGAGATGGTCGACCACGGACAGGACGTCGACGGCAAACCCGGTCCAGGCCAGATCCCCGTCGGACGGACGATCGGAGCGTCCATGGGCCCGCAGGTCCAGGCCCCAACAGCGGAACTGGTCGGCGAGTCGGGCGGCGAGCGGGGTGAACACCTGGGCGCAGAGCCCGGTGGCGTGCACCAGCACCAGGTCGTGTCCCCTTCCCCCGAAGTCGTAGATCTCCACGCCAACGCCGTCCGGGGTGGTGCACCGGTCCGTCACGGGCCCCGCGGGTTGGCTCCCCGTGCTCACGGGCACGACGGTAGTCGAGGCCGCGGCGAAGCCGGTCCGGCGAGGCGCCCGGGCTCCACGCCGGGTCGTCCCGGTGCCCTCGTGGGCCGGCACCGAGCGACTAGACAGGGGATCTATGAAGAATTCGCTGGCCCCTGAGCGAGTGGTGCGCTTCGCCCGTCTGGTCCCCCTGCCGGTCCACGTACCAGAGGAGCAGGCCTGAACCGGTCCCGGTCGGCCTCGGCGCGGGCGGCGGTCCAGGCCACCGAGCACTTTGTCCGGTCGGAGGCGTGGAACGGCCTTCGTCGCGGCGACCGGGTGATCGTCTCCGGCCTGGGCACGCGCGGCGCGGACTGGGAATTCCGGGCCCACGTGCTGAACACCCACAACGGCACCGAGTCGGTGGAAGTGCTCGGCGGGCGCCCAGGGGACCGCAGGATCCGCTCCTTCGAGCCCGGGCGTATCTTCGCGGTGACCCGCCGCCAGCAGGGTCGGGGCCGTGGCGACCGGGCCATCGCCGGGGAGCTGTCGGTTGCCGATGCGCCCCAGTTGCCCCTCGGCTGACCTCGTCACTGGGCGACGGACCGGCCGGGTCCGCGGCACCGGGGGTTGTGGCGACGCCGGGTAGGGTGCTGGTCATGGCCACCGTTGTCTTCTTCCACGCCCACCCGGACGACGAGGCCATCGCCACCGGGGGGACCATGGCCCAACTGTCCGACGCCGGGGACCGCGTCGTCGTAGTGACGGCCACCCGCGGTGAGCTGGGGGAGCTCCCCGAGGACGGGCTGGCCACGGGGGAGTCGTTGGCCGACCGCCGGATGGCCGAACTGGCCGAGGCGGGTCGCATCCTCGGGGTCCACCGCCAGGTGGTGCTCGGCTACCTCGACTCCGGCATGGCCGGCGCGTCCACCAACACCGCCGCCGGTTGCTTCGCCACCGCCGACGTCGGGGAGGCTGCCGCCCGATTGGGCGCCGTTCTGGAGGAGGAATCAGCCGATGTGCTGGTCACTTATGACGAACACGGCGGCTACGGGCACCCTGACCACATCCAGGTGCACCGGGTGGGCATGGCCGCGGCGCGGCTGGCCGGCACACCGGTGGTCTACCTGGCCACCATGAACCGCGACCGCTTGGTCTCCCTGACCAGGCAGGCGGAGGAGGCCGGGACGCCCGTCCCGGACACCGACGCCAGGGACGAGATGGGCGAACCGCAGAGCCGGCTCACCACCGAGGTCGACGTCACCGGTGCCATCGAGCGGAAACGGGCCTCGATGCGCGCCCACGCCAGCCAGATCACCGAATCCAGTTTCTTCCTGGCCATGCCCGACGACCTGTTCAGCACGGTGTGGGGGAGGGAGTGGTTCATCCGGGTCCACCCACCCGCCCCCGACGGGCATGACGGTCCCTTCGAGGTGAGGCTGATGACCACCTCGACGATCTCGTGAGAAGCGGCCGATGACTGCGAAACACCGGCTGCTCCGCATCCATGGGGGACGCCTGGTGGTACCCGAGCGCCGACTCGAGCTCGAAGTGGAACTGGACAACGCCGCTGGCGAGGGGTTCGAGCTGGCCAATTCCTTCACCGTCGACGACAACGTCTACCTGGTCCTCCGCCGCGTCGAGGGTTCGAACTGACCGGGTCCGGAACGCAGACCAGGTCCGGAACACAGACCGGGTCCGGTCAGAACTCGGTGAAGGACTGGATCGACACCACCCGGTTGCGGCCGCCATCCTTGGCCCGGTAGAGAGCCTGGTCGGCACGCTCGATGAACGAGGTCGGATCCTCGACGCCGTCCCAGCTGGTGAGGCCGGCGGACAGGGTGACCGGGAACTCGGAGGTGGCCTCGCGCCCGCCGGTACGCAGCGTGTCGAGGAGATGATGGCCGCCGACCAGGTCGGTGTCCGGTAGGACGAGGCAGAATTCCTCGCCCCCGTAGCGGGCCACCAGGTCCTGCCCGCGCACGTTCGAGACCATCACGGCGGCGATGGACCGGAGCAGCGTGTCGCCCGCCACATGGCCGAAGCGATCGTTGTACGCCTTGAAGTGGTCCAGGTCGATCATGGCCACGCTCAGCGGCGTCTCCGCACGCAGGGCGTGGGCCATCTCCATCTCGATCCGTTCGAAGAGGCTGCGCCGGTTGGCCAGCCCGGTCAGTGGATCGGTGCGGCTCTCGGCCTGGAGGCCGCTCACGTAGTTCGCCCGAGTGGTGACCCGCTGGAAGGCAGTGGCCAGGAGCAGGGACGCCTCGGTGGCCGGGTTCGCCCGACGGGAGTCCGCCGCGGTCCGCTCGACGGCCAGTACCAGCTCACCGTCCACGCAAAAGCCGGCCGGGACGGCGCCGTGGCGCTGGGTCAGCACCGGTGTGTCCGTGCGGAGCGCTTGGGCCAGCTCGGGTCGCTCCGACAGTTCGGCGACGGTCTCGCGGTCGGCGTGCCAGCTCACCAGGGGGGTGAAGCGACCGAGCCGGCCGTTGCGCAGGTAGACCACCACGCTGCTGGCCGGCAGGATGTCGGCGACCAACGGGAGGCCTTCGCCGAACACCCGGCGGATGATGGCGGTACTGGTCTCGGTGCCTTGTCCCTCGGCCTCGTCGAAGACCTTGTTGAGGGAATCGACGGCAGTTCGGAAATTGACGGTGCTGTTCAGCGATCCGAATGTGCGGGCGATGATCCAGGTGATGGCCACAACGGTCGAGGAGTAGACGATCATCACCGATGCCAGCTCGGCCCCCCGAAAGCCCTGTGCCCAGCCGATGACGGCAACCAGGGCGATGGCGTAGCCGGCGATGGCCACCCGCATCCGCCGATCGCCGACGATGCTCACGAGGGTCACGCCGACCAGGACGGCAGGGGTGACGACGCCGAACTTGTCCGATGTGCTGACGGCGATGAACCCGAGAGCGGACAGGGCCAGGCAGACCATGACGAAACCGACGTGGGCCTGGGCCTTGACCCCCGACCGGCCCTTGGTGATCACCGTGAAGAACGCCAGGTACACGATGGCCACGACGAAGCAGCCGATCGCGGCGACGACGTATCCCCAGCGGGCGGGGTGTCGACCGACGAAGACGGCCGCTAGCAGCACCGGGACGGCCACCGACACGGCGATGGCACCAGAAAGCAGGCTCTCGCGGACCTGGCGTCGGGTGGGATGAGCCAGGTCGAACCTCACCATCGGCGTATCGGCTCGCCGGCCAGGCATCTTTACCTCCGGCGCGGCCCGCCGAGTGCTTGACATTTCCGTCGCCCACGGCTTACCTTGACTACCGAGCTGTGAACACCAATGTCGGGGCGATTAGACTCGGTCACAGGACGCTCGGAGGAGGGATCGTTATGCGCTTGGAAGGGGTGATCGGAAATTCACCGATCGATGCCAATACGGACTACATCGAGGCCGGTGGAGTGATCATCGGGGTGGAGCAGCGATCGCTCGACGCAGCCACGGTGAAAGAGGTCATGGACAAGCTCGGCGTCCCTGAGGAAGACCGTGACAAGTACCTCGAGGAGATGCCCGCCGTCAGGGCAGGCGGGACCGAGCA
>FTIN01048341.1_pt1 | contig 14316 bp, 12 predicted proteins | sample 1658211 | NCBI WGS metagenome assembly FTIN01 (sample SAMEA3914809, study PRJEB12502) | metagenome | biome: forest; material: soil | place: Canada | collected 2011-08-03 | depth 0.3 m | reverse complement strand
TGGCACATCCAGGTCTTCGAGCACGTGGGCGAGCACCAGTACCTGCTCCACGAGGAGTGGATCGGCGAGCTGGGGGTCGACCTCGTGCGCATCCGTTCGGCCCTCGAAACGGACTTCGAGCTCCTCGACGAGGCCAGCGAGACCGGAGACCCGCCCACCGACGACTCGGTCAAGGCCCATTTCGCCTTCCGCCGCCGCGGAGGCTGAGCACCGACCGTACGTACCTCGACCACCGCCGGACGCCACGCCTCCTCCCGCCTCGGAGGGCCACCGCCCGGGCGTCCGGGCGCTCAAGAACGCCGTCGGATCCGCCGATGCCACTGTGCCGGGTCCGCTAATCCCCCTTGCCGTCGGTTTGGCGGACCCGGTGCCCGCTGACACCGTCAGCGGGTTATCGGGTTGGCGGACGGAGGGTTTTCCATGGGGCAAGGATCGGCCCGACAATCGGGAGGAACCGGGTCGCGTCCCTGGAGCGCGGACCGGTCCCGTCGATGACTCCCGAGCAGCTGCGGAGAGCGGCCGACCGGGTTGTCCTACCCATCTACCTCAGTGACGACGCCGTGAGCGTCCCGGTGGCCGACGGCGAGATGTTCGGCTTCGGGTTCACGCCCTATCTCGACAGTGAGCGGAAGGTGGAACTGCTCGCCGACGACAGTGCTCCGGTGCTCCCCGGGGTCTTCTACACCAAGGTCGCCGGGGTCTCCTTCCACGACGACGTGCTCCAGATGCCCCACTTCGGGGCCGGGCAGCCCGTCACCATCAAGCCGGAGACGTCCAATCCGCGGGATCGCAATGCACTGGCGGTGGTGGGCGCCGGGGTGCGAGTCGGCTACCTGCCTACCTCCATCGCCAACGTGCTGGCGCCGGCCGGGACACGAGCCGGGCGCGGGCTCATCGTGAAGGAGTGGTCGACCAACGGGGTCCGACACGACCTCTGGATCCTCGGCTCGATGCACGTGTCCCTGATGGTCAGCACCGACGAGACGACCATACGCCTCTAAACCGACCGACCCGAGAAGCGCTGCAGGGCGTCTCCGAAGAGACGCCCTGCAGATGACGCATGTGCTGATGTGTGACACCGGGGTTCCCGTGAGATGCCGGATGGGACCTGGGTCCGGCTAGGTCGCCCGGTGGGTGTCTGGCTGGGATTCGCCAGGTGGTACAGCGAGCCGCCTCAGCGGCCAGCCACCTCCAGGGTCCCAAAACGTTGACTACTCAGTTGGACCACCTCCTCTCTCTGGTGGCTCCATGATAGCGAGGAGGACCGGCATCCCGGGGGGATCGTTCCGGGGTCCTAGAGGGCTACTGGCCGGACCACACCCGGGCCGATACTCTACGAACATATGTTCGTAGAGTATCTCGATCGGACCCCCGAGTCCCGGGCCGTGCTGGCCGTGCTGGCCGAGCGCAGCCGCCCGATCTCGTCGAGCCAGACCCGTCTCCTCCCGGTCCTCCCGGTCCTGGCCGGACTGTTCCCCGACGGCGGGCTGCGCCGGGGCAGTACCCTCGTGGTCCACAGCGCCGACCCCGGCCACGGCGCGGGGGGAAGCGGTGGCGAGGTCAGCCTGGCCCTGGCCCTGCTGGCTGCGGCTTCGAGTGCCGGCTCGTGGTGTGCGTTGGTGGGGCTGGCCGGGCTGGGGGCGGTCGCCGCCCACGACCTCGGAGTGGACCTGGCCCGGCTGGCCCTGGTCCCCCGTCCGGGTGCGGCATGGGCCGAGGTCACCGCCACAGTGATCGATGGGGTCGACCTGGTGGTCCTCCTCCCCCCCTTCCCGCCCCGGGCGGCCATGGCCCGCAGGTTGGTGGCCCGGGTCCGGGAGCGTCAGTCGGTCCTGGTGGTGGCGCCGGGCCGTTCGGGATGGCCGGAAGGTCCCGACCTTCGGCTGGAGATCGGCGATCAGGGCTGGGAGGGGCCCGGTACCGGTGAGGGCTCTCTCGAACGCCGGCGGATGACTGTGACCGTCACCGGACGGCGATCGGCAGCTCGTCCCCGTCGCCGGCAGCTGTGGCTGCCCTCGGCCACCGGGGCGGTGGCCGAGGCGGGGACGGGCCCGTGAACCGGCTCCTGGTGGTGCGGTGCCCCGACCTCTTCGACGAGGATGAGGGCGGGGCCTCGCTCCGAGTCTTCATCAGGGTGGTCGAGGCGGTCGAGTCCTACTGCCCGTGGACCACCGTCGTCCGTCCCGGCGTCTGCTCCCTTCCCGCCCGGGGGCCGGCTCGTTACTTCCGGGGTGAGGGACCACTCCTCGGACTGGTCACCGAGGCCACAGCTCCCATCACCGTGGTGGAGGTCGGCGTGGCCGACGGGCTGTTCGCCGCCGAACTGGCCGCCCGCGCCGGGATGATCGTCCCGGCCGGCGGGACAGCCCGCTTCCTGGCCCCGATGCCGGTGGACACCCTCGGTCGCCCGGAACTGGCCTGGTTGCTGCACCGGTTGGGAATTCACACCCTGGGCCAGTTCGCCGCCCTGCCCGAACCCCATGTGCTCGGTCGGTTCGGGGCCGACGGCGTGCGCTGTCACCGGGTGGCCGGGGGCCGGAGCGACCAGGTGGAGGACGGTCGTCCGTCCACCACCAACCGGCGGGTCGAGGCCCAACGGGCCGGGGGGTCACAAGCCAGGGGGTCGGCCAAGGCTCCGGGGTTCTGGGGTGGGGCGAGCGACACCGACCTCCGAGCCGTCCGGGCCCTGGCCGCGGTCCAGGACCTGACCGGAGCGGACGGGGTGATGACCGCCCGGCTGCAAGGAGGTCGAGGGCCGGCGCAGCGGGCCCGCCTGGTCACCTGGAACGACGGGGAGCCCGACCAGGGGCCGGAGCTCGGGGCTCCATGGCCCGGTCGGATCCCACCACCGGCGCCGGCAGTGGTCCATTCCCCTCCTCTTCATGCGGAACTGACCGACGCCGAGGAACGCCCGGTATCGGTGTCGGGACGGGGCCTCCTCAACGCCCCGCCGTCCCGCCTGTCGGTGGAGCAGGGTCCCTGGTCGATCGTGCCTGCATGGGCCGGTCCGTGGCCGTCCGACGAACGGTGGTGGTCGAGGTCCCGGCAACGGGGCGCCCGCATGCAGGTGGTGACGGGCAGGACCGCCCATCTCCTTCTGGTCGAGCGGGGCCGCTGGTGGGTCGAAGCCACCTACCGCTAGCACCCGGACCGCCATGCCCTACGCCGAGCTGCACGCCCACTCCAACTTCTCCTTCCTCGATGGCGCCAGCCATCCCGAGGAGCTGGTGGCCGAGGCAGTACGCATCGGCCTGGTCGCCTTGGCCCTGACCGATCACAACGGCCTGTACGGGGTGGTCCGCTTCGCCGAGGCGGCCCGGGCCAACGGGCTGTCCACCGTGTTCGGAGCCGAGCTCACCATCGCCGCAGCAGGGGTCGGCCACCCTCGGACCGGTGTGCCCGACCCCGGGGGCTCCCATCTGGTGGTGCTGGCCCATGATCCCGAGGGCTACGCCCGCCTCAGCCGGGTGATCGCCCTGGCCCATCTGGACGGCGGGGAGAAGGGGAGGCCGATCATCACCCTCGACACACTCTCCGACCAGCACGGTGGACACTGGCAGGTGCTCACCGGGTGCCGCAAGGGGGCCCTGGCCACCGCCCTGGCCACCGGAGGGCCGGGGCGGCGGGACGGGTGCTCGACCAGCTGGTCGATCGGTTCGGCCGTCACCACCTGTCCGTCGAGCTGTGGGACCACGGGAACCCGATCGATACCTCCCGCAACGACGCCCTTGCCGTGCTGGCCGTCGAGCGGGGGGTGGCCCCGGTAGCCACCAACAATGTGCACTACGCCTCACCGTCCCGGTTCCCCTTGGCCACCGCCCTGGCCGCCGTACGGGCCGGCCGCACCCTCGGGGAGCTCGAGGGATGGCTCCCCTCCTCGGCCACCGCCTGCCTGCGGGGGGAGGCCGAGCAGCGTCGACGGTTCGCCCGGTGGCCCGGGGTGGTCGACCAGGCCGCCGAGATCGCCACCCGGTGCGCCTTCGACCTGCGCCTGGTGGCGCCGCGCCTCCCCGATTTTCCGGTGCCGGCCGGGCATACCGAGCAGACCTGGTTGACCGAGCTGGTCCGGAGGGGCGCTACCGACCGCTATGGGCCGCGGGGGACCGAGCGGGTGCCGGGGGCCTGGGCCCGGCTGGACCATGAGCTGGGGGTCATCGGCGCGCTCGGGTTCCCCGGCTACTTCCTCACCGTGTGGGACATCGTGAGGTTCTGCCGGGAGCAGGACATCTTCTGCCAGGGACGGGGCTCGGCCGCCACCTCGGCGGTCTGTTACGCCCTCGGCATCACCAATGTCGACGCGGTCTTCCTCGGTCTGCTCTTCGAACGCTTCCTCTCCCCGGCCCGGGACGGCCCCCCGGACATCGATGTGGACATCGAGTCGGGACGGCGGGAAGAGGTCATCCAGTACGTCTACCAGCGCTACGGCCGGCTGCACGCCGCCCAGGTGGCCAATGTGATCACCTACCGGTCACGGTCGGCCCTGCGCGACGTGGGCAAGGCCCTCGGGCACTCGCTCCAAGAGGTGGATATCTGGTCCAAGTCGGTCGACCGGGGGGAGCCGTTCGCCGACCGGTCCGACCTGCCACCGCTGGTGAAGGACCTGGCCGCCGAGCTGCTCGACTTCCCCCGTCACCTCGGTATCCACTCCGGCGGCATGGTCATCTGCGACCGCCCGGTGATCGAGGTCTGTCCGGTCGAGTGGGGCCGGATGCCCGGTCGGAGCGTGCTGCAGTGGGACAAGGACGACTGTGCGGCAGCCGGGCTGGTCAAGTTCGACCTGCTCGGCCTGGGCATGCTCACCGCCCTGCACCACATGGTCGACCTGGTCCGCCAGTTCCACCGGGTGGAGATCGACCTGGCCCACCTCGAGCAGGATCCGGCGGTCTACGACCTGTTGTGCCGGGCCGACACCATCGGGGTGTTCCAAGTGGAGTCGCGGGCCCAGATGAACACGCTTCCCCGGGTCCAGCCCCGGTGTCTCTACGACCTGGCCATCGAGGTGGCCCTGATCCGTCCCGGGCCCATCCAGGGGAATGCCGTCCACCCCTACATCCGGCGGCGCAACGGGACCGAAACGATCACCTGTCTCCATCCGTTGCTGGAGCCGGCGCTGGAACGCACGCTCGGGGTGCCGCTCTTTCAAGAGCAGCTGATGCAGATCGCCACCGACGTGGCCGGCTTCACCCTGACCGAGGCCGACGAGCTGCGCCAGGCGATGAGCGCCAAACGATCGGACGAACGGATGGCCCGTCTGCGTGACCGGCTGTTCGCCGGCATGGCGGCCCGACAGGTCCCCGCCGAGGTGTCTGAGCAGGTGTACACGGCACTGGCTGCCTTTGCCAACTTCGGGTTCCCAGAAAGCCACTCGGTGGCCTTCGCCTACCTGGTGTACTCCAGCGCCTGGTGCAAGGTCCACTACCCGGCGGCGTTCACCGCCGGGCTGCTCAACGCCCAGCCCATGGGGTTCTGGTCCCCCCAGAGCCTGGTGGCCGACGCCAAACGCCACGGGGTGGTGGTCCGGCGGCCCGACGTGAATGCCGGACGGGCCGACACCGGCCTCGAGGAGGTCGGCTCCGAAGGAGGAAGGGGGGTGGACCCGGACCAACCGGCGGTGCGGCTCGGGCTCTCGACGGTGCGGGGTATCGGTGCGGACACGGCAACGAGGATCGCCGGGGGGCGGCCGTGGTCGAGCATGGAGGAATTGGTGCGCCGGGTCGGTGTCACCCGCCCCCAGTTGGAGGCATTGGCCACGGCCGGCGCCCTCGACGGCCTGGGTGGGTCGGCCGGCGCCCTCGACGGCCTGGGTGGGTCGGCCGGCGCCGGAACCAGGCGGCGCTCGCTGGTATGGGGAGCGGGTGCGGCATCCCAGTCCACTGCAGACCGGCTCCCGGGGATCGTCACCGGGACGGAGCCCCCGCGTCTCCCCGCGCCCACTGCGTGGGAGGGGGTGGCCGACGATCTGTGGTCGCTCGGGATGACCCCAGAGACCACGGCCATGCAGCTGGCCAGAGACGGACTACGGCGCCGGGGAGTGCTCACTGCCGCCGCGCTGCGGGAGCGGCCGAGCGGCGATCGGATCACCGTCGGCGGGGTGGTGACCCACCGCCAACAACCCACGAGCGCGCGGGGGGCCGTGTTCTTGAACCTCGAGGACGAAACGGGCATGGTCAATATCGTCTGCCCCCGCGGCGCCTGGGTCCGATGGAAACCGGTGGCCCGGTCGTCCCCGGCGCTACTGGTCCGGGGTCGGATCGAGCGGTCCGAGGGGTCAATGACCCTGGTGGCCGAGCGCTTCGATCGCCTCGACCTCGGACCGGTCCCTTCATCCAGAGATTTTCGGTAATCCCCCTTGACTACTCTCAGCGAATTAGTAAACACTGAGAGTGACTTACTTCACGTCGGCTTCGCCCCTCATGCCGCAAGTCATTGCAACCTCCGAGCGCCTTCGAGCAATCGGCCCGCGCAGCACTGAGCACACCAATCACTTCCCGCGCCCCTGGGGGGTGGTCGCCCCGACCGCTCAGCACTGGCAAACGTGACATTGACGACAACACAGGAAGAAGTGGTTGGATGACCGGTCAGATCGCAGCACCGAGCACCATCTCCGTCGAACTGGTGGCGGCGATCGTCGACATCTCCATGATCCTGGGCGCGATCGACCTCGTGCGACAGCCCGGCTGGGCCTGGAAGCGAGCCGAGGAGAGCAAGCCGGCCTGGTTCGTCCTGGTGGCCCTGGTGCCGCTGGTCGGGCTGGGAATGTACCTCCACACGGCACGGCCCAGAGTGGCCGCCATCGCCGCCGCTGGCCGGGCCGCCAGCCTTCCCTTCGACCACTTCAGGAACGACACCGGGTTCAGGAACAACACCGGAACACAGCGGCAAGCCCTCGGGGGCGTCGGGGGCGTCGCCCCTCCCGAGCGCTTCGCCACAGCCGGGGCCACCATGGTCAGGAAGGGGGAGATCAGGATGGTCGAGGACGGCCCCAATGGTCATGGGAGCGGCGGGTTCCGAAGCGAGCCCACTGGTGCCGGCGGCACGGCCGTCCGCTCGGCCACGGCTCCGATCGGCTTGATCCGGACATACCGTCCCACCCAGCGGGCCAGCCTGACCGTCCCCTCCCCCAGCGACGTCAGCAGACCGGCAGCAGCCTCGGTGCCCGCAGGTTGGAAGGCCGATCCGACCGGTCGCCACCAGTTCCGCTACTGGGGCGGGACCCGCTGGACCGACGATGTCGCCGACCACGGCGAGCAGTCGAGGGACGCAACGACGTCCTGACCTCCCGCTGGACCGGCGGGGCCGGGACCACCCCCCTACCGACCCTGTCGGCCCAGCCGGCTGAGCCTGGCCACCAACACCTCGAGCACCATCTCGCCCGACAGGGCCGTGGAGCCTCGCAAGTCGACGTCGGCCCCGGCCAGGAGCCGGATGGCCCGGGCGACCCGGGCCGAACCCAGGCGGGTGGCCTGAGCCAGCGCCTTCTTGGCCGGGAATGAGCTCCGTAGACCGAGGAGCACCGCCGCCTCATCGGCTGAGGTTACCCCGGCACCGTCCAGACGAAGGATCTGGCGATAGTGACGGTGGAGGATGGTCATCACCACCAACGGATGGGAATCACCGGCCACCAGCATCCGGTGGAGCGTCGAGAGCGCCCTGGCCGTCTCCCCTGCGTCCACCGCGTCGGTGAGGTCCCAGGGGGCAAGTGAGCCGGCCTCGCCCAGGAACGGCTCGAGGTCGTCCACCGACACGGTCGCCCCGGGCCCATAGGCAGAGAGCAGGGTGCCGAGCAACCCCTCGAGGCGGCCCAAGTCACCGCCCAGATGCGCCGAGAGCAGAGCCGTCGCCGGGCCGTCGACGCGGATCGGCCCTCCACTCAGTTGTCCGGCCAGCCACTCCGAACGGGCCCGACCGGCCCCCACCGTGGTCTCCATCAGCTCGCCCCGGGCCCCGACCGCCTTGGTCAGCGACTGGGGCACGGTTCCCCCCCCGCCCACCATGACCAGGGCCGTCGTGGGCAACGGGTCCTCCAGGTAGGCCACCAGCCGCTTGGCATCGGCAGCGACCATCTGGCCGGCCTCGCGGACCACCACCACCCGGCGCTCGACCAGGAAGGGGGGGGTGGTGCAGGCGTCGATCACCGCGCCCACGTCCAGCTGGTCGGTCCCCGGCCCTCCGAACTCCTCGACCATCAGCGAGGGGTCGCCCGTCCCGACCAGCCGCGAGATCAGGGCGTGCGCGGCCTGCGCCACCAACGACGGGTCGTCCCCCCGGACCAGGTACACCGGCTGCACCGCCGCGGCCGGCCCCCCCTTCACGGCTGGCGGCGGAGGCGGGCTCACCGCCCGCTCCCGGTCACCGGGCACCCGCCGATAGCCGGGCCCGCCGGGCCGTGCCGATGGCGGCCATGGCGTCACACACCTGTCGGTGGGCAGCGACGTCGTGCACGCGCATGATGCGGCACCCGAGGACGGCGCCGAGGCTGGCGGCGGCCAGGGAGGCGTCGCCGCGCTGCCCGATCTCGAGCCCGAGCACCACCCCGAGGAACGTCTTGTTCGAAGCCGAAAGCAGGAGCGGATGGCCCAGGGCGGCCAACGTGTCCGACGCCCGCAGCAAGGTCAGGGACTGGTCGGCGGTCTTGCCCAGATCCAGTCCGGCGTCGACGACGATGCGATCGGCCGACAATCCGGCCGCTCGGGCCCAAGAGGCCCGTTCCACCAGGAACGTGCGCACCGCGTCCACCACGTCGTCGTAGACCGGGTCGGGATCGGGCACTCGGGGGCCGAGCCGGATGTGGGTGGCGACCACGGTGGCCCCGGCGGCCGCGGCCACACTCAGGTAGTCGGGGTCGGCGAACCCGCTGATGTCGTTGCCCATCACGGCTCCGGCCGCGTAGGCCTCCTTGGCCACCGCCGCCCGCCAGGTGTCGACCGAGAGCGGAACATCGAAGCGGGCATGCAGGGCCCCGATGGCCGGGATCACCCGATCGAGCTCCTCCGCCTCTCCCACAAAGGAGCCGGGTCCGGCCTTGACCCCTCCGACGTCCAGAAGGTCGGCACCGTCGGCCACCAGCAGCTCCGCCCGGCGCACCAGGTCGTCGAGGGCAAAGGTGGCCCCCTTGTCGTAGAAGGAGTCCGGCGTCCGATTGAGGATCCCCATGACCAGGGCCCGGTCGGTGAGATCGTGGGTGATGTTCCCGAGCGTCAGGTGGGAGGCGTGCACGTCCGTGACGCTACCGTCCGGGGGCACGGCCCACTGCCGGAATGACGGGTGGCGGGCATCGTCCGGGGACGGCGGAGCAACCCGGAACCCCCGGACTCCCTCGGAAGGTCAGAACAGCTGTGCGGCCAGCGCCTTGCGGTACGCCGACGTACGAGGGTCGTCGGGTCCGAGGGTCTCCAACAGGTCGAGGAACTCCTGGCGGGCCCCGTCGTCGTGACGCACCCGCTCGAGGAGCCCGTCCAGGAGCTCCTCGATGACGATGGTCCCCACGTCGACCTGCTGAGAGGCAAGCCGGGCCTCGGCCAGCAACAGCCGGGTGGCCGGGGTTTCGGGGATCCGGCCGAGGAGGACGATGGCCCCCTCGGGATCACCCTGCTTGACCAAGTGGGCGGCCAAGGCGCCGATGGCGCCCGGGTGATCGGGTTGGAGCTCGAGCGCCTGGCGAAACGGGGCCTCGTCACCTGACTCCATCCCTTCGGCCACCAGGAGATCGACCTCGGAGGGAGCCGGGGTGAGCTTGGCCACGAACTCGGTCACTGCGGCCTCCGGCAACGACCCGATGAAGGCGTCGACCACCTTGCCGTCCTTCAGGGCGAACACCGCCGGGATGGACTGGACCTGGAAGCTCCCCGAGATGGCCGGATTTTCGTCCACGTTGACCTTGGCCAGGACCACCGCTCCCTCGGTGGCGTCGACAACCCGCTCGATGATCGGCCCCAGGGTCTGGCACGGTCCGCACCACGGGGCCCACAGATCGACCACCACCGGCGTCTCGGACGAGCGCCGGATCACCTCTTCTTCGAATGTGGCATCGGTAACATCGACCATCTTCATGACGATACCGCCGCCGGGCCGGGACCCGGTCGTGCTCGGAATGCATGACACGCGGGTAGCGTCGTAGGACATGGACCCACTACCAGCGGTCGACGAGCAGGATGTCGAGGCGATCGATCGGATCGCGGGGATCAACGCCCAGTGACCGACGAAAGCTCCTCCACTCTCCACCGGTACGACCCGGAGTGGGGAGAGCCAGCAGACGCCCGGCTCTCGGCCCCGGTCATGGTGGTGTCGATGGAGGGCTGGGTCGATGCGGGCATGGGCGCGTCGGTGGCCGTGGCCGACATGGTGGACGCGTCGCCGACCCAGTTGGTGGCTTCGTTCGATACCGAGCTCCTGATCGACCAGCGGGCGAGGCGACCGGTTGCCCGGCTGGAGGACGGAGTGACCACCGGACTGACCTGGCCGTCGATCACCCTGGTGGCCGGCAAGGACCGGGTCGGCTCCGACCTGCTCTTTCTCACCGGCCCCGAGCCCGACTTCCGGTGGCCGACGTTCATCGACGAGGTGGTCGGCCTGGTGCAGGACCTCCGGGTCAGGACCGTAGTCGGCCTGGGGGCGTTCCCGGCTCCGGCGCCCCATACCCGACCGGTCCGCCTGGCGTCCACCGTGCCTCCGGAGTCGGCCCACCTGGCGGGACGGGTCGGTACGGTGCAGGGCACCCTCGAGGTGCCCGCTGGCGTGCAGACAGCGCTCGAGGTCTCCCTGGGCCAGGCCGGTATCCCGGTCATCGGACTGTGGGCCCGGGTGCCCCACTACGTGTCGGCGATGCCGTACCCCGAGGCGAGTGCCGCCCTCATCGAGGGCCTTTGTGCGGTGACCGGCACGGTGCTCGACTCCTCTTCCCTGCGCAGCGCCGGCGAAGCCTCGCGTCGCCAGGTTGACGAACTGATCGGTTCGAATCCGGAACACCTCGAGATGGTCCGCCGCCTCGAGACGGCCATCGACGCCGAAGAGGTGGTGCCCCTCGGTCTGGACGGTGAGGTTCCCAGCGGGGACGAGATCGCGGCCGAACTGGAGCAGTTCCTCAAGAACCAGGGACACTGACCGGCGGCGGAAGCGGGCGCACGGCCAGACCCGAGGTCCTGGTGTGCACGATGTGGTCTCCGTAGACCACGAAGAACACCAGCGCCGCCGCCAATACGACCACGAGGACGACCAGCACCAGCCACGGGCTCGACCGTCGGTTGTCACCGGTCCCCGGGGACCCACCACCTCTGGACAGCGACGGCTCTCGGATGCGTCGGCCGCCAAACCGAATGGCTGACCCCGGCGGGGCGGCGAGAATCGGCAGATCGGTGACGATCTGGCGCATCTGCTCGACCGACGATGCCCCGGCCAGCTCCCTCAGGCGCGCTTCGTACTCGCGGGGGTCGAGAAGCCCGCGCTCGGCGGCGTGATCCAGCAAGATCCCGAACCGGTTGCGGTCTTCGTCGGTGACCGGGCGAGCACCGCTCGTTCCCACCGGACCACCTTCGGACAGACCCTGCGGAGCGGGGCTGCCGGCGCCGTCGAATGCGGCGAGGAGGCCGGACTCGTCGTCGACCCCGGCCAGCTCGGGGACGGGAACGGCAGACGCCAACGGACCGGGCCATGCCCCGGCCTCCGGCGGGCGGGGCCGCCGACCGTTGGTGGGCACGTCGGTCACCCCTGGATTCTGGGCCAGGAGCCTTCCCGATGCAACCATCGTCCCGATGGCATGCGGGCCCGGCCGGGTGGTGGTCGACCGGGATAGCGTGGCCCGATGCGAGTCGACGGAGGGATCGGGTTCGATCCGGCAGGCGTCATCGAGGCAGCGCGCCAGGCCGAGGAGGTGGGCTACGACGGCCTCTGGTCGGCCGAGACGAGCCATGATCCCTTCCTCCCCCTGGCCCTGGCCGCCGAGCACACCGAGCGGATCGCTCTGGGCACCGGCATCGCCGTGGCCTTCGCCAGGAACCCGATGAACCTGGCGGTGCTGGCCAACGATCTCCAGACCTTGTCCAAGGGGCGCTTCCTCCTCGGGCTCGGCTCCCAGATCAAGCCCCACATCGAGAAGCGGTTCTCCATGCCGTGGTCCCACCCGGCTCCGCGCATGCGCGAACTGATCCTGGCCATCCGGGCCATCTGGGCCAGCTGGTCGGACGGCAGCCGCCTGGCCTTCCGGGGCGAGTTCTACCGGCACACCCTGATGACACCCATGTTCGATCCCGGACCCAACCCGTTCGGCGAGCCACGCATCTTTCTGGCGGCGGTGGGCGAGCGGATGACCGAAGTAGCCGGCGAAGTGGCCGACGGCATGCTCGCCCACGGGTTCACCACCGAGCGTTACCTGCGCGAGGTGACCGTGCCGGCCCTGGAGCGTGGCCTGGACATCAGTGGCCGCACCCGGACCGACGTGGAGATCTCCTATCCCGGCCTGGTGGTCACCGGACAGGACGATGCCGGGTTCGAGGCTGCGGCCACGGCCGTACGGACCCAGCTCGCCTTTTACGGGTCCACCCCGGCCTACCGGCCCGTGCTGGAGCTGCACGGCTGGGGGGACCTTCAGAGCGAGCTCAACACCTTGTCCAAACGGGGGTCCTGGGATCAGATGGCCGACCTGATCGACGACGAGATCCTCAACACCTTCGCCGTGGTCGGCACCCTCGAGGAGATCGCCGGCAAGGTGCTCGAACGATTCGGGGGCGTGGTGGACCGCTTCAGCTTCTACGCCCCGTACCCGATGGCTCCCGACCGGTGGGCCGGGGTCCTGGCCGGGTTCAAGTAGCGCCGATCGGCCGCGATCGATCAGACGACGATGTTGACCAGCCGGGGCGGCCGGACGATCGTCCTGTGAGGCGATGCCCCGGCCAACGCTTCCACCACCGCCGGTGACGTGAGGGCCAGTGCCTCGGCCTCCCCCTCGCCGACCGTCGGGGACACCTCGATCCGGTCGCGGACCTTGCCGTTGACCTGGACCACCATGGTCACCGACTCCTCGGCAGCCAGCCGGGGATCGGCCACCGGCCACGGGCGGAGGTGGACGTGGTCCCCATGGCGATGCTCCCAGGCCTCGGCGGCTAGGTGGGGGGTCATCGGGGCCAGCAACAAGAGCAGCGAGTCGACGGCCTCGTCGGTCACCTGGCGATGGGGATCGTGACGGACATAGGGCTGGAGCAGGTTGACGAACTCCATGCACGCCGCCACTGCCGTGTTGTATGACCAACGCTCGTAGTCGCGGGTGACCCGATCGATCAGGCGGTGGGTGGCGCGTTGCACGGCCAGGTCCTCATCGGTAGGGTCCCCCGTCCTCGGAACGGGCACCGTATCCGCGGTGGGAACGGCCAGGCGCCACACGCGATCGAGGTACCGGCCGCACCCCTCGATCACGCTGTCGGTCTGGTCGGTCCAGTCCACGTCGTCGGCGGGCGGGCCCACGAAGAGATGGAACAGGCGCAGGGCGTCGGCCCCCACGGTGGCGAGGTAGCTGGACGGGGCCACCAGGTTTCCCTTGGACTTGGACATCTTTTTGCCGTCCATCCGGATCATCCCCTGGGTGAACAGGCGGCCGAACGGTTCCCGCAGTCCGGCGGGCACCATGCCCAGATCGGCCAGGGCCTTGGTGTAGAAGCGGGCGTACAGCAGATGGAGGATGGCGTGCTCGATACCGCCGATGTACTGGTCGACGGGCATCCAGTGACCGGCGATCTCCGGATCGAAGGGAAGGTCGGGAGTCCACGGGTCGGTGAACCGCAGGAAGTACCACGACGAGTCCACGAAGGTGTCCATGGTGTCGGTCTCGCGGGTGGCCGGTCCCCCGCATATCGGACAGGTGGTGTTGAGGAACTCGGCGCTGGTGGCCAGCGGTGACTCCCCGGTGGGTAGGAACTCCACGTCGTCAGGGGCGAGCACGGGCAGCTGGTCGGACGGTACCGGCACGATGCCGTGGTCGGTGCAGTACACGATGGGGATGGGGCAGCCCCAGAACCGCTGGCGGGACACCAGCCAATCCCGGAGCCGGTAGTTGACCGTCCGCTCTCCGATCCCTTCGGTCTCGAGCCATTCGATGGCCCGGGCCTTGGCCGAGGGGATGTCCATTCCGTCGAGCCAGTCGCTGTTGATCTTCTCCCCGGTACCGGTGTAGGCCCCCCCGGGGCCGCCTTCGTCGTCCCAGCCCTCGGGCGGTCGAACGGTACGCACCACCGGCAACCCGTACGCCTGGGCGAAGTCCCAGTCCCGGGTGTCCTCGGCGGGCACAGCCATGATGGCGCCGGTGCCGTAGCCCATGAGCACGTAGTCGGC
>FTIN01007399.1_pt1 | contig 18049 bp, 16 predicted proteins | sample 1658211 | NCBI WGS metagenome assembly FTIN01 (sample SAMEA3914809, study PRJEB12502) | metagenome | biome: forest; material: soil | place: Canada | collected 2011-08-03 | depth 0.3 m | reverse complement strand
CCGCCCGCCAGCCAGGCGGGCTTGTCGATCACCCCGGCGTCGCACGCGTACGGAGGGGAGGTGACGATCAGGTCGACCCGGCCGGCGAGGTCGCCCAGGATCTCGGCGAGGCGCCGGGCGTCGCCGTGGCGGACCTCGGCCCGGCGGCGCTGCTTGCTGGCCAACATGTGATCGAGGTTCGCCCCGGCCAGGGCGACCCAGCGGTCCTCGAGTTCCACGCCGACCGCACGCCGGTCCAGTAGGGCGGCCTCGGCCACGGTGGTGCCGATCCCGGCGAGGGGGTCAACGACGAGGGCGCCCGGGTCGGAGTACTCGGTGATGATGCGCCGGGCGAGTTCGGGGAGCATCTTGCCCGGATGGCGGGTGCAGTCGGGTAGGTAGCGGCCGGCCCGTTGCCACTGGGCGGTGATCTGGGCCACCGGCCAGATGGCCAGCGGCACGGTCGGGGGTTGGGGGGTGGTAGCTGTGGTCATGGGCGGCCCACGACCGGACAAGCGTCACCTATAGAACAGGGGGTCGGCCCGTCTTTTTGGACAATCCCATTAGATGAGGGCTGCCTCATTCACCTTTCGGAGAAGGAGACAAAGGCTCGTCTTTGGCCTTGAGGTCCTTGGCGAGGTCGAGGTAGGTCCTTCGAGACCGAAGCACACTCGACCCGAAAGGACCACCATGGCCCGCCCCCAGCACATCTCCGACGACACGATCATCGAGGCACTCGCCACCGACAGGGAGGTGACCGCGGCTGATCTGGCGGACCGCCTCGGTATCGGCCAATCCACCGCGGCCAAACGCCTCGCCGCCCTCGAAGGGACCGGTTCAGTCCTGCGCCGGCAGGGCGGGCGGGTGAACGGGGTGCGGGTCGCGGACCACTGGTCGGTGGCCACAGTCGGTGTCGACAACGACGCCAGCAACGCGACCAAGACCGATGCAACCAACCCCGCTGCCCCTAAGTCCGGGGGCAAGCGGCTGGAGCGGGGAGCGCTCGGCGCGCTGGTGCGGGACTACCTGGCGGCCCGGCCTGACGAGGATCTCGGTCCGAGCCAGGTGGGCAAGGCGCTGGGCCGGTCTCAGGGGGCAGTGTCCAACGCCTTGGCCCGCCTGGAAACGGCCGGCGAAGCCAGGCTGGTTTCCGTCACACCCCGCCGCTACCGCATCGTCACTAAGCGGTAACGGGCCCCGCTCGGCCGCTGCCGCGGCACCGCCCCCGCGTCCACGAGGGCGCGGCGGACGGACTACCCCACTTGTGGGGGAACTACTCCCCCACAAGTGGGGTAGTCGATTTCGCTCACTCTCCCGGGCCACACCAAGCGCCTCTTCGAGAAAATCTTGCCGCGACCGATCGGCCTTCTGGCTCGCACTACCCCACGAGCGGGAAGACCACTACCCCACTCCGTTGACCTGCATAGACGTCCCGAGGGGGATTGGGCGACGGCCAGTACTCCCCCGGATTCGGGGGAGTCCCCCACCGGGTCGAGTGGGGGAAAACCGGGGGAAAAACGGGGTACCCGGCGTGGCGCGATCACGGCTCCGAAACGAAAGGAGCCCGCTCATGCCGGCCCGCCGTCGTCCCCTCACCGACTCACCATTCGACACCCTGGAACGCACCTTTGTGCTCCTCACCTCCGGGCCCAACCCGCTGACCCTCGATGGCACCGGCGTTCCAGGCCTGCCTGGCCGGCTGGTCCCTCTCGGCGAGCTGAAGGCTCGGCTCCTGCACCCCTCCACTCGGTTCGAAGTCCGCGACGCCATCGTCGACGAGCTTGTCGCCCGGTCCCAATCCGACGGCGGCCGCTGGACCGTCGGGTTGGCCGGGGTGCTGCTCCCGGGTCTGCGCCGGGCCGTCTGGCCGCTCGTGCAGGCCTGCCCGGCTAAGGCCGACGACATCGAGGCCGAGGCCCTCGCCGCGTTCCTGGCGGCCGTGGCCCGTTGCCAGCCCGGCCGGCCCCGGTTGGCGTCGCGGCTGTGCTGGCTGGCCCGCACGGGTGCCACCCGGCTGCTGCGCGCCGAGTTGGGCGAGCAGGCCCGGCCCGGATCAGAGCCGGTCTCGGCCGCCCCGCCTCGGCCGTGGGGTCACCCCGACCTGGTGCTGGCCAAAGCCGTCCGGGCCGGCGTGATCTGCGCCTCTGACGCCGAGCTGATCAGCGCCACCCGCATCGGCGACACCGACCTGGCCGAGGTCGCCGAGCGGCTCGGGCTTGGCTACTGGGCCTGCCACAAGCGTCGCCTGCGGGCCGAGTCACAGCTCGTCGAATGGGTCACCGGGGACGATTATCAGTCGTTCGAGTTTGTCCAAAAGAGGGCCGAAGCCCCTTGTTCTTATAGCGGGGGTCGTCCCCGGCAGGAACGGCCAATGGACCGCCGATCGGGCAAGCGTCGCTCGAACCCACCGAGGAGGTGAGAGTGCCCACCCCGGCCCACCCGTCCCCGCCGGGACGACCCCCGCACCACCCCCGAGCGCTCTGGCCTCAAGTGATCAGGGACCGAACCGAGGAGGACGCCACGACACATCCCACCCCCACCCCACCCACCAGCCACCGGCAGGCTTACCGGCACCGGCAACTGCTTCGCCGCCTGCCCGTGGCCGTGGCCATCGGTGTCATCCTGCTCGTCGTCGTCGCCTCGCCGGCCTTCGCCGCTGGCGGCGGCGCCCCGACCCTCAGCGGGGTGATCGACAACCTGCGCAACTGGATCGTCGGGATCCTGGCCGGCGTCGCCACCCTGTTCCTGACCATCGGCGGGCTGCGCTACCTGACCGCCGGGGGCGACCCCGGTCAGGTGGAGAAAGCCAAGGTCGCGCTCAAGTCCGCCGCCATCGGTTACGCCCTCGCCATCCTGGCGCCGCTGCTGGTCTCCATCCTGGCCTCGATCGTGGGCGGATGAAGATGACCTGGCTCCGCCGGTCCCTCCCCCGCCGCCGGACCCTTTTCGTCGCCGCCCTCGCCCTCGTCGCGGTATTGGCATTCGGCGCCGGCGGACACCACGCCACGGCCCAGGCTGGCCCGTCGGGCATTACGGGCGTCGGTGCATTCGTGCTCACAGCTGACAAGACCGCCACGCCGCCGACCACGACACCGTCGAGCTCGGGCGAGGGACCTCCAGGCATCCAGGTCGGCCCCGGCGGCACTACAACGCCCACCACGCCGACCCCCGGAAGTGGCGGTTCGGTGAGCGGCGGCAGCCAACCGTCCCCCGGCCTGTTCGACATCACCGGCCACATCGAGGCCGCCATCGACTCGTGGTTCCGCGACCTCGTCACCGCCGCGCTCGACCCGATCCTCACCCTCCTCGGCCACACCCTCCTTGCCACCCCCAACGTCACCGCCCAGAGCCGGGTCGGCGAGCTGTGGCGCATGACCGAAGGCATCGCCGATGCCTTCCTGGTTCTCTTCGTCCTTGTCGGCGGGGCCATCGTCATGGGACACGAGACCCTCCAAACCCGCACCGCTATCAAAGATGTCCTTCCCCGCATCGTCATCGCGGCCATCGCCGTCAACGCCAGCCTCAGCCTGGCCGGTCTCGTGATCTCGACCGCCGACTCGCTCTCCCAAGCGGTCATGGGTCAAGGCGTCGACGCTTCCCAAGCTGCAACCGTGCTCCGCCAACTCGTTCTTGGCTCCCTGGCCGACGGCGGCATCTTCGTGGTGCTCATCGGCGGGGTGGTGGCCGCTCTCGCCATCGTCGTGCTCGCCACCTACATCGTCCGCCTCGCCCTGGTGATCTTGCTCGTGGTCGCCGCGCCAATCTGCCTGGTCTGCCACGCCCTGCCCCAAACCGAAGGGCTGGCCAAGCTGTGGTGGCGAGCCTTCTTCGGCGTCCTCGCCGTCCAGGTCGCCCAGTCCCTCGTGCTCATCACCGCGCTGCGGGTATTCCTGGCCACCGGCGGGCCGGCCAACCTGGGGATCGCGTCCACCGGCGGACTGGTCGACCTCCTCGTCTCCGCCTCCTTGTGCTGGGTGCTGATCAAGATCCCCGGCTGGGTTAGCCGCTTCGTATTCTCCGGCTCGCGCGGCCACGGCGGCGTCAGCCGGATCGCGCGCGACGTCATCATCTACAAGGGCGCCAAGGCCCTCGCCGCCGGGATCGGTCTGTGACCCCCCGCCACGACACCGATCGGGATCGGGGCCGGGTGCGCATCCCCGCTGATGTCGAGCGACCCGACAAGCTGCTGGCCGGCCTGACTGCTCGCCAACTCGCAATCCTCGGCGTCACCGCCGTGGTTCTGTGGGCCGGGTACGCGGCCACTCGCCATTTGGTGCCCACCGTGGCGTTTGCCGTCGTCGCGCTCCCCGTCGGGGCTGCGGCCGCGATGCTGGCCCTCGGACGGTTCGAGGGCGTCGCGGCCGACCGGTGGGTGAGCTTCGCTTGGCGCCACCACCGGGCCCCGCACCGCCTCGTGCCCGCCCCCGACGGCGTGCCATCCGCGCCGGCCTTCCTTGGCGCTCAGCCCGGATCGGCACCGGAAGTGCTGCGCCTACCGTTCGCGGGTGTCGGCGGCGACGGGATCGTAGACCTCGGCGTCGACGGGCTGGCCATGATCTGCCGGGCTAGCGCGGTCACCTTCAGCCTGCGCACCCCGGCCGAGCAGGAAGCACTGGTCGCCGGGTTCGCCCGCTGGCTCAACTCACTCGACCAGCCCGCCCAGATCCTCGTCCGAGCAGAGCCGGTCGACCTCACCGCCTCCATCGACGCGCTGCTCGACGCCGCCCCCGCCCTCCCGCACCCCGCCCTGGAGGCGGCGGCACGTGACCACGCCGCTTTCCTCGCCGATCTCGGCGCCCGACGGGACCTGCTGCGCCGCGAGGTCCTCGTCGTGCTCCGCCAACCCTCAGGTACCGACGCCCCGTCCCGACTCCGCCGTCGTGCCGCCGAAGCCACGCGCGCGCTCGGCGCGGCCGGGGTCACGCTCGTCGCTCTCGGCGGTCCCGACGCGGCGACGTGCCTCGCTCGCGCTCTCGACCCGGCCGGCGAGCTGCGACCGGTCGGGCTCGACGGCTCTGCGCTCTCTGGCACCGAGGAGCCCATCACGCTTACCCGCCTCCCGATCCGAACCCCGGACAGAAAAGGACCCTCTCGATGAGCAGCCTGCTGTCTCGCATTCCACGACCTGCCGCTCGGCCGGCGTCGCCGTTCGGTCCCGATGCCATCGAGGTTCGCCCCCGGGCCCTGCGAGTCGGGGACGGCTGGTGCGCCAGCTTCGCCGTCACTGGCTACCCGCGCGAGGTGGCGCGGGGCTGGCTGGAGCCGCTCACCGCTCACCCCAGCCGCCTCGATGTGGCCGTGCACGTCGAGCCCGTCCCGGCCAACATCGCCGCCGAGCGCCTCCGCCGCCAGCTCGCCCGTCTCGAATCCGGGCGACGGGCCGACGCAGCCAAAGGACGCCTGGGCGACCCCGACGTCGAGGTCGCCGCCGAGGACGCCCGCGACCTCGCCGCCGGGCTGGCTCGGGGTGAGCAGAAGCTGTTCCGCGTCGGGCTCTACCTCACCGTCCACGCCCGCACCGAGAAGGCTCTCGAGGCCGAGTGTGCCCGGGTCCGCGCCGTGTGCTCGTCGATGCTCCTCGACGCTCAGCCCGCCACTTGGCGCACCCTGCAGGGCTGGACGTCCACCCTGCCGGTGGCGGTCGACGCGCTGGCCCAGCGCCGCAGCTTCGACACCGACGCTCTCGCCGCCAGCTTCCCGTTCGCCTCCGCCGAGCTGTCGGCCACCCAAGGCATCCTCTACGGCACCACCACCAACGGATCCGGATTGGTGCTGTGGGACCGCTTCGCCCAGGACAACCACAACTCGGTCATCCTCGCCCGCTCCGGTGCGGGCAAGTCCTACTTGGCCAAGCTCGAAGCGCTGCGGTCCTTGTACGCGGGGATCGAGATCGCGATTGTCGACCCCGAGGACGAGTACCGTCGCCTAGCCGAGACGGTCGGCGGCGCCTACGTCCACCTCGGCTCCCCCGGCGTTCGAGTCAACCCCTTCGACCTCGCACCCGGCCCCGACGCCCTCACCCGACGGGCCCTGTTCGTCCACACCCTCGTCGCCGTACTACTCGGCGCCAAGCCCGACCCGGCCGCCACCGCGGCGTTGGACCGGGGCATCGTCGCCGCCTACCAGTCGGTCGGGATCACCGCCGACCCGCGCAGCCACGCCCGGCCCGCACCGCTGCTCCGCGACCTCGCCGCCGCGCTGGAAGCAGATGAGGATCCCGCGGCCCGGATGTTGGCCGCCCGGCTCGCGCCCTTCACCACTGGCACCCACCGGGGGCTGTTTGACGGGCCGACCACCACCCGCCCCGATGGCCACCTCATCGTCTTCTCGCTGCGTGACCTGCCCGATGAGCTGAAGGCAGCCGGGACTCTGCTCACCCTCGACGCCGTCTGGCGACGCGTGTCCGACCCCGCGAACCGCAAGCGCCGGCTCGTAATCGTCGACGAGGCCTGGCTGCTCATGTCCGAGCCGTCCGGCGCCGAGTTCCTCTTTCGCATGGCCAAGTCAGCCCGCAAGCACTGGGCCGGGCTCACTGTGGTCACCCAAGACGCCGGCGACCTGTTGGGCTCGTCCCTCGGCCAAGCCGTTGTCGCCAATGCCGCCACCCAGATCCTTCTCCGCCAAGCGCCCCAATCGATCGACACTCTGGCCGACGCGTTCGGGCTCTCCGCCGGTGAGCGGGCGTACCTGCTCGGCGCCGCTCGAGGCCAGGGCCTCCTCGCCGCCGGGGTCGACCGGGTGGCCTTCACCGCCATCGCCAGTCCCGAAGAAGACGACGTGTGTCGGACAGGGATCGAGCAGACCCTCGACGACACCCCCGACCTGTAGCCACCGAGCGAAAGGAGGCCTCCGCCCCGTGACCGTTCCCACTCCTCAGCCGACCCCGATCCTGCCGCCATCTCCAAACCCGACGGGGCCACTCGCCCGCTACCTCGCCCACCCCGGAGCCGAAACGGCCCGGCTGCTCCACCATCTCGGCGCGCTGGCCGCCCACCTCGGCGTCACCGCCGGCCCGGCCGTTGTCGCCGCATGTGTTGTCGTGGCCGTGACCGTCGCGGTAGTCCGGCGCCGCCAGGCTGGCCGGCTGGCTGACGGCGCTCGCCTGGTGCAGGTGCTGGCTCCACCTGAAGTCGACCCACAGGGAGCGGCCACCTTGTGGACCAACCTGGTGGCGCTGCTGCGCCCGGCCTGGCGGCGGGCGCTCGGCGGCCAGCCGCATCTGGCGTTCGAGCTCACCGCCAGCGACGCCGGCCTGATCATCGCCTGGTGGGTGCCCGGCACGATTCCGCCGGGTCTGGTCGAGCGGGCTGTCGAGGCCGCGTGGCCCGGTGCCCGCACCGAGACCCTCCCCGCCACCCCGCCGCTCGCTGGTGTTGGGGTGGCGACCGGCGGCGAGCTGCGCCTCGCCCTCCCCGAGCAGTATCCGCTGCGCACCGAGCACAAGGTCGACCCCCTCCGCCCCCTCCTCGGCGCCCTCGACGGGATCGGGGAAGCTGAGTCCGCCTGCGTGCAGGTCCTGGCCCGTCCGCTCACCGGCCGGCGCCTCACCCACTTACACAAGGCCGCCGCGGCCCGCCGGGCCGGCCGAGCCGCCACCCGCGCCGCCCGCCTCGTCGATCTCGTCACCCCCGGTCCCACTGCCCAGCCCGCCAACACCGACCCGTCACGGTCCGCCGATGTGGCCGACATCTTGGAGAAGGCCGCCCAACCGTGCTGGGCCATCTGCGTCCGCTACGCCGTCGCCACCAGCGCCACGGACAGCCAAGCTCCGGCCCGGCTCCGGGGACGCGCCCACGCCGTCGCCTCGGCCTTCTCGCTCTTCGCCGGCCGGAACCGCCTCGACCGGCGCCGCCTCCGCCACCCCGCCCAGGTCCTCGCCGGCCGCCGCTTCGGTCGGGGCGACCTCGTCTCCGTCGCCGAGTTAGCCGCCCTCGCCCATCTGCCCACCGACCAGGCCGTGCCCGGCCTGGCCCGGGCCGGAGCCAAGGCCGTCGCACCGCCGCCCGCCCTCGCCCGTCCGGCGGCGCTGGCCGCAGCGACCGGCACGCAGAGCCCGAAGGTTCTCGGAGACGCCCAGGCCGGCGCCCGCCGACCGGTCGCGCTCGCCGTCCCCGACGCCCGCTACCACCTCCACGTCATGGGAGCTACGGGCAGCGGCAAGTCGACCCTGCTCACCAACCTGGTGCTCGGCGACATCGACGCCGGCCGCGGGGTGGTGGTCATCGACCCCAAGGGCGACCTGATCACCGACCTGTGCGACCGGCTGCCCGCAGGGGCCGAGTCCCGCACGGTGCTCATCGACCCCGAGGACCCTGACGCCGCCCCAATCCTCAACGTCCTTTCGGGGCCCGACCCCGATCTGGTCGTCGACAACCTGGTCGGGATCTTCCGCTCGATCTTCGCTGCCTTTTGGGGACCACGGACCGACGACGTGCTGCGCGCCGCCTGCCTCACGCTGCTCCGCCACAGCGCGGCCACCGGCGCCTCGACCAGCCTGGCCGACGTCCCCCGGCTCCTCGCCGACGACACCTTCCGGGCCCCGATGGTTGCCACCGTGGCCGACGACACAGTCGGCCTCGGCGGTTTCTGGGACTCCTACGAGGTCATGAGCGAGGCCAACCGGGCCCAGGTCATCGGCCCGCTCATGAACAAGCTGCGCGCCTTCCTACTGCGCGACTTCGTCCGCCAGGTCGTCGGCCGCCCCGACTCCAGCTTCGACATGGGCAAGGTCCTCGACGGCGGCGTCTGCCTCGTCCGGGTGCCCAAGGGCATCCTCGGCGAGGACACCGCCCGCCTGCTCGGCAGCTTCGTCGTCGCGAAGGTATGGCAGACCGCCACCCACCGGGCCCGGCTCGGCCAGGCCGCCCGCGTCGACGCCAGCCTGGTCGTCGACGAGTGCCAGAACTTCTTGCACCTGCCCCGCTCCTTCGACGAGATGCTGGCCGAGGCCCGCGGCTACCGGCTCTCGATGGTCCTCGCCCACCAGCACCTCGGTCAGCTCCCCAAAGAGCTGCGCGAGACCGTGTCGGCCAACGCCCGCACCAAGGTCTGGTTCACAATGTCCCCCGAGGACGCCCGCGCCCTCGATCGCCACGTCGCCCCCAACCTCTCCGAGCACGACCTCTCCCACCTCGGCGCATACACCGCGGCCGCCCGCCTCGTCGTCGGTGGCGAGGAGACCCCCGCCTTCACCCTCGCCACCCGCCCCGCGCCTCCGGCCATCCCCGGTCGCGCCGACGCGGTGCGGGCCGCCAACCGGGCCGTCCACTTCCGGCCGGCCAGCCCCACCGGTCCGCGCCCCCCGCTGGAAGGGCGGAACCTGCCCGCTGCCTCCCCGCCGGCCCTGGAGTATCGAGTGGATGCAGTCCCCCGCGATGTCCGCAATGGGCTCCGTCCAGACGTCCACGGAGGGCTCCGTCATGGCATCCGACCTGGATTGGAGCCCTCGGGTGCCGGCGAACCGCCACGTCAGGGCGACGCAGAGGGCTCCGTCGCGTCGGCGGACTCAAGGGGTAGGTGGTCGTGAGTCCGCAGGATCAATCCGGCCAAGGGCCGGAGCCTGCTCGATTGCCGGCCGACGGCCGGTCCATCTCGCTGTCGTCGAATAGGCATTCAGCGCCGGTAGGCGCCGTCACGGCCTCTGCTGGTCGTCGGGGCTGGCGCGACCTCGACGCTCGGCTGCTGGCGGTGATGGGTCGGCTGACCGAACGGGACCGTCAACTCTGCCGTCTGCTCGATGACCATCGGGTGCTCACCACCGCACAGATTGCCGACGTTGGCTTCACCGGCGAGCGCCGGGCCCGGATGCGCCTCTCCGAGCTGTACGCCCTCGACGTGCTCGACCGTTTCCGACCCCAAGCCTGGGGCAAGCCGTCTCCATACCACTGGGTCCTCGGGCCGCTCGGCGCCGCTGTCGTCGCCGCCGAGCACGGCACCGACCTGGCCGACCTGTCCTGGCGGCGCAGCCTCGCCCACGACCTTGCCGCCAGCCAACGACTGGCCCACCTCGTCGGCCTCAACGGCTTCTTCACCTCCCTGCTCCGCTCCGCTCGCACCCGGCCCTGCTGCGCCCTCGAGGAGTGGTGGTCCGAGCGGCGCTGCGCTCGCGAGTGGGGCGAGGTGGTCCGCCCCGACGGCTACGGCGTCTGGTCCGATAACCGCTCCAGCCTGGCGTTCCTCGTCGAGTACGACAATGGCACCGAACGCCTCGATCGCCTCGCCAGCAAGCTCGACGGCTACGCCAAGTTGGCTGCCGCCGCCGGCCATCCCAACTGGGTCCTCTTCTCCTTCGCCGGACCACGCCGTGAAGCCGAAGCGCGCCGCGTGCTCGCCCACCCGACGGTCCCCGTCGCCACCACCGCCCGAGTGCCCGGCGCGGCGCCCGACGGCACGGTCTGGCTCCCGGTCACCGGCACCGGGCCGCGACTCCGCCTTGCCCAGCTCGCAAGCCTCCCGATCAACGGCCGGTGACGATCGGGCTCGACGCCACCGCCTCGTCCAGTCTCGGCGCCAAGGTCGCCGCAGGGGCCGGCGGGCTCGTCCTCCTGGTCGCCGTGCTCGCCGCCGGGGCGGGGGCGGGGATCGCCTCACTCCTCGGGGGCGGCGACAGCACCCCGTCCGCGACCGCGACCGCCCAGATCCCGCCGGCCATGCTCGCCCTCTACCAGGAGGCCGCCACCACCTGCCCCGGACTGCCATGGACGGTGCTGGCCGCCATCGGTACCGTCGAATCGGGCAACGGCACCTCGAATCTCCCCGGCGTCCACTCCGGGGCCAACTCCGCCGGTGCCGAAGGCCCCATGCAGTTCGAGCCCGCCACCTTCTCCGCCTACGACACCCCGGTGCCACCGGGCGGGGCAAACCCGCCCAGCCCCTACGACCCGACCGACGCCGTGTACGCCGCTGCGCGGGATCTCTGCGCCAACGGGGCCGCCAACGGCGCCAACCTCACCGCCGCCGTCTACGCCTACAACCACAGTCAGAGCTACGTCTCCGAGGTCCTCGGCCTCGCCCAGTCCTACGGACAGACCCAGGCCGAGACGGTGGCCGCCGGCACGGCCCCAGGGATCGCCGCCGACTGGGCTCTCGCCCAAGTCGGTACTCCTTATATATGGGGCGGCGAGACGCCCGGTGTCGGATTCGACTGCAGCGGTTTGGTCCAGGCCGCCTACAAGGTGGCCAGCATCACCCTCCCCCGAGTCGCCCAAGACCAGTACGACGCCACCACCAAGCTCGGGCCTGGCGACCCTGTCGAGCCCGGCGACCTGCTGTTCTTCGGGGGCGGCCCGAGCGATGTGACCCACGTCGGCATCTACGTCGGCACCGGCCAGATGGTCGACGCCCCCCACACGGGTGCCAAGGTTCGAGTCGAAAGCACGCCCACCACGCCGGGGTCCACGTGGGGCACCGACCTGCTCGTAGGAGTCACGGATCCCGCGACCTCATGAGGACTGACAGCTGTCGACGGCGGACGCTCCCCCTGCTATCTTTCACTGAGCAGCATGTTTCAGTGCGTAGTGAAGGATGCCATATGGTGAAAGCTACATTGCGTTTGGAGCCGTCCGAGCTGGACCGTTACCGAGGTGTGTTCGCCAGCGTCCCTGAGCTCATTGTCACCGAAGGGACCGAAGACCGGGTGGAGGTTGGGGACCAGCACCGTCCCCTCACGATACTGCCGCGTCTACCGGTGGGCTCGGACCCGACCCTCGCCGCGCACCATCTCGCGAGCACCATCCCCGGCGGTGCGGTAGGCCTCGTTGCTGCCCGTTCCATCCCCTACAAGGAGCGAGACGCACTCGAGGTCGCCGGCCTGTCGTGGTGCGATGGGCGGGGGGCCTTGCATCTGTCCTGGCCCGGAACGCTCATCCATATTGACCGTGGCGGCGGCCGACGGGTCACCAACGAAACGGCCGGCGAGGACGATTCCCGACTCGGTCCAACCGGCATCCGGGCCGTACAGGTCTTGCTCGATGGCACGGACGACGAGTGGACCGTCAACCGGCTCGCCGAGCAGGCCCGGATCTCGGTCGGCCAGGCGCACAACGTGTTCCGGACCATGGAGCAGAACCGTCTGGTCCACGCGGTCGGCAAGGGCCCCAAGCAGCGACGAGTGATCGACGACCGCGGCGCCGCTTTGGATTGGCTCGCCACGGTGGACGGCGCCCGTCGACGACCACAGGGTGCCGCTACCTACCTCTACGCGCGAACTGACCAGGAAATCGCCCGACGCTTCGCGGAGAAAGCGTCCGAGGTGGGGGTGACCTACGCAGTTACTGGCGCGGCGGGAAGCAACCTGCTCGGCGTGCCCGTACTCAACCGGATCATCGTCACCCACATCCGTGTCAGTGGCCTTAAACCCACCGAGGCGCTCGCACGGTTGGGCCTCGAACACTTGGAGGCCGACGATGCCGGACGAGGCATGAACGTGGAGCTGTGGAATGACGTCGGAGAGGTCGGGACGTTCGCGGCGGCACCGATCGACGACATCCGAATCGCGCCCGCCGTCCGAGTCTGGCTAGACCTGCTCCGCCAAGGCGGACGAAACCGGGACGCCGCCCAGATATTTAGGGAGCAGACACTTGAACGAACCTGACGGACAACACGTCGCCGGCTACGACCCGGACCTCGCCGATCAGTTGGCCGCCGAAGCAGCTGACATCGTCCGCTCCCTCGGGTTCATGGCTGCCCACATTGTGCTCATCGGCGGCCTCGTCCCCGGTCTGCTCGTTCCGGTACTCGACCCAGGAGTCGAGCCGCACGTCGGGACGGCTGACATCGATCTTTGTCTGAGCGTGGCCCTCGTCGAGGGCGACACCGAGGCCTACGAACGTATTGAGACGATCCTCAAGGGTCTCGGCTTTCAAGAAGGCGACGTCTCATTCCGCTGGTTGCGACACGACGGTATCGGGTTGACCGTCGAGTTCTTCTGCCCGGCCGGTGAGCAACGCCCAGCTGGCCGAGTCTTTCGTCCCTCCCATTCGGACAACCCAACCGGCAAACACAATTTCGGCGGTCGCCTCTCCGCTCTGGCCCTCGAAGCCGGCGAACTGCTGACCACCGACATCGAGGTCGTCAGTCGAACCTTCGTCCTCCCCCAGAACAAGGGGACCATCGATATGGAGCTTCGGGTCACGGGGCCGCTGGCGTTTTTGATGGCAAAGATCGACGCTCTGCGCGGACGGGACAAACCAAAAGACGCCTACGACATTGTCTGGCTGGTCGAAAGCTGGCCGGGCGGTCCAGCTGTCGCCGCGGCGTCCTTCGCTCAACGCCCGGCCTATCACCGACCAGAGGTCACCGTCGCGCTTGATTCGATTAGAGACGCCTTTGCCGCCACCGACCGGATCGGTGCCCGCAGCTACGCCCGCTTCGTGGCAACCGACATTCGCGACGAGCCGCAACTCGAACGCCGAGCCGTCGGCGCTATTGCCGAATTCGTCGCCGCGCTTCCCGACTCCAACTGACCCGATTCCATCGTTTCGACGGATCTCGGCCTACCTCAGGGTAAGCACCGCGACGAGCGCCCCCGCGGTCATGAAGGGCGCCATGGGAAGGACGAACTGGCGACTTCGCCTCGCGCCGCGTGCGCCGAGCACGAACACTGCGGCAGCAGCGAAGGCGACGAGCGTGGCCGTCGATGCCGCTTCCCATCTCACCCAGCCGAGATACAGCCCGAGGAGGCCGGCCCATTTGATGTCGCCGAGCCCCATCCCGGCGGGGAAGGCCAGACCGAGGGCGAAGTAGAAGGCGCCGAGCACGATGAGTGTGATGCCGCCGCGCTCCAGTGGCCACCACTCGCCGCGCGCAGCGGAGGCGACGGCAAGGAGCGCAGCGCCGACGAGGTAGCCGGGTCCGACGACCCGGTTGGGAATGCGCCGGGCGACAAGATCGGACATCGTCACGACCGCGGCAATGGCACCAAAGCACAGGAACGCTGGCAAAGGGGCCGACCAGCCAAAGTGCCAGACGAGCAGCGCTTCGATCGCGGCAGCGAGCGCGCACGTCGCAATAATCCAGATCGGCGTGTCGACTCCCGGGAGGGCTTTGGTTCGGATCACGACGAGAGGCGGATCGGGCGTGGTGCTGCCACGCTCGCATCCGATTTGGTGAGGGAGCGGTAGAGGCGGGCGGTCGCTTCATCGACCTCGACGTCGAGATCGGCGAGACGTCGTTGCAGTGTCTGCCAGGTGGCGGTGACGGCATCGGGGCGGCCGTGACGGGCCAGGATGGTCATAAGCCGTCGGTAGGGCTCCTCGGCGTAGAGGTCGAGGCCGATGACCCGATCGAGTACATCTGCCGCAGCGTCAGTGCGGCCGGCTTGCTCTTCGAGTTCGGCCAAGCGGAGGTGAGCGTCGAGCATCCGGCGGTGGAGGTCTTGGCGAACGGGCTCAATCCACGCATAGTCGGTGCCGGTCATCAGGTCGCCGGTGTAGGTATCGACGGCGAGGCGCAGCGCAGCTCGGGCCTGGTCGTCACGGTCGGCTCGGGCGGCCGCGGCGAGGGCTGACTGGAAGTCCCACAGGTCACAGGCGATCTCGGCCGGATTCGGTCGGTAGTGTTCGCCAACCTTCTCCAGAACGTCGAGGGACTCGCCGGCGGGGCCGTGAAAGAAGGAGCGGAGGTCCCCAAGCGCGTACCAGAACTGCTTGAGGACGCGGTCCGGAGGGGTGTCTGGCCATAGGACGTCGACAGCCTGATCGGCGGTAGCTCCCTCGGGTCGCAGGAGACACCACGCCAGGAGAGCCTTGGCGCGGTTGCGCAATCCGGTCGTCACAGGTTCGCTGAAGGCGGTGATCCGGTAGGGGCCTAGGAGGTTGATGCGCAGAGGGCGGTCCGCGTGGGCAGTGTCTTCGGACAATGCGATCTCGGGCCAGGGCTCGTCGCTTGCGATCGACTGGCGTGATGGCTCGATGACGACGCCGTCGGGATGCAATGGGGCGATCGGCTCGGTCGTGGCCGACACGGCATGGCTGTCGTCAACTTGGTGGTTGGCGGCGGTAACTGAGCCGAGCAGCTCGACCACTTCGTCGGCACACAATCCATAGAACTCGACGCCGGTCAGGCGGTCGGCCAGATGTACTGGTTCGGCGTCGACGACGGTACGACCGTCGTCGACGGTAAGGCGGGATATGGCGGCGGGGCTGTCGGCGAGGAAGACGATGGCGATGCCGAGCCGTGCCGCGTCCGTGAGCAGCGCCGACCACAGCCCGAGCGAATCCGCAGGGAGAGTATCCAAGAGGACAAGGAGCAGGGGCAGCGGATTCTCGGGGTTATCGCGGCGGAACTGGTCCGCGTTTGCCGCGTCGGCGGCGGTTAGGCGGCGGGTGCGGGCGATGCGCTCCGCTTCGACGGCTCGAGCCAGCTCGCTCTCGGTTCCGGCCCGCCGGATGGCGGGGTCGGGAGCGAGGCCGGGGAGGAGCCGCTCAGCGAGGTCGGTTGAAAGAAGGATCTCGGCGGCGCCGGGGCCGGCGCGCACGAGTAGACCGGCCACGACGGCCCGAGCGACGTCGCCGCTGCTCGGGCCGCAGATGGCAAGACCGGAGAGTTCGGTTATCTCCACGGTGATCGGGTCCCCGTATCGGGTGCCGATCTCCAGAGTGCCGGGCTGGTGGCGTCGTTCGCCGTCATCGAAGGGTCCGGCAGGGAATGGCTCTTTCTCGGGGGTTTCGACAGGGTCGTGCTGGATAGTTGCCGCGTGGAGCAGGTGGCGCAGCGTCGGGCGAGGCGGCTCGGGGCTGAGGTCACGTCCGGGACGAGGTGGCCGGTAGTGGTAGCCGTGGCGCCGTCGCAGTCGCCCGATCGCTACTGCGGAGAGAACTCCGGCGGCAAATGATCCCGCCACTATCGAACCCGACGGCAGTCGGACGGGCTGGGTGTGCTCAGCGGGATGTGGGACGTGCCCGTTTGCATCGACCGGGTTGCTAGGCCGGATGCCGGTCGTTGGGACAGTGGTTGTAGGTGCAGCTGTGGTGGGTGCGGTAGTCGTCGGCACGGGCGCAGTCGGGGTCGCGGGCGCAGTCGGGGCCGTTTGCGTCGGGCCCGGGATTGGTGACAACGGGGCAGGCGCGAGGTCCGCTGGTGAGGGCAGCTCAAGGGTCCAGCCGGGGTAGATCCAGTGGGGGTCGGTGAAGGTCTGGCCGGCTGGCTCGGTACGGCCTTCGTTGAGCGCGAAGATGTCCCGCCACCGCAGCGGGTCGCCGAGTTGGCGTTCGGCAATGCCCCAGAGGGTGTCGCCTCGTTGGACGACGTAGGTGCTCGTGGCTGTGCTCGCCGCGGGCGTGGCGCCGGCAGCGGTAGACGGCGCAGAACCGGACGTGAAGTCGCTCGCCAACACCATCGCGACAGCCGGTTCCCGTGGTCGACCGTACGCCAGGTTGGCCGCCAGACGCGATGGGCTGTTGCCAGTCGGTCGGGGCAGGACAGCGAGAGTGGCAACGAGGATGGCGGCGACGAGGTGTCCGACGAACGGCTGGAGCGGGCCGATGACGGCGAGGCGTCCTGCGGCGCGCCCGCGCACGGCAGCGGGGACCTCGATGAGTACCGAGGTGGCGAGGAGCGCCCAACTGATCCATACGACACAGGCCAGGGCCTTGAGCAACACCTGATCGGGGATGCCGTGTTGGTTGAGGGCGGTGGTGAACTGCGACCAGCTGGGCAGGCCATGAGGCAGAGGCCAGCCCACGTAGTGCCACAGCGCCCAGGGCACCGCGATGATGAGGGCGGCAAGGAGGATGAAGGCGGAAAGTCCCTTGGCAATCTTGATGGTCCGGGTCATGTGCCTGCTCCTGTGACGCCGTGATCGGGGATGGCGTTGCCGTGGCCGGTGACGCTGAGGCTGCCGATTCCGCCGATGCCCAGGATCTGCATGGGCTGTGTAATCGACACGGTGACCTCGACGTCGTCACCGTTGACCACGACGGTGCCGGTGTGCCCGGTCGCGGCCAGGTAGGACTCAGCAGCCTGGCGGGCATGGGACGGGTCGAGGACAACCTGGCCGGTGGAGCGGAACAGCGGAAGGTTGATGGCCTGGGCACCGGCGCGGGCCGCGGCTTGGGCTTCGTCGATGGCCTGGACCCGGGCGGCGAGGGTGAGCCCGCCATCGATCACGAGGCCGGCCAGGAGGAGCAGAGCGAAGGTAAAGATGACGACGAATGCAGTGACCATTCCCTCTTCGTCTCGGAGTCGGCTCCGGAGCCGGTGCGCGCTCGTCATCCGTTGACGCTCCGGTAGATGTCAATGGGCGACAAGGCACGGTTCGCTACCGTCTCGGTGACCGGCAGGTTCAGACCCGTGAGATCGGCGAGGTCGACCGCGCACGAGACGGTCACGGCCACCGAACCACCCGGGACGAAGTTGGTGGTGTCGACCGAGACGGCCAGGTGGGCGCAGGTGATGTGCTGGGAGCTGAGTGCCGACGCCGCGGTCTGTTGCGCGCTCGACATCGCAGCTTGCGGGCTGCGAGCGATCGACGCAGCCCGGGCGGCCTGCGCGGCGACGCCGTCGACGTCGATGCGAGCCCCCGCCAGTCGGCCGAGGGCGACGACGAACAGCAACAGGAGGATGAGCAGCGGGGTCAAGATGACGAGCTCGACCGTGGCCGAGCCCCGCTCGTTCTCCCGGCGTCGAGGCCCCCGCCTCATGGTCCCTGGCCGCTTGTCGTGAAACGTTCCGACGGCCCAGTCGCCACCGAGCGCACCGGCAGGCTCAAGAACGGCAGGATCCCTTCGGCCTGTCCGGTAACAACGACGGTCGTAGTGGCGGCGCCACGGGTGGCGCTCACATTGGGGTGCACCAGGACGCCGGAGCCGAGCTGGCCGAGCACGCTTTGTGCCTCGGCGGTGGCGGCCTGGTCGGTGCCCCCTTGGACCCGGCCGGCGGCGAGTCCTTGCTCGGCGACGGCCTGGGCGACATGGGTGGCGTGCTCCCACAGGGCGAACTGCACGATCCCCAAGATCAAGAGCAGCAACAGGGGCGTGGCGATCACCAGCTCGGCGGTGGCCGAGCCGCGCTCGTCTCGCCAACGGCAGATGACACCCATCGCTTGCTCCTCAGCCGCCGGAGCCGCCGCCGG
>FTIN01000003.1_pt1 | contig 22385 bp, 17 predicted proteins | sample 1658211 | NCBI WGS metagenome assembly FTIN01 (sample SAMEA3914809, study PRJEB12502) | metagenome | biome: forest; material: soil | place: Canada | collected 2011-08-03 | depth 0.3 m | reverse complement strand
CCACCGCCACCGCCATCGACGCCGGGCTCCGTGCCGCCGGTGTGGGGCTCCTCCGCTATCCGGGGGGGAGCTGGGCCGACGAGTACGACTGGAGCACGAACACCGACACCTCGACCTGCGCTCCGACCGCCGCCGCCACGACCGCCTGCTCGTCCCCGGATCCCCTCGGGTTCGACACCTTCTCCTCACAGGCCCGGGGGCTGGGGGCATCCGCCCTGGTGACCGTCAACTACGGATCGGGCACCCCGGCGCTGGCGGCGAGCTGGGTGGCCCACGCCACCGCCACCCGGGCCGGGGTGGCATGGTGGGAGGTGGGGAACGAGAGCTACAGCTGTTACGAAACGAACACCCACCTGGCCGAGCCCCCCACCGACGTCCAGGGCTACCGGCCCGACAGCTCGGTGTGCCCGTCCACCGCGCTGATGGCCAAGTCGTACGCCGCCCATGCACCGCCCTACCTGCAGGCCATGAGGAAGGCGGACCCTGCCGCCGTACTCGGGGTGCCCTGGGCCTTCACCTCCAGCGAGGCCTCCGGGGCCGCGGTGGCGGACGCTGCGATGTGGGACCGGGTCGTGCTGCGCGCCACCGGCCCCGACATCGGCTTCGTCGACGCCCACTGGTATCCCTTCGACCAGATAGCGGGGCTGAGCGACCAGGCCATCCTGGCGTCGGTCCACCGGATCCCGGCAGCGGCGGCCCGGATCCGGGCCTCGTTGCGCGCTCACGCACCCCGGGCCGCGTTCGTGGTGGGAGAGACCAATATCTCCGAGCGGCTGACCACGCTCGACTTCGCCCCGGTCTCGGCGCTCTTCGCCGCCGCCACCACCCTCGAGTGGTTGGCCCAGGGTGCGGGCAGCGTCGTCTGGTGGGACCTGAACAATTACGGCTCGCCCGCTGGCGGCGACTACGGGCTGGTGTCCTCGGGCAGCCCGGAGGTCCAGGCGCCCGGGACTCCGTTCCCGCCCTACTACGGGGTGCAGCTGGCCTCGATGCTGACCACCACCGGCAGCCGGCTGAGCACCTTGGCCACGGGGTCGGCCTCGGTGGTCGGCTTCCGTTCCGATCAGCACGGTCACCGCAACCTGCTGCTGGTCAATTCGGGGGGCGCCGACACCGTCACCGTCCTCCCCTCCTGGTTCCGTCGGGGTTCGGCGGTGGCCACCGCCTTCTACAGCGCCGCCACCGCCGGGGGTGCCGACCCGATCGTGCACGCGACCGTCACCGCCGGGCACCGGTTGTCGTTGCCGGCGGAGTCGATCGTGGTGCTTTCGGGAACCCCGTAGCCACCGGCGCTTCGAGACGATCCGCCGGATGAGCTGCGCGGTCGGGTGATCCCGCTGTCGGCATGCGTCCCTCATCAGCGCTCGGTCGCTCACTCGCTCGGTCACTCTGGGTAGAAGATCGCATCGGGGGCGAACAGGCTCACACCGACGAGGCCGGCGACCTCGAAGACGGTCCCGATGGCAACGGTCGGGTCCCCCCGCTCCACCTTGCTCAGGGTCTTCTTGTCGATATCGGCTCTGTCCGCGAGGTCCCTGTCGGTCATCCGCTGCCGGCGGTGGAGCCCGGCTCCAGGCCTAAGCTCGACCGGTGCCCGGCTCCCCTTCCGTCGAACTGTGGATGATCGATCTGGACCGGTGGGCCGAGACCAGCCTGGACCCCACCTCGCTCCCGGCCGCCGACCGGCAGGCGGCGGCCCGGCTCCAGGACCCGGTGGCCTCGCTCCGCCTGCTGGCCCGCCGGTCCGCCACCCGGGCCGTGCTCGCCGGCGGCTTGGGGGGTGACCCGGCCACCCTCGTCATCGAACGCCGATGCCCCACGTGCGGGTCGGACCAGCACGGGCGGCCCTCGCTAGGCCCCGGCGACCCCGGGTACCGAGCCGATCCGCCGGACCGCATCCACCCCGAGTTCAGCGTGTCGTCGAGCGATGGCACGGCGGTGGTGGCCGTGTCCACCCGCCCGGTAGGGGTGGACCTCGAGGTCGAAAGGCCGACGGTGGCACCACTGCCGGTCGCGCTGACCCCCAACGAGCGCCTGCGGGTGGGCGCCCTGGGCCCCGACCAGGCCGGCCCGGCGTTCCTCCGGCTGTGGACGGCCAAGGAGGCGGTGCTCAAGGCCAGTGGCCGGAGCCTGGCCGACGACCCGGCCACCGTCGAGGTCGGCGGCCTGCTCGACCACGATGTGGCCGTGGTAGTGGACGGCACGGGGACGTGGACGGTGCGCCACCTGGCCCTCGAGGACCCGGCCGGGCAGCGGGTGATCCTGGCCGTGGCCGACGGCGGGGGCGGGGGCGGACCACTGTCGTGGAGGTGGCTCAGCCCGGAGGGAGCACCGCCGTCGGGCTGAGTGCGTCCTGATCGGCCTGGTCGAGCACCTCGTCGAGGCGCCGTCCCACCAATTCCACCTGGGGCGCCTCGAAGACACTGTTGTGAAGACCGGGGATCTCGACAGTGGCCAGCGGTCCCGAGGCCACCGCCTTCCACCCCAGATCGTCACGCCCGAGCGCCATGGCCGCGCCCTGGGCGGTGCGCATCACGGTGAGGGCGCCGGCGTAGGGTCCCGGCTGGTAGCTGCGGACGGCCAGCTTGCTGGCCCGGTAGGCGCGGCTCACGGTGGCGCCCACCCGGTCCTCGGTGCCATACCGGTGGAACCGGCGCACCACACCGCGGGGAAGGCCGCCCGGCGAGCCGTCGGACAGGCCGGGGGGCAGGGTGTCGATCCGACGGTAGCGGCGGACCCGGTCGCCCGAGCGGACGTCGGGCCAGTTGAGCACGGCCTCGGCCCACAGGTAGTGGAGGCGCGAGCGGGGCACCGGGCTGTCGATGAGCACCACCATCGAGACCTCGTCCCCGGCGTCGGCCAGCCGCCGGGCCGCCTCGTAGGCCACCAGCCCGCCGGCCGAGTGCCCCCCCAACAGGTACGGGCCGTCGGGCTGGATCGAACGGATCTGGAGCACCGTCTCCACCGCCATCTCCTCGATCGAGGTCAGCCGGTCGCGGGTGGGGCCGCCGAGCTCCTGGACCTGGATGCCCACCAGGGGCCGGTCCCCCGACAGGAACGAGCCCAGCCGGCGGTATCGCAGGGCGGTGCCGAGGTAGGCGTGGACCATGAAGATCGGGCGCTTGGCTCCCCCGGCGTTCACCGACAGGAACCCGAGCGAGCCCGGCCCCGATCCCACCAGCGCGGCCAGGCCGGCCACGGTGGTGTCCCCGAGGATGCGGCCGATCTCGATCCGGCAGCGGAACTCCTGCTCGATGAGGGTCAGCAGCTGGAACAGGGCCAGCGAGCTGGCACCCAGGTCCTCGAGGACATCGTCCGTCGGGTGGATGGGACCTTCGAAGCCGAGGATGGTCCGGGCCAGGGCGGCGACCACCGCCTGGCGGGAATCACCGAGGTCCTCATCCGCATCCGGGTCTCCGGTAGCGGCCGGCGGTCCGGTGACCGCGACTGGCGACCCGGCCGGCCGGGACTCCTCCCACCGGGGCAGCAGGTCGACGGCTACCTTTCCGTTGGCCGTCATGGGGAACGACGGCACCACCACAACGTGGGCGGGGACCAGGTAGGCAGGCAGCACGCCCCGCAGCCAGGCGCGCACCTCGGCCGGGGTGACCCCGGTCGCGGCGGTCACGTGGGCCACCAACAGGGCACGGCCGCCCTCGCCGGAGACGGTGACCACCGCCTGGCCCACCCCGGGATGGCGGCACAGCACCGCCTCCACCTCGTCGGGCTCGACCCGGTAGCCGCGCAGCTTAAGCTGGCGGTCGTGTCGGCCGGCGAACTCGAGCACTCCGGCCCGGTGTCGACGACCGAGGTCACCGGTGCGGTAGATCCGGACCGACGAGCCGTCCTCGAGGGTCACCGGCACGAACCGCTCGGCCGTGCCGGCGGGGTCCCCCCGGTACCCGTTGGCCACCTGGGCCCCGAAGATGCACAGCTCGCCCTGGTGCCCGGGCGGCACCTCCCGCAACCGCTCGTCGAGCACCACCACCCGGGCCCCCGGCAGGTCGCGGCCGATGGGGACGGTGTCGGGGACGGGCAGGGTGACCTCGTACGCCGTGGCCAGCACGGTGGCCTCGGTGGGACCGTAGGTGTTGATCAGCCGGGTGATCGACGTGCCGGTCAACAGATCGGTGGCCAGCGAGGGCGACAGGGTCTCCCCGCCCACGATCACCGTCCGCAGGGTGGTCGGGAGCCGCCCGGCCCGGAGCAGCTCGCCCAGGACCGAGGGCGTGTTGGCCAGCAGAGTGACCCCGGTGTCGACGTCGGCCAGGGCCAGGGCACTCGGGATGACCCGGACCCTCCCCCCGGTGGTCAGGGGGCCGAGGACCTCGAGGACGAACGGATCGAAGCTGAGGGAGATACTGGTGGTGGTCACGGCCAGCTCGTCGTCGTCCAGGGTGGCCCGCACCCAGGCCAGCACGCTGGCCAGGCTCCGGTGCACCACCTCCACCGCCTTGGGCCGGCCCGACGATCCGGAGGTGAACAGAATGTAGGCGACGGCGTCAGGATCCGGCTCGGCCGGGGAGCCCCCCGGGTCGCCGGACTGCGTACGGCCGGGCCGGGCGCTGCCCGACTGGTCAAAAGCGTCGGGGAGGATCACGGCGGGATCGAACACGGCCAGTGACGGGTCGATGGCCGCGGCCAGGTCCGGATGGGCGATGAGCAAGCTCGCTCCCGCCTGCCCGGCCATCACGCCCAGGCGGTTGGCCGGGTACTCCGGGTCGAGGGGCACGTAGGTGGCGCCCGCAGCCCAGATGCCGATCATGGCGGCGATGGCCTCCTTGGACCGGGGCAGGCAGCTGCCCACCGCGTCCCCGGGGCCGACCCGGCGGCGGCGCAGCTCCTCGGCCACCGCGGCGGCCGCGGCGTGCAGCTCGATATAGGACCAGACGAGGTCCCCGTCGACCAGGGCGACCCGGTCCGGCGTGGCCAGGCGTTGGGCGGCGAGCAGGCCCACCACGGTCTGCCCTTCGCCCGCGGCCGGACTTCCCATACCCGGATCTGCCACACCCGGATCTGCCACCAGGAGATCCTCCGGGCCCGGATCGCCTGGGGCCACATCGCCTGGGGCCACATGGCCTGGGGCCACATGGCCTGGGGTCGGATCGCCTGCAGCCGAGCGCCCCGGCGCGGCGACCGGGGGTCCGCCCGGTCCGGCCTGGTCCACCAGGTGCCGGTAGACGCGGCCCTGGTGGGCAGCCAGCTCGTCCCAGTTGAGCCCGGCCACCCGGGCCGGGCCGGCCGTGCCCAGCCGCCAGCGCATGGCCGCATCGTTGGCCAGGGTCCGCAGGGAGCCGGCGAAGGCGGCCACGTCGTAGGCGGCCACCCGCGCCCCTACCCGGTCGTCGACCAGGGCCCGGAGGCAGGGGATGTCGAAGGCCACCACCGGGGTGCGCACGGCCAGGGCCTCGGCCGCCACCATGCCGAAGGTCTCGTACCGGCTGGGCATGGCCACCAGGTCCGCCCCGGCCAGCCACTCGAACCGCTCCTCGGCCGGGACCCGCCCGACGAACCGTACCCGGTGGCCCACGCCGAGGCGCGCCGCCTGCTCGGCCAGCGCCGCCCGGTCGGGGCCGTCGCCCCCGAGGACCAGGTCCTGGTCCACCGTGTTGGCGATACGGGCGTACGCCTCGATCAGGAGGTCGAGCCCCTTCTGGGCCGTCTCCAGGCGGCCCAGGTAGACGATGCCCGAGCGGGCACCGTCGTAGCGGCGGTAGGCCCCCTGGTCGAGGCCGTTGGCGATGACCGTCACCGCGGCACCCGGATTGCGCTCGTGCAGCACGGCACCCAGGTCGTCGGACACCGCGATCATGGCCCGGTGCGAGCGCACCCCCAGGGCCTCCACCCAGTGGAAGGGAAGGTGGTACTGGGCGCTCTTCTCCTTGGCGAACAACCACTGGACCACACCGAGGACCGGCCGGCCGGTCATCCACGGGACGGCCACCGACGAGAACGGGGCCCCGAAGTCCTCGACCACCAGATCGGAGGCGTGGGTGGCCAACGCGTAGGGCAGGGCGGCGAAGTAGGCCAGCCGCGCCGCGAAGTCACCGCTGGCCAGGCCCACGTGCACGTAGCGGACCCCGTCCTCGACCCGGGGCACGGCCCCCCGGTACCGGGCGCACACCACGGTGATGTCGTAGGCGGCGGCCAGCCGCCGGTTGATCTCGTGGGTACGCACCGATCCCCCGCCAGCGCCCGGGCGGCGGGGGTCCTCGTACCCGAGGTGGAGCACCCGGGGCCGGGACGAGCCCGAGGGGCCGGGGTCGGGTCCCGAGATCCGGACCAGGCTCCGCACGCAGAAGACCACCGCGCAGCCCAGCGCCCAGATGCACCACAGCACCGCGTGGCCGCGCAGGGCGACCAGCGGGAGGCAGCCGGCCACCACCACCGACGCCGGTCGCCACACCCCGCGCAGGGCGCCCGGCCAGGTCCGGTGGACTTCGCGCATCAGGGCCGCGCTCACCGCCCCGCCGCCCACGCTGACGGCGGCGGCCAGCCCCACCACGCCGAAGAGCTGCAACCCGAGGACATCGGACACCGCGCACAGCCCCACCCCGTAGACCAACAGCACGCTGGTCCGCCGGAAGCGTCCGGTGGCCTGGAAGTAGGTGGTGGCCAGGTTGACCACCCCCATCATCAGCCCGGCCAGCGCCGACCACGGGAGGATGGCGGCCACGTCGCCGTAGCGGGCCGGGAACAGCACCCCGGTCAACGACGCGGGCAGGGAGGCGACGACCACGGCGATGGGCACGCACAGGGCCACGTACAACAGCACGCTCTCCCGGACCACCACCCCGGGGTGGCGCCGCCCGGCGATCATCCTCGGGAAGACCACGATGGACAGCGCCGAGCCGATGAACACCGGCACCCGGCCGAGGATGTTGGCCGCCTGGTAGGTGGCCAGCGCCGGTTGGGAACCGAGGACCAGGCTGCCGATGACCACGTCCATGCTGGCCAGCACGGCCACCCCGGCCTGGATGGCCAACAGGCCCTGGGTGCTGGCCCACAGGTGCCTCCCGGACAGGGCGGAACGGGACCAGGTGATGTCCCGGGCCATGAAGGCCAGCCCCACCGCGGCCACCACCCCGGCGCCGAGGGCGAAACCGGCCACGGCCCCGCTGGCCCCGGCGCCGAGGGCGATCAGGCCCACGCCGGCGCCCAACTTGACCACCACCTCGGTCACCTTGAGCACGGCGATCAGCCGGAACCTCTGGAACCCCTGGAAGAACCCGGCCACGGTGGCGGCCATGAAGATGAAGAACACCGAGGTGAAGGCGGCCACCAGCACCCAGCCGCGGGCGTAGTGGACGACGATCAGGCAGGTGGCCGCCCCGGCCGCGGCCCCCTGGAGCACGGTGGCGAACAGGCAGAAGGTGACGGCCAGGCGCCGGCGGGCCCGGTCCCCGTTCGACTTCAGGATCTCCTGGGCCAGGACCCAGGGCAGCGCGGCGCCGGCGATGGTGCCGCAGATGAGCAGGAGGGCGGAGATGGAGGCCGCCTCGGCGAACTGGCGGGTCGGCAGCAGCCACAAGAGCAGGAGGGTGTAGCCGTAATTGAGCAGGGACACCACCCCGGTGGCCGCCACCACCACCGCCTCATCGCCGGCCCGCCGGCCCGGGTGCGCGGGGGGCGGACCGGCCGGCTCCTCGGCAACCAACCGATCCGGGGCGGCGATCAGATCGGTCACAGCGGCGCCCCGGTGATGGCCTGGACGTTGTAGATCCGCAGGCTCCCGTCCGACACCCCGTCGGCCTGGAAGACCAGCCGACCGCCGCGCTCCACGGCCCGGGCGAACACCGGGTGGGCGATGCCGTACCCCTGGTCGACCAGCAATGTGGCCAGGATGACGTAGTCCACATGGTGGCGCTTGAGCTGGGCCACCGTGGCCCACTGCCCGATGACCCCCCGGGGCAGTACGAACTGGGAGGTGCCGTCGGTGGCCGACACCACGGCGGACACGGGCACGTGGGCCTGCTCCCAGGCCACCATGCTCCGGTACTCGTCGTCGTGGCCGAAGTGGACCGCGCTCCACACCCCGGTGTCGACCACGAGGGCCAGGGCCACCAGGGCGGTGACCACCCTCCGCCACCGCCGGGTCCGGTCGGCCGACCAGCCCACCGACCAGATGCAGATGCTGACCACCGAGGGGAAGAGCAAGATGTAGTACATCTGCTCCTCGATGGTGCCGAACAAGGTGGCGTAGACCAGGTAGGCGGCGGCCGACAGGGTCCACAGGCTCACCATGACCGAGGCGCGGCGGCTCGGCTCGCGCCCCAGGCGCTTGCCGTACCAGGGCTCGAGGCGCCACAGCGTGCCCAGGGCGCAGAACATCCCCGTGGCCAGCAGGACGTAAGTCACCCCGAAGACATGGCTGTTGGCCAGCACCCTCGACAACAGGGACACGTGGGTCTGGGCAGAGTTGAACCCGGTCATCTGGTAGGCGCCGACCAGCCGGAGGGCGCCGACGAACTTGGCGTTCCACCACACGTTGAACCCGAACGAGCTGGCGTCGGCGGCGATGGAGCCCACGTACACGGCCACGGTGATGACGATCACCTTGAGCGCCTCCCGCCGGGTGACCACCCAGCCGGTCACCAGCAGGCTGACCAGCGTGACCAGCACCACCAGGCCGAAGGTCTCCTTGGTGGACAGCGCCATCCCGCCGCACAGCCCTGCGGCGGCGAACAGCACCCGGCGCCGTCGCGAGTCGTCCTTGGTGGCGTCGGCCCAGGCGAGGAACAGGCACATGGAGACCACCGCCAGCTGGGCCGGCGCCTCCAGCATGACCCGGCTGTCGAAGCTGATGGCCAGGGGATCGATGGCGAGCAGCACGGCGGCCATCACCGCCACCGGCCGTCGGGCCATCCGGTCCACCAGGAGGAAGGTCACCACGCAGGTGGACGCTCCGAGCACGGCGTCGACGGTGCGCAGGTCGTAGAGGGTGGCGAGGGTCCCGCCGTGCAGGCCGAAGGTGATGATGACCAGGCCCCAGAGGCCGAAGGCGGCCGGGGGGTGCAGCACGAAGGGGAGGCCGTACAGGGTGGCGCCCTGCCCGTGGGCCACGCTGAGGGCGATGTTGGTATAGCTGGTCTCGTCGATGAAGACGTCGTAGGCGGTGCCCAGGGCAGTCAGCCGGGCCACCAGGGCCAGCACGGCGATGCAGAGGATCCAGGTGGTCCGGTAGGCGGCCAGCCGACGCAGCCTCGTCCACAACGACCCCCCGGGCACCACCACCGGAAGGGTGACGGCGACCAGGGGGACGTCCTCTTCGTCCAGTGTGGTGGGCTCCCTGACATCGAGGGCGGAGCTCATCACCCGGCCAGTGCGTCCTCGGGTCGCTCGTGGGGTACCCGGAGCACGGGAGCCGCGGCGATGGCCGGCGACACTAGGTCGACCGGTTGGGCCACGGTGATGCGCACCCGCTCGTCGTCGATGGCCGACGGCGACAGGCCGGCGCGGCGGAGCGCCACCCGGGCGGTCTCGGTGTCGGTGTTCCGCAGGAGGACCACCAGCTCGCCGGGGCTGACGACGCACTTGTCGGTGTCCCGGAAGGTGGGCACCTCCCCCTCGGGCAGCAGCTCGGCCGGGATCCGGACCACGGTGGCCAGGTCGGTGTTGGTCCGGCGGTTGTTGGGCGATTGGGCCAGGCGTCCCGCTTCGGCCCGGAGCAGGGCCCGGACCTGGTCGGCCATCCCGTCCCAGGTGAACTGGGCGGCCCACTGGCGGGTCCGCTTGCCCATGGCCACCGCGCTCGGCTCGTCGGCCATCTGGCGGAGGGCGTCGACCATGGCCTCGCCCAGGGGCCGCCCCTCCTCGATCAGCCAGCCGGTCTCGTTGTCCCGGATGGAGTCACGCAGCCCCGGGCGGCGGTAGGCCAGGACCGGTACCCCGAGCGAGTTGGCCTCGATGACCGACAGGCCCCAGCCCTCGCCCTCGGACGCGTTGACCGACATCCAGGCGGTGCGCATGAGCTGGTCCCGCTCGTGGTTGGGGAGGGCCCCGTGGACCACCACCCGGCCGGCCAGACCGAGCTCGGCCACCAGCTTCTCCAGGGCCGGGCGCTCCGGCCCCTCCCCCACGATGTGGAGCTCCGCCTCGGGGAGCTCCAGCACCACCGAGGGCATGGCCTCGACGACGGCGGCCATGGCCTTGTGGGTCACCAGGCGGCCCACGCACACGATGCGGGGGCGCTCGCAGCGGCCCCGGATGCCCGGGAGCGAGGAGACCACCGACTCGGACCCGGGCGGGACCACCACGATGTCCCCTTTGAGGCCCAGCCTGAGGCGCACGCCCTTGCGGCTGGACGGCGAGATGGCGATGATGGTCCGGTTCCGGTAGACCAGCCCCGCACCGCGGCGCTCCAGCCACTGGCCCACCTTGGCCATGGCGGGCGAGAAGTAGAGCAGGAACTGGTCGTGATGGACGTGGTGCAAGAGCATGAGCACCGGTGTCCGGCGCCGCACCACCAGCGGGGTGAAGAAGGGGATGCCGTTCTGCGAGTCGAGCACCCCCCGGACGTACTTGCGGTGCCACACCAGCCACGCCAGCGCCCACAGGTAGACGGTGAAGGTGCCTCCCCGGCGCACGATCCAGTACCCGTCGGCCACCTGCTCCTTGTGCGGCTCGCCGGCCACCGCCGAGGTCAGGAGGACCACGTCGTGCCCACGCTGGACGAAGGCCCGGGCCAGTCGCTCGCACACCAGCTCGGCCCCGCCGGCCTGGGGGTGCTTGAGGTCCCGCCAGTTGGTGATCACGATCAGCCGCCGGCGGTGCCGGCTCGAGGCCCTCATTGCCAACCCGGATCGCCCGTGGCCACCAGGGACCGACGGACCTCGCGCAGGTCGCGGAAGGACCGCACCCCGTCGACCAGCGGCCGGAAGGACGACTCGGGGCTGTCGCTCCACTGGATGGGGAGCTCGATCATCCGCAGGTCGCGCTGGCGAGCCTGGGCCAGGACCTCGACGTCGAAGGCGAACCCGGTGAGGCGGCTGGAGGCGAAGAGGTCCTTGGCCGCCGCCGAATGGAACAGCTTGAACCCGCACTGGGTGTCGGTGATCGGGCCGCTCAGGTTCGAGGAAAGGGTGCGGAAGGCGAAGCTGCCCAGCCGCCGCATCGTCCCCTGGGGCACCGAGTAGCCCGCACCGGTGCACCGGCGGGAGCCGATCACCACTTCGAACCCCGACCGCAGGAGGTCGACCCCCGACTGGATGGCCGAGGGCGGGGTGGAGAGATCGGCGTCGCAGTAGCCCACGAAGGGGGCCGACGAGGACTGGACACCGGCCCGGACGGCCGCCCCCTTCCCCCGGGTCCGGCAACTGATGATCTCGACTGGCATGTCGGCGGCCCGCGCCGTCTCCACCACCTCGGCCGTGGCGTCCACGCAGCCGTTGTCGACCACCAGGAGGTTGACCGACAGGTGCTGCTCCTCCGCCTCCTGGCTGATGGCGGACAGGGTGGCGCCGATCCTGCGCTCTTCGTTGAGGGCGGGGATCACCAGGTCCAACTCGGCGCCCGGTGTCCGGCGCCCGACCCGTTCGTTCTGTAGCTGTGCATGGTTCATGGGTGCATCTCCTCAGGGCTCGTCACTGCTCGTGTGCGGATGCTGCGTTCACTGCGATGACTTCGATCTCGGGTGCTCACTGCGCCCCACCGGGCCCCGCACAGGGCCACCAGCGAGTAGACATCGATCCCGATCTCCACTCCGGCGGTGCCCGAGCCGACCAGCACGTCCGGGTTCCGGGCCAGCGACGGGTCGACCAGCACGGGCAGGTCGGACCCGATGGGGGACACCCCGGTGGGGGGCTGGCCGAGCCGGGTGGCCAGTAAGGACGGGGAGGCCAGCACGGCACCGGCCCAGCCCAGCGTGGCCGCCACCGCACCCAGCGCGGCCCGGTCGGTGACGGCCAGGACGACGAGGGCGCACCGGCGGCGGCCGGGGTCCTCGGCATCTCGGCGCGGATCCTCGGCGACCAGCAGGGTCTTGGCGATCTGGTCCAGGTCGATGGACAACAGGCGGGCCACGTCGGCCGGGCCGTGCACCGGGCCGGCCAGGTCGGCATGGCGGACGACGGCGTAGGGCATCCCGGCAGCGGCCAGGGCGGTGAACACCGCGTCGGCCGGCTCGGACCCGATGCGCGACATCGGCGGCCGGGTCAGCATGGCCGGGGGCCGCCTCCGGCGACCAAGCGCTCCACTAGGAACTGGCGGGTGTGGGCAGGGATCGACCGGGCGTACCGTTCGAAGTAGGTGGAGGCGTGCAGGGCGCTGCCGGCCAGGAAGGGAAGGTCCGAGGGCACCATCTCGCGCACGGCCAGAAGGGGCACCGGCGACTGGAGGGGCCGGAACTCCGGGTCCCACAGCCCGGGGGCCTGGCAGGTGGGGTGGAACTGCCCGATCATCAGGCCCTGGAGCACGAGCTCGTCCTTGAGCGACGCCTGCAGGGCGTCGAGCCCCTCGGACGAGGTGCGGTCGATGCGGGGCAAGACCACCAGGATGGTGACCAGATGCTCGCTGCCGTGGGGCGCCTGCTCCTGGAAGGGACCGAACCAGTCCATGACCGACCGCACGGCCGTGCGCAGGTCCGGGCTGGCGCAGTCCTCCTCGGGCCGGCAGGTCACGTACAGCAGGTGCTGGTGGAACGAGTGCCGGATGAACGGGCACACCGGACCCTTGCGGCCGAGGCCGGGGTGGGGGGAGCCCAGGAACTCGGCGGCCCAGGTGAGGGCCTGGCGCACGGACTCGAGGTCGTCGGCCGAGGCGTCCAGATGGTCGACGGAGGCGGCATCGACGGGACGGGCCGAGCGGACGGTGGCCAGCCGGCTCATGGCGCGGCCCCCGTCGCAGAGGTCGACGGCCCGGTGATTGCGGCGTGGTCCTGTGCTGCGGTGCACCATGGTGGCGGCCTCAACATGTCGTGTCCCGTCCCGTCATGTCTCCCGTACCTCTCCGATGATTTACTCACGAGGAGTAGTTAGAAAGCTACTTTCCGTGGTTATCGACTACGGCCCATTATGGCGGGTGGAACGTCCGAATCGGGTGCCCGGAGGATGAACTGTCTGTGTCCGTGAGGTGAACCACCACCGCATGTCACGCGTTCTCGTGATCGGCAACTGTTCGCCGGTACGGACACCCGCTATGCGGCGCCGAGGAACGGTGCCCCGAAGGAGAACACCCCCCCGTCGGAGGCCACCAGCCAGTAGCCGCCGGTGGCCACGTCGGCAGCCATACCCACCACCGGCTGGTTGAGGTGGATGGCGCCGGTGGAGCCGTAGAACGGCGCCCCGAACGAGAAGATGCCGCCGTCGGAGGCCACCAGCCAGTAGCCGCCGGTGGCCCGGTCGACGCTGATCCCCACCACCGGGAGGTTGAGGGGATGGCCGCCCATCGAGCCGTAGAACTGGGCGTCGCCGAACGAGAAGATGCCGCCGTCGGAGGCCACCAGCCAGTAGCCCCGGCCCGACGGCGTGGGGGCCAGGTCGACCACCGGGGCGTTGAGCGGCCGCCCGCCCATCGAGCCGTAGAACTGGGCGTCGCCGAACGAGAAGGTGCCGCCGTCGGCCGCCACCAGCCAGTAGCCCTGGCCGTCGGGCGAGGCCACGATGTGGTTGATGGGCGAGTTGAGGGGATGCCCGGCCATGGAGCCGAAGTAGCCGGCGTCCCCGTAGGTGGCCACTCCCCCGCCGGCGTCGGCGATCCAGTAGCCGTGCCCGGTGGGCGTGGCGGCCATGCCCACCACCGGGCCCGGGAGGGACTGGGGACCGGACACCGGGGGCGACGGGCTCGAGCCGGAGCCGGAGCCCGACCCGGAACCTGAGCCAGGGGCCGGGGCGGCGCCGAACACGGTGATGCTCAGGCCCGACTGGGCCGAGGTGCCCACGGCGTCGGTCACGGTCACGGTGAACGAGCTGGTGCCGGCGGACGAGGGCGTGCCGGTGATCACCCCCTGGGAGGAGTTGAGCGACAGCCCGGCGGGCAGGGCGCCCGAGGTCACCGACCAGGTGTAGAGCGGGTCGCCGGCGGTGGCCGACAGGGTGGCGGCGTACGACGACCGCTGGGTGCCGGCCGGGAGCGCGGTGGTGGTGACGGCCAGGACCGGGCGGCCGGTGGCCGCGTCGAAGGAGGAGCCGAGCTGGCCCAGGGTGGGCCCGGAGGGGTCGGTGCCCGCTGCCGTGGCCGTCAACTGGTCCTCCCCCATCCAGTCCACGATGAAGAAGCCGAGGGCCTGGGCCCGGGCCATGCACAGGTTCATGGCGGCCACGTCGCCGTTGCCGGTGTTCTCCCCGCCCAGCCGGACCGGCGTGCCGGCCACCAGGTAGGCCAGGTAGTCGGCCGGGTCCTCCAGCTGGAGGGTGGGCTGCACGGTGGGGGCGTCCAAGTAGGTGGTGTAGGCCACCGAGTGGGCGGCGTCGGGGAGGGAGTACAACAGGTCGGTCCAGTCGAGGCCCTCGTTGAACTCGGAGACGGGCGGGGAGGGAGCCAGCAGGGCGCTCACCACGGTGGCCGCCCCGCCGGGACGCTCGCCCCAACCGGGCAGCATGACCAGTTCGATGGTATGGAAGTCGTCCTGCAGCTGGCCGTTCAGCCAGATGGAGTAATTGTCCAGGTTCTGGTTGTAGGCGTTGAGGAAGGCCTGGGCCTGGGTGGTGGTCCCTGTCCCCGGCATCCACCCCCGTACCGAGGCGGGCAGGGCGGCCTGGGTGTCGGGGTCGTAGGCCCAGTAGCTGTTGGCATGCCCGTTGTAGGCGCCCAGCGGATAGTGGAGCTCGCCCAGGGGGCCGCCCCCCTGGCGCACGGCGGTGAGCTGGCCGGCGGGGATCTGGGTCCCCAGCCAGTACAGGAAGTACCCCTCCGCCGACCGGACGGCCGCGTCGGTCACCGCGTTGACCACGTTGTTGCCCGAGGGGCCCGCGGCCGAGTACACGTCGCCGTACTGGTTGACGAAATGGGTGCCGGCGTCGAGCGAGAACACCCAGGCCGGCGGGTATTGCAGGCCGGGGTCGAGGACCACCTGGAGCCCGGCGGCCAGAGCGGCGGTGATCTGCGGCTCGATGGTGGTCGACAGGTAAGTCGTGCTGAAGGTGCCCGCGCTGGGCTCGGCCAGGCTCCAGGCCACGTTGAGGGTGACCGACAGGATGCCGGCGGCGCGCTCCTGGACGAAGTTGGGCTGGGTGGCCTGGAGCAGGCCGAGGATGGGCGTGGTGGTGGCGTGGGGCACGGGCACGACCCGGCCGGAGGGTCCCGGGGCGGCGGCGGCGGGAAGCTCGACGAGCACTGCGCCAGCCAGGGTGAGGAGGAGAAGGAAGGTGGCGAGGACGCGGTTCGCCCCGTCGGGAACGCGGTGGTCCGTTCGAATCACAGTTCAGTGTTCCGGTTCACTGCCCATCTCTCCGGTCGACCGACCGCCGCCGCGTCCGCGTGGAACGGGAGCGGTTCTTTGTGCCTTATCGGTCGCGGGCCGGCCCCGGTTGAGGCAATTGGGGCGAACGTTTTGTGAACGCTCGGTGTCCGGACCGTGTCCCTCCCGCCCCGCCCCTACTTCATCGCCGCGCCGAGGAGGTTGAAGGTGGGGCCGGCCGGGTCGAGGTTGCGGGTGGAGGCCACCAGCTGGGCCTCGTCCATCCAGTTGAAGATGATGTAGCCGAGGGCCTTGGCCCGCTGCACGCACAGGGAGAGGGTGGCCATGGTGCCGTTGCCGGTGTTCTCCCCGCCCAGCCGCTGCTGGGTCCCGGCCACCAGGGTGGCCAAATAGTCGGCCGGGTCCTCCAGTTGGAGGGTGGGTAGGTAGGTGGCGGCGTCGAGGTAGGTGGTGTACGCCACGGTGCGGGGCGTGTTGGGGAGCGAGCGGAGCAGGTCGGTCCAGTCGAGGCCCTGGTTGAACTCGTCCATGGTCAGGGTGAGCAGGCTGGCCACCTCCTTGGCCGCGCCGCCCGGGCGCTCCCCCCAGCCGGGGAGCACCACCAGCACATTGGTGGCGAAGTCGGCGGTCAGCTGGCCGTTGAGCCACACCCCGAAATTGACCAGGTTCCCGTTGTAGGCATCGAGATAGGCCTGGGCCTGGGCAGTGGTGCCCGTGCCCGGCACCCAGCCCTGGACCGACAGCGGCAGGGCCAGCTGGCTGCTCAGGTCGTAGGCCCAGTAGCAGTTGGTGTGGCCGTTGTAGACGGTGTCCGGATAGCGGATCTCGCCGAGGGGGCCTCCCCCCTGGCGGACGGCGACGAACTCGCCCGGGGCGAACTGGGCGCCCAGCCAGCTCAGGTAGGTGCCCTCGGCGGCGCGCACGGCCAGATCGGTCACCGCGTTGGCCACGTCGTCCCCCGAGGGGGTGGTGCCGGTGAACACGTCGCCGTACTGGTCCACGAAGCGGGTGCCGCCGGCCAGGGCGAACACCCAGTCCGGGGTGATGTGCAGCCCGGGGTCGAGCACCACGTTCAGTCCGCCGGTGTGGGCGGCGGCGATCTCGGCCTGGACCCGGCCGAGGTAGGCGGAGTCGAAGACCCCCGGCGCCGGCTCGGCCTGGTCCCAGTTGACGGTGATGGTCACGTCGTTGACCCCGGCCGCCTGTTCGTTGTGGAAGTACAGGCCGCTCACCCCGAGGACCCCGAGCAACGGCGTGCCCGCCGCCGCGGTGGTCCCATCGCGGCCGCCCTGTCCGGCGGTCCGCGGGTGGCGCGCGGCAGGCATGGCCAATGCCGAGGCGGCGGCGGCGCAGGCGAAGGCGGTCAGGAAGACCCGCGCCCGGTTCACCCGGCCGACCGGCTGGGCGCCACCTGCTCCAACCACCGCTCGAGGGCGTCGACGGACAGCTGGTCGGGTCGGACGGGGGCCATGCCCACGCTGGCCAGCAGCTCGTCCGTTTTGGGCTCGAACGAGAGCCCGTACACGGGACGGTCGACGGCCAGGGCGAAGATCTGGGCGTGCAGCCGCATGGCCACCATGGCCGTACACCGCTGGACCACTCCGAGCATGACGGACGGATGGAGCCCGGGACCGACGAACCGGACCCTGGCCCCGGCGACCATCCTGTCCTGCAGCATCACGCCGAGGTCGTGGTCGGTGAGCGCGTCGCCCAGCTGGTAGTCGCCCTTGTCGGAAAAGCACATGAAGACGAACAGGCACTCACGACGGCGGGCCCAGCGGTCGAGGCCGTCGGCCATCGCCTCGAGGCAGTGGCGGTCGACGCCGTCGGCCGAGCCCGGCTTGAGCGACACGGCGATCAGGGGGCAGTCGCCGCAGACACCGGCGGCGGCGAGGACCGGGTCGACCAGGTCGGGGCCGGCGGGCTCCAGGTCCCAGGCCGGGTCGCGGACCAGGGTGACCAGGCCGGGGCCCCCGAGGGCGTCCACCGATGCCGAGTCGCGGGCCGAGGCGTGGCGGGCCCGCCGCACCACCTGGCGCAGGGCCCAGGCCACTGGTCCGGGCATGTCGGGGTAGGCGCCCACGGCCCGGAGCTCCACGTCCTTGCCCAGCAGCTGGCCCACCAGGAGCAGGAACGGCAGGCAGGCCACCAGGGGCGGCAGTCCCCGGCCGAACATGCCGCCGCCGCCGATGACGACGGTGTCGGCCCGGAAGAAGGCGCGCAGGGCGCGGACGGAGACCATCTGCTCGGCGCGGAGCTCGGGGGCGAGGTCGGCGATCCGTCGGGGATGGCGGCTGAGGACGGTGACCGTGCCATGTTCGAGGACCAGGGGTGCCGTCTGGATGAGGATGGCGTCGTCGCCCACGTTGCCGTTGCCGTAGTTGCCGATGAGCAGCACGTGCTCGTTGCGGGGCGGAGGGGCGGGATGCAAGGTCAAGGGGCGAACCGGTGTCCTCCGTTACCGCCGGGGTTGGTGCCGCCAGGTCCGCCGAGGTCGGCAACGGGCGTGGCCGGCCCGCATCCGTTGGTCCGAATCACCAATCCCGACCTCGGTCCATCACCTCCTATCGGTTCTGCCCGGGGGCCCATTGAGTGAAATCGGGCGGAACTTTGTGAACGCTGCGTGTCCGAGGGGGCTAGGAGGCGGCGGCCAACTTGAGGAGGTTGAAGGTGGGGCCGGACGGGTCGAGGCCGCGGGTGGAGGCCACCAGCTGGGCCTCGTCCATCCAATTGAAGATGGTGAAGTGGAGGGTGCGGGCCCGGTGCCACGACAGTTGCAGGGCGGCGGTCGTGCCGCCACCGGTGTTCTCGCCGCCCAACTTGAGCGGGGTGCCCTGGACCAGGTAGGCGAGGTAGTCGGCCGGGTCCTCGGTGCGGAGCGAGGTGCCGTTGGAGGGGGCGTCGAGGTAGGTGGTGTAGGCCACCGAGTGGGCGGCGTCAGGGAGGGAGTACAACAGGTCGGACCAGTCGAGGCCCTCGTTGAACTCGGGCATGGGCAGGGTGAGCAGGCTGGCCACCTCGTAGGCGTCGGTGCCGGTCCGCTCGCCCCACCCCGGCAACAGCACCAATTCGGTGGTGTCGAAGTCGTGGTGGAGCTCGCCGTTGAGCCACCGGCCGAAGTCGTCGAGGTCGGCGTTGTAGGAGTCGAGGAACTCCTTGGCCTGGGTGCCCGAGCCGGTGCCCGGCTTCCAGCCCGGGACCGAGGAGACCGACTGGGTGCTGGTGTCGTAAGCCCAAAAGCTGTTGGTGTGGCCGTTGTAATCGGGGGACGGGTAGCGGAGCTCGCCGAGGGGGCCGCCGCCCTGGCGGATGGCCATGATCTCGCCCGGGGCGATCTGGGCGCCGAGCAGGCGGAGGTAGGTGGTCTCGGCCGTGCGCACAGCCGGGTCGGTCACCGCGTTGGCCACGTCGTTGCCCGAGTCCACGCTGCCGGTGAACACGTCGCCGTACTGGTTGACGAACCGGGTCCCGCCCGGCAGGGAGAAGACCCAGGCCGGCGGGTATTGAAGGCCGGGGTCGAGGATCACGCGGAGGCCGGTGGCCCGGGCGGCGGCGATCTGGCTCTGGATCCCGGCCAGGTAGGGCGGGACCAGCGCCCCCGGGGCCGGTTGGGCCGAGGCCCACGACACGCTGATGGTGACGGCGTCGACCCCCGAGGCTTTCTCCCGGGCCAGGAAGTTGCCGCTGACCCCGAGGACCCCGACGATGGGCTTGGACCCGGCGGAGGGAGCGAGCTGGGGACCCGTGCGGGTGCCGGAGTGCGGAGCGTGGGGCGAGGAGGCCTGGGGCGTCGGGGCGTGCACGATACGGAAGGCACCGATGGCCACCGCCACGACCACCACGACGGCCAGAGCCGTGAGGTAGGACCGCCTGCGTCGGCCTTCACCCCAGGTCAAAGGGGACAGCCTTGGAGCAGAAGATCACCGGAGACCATAAGGGCCGTATCGGCAGGCGGGTGGCGGACTTGAGACAGATCCCTCCGGTCTTCAAGCACTGGGTCAGCGAACGGAACTGGTCATGCGCCGGTCAGTATCGAGTGCCAACGGAGCCAGCAAATGAACAGGGTCAGCGATCGAGGAGCAGCTCTCCCAAACCGCACACATCGAGAACCTGGCGGGGAAGATCCTCGGCGAACGGCGGGCCCCACGGCACCATCACCTCGTATACCGGCACTGACGCCACCACCCGTCCGACGTCGAGAAAGTGCCTGCGAAGGTCGTCGCGACCGCGCCAGCCCTCGATCCGCTGACAACGATTGAGCCAAAAACTGGCCTCTCCGGCACCGAGGACTCGGGCGCTCGCCCGAGCATGCTCGCGGTCCGGCCGTGGAAGCACAATGGCCGACAAGGGAATCCGATCGTGGACGGTCGCGTTCGGAGCCACCGCGCTTCGTTCATCGGCCGTGATCCGCACTGCGCCATCACCGAACCGGTCGGCCAGCGATGCCGATTTCTGGCGGAGTCTGATCTCGCTGGCGGATCGGAGGCAGTGAACGGTGTCTCCGCCTGCTGTGGCCGCTTCGAACTCCAATGGGAGGATGTCGTCGGTCACCAAAGGAGCGCCGGAAGCACAGAACATCGCCGCCATGGTCGACTTGCCCTGCCCGGACGCGCCCACGAAGGCGAGTGCCCGGCGGCCCAGGTCCACGGCGCTGCCGTGCAAGACACACCGCCCGCCCATCGCCAGCAGGAACGCGACCACGGTGCCCTGGAGCACGATCGAAAGGACATCGTCCCCTCTGTCCGCCACTGGGTGACAGACCACCCGCTTGAGATCGCCTTCGATCTCGAAGTCGGCGACACTGACGATCCGACAAACGAATCCTCCATCCACCCGGCAGATGGTGTACCAGGGATAGCCATCGACGAGGAGCTCGGCGACCACGTCTTCCGACGGCCGTTCAAACGGCGTGGTACGGGACTCGCCAAGCTCGATCGTCACGTCGGGCACCACACCGGCTCCGGCGATCCTCGGGGCCGTCAGAGGAACCTCGGAGGCCACCCGAAGGCCGGAGCACTCGTAGATACCCACGTCTGGCAGCCAATTCACAGAGTGAAGTCTATGGTGCGGGTTGTCAGCAGAGATTCGATCCTCGCCCCGCCACCCGACCACTACCCGTCGCTACTGAGCAAGCCACGCTCGGTCAATGCGGCAAGAAACGACTCGACATCGGACACTGCCTGTTCCGCAGAAATTCCGTAGGTGTCGACGAGCATGCCAACCAGTTCCTCTTTAGTGGCTCCGTCCGTGAGGCACAGCCACAATTGCTTGGCGCTCCCGTTGAGCGTCAGATATGTCGTGGAGGTGAGCTCCAGGACCACCAATTGGTCGCCCTCCTCTCGCCAGACGACATCATCCACCTTGATGGTCAACTTCTGGTCAGGCGAAACGGTCATAAGACAATTGTCGGCACTTGTGCGACGCGGCTGAAGGTCAACAGAAGCCCGTTCCTACGCACTTGAGACTGCTCGGCGCCAGTCAGGCTATTGGCGCTCAATTCACGACGAGAGCGTCGACAGGCGCTCGGGACGAACGAACACCCCGGTGACCTCGGCAGCATTGAACGTCATCCCTTCGGCCTCCACCCAAGCATGGGCGGTCTCCCCATTGCCGGTGAGCCCCAGGTGGAGCACCGGGTCACGTCGGCGAAGGAAGTATCCCGTTGCCAACGCACGTCGCAGACAGGTCCCTTCGAAAATCCACCGGTCAAGGACCCAAGCGGTGGCCCAGTGAACGCGCTGTTCGCGCGGCGACAGCGCCTCAATATCGGCAGTACCGCTCCGCGGAAGTTCGGCGGTGTCGGTCGCAAGCGGCACTCCACTCCACTTCGCCAGCTTTCGAATGTCCACTGTCCATATTCCCACCTCGACGGCGCTGACTACGAAGACCGCCTTGATGACGGATACGCGCAGGGATAGAGGCAGCGACCACCACTGAACAGTTGTTCGGCACATGCCACGGACCGTCGACCGTCGGGGACGAATGGTCCGCGAAGGTCGCAAACCCCGGAGAACCTCGACCACTGCCGCGACGTCGCCCCGAGCCCGTTCGATGGAGATCGAGGCCATTGCGGCCAGAGCATCGGCGGCCGTGTCGATGTTTTCGTGCTCCACCAGTAGGTCGAAGATGGTGGAGGCAGCTCGATCAACCTTCAGGTACGTACCACTGGGAACGTGGAACAACACACGTTCACCGGCCGGCGATGTGGCAGCTACCAATTGACTGACCAACTGGTCCAGATCCACATCGCTAGTGGAACGACCTGAGAAAACCGAAGAGGTACTCATGTGCCACCCCGGTCAACACACGATCCGCTAGCGATTGGCACTCCGTTTGTTTCCCTACTTGTGAACCGCCCCGGAAACTACAACATGCATACACGCGCCGGACCTAACCGACTCCGCGGAATGGAACGCTCAAGCAAGCCGAGCCGACGAAGCTAGACCTCGGCCTGCTTGAGACGTCGCAGACTACGACAGGGTGTAGGTGAAGGCGCCACCTTCGCCGGTGATGATCCCATCGGGAGCGCCGCCGGCCTTGTGGAAGGAGCCACTGCCACCGGGGGCGAGGGTCAGATCCTGAAGCGATCCGAGCTCAGTGATCGTGGGTGCCTCGTAGTCTGCCATGTTGCCTCCTCTTGCGGCTGCCTCTTACGGAAGCCACCTGTTGGTTGAGAAGAATGGTAACGGTGCGATATGTCCCAAGCAAGCTCAGATCGTCGACTTCACACTGCTTTAACATGCGCGTAATCGCCGTTCATAATCGCAAAACCCGGGAGTGACGCGCTACGCGAAGAGCCGCCCGGGTACTCAGCCGGGACTGCCGTGGTCATGAAGCCATGCTGATTGCAGCAGGGTGGCAGAACCGACAGTCCAGTTTCCGTCGATCCACTGTCTCCGTAGCTCGGCCGGATCGACGAGCACCTGGTCGATACCGCCGCCCGACCAGGTGCGGGCGAACTCGCGGCTGGTCTCGGTCCAGAACGGAGTGCTGAAGATGGCTTTACTCCGGCGTTCGATCAGCTCGGGAG